>Ga0247823_10004195_pt1 | contig 11582 bp, 12 predicted proteins | sample 13C_PalmiticAcid_2_FD_192426 | JGI IMG/M metagenome (GOLD analysis project Ga0247823, IMG submission 192426) | Soil microbial communities from agricultural site in Penn Yan, New York, United States - 13C_PalmiticAcid_Day30 | ecosystem: Environmental > Terrestrial > Soil > Agricultural land...
AGCCGTCGCCCCGGTGCTGCTATAGCCCCACCTCCCGGACGGGTGGCCGAGTGGTTTAAGGCAGCGGTCTTGAAAACCGCCGTAGGTGAAAGCCTACCGTGGGTTCGAATCCCACCCCGTCCGCCAATGATGCGTTATTTTTATTGGAGAAATTGGAATCTAGCTGGGGTGTGCCATTGCGCACCCGATGCTCTGGACGAGGGAGCCGACGCACTGGATGGTCTAGCCGATCCAGTTTCGGGACTGGCCCTGGTCGGAACCGCTACATGAGCGAAACCAAACTCGAACACACCTCCGCACTGATCGACGCGCTCCTCGCGTGGACAGACGAGCTGGTCAGGAGCGAGAAGTTTCGAAGCTTCAGAAGCAAGCGCGTGGTTGCGACGCTGTATTTCGATGAGCCCCACGGAACTGACCTACCCGCTCAACGCAAAGACGACCACTCACCACGAGGTCGCGACGCTCTTATTCGACCTCTGGGGCTCTGTGGAGGCGCTTAAGCAGTGCGAATTTTATTTCCGCCGATACCCATTCGCGGGCCTGCCGGTCAGTCGTGACGATCACTTCCGCAACGTCTGCGAGATGTATTTCGGCTGGTTTTACATGATCCGAGAGAGGATCAAAAAATATCTCAATAAGCTGAACGCTATCAATGACGATCATGTCGATGTTGGTCGTTTCTTGAAGGCCTATGACCGTGAGTTTGATCAAGAACTGCGTGCAAGAAACAGCGTCCACCACTCGGGGCCGTTCGAAGATTTGAGTATTGATCGTCTGCGGCTAACCCGGCTGATGTCGATGGGCAAAACTGATCGACGCTCTGACTGGGCTAGCGAACATGACCGCGCCTATCGTGCCGCAACGAAGGAGTGGGCGCTCCGGGTGAAGCGGCGGGCGCGCGTGGTCGACGTGTTCATCGATGCCGTAGCAAAGGCGACACTCGAAAGAACGGCCTTCCTTGCCCACCCGATCGACCTCACTCCCGACCTCGCGCAAGGCTAAGGAACTCACTGCATACGAGCAGAGAATGCGCCAATACAGATTGATGGGTTAGAGCAGGTTTCCGCGCCAGCCGCGGCACACCGGCGTCAAAAATAGTCGAATAAAATCAATAGTGCGGTGGCCTCCCGTCCGCCAGTTGTTGCGCAAGCTCACTTCCAGAGAGCTGAGTTCCGCTGTGTTACCACGCGGTAGGATTGGAACGATAAGCGCGCTGACCGCGCAGTGACAGATGCGGCCAAGGCCCCCAGAGCGTCTGCCACATCATGTCGTGAAACATTGGCGCGATGACCGACAATCACTTCACGGAGCGTCACCTTCTCCGAAAAATCGACGAAATATAATCCTGATGCATCCGCTTCATTAAGCTCTGAAATAAGTCGAACTTCCTGCTCATATGCCCAGTGGCGGTATTTGGTTCTGATGAGATCAAGGATCAATTGCTCGCCGTTCACGTCATCGCTCCTGACATTGTCGAGCACCGAAGAGTGATAGGGCTTACTCTTGTAGAGTACTGTTATGAGATATTTGTCGGGGATATCGAATCCTAGGCACATCCCCCGGTGCTTGTCAGCGTAGTGACTCCATTGAACGGGATCGTTCCAAGCCTTGCTGAAGCTCACAACCCCAAACTGGCCGGCCATTTGGCTTCGGAAATTAAAGAACTGCCGACGCTGAGCGGGCACGGGTAAGCTGATCCCTAACATCTCAAAGGGGTCATTCAGATCTTCTATTGTAGCGATCTTGAGTCGCCGGCGTCTTATATTCTCGAGACCGTATTGACCGTCGGTGAAGTGATAGACCCGCATTTCACACCCCAGGAAGCCACCGATAGCTGACGGCACGATATCGACGCTACAGCAACACTCCTCGGCAAGCTGAGCCTTCGTGCGCAAACGCCGCGATGGCGATCACCCAAATGGCGCCTGCCAGAAGGACGGCGGGGGTCACGAAGCTTGACGCAGACCTTGCATGTTTCTAATTTTCAGGAATTCCTGAAAGTTCACGAAAATGAATCTGCCGCCTCTGACCCAGTCTTTCGTCCTCCACTTCGGGGAGATGGGAAGCCGATGGGGGATCAGCCGCACGGTGGGCCAGATCTACGCCCTGCTGTTCCTGGCCGAGGAGCCTCTGAACGCCGACGAGATCACCGAGAAGCTCGGCTTCTCGCGTTCGAACGTCAGCATGGGGCTGAAGGAACTCTCGTCCTGGCGGTTGGTGAAGCTGCAGCACAAGCCGGGCGACCGCCGCGAGTACTTCTCCACGCCCGAAGACATCTGGGAGATCGTGCGGATTCTGGCCGAGGAGCGCCGCAAGCGCGAGATCGACCCAACCCTATCGATGCTGCGCCAGGCTCTGGTCGAGACGCCTGCGACCCCGGGCGAGCGCCACGCCCAGGCGCGCATGGCCGAGATGCACGGCTTGATCGAACTGATCACCCGCTGGTCGGAAGACATCCAGAAGCTGGAGACCGAAACCCTGATCCAGCTCCTGGAGGTGGGCTCCAAGGTTCAAAAGGTGTTCGAAATGAAAGATCGCCTTAAGGTGGTTACTGGCGGCAAGTCACGACGCCGGTCGAAGACCGAGGGCCAGTGAGATGTTCGACGATATCAGCGCCCTGACGCTCGCACGCGCCCAGTTCGCCTTCACCGTCTCGTTCCACTTCATCTTCCCGGCCTTTTCGATCGGCCTGGCGAGCTACCTGGCGGTCCTGGAAGCGCTCTGGCTGCGCACCAAGAACGAGGTCTATCTCAACCTCTTCAAGTACTGGCTGAAGATCTTCGCCCTGGCCTTCGCCATGGGCGTCGTCTCGGGCATCACCATGTCCTACCAGTTCGGCACCAACTGGTCGGTGTTCTCCGACAAGGCCGGGCCGGTGATCGGGCCGCTGATGGCCTATGAGGTGATGACCGCATTCTTCCTGGAGGCCGGGTTCCTCGGGGTGATGCTGTTCGGCATGAACCGGGTGGGGCCAAAACTGCATTTCCTGGCGACCCTGGCGGTGGCGGTGGGCACCTTCATCTCGGCCTTCTGGATCCTCTCGGCCAACAGCTGGATGCACACCCCCCAGGGGTTCATTGTCAACGCCGACGGCCAGTTCGCGCCGGCCGACTGGCTGGCGATCATCTTCAATCCGTCATTCCCGTACCGCCTGGTCCATACGGTGCTCGGCGCCTACCTCACCACGGCGCTCGTGGTCGGCGCGGTCGGCGCCTGGCACCTGCTGAAGGACAAGACGAACCCCGGCGCGCGCGTCATGTTCAACATGGCCATGGGGTTGGTCGCGGTCGCCGCGCCCATCCAGATCTTCGCCGGCGACCTGCACGGCCTCAACACCCTCGAGCACCAGCCGGCCAAGGTCATGGCGATGGAAGGCCATTTCCAGAGCCACCCTGAAGGCGCGCCGCTGATTCTGTTCGGGCTTCCCGATCAAGACGCCGGCGAGGTCCGGGCCGCCATCTCGATCCCGAAGGCCTCGTCCCTGATCCTCAAGCACGACGTGAACGCGCCGCTCGCCGGCCTCGACACCATCCCGCGAGAGAACTGGCCCGTAGTGCCGATCGTGTTCTGGTCGTTCCGGATCATGGTCGGCCTTGGCATGCTGATGCTGGCCTTGGGTGCGTTCAGCGTCGTGGCCCGGCTTCGCCGCGGGCTCTACGACTGGCCCCTGCTGCATCGCTTCGCCCTGGTCATGGGTCCGGCCGGCTTCGTCGCCGTCCTGGCCGGCTGGGTGACGACCGAGGTCGGACGCCAGCCCTTCACGGTCTATGGCCTGCTCCGGACCGCCCATTCGGCCGCCCCGCTGGACGCGCCGGCCGTCGCCGCCTCGCTGCTGGCCTTCGTGGTCGTCTACTTCGTCGTCTTCTCCGCCGGGACAGCCTACATCCTGAAACTGATGAGCCATCCGCCCCACGCGGGCGAGCCGGGGCTTGAGGAAGGCCCCGATCAACCCATGCGGACCGCCGGCATCACCCCTGCCCCCGGCATCCATCACGCCGCTGAGGGAGACGCGTCATGAGCTTCGATCTGGCGACCATCTGGGCGTTCGTGATCGCCTTCGCCGTCTTCGCCTATGTGGTGATGGACGGCTTTGACCTTGGCATCGGCATCCTGTTCCCGACCTTCAAGCCCGGGCGGGAACGGGACTCGGCCATGAACTCCGTCGCCCCGGTCTGGGACGGCAACGAGACCTGGCTTGTGCTTGGCGGCGGCGGCCTGATGGCGGCCTTCCCGCTGGCCTACGCCATCATCCTGCCGGCCCTTTACGCGCCGATCATCGTGATGCTGCTGGCCCTGATCTTCCGGGGCGTGGCGTTCGAGTTCCGCTGGCGCGATCCGGCCCACCGAGCCTTCTGGGACGTGGCGTTCACCGCCGGCTCGATCGTCGGAACCTTGGCCCAGGGGATCACCCTGGGAGCCCTGCTGCAGGGCGTCGCCGTCGAGGGTCGCCAGTATGCCGGCGGCTGGTGGGACTGGCTCACCCCGTTCAGCCTGCTCACTGGGGTCAGCCTGGTGGTCGGCTACGCCTTCCTTGGCGCGACCTGGCTGGTCATGAAGACCGAAGGCGACATGCAGGCCCACGTGCGCCGCATGGCCGGCTGGCTGGGCGCGGCGACCATCGCCCTGATCGGCGTCGTCAGCGCCGTCACGCCGTTCCTGAAAGGGGCCTATTACGAGAACTGGTTCGCCTGGCCCAACGTCCTGCTGACCGCCCAGGTGCCGCTGCTGGTGCTGATCGGCGCGGTGCTGTTCTTCCGCACCCTGGGGCGAGGCCATGAGCGGTGGCCCTTCCTGCTGGGCCTCGGGCTGTTTGGGCTGAGTTTCGCCGGACTGGGGATCAGCATCTTCCCTTATGTCGTGCCCGGCGCCGTCACGATCTGGCAGGCGGCCGCGCCGGACTCCAGCCTGATCTTCATGCTCGTGGGCGCCGTCGTGCTGATCCCGATCATTCTGGCCTATACCGGCTACGCTTACTGGGTGTTCAGGGGCAAGGTCGGCCAGGAGGGCTACCACTGATGAGCACCCGCCTGCCCCCGCTGTGGCGCCGGCTGCTGTGGTTCGGCGGCCTCTGGCTCGGCGGCGTCCTAGCGGTTGGCGCGGTCAGCCTGTTGATCCGCACCTGGCTGCTCTGACGCCGCCTCGCCGCTAGATCTGGGCCAGGGCCTGGTCGAGATCGGCGATGATGTCGTCGATGTGCTCCAGGCCGACCGACAGCCGCACGACGTCGGGACCGGCCCCGGCGGCGCGTTGAGCCCCCTCATCCAGTTGCCGGTGGGTCGTCGAGGCCGGATGGATGACCAGGCTGCGGGTGTCGCCAAGATTGGCGAGGTGCGAGAACAGCTTCACGCCACCAACCAGTTTCACCCCGGCGTCGAAGCCGCCCTTCAGCCCGAAGGTGAAGACCGAACCTGCTCCCCGTGGGACGTACTTCTGGGCCATGGCGTAATAGGGATCCTCGGCCAGACCGGCATAGGAAACCCAGTCGACTTTCGGGTGCTTCCGCAGCCACTGAGCCACCGCCATGGCGTTCTCGCAGTGGCGTTCCATCCTCAGCGGCAGAGTCTCGATCCCGGTCAGAATCAAGAAGGCGTTGAACGGGGACAGCGCCGGGCCAAGGTCTCGCAGGCCAAGCGCCCGGCACGCCAGGATAAAGGCCACCGGCCCGAACGCGTCGGTGAACACCTTGCCGTGGTAGCTGGGGTTCGGCTCGGAGAGGTAGGGATACTTGCCGCCGGCCTTCCAGTCGAAGCGACCGCTGTCGACGATCACGCCGCCCAGCGAATTGCCATGGCCGCCCAGGAACTTGGTGAGCGAGTGGACGACGATGTCGGCGCCATGGTCGAAGGGCCGGCACAGATATGGCGTGGCCATGGTGTTGTCGACGACCAGCGGGACCCCGGCGGCATGGGCGACCTCTGCGATCGCGGCAAGGTCCGTGATCACGCCCCCGGGGTTCGCGATCGATTCCACAAACACCGCGCGGGTTTTGTCGTCGATAGCGGCCGCATAGGCGCTCGCCTCGTCGCTGTCGATGAAGGTCACTTCCCAGCCCATGCGCTTGAAGCTCTGGCCAAGCTGGTTGATCGAGCCGCCGTAGAGCTTGCGGGAGGCCACGATGTTGCAGCCCGGCTCCATCAAGGTGTGGAACGCAAGGAACTGCGCGGCGTGCCCGCTCGCCACCGCCAGGGCCGCCATGCCGCCTTCCAGCGCGGCGATCCGCTCCTCCAGGACGCTGGTCGTCGGATTCATCAACCGTGTGTAGATGTTCCCAACCTGGTCGAGATTGAACAGGGCTGCAGCATGATCGGCGTCGTCGAAGACGTAGGACGCGGTTTGATAGATCGGCGTGATCCGCGCCTTGGTCGTGGGATCAGGCGCGGCTCCGGCGTGGATGGCCAGCGTCTCGATCTTCGGCGAGGTCATGGGTGTCCTTCCTGCGCCGTCGGGCGCTGCGTCTGAGTTGCAGGTTCCTGGCTCTCACAATCCCCCCGAACTTCCAACCTTCGGCTGCGTTCAGGAGCGCCCGGCTAGCTATCAAGGCGCGGTTCCGCCTATCGTTGCTCTACACAATCGGCCTTCCGCGTAGCTCAGGATGTCTCCATGGCGACCGATTCCGACGTTCAGCCGCCTGCACGCCGAGGGTTTATCCGGCGCTACTGGTTCGACGTGGTGCTCTGGAAACGAGTGCTGCTGGCCCTGATCCTCGGCACGATCACTGGCCTGGCGCTCGGCGAAACCGCCACCCAGTTCAAGTGGATGGGCGACGTTTTCATCCGATTGATCCGGATGGTCGTGGCCCCGCTGGTCTTCCTGTCGATCGTGTCGGGGATCGCCGGAATGAGCGACGCGCGCCGGCTCGGCTCGATCGGCGTCAAGACCCTGGCCCTCTACCTGACCCTCACCGTCATTGCCGTGACCGTCGGCCTCACCATGGGCACGCTGTTCCAGCCGGGGGTAGGCATGGATGTGATGGGCGCGACGCCCGAAGTGGTCGCCAAGGCGCCGCCGGGTCTGGGCGAGCACCTGATCAGCATCATCCCGACCAATCCCATCGCCTCGCTGGCGGCCGGCGAGATCCAGTCCGTCATCTTCTTCGGGATTCTCGTCGGGCTCGGGATCCTGACCATCGCGCCCAAGGCCGAGATCGCCGCGCGCCTCTTCCAGGCCGGCGCCGACGTCATGCTCCAGATCGTGCGCTTCATCATGGAGGTCGCGCCCTTCGGCGTCTTCGCGCTGGTGGCCTGGGTCATGGGCACCTCCGGTCCTGGCGCCTTCCTCCACGTGCTCAAGCTCGCCGCAGCCCTGATCGTCAGTTGCGCGATCCAGACGGTGCTGGTGCATGGCGGCCTCATCCGCCTCGTCGCGCGGCTGCCGGTGCTTCCCTTCTTCCGCGACATTACCGACGCGGTGACGATCGCCTTCTCGACCTCGTCGAGCGCCGCGACCCTGCCGGTGGCTATACGGGTGGCTGAGAAGAACCTCGGCGTCAGCCACACCGTCGCCTCCACCGCCCTACCGCTCGGCGTCACCCTGAGCATGGACGGCACGGCCCTCTATGTGGCCTTGCTGGCCATGCTGTCGGCCCAGGCCTTCGGCGTGGATCTGACCTTCGCGCAATATCTCATGCTGGCCTTGACCACGACGGTCGTGGCGCTCGGGACCGCCCCGGTCCCCTCGGCCTCGCTGTTCATGCTGGCGGCCGTGCTGCAGGTGATTGGGCTCAGCGCCGAGCAGACGGCGCTCGTCGTCGGCTTCGTGCTGCCCTTTGACCGGCTGCTGGACATGACCCGCACCATCACCAACGCCACCAGCGACCTTTCGGTCGCCGTGACCGTCGCCAGATGGGAGGGCGAACTCGACGAGGCGGCCTATCGCATGAAGCCCGTGGAATAGATCATTTCCGCACTGGTCCGGTGACCGGATCAGTTATGACGACGCCGTCGGCGGGCCGCTGGTCGGGCTCACCTTCGCCTTCTGACCTACCAGAACCGGCGCGTGGCCGGAGCTTGGTCGCCGCCCGGCTGTTGTTGGGTCTCAGGCTGCGGCGCAGCGGTCGGGACCGGTCCGATCGGCGCGTCCGTATTGCCCGAGGTCATGCCGGTCGCCACCACGGAAACACGCAGCTTGCCCTCCAAAGAGGGGTCAAAGGCCGCGCCGAAGATGATGTTGGCGTCGGGGTCCGCCTGGTCGGCGATGACGTTGGCCGCTTCGTCGACCTCCAGCAGGGTCATGTCGGTCCCGCCGGTGACGTTGACCAGCACCGCCTTGGCCCCGGCCAGCGAGGTTTCGTCCAGCAGTGGGTTCTGGATGGCGTTGTGGGCCGCGATGCTGGCGCGTCCCTCACCGATCGCCTCGCCGGTCCCCATCATGGCGTTGCCCATGCCGCCCATCACGCTGAGCACGTCGGCGAAGTCGAGATTGATCAGGCCCGGCAGCACCATCAGGTCGGTGATCGAGCGCACGCCCGCATGCAGCACCTGGTCGGCCATGTTGAAGGCCTCGGCGAAGGTGGTCTGCTCGGTGGCGATCCGGAACAGGTTCTGGTTCGGCACGATGATCGAGGTGTCGACGAACTGCTGCAGTTCGCGCAGGCCCGCCTCGGCCAGCCGCATCCGGTGGCGGCCCTCGAAACGGAACGGCTTGGAGACGACGGCGACGGTCAGGATTCCGCGCTCACGCGCGCAGCGGGCTACGAAGGGCGCGGCTCCAGTGCCGGTGCCGCCGCCCATGCCGGCGGTGATGAAGACCATGTCGGCGCCGTCGAGATAATGAACGATATCGCTCATCGACTCTTCAGCCGCGCTAAGGCCAGCATTCGGGTTGGCGCCGGCGCCCAGACCCTGGGTGACGTGCATGCCGAGCTGGATGCGCTGGCTGGCGAGCGCCAGGGAGAGCTGCTGGGCGTCGGTGTTGGCGACTACGAAATCGACGCCCTCCAGGCCCGATTCGATCATGTTGTTGACGGCGTTGACCCCGGCGCCTCCGACGCCGAACACGACGATACGAGGCTTCAATTGGGTGACCGCCGGCCGCGAACCGTTGTGGGGTGACACTGCCATGCTCCGAAAATCCCTCGTACGTCCTGTCGTGATCGGCGGCGATTCCGCAACCGAACGCGGACCAGTTCCACAGGAATGTGGTGTGAAACGGGCGGCCCGCGCCCTATCCCCAGCTCTTAGAAGGTGCTCGCAACCTGCGTGACCCACATGACTAAAGCGCACAAGGCGGCCCCGGTCACCATGCCGCGCATAAACGGACCGTTCCGTTCCCACCAGACCCGGCGCGCCCGAAAGCGCTGCGCCCGATCTATTCTCCTGCTGCGTCCAATGGCCATGGCCGTCCCTTCGCCTATCGAGCGGCAAACGGCAAGCTGAAGGTAGGCCCTATGCCGCGGTTGCGAAGCTTCGCCGCGGCGCGGAGATTACGCCGCGGCGGCTGGTCCGGACAAAATCGATCAGGCGCATGACCCGTTCGTCGCTCACCTCCGCCTCAAGCGTCGCGATTCGCTCGGCCATCGGGGCGGAGTTCAGGAACAGCGCACGATAGGCGCGCTTCAGCGCCCGGACCTCGGCGGTCGCTAGCCCTGCTCGCTTCAAGCCGACCTGATTCAGGGAGATCAACCGCGCCCGATCGCCCTGGACCAGGCAATAGGGCGCCACGTCCTGGGTGACGATCGAGCCGCCGGCGACGAAGGCCAGCGTCCCGATCCGCACCTGCTGATGGATCGCGCAAAGCCCGCTGACCTGGGCCAGGTCCTCGATTTCGACGTGACCGCCCAAGGTCGCGCCGTTGGCCAGGACGATGTCGTCGCCCAACCGGCAGTCATGCGCCACATGCGCGGTGGCCATCACCAGGTTGCGAGAGCCCAAGGTAGTGACCGCCTCTCCGCCCGCATGGACGGTGACGAACTCCCGGAAGACATTGCCGTCGCCAATCGCCAAGCGGCCCACGTCGCCGCTGCGCCCCGTGATCTGGGGGCTGGCGCCGATCGAACAGGACGCCAGGAAGCGGTTACCCGCGCCGATGGCGGTGTCACCCTCGATGACCACATGGGGTCCGACCACATTGCCAGGGCCAAGGCGCACGCCCTCGCCGATCACAGCGTAGGGGCCGATCTGGCACGTCGCGTCGATGCGGGCGCCTGCAGCGATGACCGCCGTCGGGTGAATATTGGGCATGAGGAGACCCTCAGGCCTGTCGCCCGCCGAGCCAACACAACTTGCATGTCCGATTGCGACGGAACCAGCCGGCTTCACTTGAGCTTACAGCGAACAGCGATCACCCTGCAGTGGTCAGACACCTGGAGGCTTCCATGTTTCGCTCGCTGGCCCCGGTCGCCGTCGTGGCCGCCCTTACCGTCCCTTCCCTGGCTCTGGCCCACCACGGCTGGAGCTCCTACGACGCCGAGAAGGTCATCAAGGTCACTGCGCCCCTGAACGGCGTCACCTGGGGCAATCCCCACGGCGCCGCCAAGGTCTCCTACCAGGGCAAGGTCTGGGACGTCGTCCTCGCGCCCACGAGCAGGATGGAGACGCGCGGCCTGACCAAGGCCATGCTCACCTCCGGCCAGTCCGTCACCCTGGAAGGCTATCCTCGCAAGGACGGCGTCGCCGAGATGCGCATTGAGCGGGTCACCGTCGGCGGCAAGACGGTTGAGTTGCGCTAAGCCTTGGATGGTCTGGCCGCCCTCGCCCAGGCGCTGGAGGGCTCGGCATTCGGGACCTGGGCGCGCGGTTCGTCCTACGCCTATCCGGCGGCGAACCTCGTTCACCTGCTCGGCCTGGTCCTGCTGGTAGGCGGCATCGGAGTGCTGGATCTGCGCCTTGCCGGCGCCTGGAGACGGCTACCCGTCGCGCCGCTGTCCAAGGCTCTCACGCCGGTCGCCGTAGGGGGCCTGTTCCTGATGATCGCCAGCGGGTCCGTCATGTTCGCCGCCGACGCCGGGCCGCTGCTTAAATCGACCGCGTTCCAGCGCAAGGTCGCGTTCATCGCCCTGGCGGTGATCAACGCGGTCGCGTTCAGGGCTTTGTGGCTGCGCCATCTGCCGAGTTGGGACGCCACCGCGCCGGCGGCTGCACGGCTCATGGCGGCCGGATCGGTGGCGCTCTGGCTGATCGTCGCGGCGCTCGGCCGCCTGATCGCCTACACATAGGCCTTGAGATTCGCCGTTCGGACCTGCCCATTGCCCGCCGCCGTCTATGGAAACCCGCCCGCCGACGTCCTTGAGACGCCCAAGGGCGCGCGCCAGCTTTCGCCCCTGATCCCCGGATCGGACGACGTCGCCCAGATCGCCGACGCGTCGTTCGACGAGGTCGCCCTGCTGGTTCCGCCGGGCGCGGTCGAAGCGCGTTATGTGGTTGCACAAGGCCTGCGGACCCTCGTCCCAGGCGGCGCCCTGATCGCGGCGGCCCCGAAGGACCGCGGCGGCCTGCGGCTGAAGCGCACCTTGGAAGCCCTCGGCTGCGATGTCGCCGAAACCGCCCGGCGGCATCATCGAATATGCGCGGTCGAACGCCCGGCCACGCTCACCGGGCTGGGCGAGGCCATCTCCGAGGGCGCGCCCCGCCTGCTGCCCTCGGGAC
>Ga0247823_10004196_pt1 | contig 11581 bp, 8 predicted proteins | sample 13C_PalmiticAcid_2_FD_192426 | JGI IMG/M metagenome (GOLD analysis project Ga0247823, IMG submission 192426) | Soil microbial communities from agricultural site in Penn Yan, New York, United States - 13C_PalmiticAcid_Day30 | ecosystem: Environmental > Terrestrial > Soil > Agricultural land...
GGTCGAATGGCTCAAGGGCTATGCCGCCTTCACCGGCAAGGACAGCGTCAAGGTCGGCGACCGTGAGGTCCGCGCGAAGAACATCATCATCGCCACCGGCTCGTCGGTCACGCCCCTGCCCGGCGTCGAGATCGACCAGAAGGTCGTCGTCGACTCCACCGGTGCGCTCGAGCTGGCCAAGGTTCCCGAGCATCTTGTCGTCATCGGCGGCGGCGTGATCGGGCTTGAGCTCGGCAGCGTGTGGCGCCGCGTCGGCGCCAAGGTCACCGTGGTCGAGTATCTCGACCAGATCCTGCCCGGCTTCGACGCCGACGTGCGCAAGGAAGCCGCCAAGCTGTTCAAGAAGCAGGGCATCGAGTTCAAGACCGGCACCAAGGTCACCGGCGTTTCGGTCAAGGGCAAGAAGGCCACGATCACCGTCGAGCCCGCCGCGGGCGGCGCGGCCGAGACGATCGAGGCCGACAACGTCCTCGTCGCGATCGGCCGCAAGCCGAACACCGATGGCCTGGGCCTCGAAGCGGCCGGCCTGACCGTCAACCAGCGCGGCCAGATCGAGACCGATCACAGCTTCAAGACGTCGGTCCCCGGCATCTGGGCGATCGGCGACGTCATCCCCGGCCCGATGCTCGCGCACAAGGCCGAGGATGAGGGCATCGCGGTGGCCGAGAACATCGCCGGCCTCACCGGCATCGTGAACCACGACGTCATCCCGTCGGTGGTCTACACCATGCCCGAAATCGCAGGCGTCGGCCTCACCGAGGAAGCGGCGAAGGCGAAGGGCGAGGTCAAGGTCGGCAAGTTCCCGATGGCCGGCAACAGCCGCGCCAAGACCAACCACGAGCCCGACGGCTTCGTGAAGGTCATCGCCGACGCCAAGACGGATCGCGTGCTCGGCGTGTGGATCATCACCAGCGTTGCGGGCACGATGATCGCTCAGGCCGCGCAGGCGATGGAATTCGGCGCGACCAGCGAGGACATCGCCTATACCTGCCACGCCCACCCCACGCACAGCGAGGCGATCAAGGAAGCGGCAATGGCGGTGACCGGCAAGCCCATTCATATCTGACCGGCTGACTTGCGTCCCCCAATGTAGTGTATCATAGAGATAACACACTGCATTGGGGGATTCGATGTACAGATACGCCGCCAGCCTCGCACTCATCCTCGCCGCGCCTGCGGTCGCACAGGATGCCGCGAAGGTGGACCCTGCCCGGATGGACACGATCGTCCGTGCCGACGCCGACAAGGGCGCGTTCATGGGCGTCGTCCTCGTCGCGCGCGACGGCGATATCCTGTTCGACAAGGGCTATGGCTCGGCGAATCTCGAATGGAAGATCGCCAATGACGGCGACACCAAGTTCCGCCTCGGCTCGGTGACCAAGCAGTTCACCGGCGTGGCGATCCTGCTGCTGCAGGAGCGCGGCAAGGTGCAGCTCGACGCCCCGATCAAGACCTATCTGCCCGATGCCCCTGCGGCATGGGACAAGGTGACCGTCCGCAACCTCCTCACCCACAGCGGCGGCATCCCCAATTTCACCTCGTTCGACGACTATGCGAAGCTCAAGACGCTCGAGGCGACGACCGCGAGCCTGATCGCGCGCTTCCGCGACAAGCCGCTCGATTTCCAGCCGGGCGAGAAATACGCCTATTCCAACTCGGGCTACATCCTGCTCACCGCGATCGTCGAAAAGGCGAGCGGCCAGTCCTATTCGGCCTTCCTCGCCGACAATATCTTCAAGCCGCTGGGCATGGCCGACACCGGCTATGACAGCCATGCCACGATCATCCCGCGTCGCGCCGCCGGCTACAGCCCCTCGGCCAAGGGGGTGGTCAACACCGACTATCTCGACATGTCGATCCCGCAGGGCGCGGGTGCGCTCTATTCGACGTCGCACGACCTGCTCAAATGGCAGCGCGGCCTGTTCGGCGGCAAATTGCTCAAGCCGGACTCGCTCAAGGCCTATCTGACGCCGTTCAAGGACAGTTACGCGCTCGGCGTCACCGTCGCCACGGTCGATGGCAGCACCACCGTGGCGCATGGCGGCGGGATCGAGGGGTTCAATACCTGGCTGGGCTATGACCCGGATCGCAAGCTCACCGTCGTCGTGCTCGCCAACCTCAACGGCGACGCGCCCGGCCGGCTGGGCAAGGCGATGCTCACGCTGGCCCGTGGCGGCAATGTGAAGCTGGCAAGCGAACGCCAGGCGATCAGCCTCGCCCCGGAGGCGCTGCCGGCCTATGTCGGCACCTATGACATCACCCCCACGTTCGGCTTCACGATCAAGACGGAGGGCGGCAAGCTGATCGCACAGGCCACACGACAGGATCCGATCGAGCTGTTCGCGGAAAAGCCGGATCATTTCTTCTTCCGGACGGTCGATGCGCAGATCGTGTTCACGCGCGACGCCACGGGCAAGATCGACGGCGCGGTGCTGCATCAGAACGGGCGGCAAATGCCGGCGAAGCGGAAATAGGCGATCGTGAAACGGCGCCGCCCGGCGTCACGGCTAGCCTGTAACGCCGGACGGCCCGCTTTTCGCCCCAGCCAATGTTAACCATCCCCGTTAGCCTGTTCTAACCCATGTCTCCGCTATGTCGTTCGCTGCCGGAATCCCCTCCGGCCGGTTCGAATATGCGGATGACGACGATCACCACCCCTTCCCCTGCCGAAGCGTCGGCCACGGCTCGTCTGGGCAGCACCAACACGATCATCGCGCTGATGCTGCTGATGATCGGCGTCATGATCGCCAGCTTCGCCTATGTCTCGAGCCAGGAAGCCGAGCTGCGCAACGGCCGGATGGAAAGCCGCCATATCCGCATCGCGCGACAAGCGCTGATGGAAGCCGATGTCGCCGTGCTCAACGCCATGGTCGATGGCGGCGCGGCGCATGCCGGCCATTACCGCGTGGCGATCGAGAAGCTCGACGCGCAGCCGGTCAGCTATTTCCCCGCGACACTCCGGATCGGGGGACGCGAGGTTCGCGGCGTCGCCGCGGTCACCGGCGTAAGGCGCGCCTGGAACCTCATCATGGCGCGTATCGAGGCGGGCGATCTCGCCGGTGCCCGCGCCCTGCACGATGCGCAAGGCGTCCAGCAACGGACAAGGGCGGTGGTCGATGCGATGATCGGCCAGATCGAGCAGCTCGACGAGCATAACGATCGCGCGCAGGGCAATATCGATTTCACGATCAAGGCGGTCGTCATCCTGCAGCTGGCGAGCGGCCTGTTCTGCATCGCGGTGTTCCTGTTCGCCGCCCGGCGCGGCGCGATGGAAGCGGAAGCGCGGGCGCTGGCCGTGACCAACGCCACCCGCTCGCGCGAAGAGGTCATGCGGCTGTTCGAGATGACCGACATGCTGCAGAGCGCACAGGATCAGAGCGACGCCAACATGGTGCTGCGCGCGACGGCGATGGAGCTGCTGCCCGATCTCACCGGCACGCTCTATGTCTTCAGCAACTCGCGCGACCGGCTGGTGCTTTCGGCCAGCTGGAATCTCGGCGACGGCCCGCCCCCCGCCGATACGATCGGGCTGACCCAATGCTGGGCGCTCAAGCGCGGCAAGCCGCACGTCAACCATCCCCATGGCGACAAATTGCGCTGCGAGCATCACGCCGAGGGTGCCTTCGTGCTCGAAATCCCGATGGCTGCGCGCGGCGAGGTACTCGGCCTGTTCTGCATCCAGACGACGCGGGAAGACGGGGACGTCCGCCTTCAGGAGATCGCCGGCCTCGGCACCGCGCTCGCCGATGCGATGTCGCTTGCGCTGGCCAATCTCGCGCTCGGCGCCAAGCTGCGCAGCCAGGCGCTGCGCGACCCGCTGACCGGCCTCTACAACCGGCGCTATATGGAGGACACGCTCCAGCGCGCGGTCCAGCTCGCCCAGCGCGAGAAGCACGAGGTGTCGGTCGTGATGATCGACCTCGATCATTTCAAGCGGCTCAACGATCAGCACGGCCATGCCAAGGGCGACACCGTTCTGCGCGATGCCGCTTCGGTGATTACGCATCAGTCGCGCGAAAGCGACGTCGCCTGCCGCTATGGCGGTGAGGAACTGTTGATCGTCATGCCCAATTGCAGCCTCGAGGACGCTGCGCACAAGGCCGAGCGGCTGCGCATCGGCATCGCTGCGCTGTCCCAGCCGGGGATCGAGATCTCCGCGTCGTTCGGCGTCGCCAGTATCCCCATCACCTCGTCCTCGGTGCACGATCTGATGCAGGCGGCGGATGCGGCGCTCTATGCCGCCAAGGAACAGGGACGCAATCGGGTGGTGACCGCACCGCCGCTGATCGACCCGATCCGCGACCAGCTCCTCGCCGCGGAATAGCGCGTCACCTCCCGGCCGGGCGCGGACAGCGTCTCCCGCACGTCCGCGACACGCCGTTCAGGTCGTCGCGGAACCTGCGGGCGGAAGCGGAGCGGCATCGCCTGCGGTCACGGTCTCGCCGACCTGCCAGGGCTGCCCCACCCATGCGCCGAAATCGCGCGGCTGACGTGCCTCAGCGATCCCGACCTTGGGCCACTCGCCGCGCGCGGGCATGTGACAGGTGCCGAACAGCCGGTCCCAGATCGTCGTGAACGCGCCGAAATTGGTGTCGAAATGCCGTGGCTCGAGCGAATGGTGGATACGGTGGAAGCGATTGTCCACCAGCACCGCCCGCAACGGCCCCAGCGTGATCCGCGTCGGCGAATGGATCCACACAAGGTGGAGCGAAAGGACCAGGGTCACGATCGCCGAAGCGGGATGCTCGAACCCCACCAGCAGCGACATCGGCAGCTGAAGCAGCAGCAGCGAGATGATCGCCTCGCTGGGATGGTGGTAGCTGTTGACCGCGTTCAGCTCCTCGATCGAGTGATGCACGGCATGCCAGCGCCACAACCAGCGATGCTGGATGCGGTGGCACCAGTAGAAGAAGAAATCGTGGATCACCGCCGCGATCACTGCGCCGAGGATCGCGGCGGCCAGCGGCCCGCCGACCAACGCCTGCATCGACGGGATCGCGAACAGCGGGCGCACGTTCAGCACCTGCCAGGTCAGCGCCAGCGTCACCGACGCCACGAACGACAGCGCCAGCAGCACGGCCCAGAATCCGACACCCACCAGCCGCAGGCGCAGCGACTGGCGCTCGCGCGGGTTGAGCAGCTCGAATGCGGTGAGCAGCGCGAACACCAGGCACCACCCCACATAATGCTGTTTCAGGCCTAGAAGCAGGTTGGCGGCGTCCATGCTTCGCCGCCGTAACGGTCAGGCGCAAACGATGGGTAAACGCCGCACCCCGGTCTGCCGAACCGACGCAGAATCAGGGTTAGCCGTGCGCTAACCCGGACCCTCATGGAACAAGGTGCGTTCAGCGCGGATGCGCACAGTCCTGACCCTTCCCCTCGTCACGCTCGCCCTGCTCACCGGGGGTTGCGGCGGCGGGAGCAGCAATGGCGGTGGAGGCGGCGGCGTGGTCGTCGTCCCGACGCCGACACCGTCCACGCCTGCACCGACGCCCAGCCCGTCATCCTCGCCGCTCCCCACGACATGGGCGGGCGTCGCGGGCTATTACGACGTCCAGCCCGATATCGCCGGGTGCCGCGCGGGCACGCTCAAGGCCAGCGCCAAGACTGAGTTCCTTGCCCGCCTGAACGAGATCCGCGCGCGCCACGGTCTCGCCCCGGTCGTCTATTCGAACGACGAGGACAGCCAGCAGGCCGATTCCTCGCTGATCATGGCCGCCAATGTCGCGCTCAGCCACACCCCGCCGACGACCTGGCGCTGCTACACCGCCGGCGGCGCAGCGGGTGCAGGCGCCAGCAACCTGATCGGTGGCTGGGGCACCGGTCTCGGCTTCGACAGCGAGGACGATCTGCTCGCAGGCTGGCTGCGCGAGGGTGGCACCGCCTCCATCGGCCATCGCCGCTGGATCCTCCATCCCTTCCTGCGCAAGACGTCCTATGGCCGTGTCTCGGCGCTGCTGCCCGATGGCCGCCGCGCCACCGCCGCGTCGATGCGCGTGTTCGGCTTCGCCAGCGCCGGCCCGGGGCCCGCGACCGTCCCGCCCTATGTCGGCTTCCCGCAGGGCGATTATCCGACGCGCTATTTCGCGCTGACCGACTATCTCTCCTTCTCGGTCGTGCCGAGCGCGAACGACAACGGCGCCGACCGCACGGTCGATTTTTCCGCCGCCACGGTCGCGGTTCGCGGACCGTCGGGGGACATGCCCGTCACCAACCTCAGCCGCGACAATGACGGTTATGGCATCGCCAACAACATCCAGTGGCGCGTGACCGGCCTTGCCGCCAATACCGGCTACACCGTGACGATCGCGGGCGTCCGCGGCGCGCCGCAGGCGACCTACAGCTACACTTTCCGCATCATTCCATAGCCGAACCGGCTTCTGCCCGCCGGAACCCTCGGCTAGAGCGGAACGATGACCCCGCCCGCTCTCGCTCAGCTCGGCAATGTGCTGCCGCTGCTCGACCTGTTCGGCATCGCCGTGTTCGCCGCCACCGGCGCACTGGCCGCCGCGGGGCGCGGTCAGACCCTGGTGACCGCCGCCTTCTTCGCGTTGATCACCGGGGTCGGCGGCGGCACCATCCGCGATCTGCTGATCGGCGCGCCGGTGTGGTGGGTCCATCATCCCTATGTCTCCGCGCTCTGCCTCGGCGTCGCGCTGCTGATCTGGATAACGCCGCAGAAATGGTGGCACGGCGCGGCGCTCGACTGGCTCGATGCGCTGGGCCTCGCCGCTTATGCGGTGTTCGGCGCCGCCAAGTCGCTGAGCTTCGGCATCCCGCCCGTGCCCGCGGCGCTGATGGGGGTGCTCACGGCATGCTGCGGCGGCATCATCCGCGACGTGCTGGCGGGCGAGCCGTCGATCCTGATGCGGCCCGAGCTCTATGTCACCGCCGCCGCACTTTCCTCGGGCCTCTATGTGCTGCTGATGCTCGCGGGACTGCCGCTGCTGGTCGCCGCGGTCATCGCGGCCGTTGCGGGCTTCGCGCTGCGCGCCGCCGCCATCGCGTGGAAGATCAAGCTGCCCGCCTATCGCGGCAAACGCTAGCGATCAGGGCGCGACCAGCCATTCGATCGCGGAGGCGCGGTCGCCGAAGATCCCGAAATCGGGCCGCACCTTCTGCAGGCGCTTGGCCTGCATCCGTCCGGTAGCGTTGGTCACCACAAACGCGACCTTGCGCGCCCACAGCGCACGCACCGCCGGATGGTCGAACGACTCCATCATCATGTCGATCGTCGCCGTCGGGACAGCGGGAACCCCGCTCACATCGTACAGCGTCACATGCTGACCGATCTCGTCGCCGAAGGTTTGGATCGCGGCGCGTAGCTCCTCGCCGACCCAGCTCGAATCCTCGGGCGACAAGACCGTATAGGCCTCGACGATCACCAGCTTGCGCGGGCGGTCGACGATGATCCGATGCGTCAGGGGGGTGGACATGGCGCGCTATGCCTAGCGCGCCGTTCCGCCCAAGTCATTCTTAACGTAGCAATAATATGACGAATCCGGACGTCAGTCGCGAACCACCCCGGTTTCGCTGAACGGCTTCGGTTCGACCGGCGGCGTGGTCGCGTCGTTGAGCTCGCATTGCCAGATGCCGATATCGACCCAGCGGCCTTCCTTGAACCCGATCTCGCGCAGCTGCCCGGCGCGGCGGAAGCCGACCTGCTCGTGCGTACGGATCGAATTGTCGTTGGGCAGCGAGATGACGCCGATCGCCTGTGTGAAGCCCTGTGCGCGCAGCGTGTCGATCAGCGCCTCGTACAGCAGCCGTCCGATCCCCTGCCCCTGCACCGCACCCGCGACATAGACCGATGTCTCGACGACATAACGATAGGCCGCGCGCTCGCGGAAACGCGTCGCATAGGCATAGCCGAGCACGCCCTTGCCCTCGCCATTGGTCGCGACGATCCACGGGAACAGGCCGTCCGACGATTCCATCCGGCTGCGCATCTGCCGCGCGTCCGGCGGATCAAACTCGAAGCTCACCGTGCCGGTCAGCACATAGGGGGCATAGATGGCGGCGATCGCCGTGGCATCGGCGGGTTCGGCGGCGCGAAGCTGGATCACAGGCCGACTCTCGCCAGAATGAGATCGATCAGCTTGGCGTCGGTGCGTGCGTTGGTCGCGGTGGGGCCAAAGGCGCCGCATTCCAGGCAGCGCGCCTGCATCGACGATCCCATCGCCAGCCGCTTGGCGTCGCCGAGCGCCTGTCCGAACACCGCGCGCCGGTCGGCCGAGATGCGGGCATAGATGTCGCCGCCGCTCTCGGGCGTGGCTTCCTCTTCCTCGTCGCCGCCCCCCATCGCGAAGCCCGCGATCAGCTGCTCGAACCAGCCCGGCTGCTTCTCCAGATACAGCGCATGCACCTTGGCCGGATCGAGCTTGGCGCGCTTCGCCGCCTCGGCGACCGCGTCGTTGAGGTTGCCGAACCGGTCGACCAGCCCCAGCTGGCGTGCGGTGCCGCCATCCCAGACGCGGCCCTGGCCGATCTCGTCGACCCGTTCCGGCGTCAACTTGCGCGACTGCGCGACGAGCCCGATGAAGCGGCGGTAGCCCTGCTCGATCGCCGACTGCAGGATGCGGCCGGCCGGCTCGTTGATGCCGGCGAACACGTCCGGCTGACCGGTCATCGGCGTGGTGCTCACCCCGTCGCTGGTCACGCCGATCTTGGCGAGCGTTTTCTCGAAGCTCGGGATGACCCCGAAGATGCCGATCGACCCGGTGATCGTGTTCGGCTCGGCGAAGATCACGTCGCCCGGGGTGGAGACCCAATAGCCGCCCGACGCGGCCAGGCTACCCATCGAGACCACCACCGGCAGTTTCTGCGCCTTGGCCTGCAGGATCGCCTGGCGGATGCGTTCGGACGCCAGCGCCGAACCGCCCGGCGAGTCCACGCGCACCACCAGCGCCTTGAGCTTCTTCTCGGCCAGCCCCTTGAGCAGCAGCGCGGAGACGGTGTCGCCCCCCGCGGTGCCCGGCCCGGCCTTGCCGTCGACAATCTCGCCCGCGACGGTGATCACGCCGATCGCATCGCCGCTGGTGGATACCGGATTGGCTTCCAGCCAGTTGGCCAGCTTGATGCTCTTGTAATTGCCCGCAGGCTTGGTCGCATCGGCGCCGGCAATCTCCGCGACACGCTTGCCGAACGCCAGCCGGTCGCCGAGCTTGTCGACCAGCCCCGCATCGAGGTTCGCCTTGGCGATGTCGCCATTCGCCGCCGCGACGACCACGTCGGGTTGCGTGATCGTCTGGGCCAGCTTCGCCTTGGGCCGCGCCTTGGCCACCGCTTCCTGCCACTGGCTGAAGATCGTGCCGTAGAGCGCCTCGTTCGCCGCCTTCGCTTCGGGCGACTGGCCGGTCAGGATGTAGGGCTCGACCGCCGACTTGAACTTGCCGACCTTGTAGACGTGCGCGGTGACGCCGAGCTTGTCGATCAGCCCCTTGTAATAGAGGCGCGATCCGCCCGGCCCGCTGAACAGCGTTCCGCCCATCGGATCGACCCAGATCTCGCTGGCGTTCGCGGCGAGCAGGTAGCTGCTGTCGCTATAGCCGGTGGCATAAGCGAGCACCGGCTTGCCCGCAGCGCGTACCCGCGCAATGGCCTGCCCCACCTCGGCCACCGCGGAGGGATAGCCGCCCATGAACCGGTCGAGGTCGAGCACCACCGCCTTGACCCGCGCATCGCCTTTCGCAGCGTCCAGCGCGCGGACCACGTCGCGCATGCGGTATTCCTTGACCGTCTCGCCGCCGCCGAACGCCGCGAACGGGTCCGCCTGCGACGGCTGCTCGACGATCATGCCGTCGAGGTTGAGCAGCAGCGCGCCGTCCTTCACGGCGGCCGGATTGGGCCGCGCCGACAGGATCGTGAACAGTCCGATGAAGAACAGGAGCATGAACATCAGGACCAATGCGTCCTTGATCCCGACCAGCAGCTTCCATGCGCCGCGTACCAGTTTCACGTTCTTCTGCTCCTCGGATGCCCCGCGCCACTTGACGCACAGGTAAGACTTCGGGGCAAGCGATAACCGCCCTGTGTTAATGAAGCAATACAGGAGGTCTCCCGGCTTTGCCGGGGCGGCGATGCAACTGCTTCAACGCAGCCGGAGCTACAACGACAATTTCCACATCACCGAGATGCGCCAGTCCTCGTCGAACGCGGGATAGGGATCGTCGATCGCGGTCGCAGCCTCCAGCCCGATCTCGGCCTTGTCCCTGAACCTGATCCGCCCGCCGATCCCGGCCGATGCCATCGACAGGTCGATCCCGGGATCGATCCCGCGCGCCGTCACGCCGATCCAGGCGCGGTCGGCAAAGGCATAGAGCTCGCTCGCCGCGAACGCCCCGCCCTTCACCGGGCGCACCGCCAGTTCGCCCAGCGCCCCCGCCCCCTTGTCGGCGGTGAGGAAGGCGGTGTCGAACGCGCGGCCCAGCGTCTCGCCGCCGACGGCGAAGCGTTCCGCCGCGGGCAGCCGGTCGCCGCTATACTGGCCCGACAGGTTGATCCGCAGCGCCGCGCGCTTGCCCAGCGCCTGCGCCACGCTGGCCGCGCCGCTGACCTTGCGGAACCTCTTCTCTGCGAACGGCTCGATCACCCGCGCGCCGAGCATGTCGATCCCTTGCGAAGCCGCGGCGCTCACCGCCCAGGACCGTTTCTCGCGCGTGTCGCTCACCCCCGCCGCGACGCGCACGGCGCGCGTGCGCTCGGTCGCGATCAGATTGCCCAGCACGGCATTGTCGCTGTTGATCCCGTCGACGCCCAGGCTCAGGTCCGCCGCGCGGTGAAAGCTGCGCACCAGCGGATAGGTGAGCGTCGCACCCGCAAGCTTCGCGGTGCCCTTGCCGGCAAAGCCGCGCGGCCGCGTCTCCAGATACGCGGCATTCGCAGCCAGGGTCAGCCCGCTCGCTGTCAGCGGCGCCTGATAGCCTGCCGCGGCATAGCGATAGCGCCTGAAGTCGCTCGCCGCCGACAGGCCCAGCGTCAGCTGGTCGCCCTCGCCGGCAAGGCTATAGAATTCGGCGTTGAGGTCGAACTGGCCGTCACCGGTCAGCTCGACCCCGCGATTGCTGAACCCGGCGGTGATCTTGCTGCGCTTCTGCTTCGGCGTCAGGGTCAGGTTAAGCGCGCCGTCATTGCGCGGATCGTCGAACGCGGGCTGCACGGTCAGGCCGGGGATCGACCGGATCAGTGTGAACTGCCGCTCGAACGTTGCGCGGGTCAGCGGATCCTCGGTCGTCATGCGCCCGGCCCGCGCGGCAAGCAGCCGATGCTTGCCCGGCGGTGCCTTGATCGCGACCTGCGCGATCCGCCCCTCGGTCAGCAGCACGTCGACCACATCGCCCGCGAAATCCTGTTCGGGGATCGCGATCGTATAGAGCGCGACATTGCTCTTGCCGTAAGCGCGCGACAGGGTGCCGGCGAGCTCGGCGAGCGTCTCGGCATTCATCGCCCGGCCCAGAAATCCTTCCGCCGCACGCGCCACCGACCGCGGCGCCTCAGCCCCGCGAAAGCGGACACCGCGGATCGGCCGGCCGGTGCCGTTCGCCTTGATCTTCGCATGCTCGATCGGCGGCGCGGTCGGTGG
>Ga0247823_10004197_pt1 | contig 11580 bp, 9 predicted proteins | sample 13C_PalmiticAcid_2_FD_192426 | JGI IMG/M metagenome (GOLD analysis project Ga0247823, IMG submission 192426) | Soil microbial communities from agricultural site in Penn Yan, New York, United States - 13C_PalmiticAcid_Day30 | ecosystem: Environmental > Terrestrial > Soil > Agricultural land...
GCCCGCCCTGGACGGCAGCACCCTGGCCGACGCGCTGGACCGGCTGTGCGCCACGGTCGCGGTGCCTGCGATGTTCCGGCAGGCGGGTCACCCGTTCCCGCTGCCGACCGACCACGAGGTGGCGCTGCTGCGGATCGCACAGTCCGCGCTCACCAACACCGTCCAGCACGCCGACGCGGGCAGCGCCCGACTGGACCTGACCTACCTGGACGACGCCGTCACCCTCACGGTCACCGACGACGGCACCGGCTTCAACCCGGCGGGAGCGGAGATCGGCGGCTATGGCCTGGCGGCGATGCGGGCCAGGGCGGTCGCGGTTGGTGGGGCGTTCACTGTCGATTCGGCTGTTGGTGCGGGTGCCACTGTCGCTGTTCGGCTGCCTCGGGTGGGTTTGTCATGACCATCCGTCTGCTGATCGCTGATGATCATCCGGTGGTTCGGGCGGGGCTGCGGGCGGTGCTGGAGACCGAGCCTGACCTGGTGATCGTCGCCGAGGCCGCCACCGCTGAAGAGGCCGTCGCCCGTGCTGGGGAAGTCGACGTGGTCCTCATGGACCTCCAGTTCGGCCCCGGCATGACCGGTGCCGAGGCCACCGCGGCCATCACCGCTCGCCCCGACCCGCCCCGCGTCCTGATCGTCACCACCTACGACACCGACGCCGACACCCTCCCCGCCATCGAGGCGGGCGCCACCGGCTACCTGCTCAAGGACGCCCCACCCGAGACCCTCGCCACCGCCATCCGCGCCGCCGCCGCGGGGCGCACGACCCTCGCCCCGACGGTCGCCGACCGCATGGTGACCCGGTTGCGGACACCGGCGACGTCACTCACCAGCCGTGAGACCGAGGTGCTGACCCTGGTGGCGAGCGGGCTGTCCAACCAGGACATCAGCGCCCGGCTGCACCTCAGCCACGCCACCGTTAAGTCCCACCTGGTCCACATCTACGCGAAGCTCAGCGTCGACTCGCGTACCGCCGCGGTCGCAGCGGCTACGCAGGCGGGGATCATTCGCCGGTGAGGCCGACCGCCCGCAGCAGGACGCCGACCGTCGCGTAGGTGCGTTCGAGGTCGACGGCGTCCGGGGCGACGCGCCACTGCTGGTGGATGCCCATGACCGCGCCGAGCAGGAACGTGCTCAACTCCTCGGCGCCGACCCCGGCGGGGAGTTCGACCCGCTCGACCCGCGTCCGCACCTGGTCCCGCAGCGCCTTGTGCAGGTCGCCGTACCACTTGTGCAGCGCGGAGTCCGGCTCGACCGCCTCGGCCATCAGGGTGATGAAGAGCTTGGTGGACGGGCTCTTGGTGAACGCCACGATCCCGCGCAGGGCCTGGCCGAGTTCGCCTGGGTCCATGGCGTCGCCCTCGGCGCGGATGGTCGCCACGACGTTCTCGACGACCGCGGCCAGCAGGCCCTCCTTGTTGCCGAAGTGCCACGGGATCGAACCGCGGCTCACCCCGGACCGGCAGGCGATGTCCTCGAAGGTGGTCTGCCGGTAGCCGCGCTCGGCGAACAGCTCGGTGGCCGCGGTGACCAGCAGCCTGCGGCTTTCCTGGGTGGTCTCCGCGCGTCGGGTGGCCCGTGAAGTCGTCACAGCTGGTGAGTCTATCCCCGGCTGTACGGCCAGTGGCTTGCTATGAGATATTCTCTGTGTTGGCTGACATAGGGGGACAGGATGACTCGACTGGACAAGGCGACGTTTGCCGAGCGGCCGTGGCTGATCCATGAGCTCACTGGGGACTTCGAGGTGGAGGACGCGTGGTCGTTCCGCACGCCGGGCGCCGGGCCCGCGGACTTTCCGACGATGCTCGCCGCCATGCGGGCGGCGGGTGGGTTGGCGAATCAGCCTCGCGTGGTTCGGTGGCTCTTCGCGGCACGGTGGAAGCTGGGGGCGTTCTTTGGTTGGGACAAAGCGGATTCAGGTCTGGGTGAACGCGTCACGTCCCTGCGCACCCGCCTGTCCGACGACGTCCCCGCGGGCGGCGATCATCCAGGTATGCCACTCACGGCGGTCTACGAGTTGGCTGACGAGTCCGCTCGCGAGCTGGCGAACAAGACCGTGCACACCGTCATGCACCTGGGCTGGGTGCGGGGGCCGGACGGCGACCACGAGCTGCGGATGACGGTGCTGGTCAAGCCGAACGGGCTGTTCGGGCGGGTCTACATGGCCGCCATCGCGCCGTTTCGGTATCTGATCGTCTATCCGGCTCTGACTCGGCGGTGGGAACAGGCCTGGCGCGACCGCTCCGTGGGTCAGGAATGAATGCGTCCCAGGAATGCCCTTGCCTTCTTGGCGCGACGCTGTCAAGTGCAGGAACGGACCTTCTTAGCATGCCATAGGTGTCGCAATGTTCAGACTTCGTGATTGGTCGGGCATGTGAGCCGGTCCGCACGTGCAAGTATCGTGCGGACCGGCTCAGGGGTAACGCTTGTCACGTCTCACATCTCGATCTACAGTGCGGGAAAGCGCTTGCCGAGTGCGTATGGGCAGGCTCGCCCCGATCCTCAACGAGGAGGACACTTTGCGTAGATTGCGAAGTCTGTTCGCATTACTCTGCCTTACGCTGGTCGCCACCACAGTGATGACGGCGCCCGCCTCGGCGGCGGGCAGGTTCAACGTCCTCGTCTTCAGCAAGGTCGTCGGGTTCGTCCACGACTCGATCCCGGCGGGCAAGGCCGCGCTCGAGCAGCTCGGCGCGGACAACGACTTCGATGTGACGGTCACCGACGACGCGAGCGTCTTCACCGACGCGGGGCTCGCGCCCTACGACGCGGTCGTCTTCAACAACACCAACAGCCGCGACGGCGCGATCCTGGACGCGAACCAGCGGGCCGCGTTCGAGCGCTTCATCCGGGCGGGCGGCGGCTGGACCGGCATCCACTCCGCGTCCGGGTCCGAGTACGACTGGGTCTGGTACCACGATCTCCTCGGCGCGACGTTCAAGTCCCACCCGGCGGTCCAGAACGTCACCATCGAGGTCGACGACCGGGTCCACCCGTCCACTAAGGACCTCCCGCAGAAGTGGGACCGCAACGAGGAGCCCTACGACTTCACCGCCAACCCGCGTGGCAACGTGCACGTGCTGGCGAGTTTCGACACCCGCGGCTACGGCGGCGACACCATGGGCGCCGACCACCCGATCTCCTGGTGCCAGGAGTTCGACGGCGGCCGCAGCTGGTACACCGGTCTCGGCCACAACCCGACGGCCTTCCAGGAGCCTCTGTTCCTTGAGCACCTGCTCGGCGGGATCGAGTGGGCGGCGGGCGCTGTCGCGGGCGACTGTGGCGCCACGGAGAACTCGCGCTACGAGAAGGTCCAGCTCGACGGCAACACCGATGACCCGCTGGACATGGACATCGACTCCCTGGGTCGTGTGTTCCTGGTCGAGCGGGGTGGCGCGGTGAAGGTCTACGACCCGCAGCTGCAGTCCACAAAGGAAGCTGCGAAGTTCAGTGTGCTGGTGCAGCACACGCACGGCATGCACGGAATCGTCCTGGATCCGAACTTCGCCACCAACAAGTACATGTACATCTACTACTCGCCGCTGACTCCTGAGGTCAGCAGGGTGTCGCGGTTCACCTACAACGAGACCACCGACGTCGTCGACATGGCCAGCGAGAAGGTCCTGCTGTCGTTCAACGCCCAGCGCACCCAGAACGCGCACGAGGGCGGTGGCCTCGCCTTCGACACCAACGGCAACCTCTACGTCGGTACCGGCGACAACTCCTCGCCATGCTGCAGCGGCTTCGGCCCGATCGACGAGCGGGCGGGCTACGAGTACAACGACGCCCAGCGTTCGTCCGGCAACACCAACGACCTGCGCGGCAAGGTGCTGCGCATCCACCCAGAGGCCAACGGCACCTACACGATCCCGGCCGGAAACCTGTTCGCCCCCGGCACCGCGAAGACGCGGCCCGAGATCTACGTGATGGGTGTCCGCCAGCCGTACCGCATCGCGGTCGACCCGGAGACGAACTACCTCTACTGGGGTGAGGTCGGCCCGGACGCGCAGGCGGACTCGACCACGCGTGGCCCGATGGGCCACGACGAGTTCAACCAGGCCAAGACGGCAGGCAACTACGGCTGGCCGTACTGCATCGGCGACAACAAGCCCTACATCGACTACAACTTCGCGACCGGGGTCTCGGGTGCGGCGTTCGACTGCGCCAACGGTCCCACGAACAACTCGCCGAACAACACCGGGCTCACCACCCTTCCGGCGGCCCGCGCGGCGTGGATTCCCTACGTCTACGGCGAAACGCCGCTGTGGCCTGAGCTCGGCTCCGGCGGACGAATGGCCGTTGGCGGTCCGTCCTATCACTACGACGCCACGTCGACCAGCGCGTCGAAGTTCCCGGCGTACTACGACGACGCGACGTTCATCGCCGACTGGACTCGCAACACCATCTTCGAGGTGAAGAAGGACGCCACCGGCAAGCCGTTCTCCATCAACCGGTTCCTGCCGAGCATGCAGTTCCTTCGGCCGATCGACATGGAGTTCGGCCCGGACGGTTCGATGTACGTCATCGAGTGGGGCACCAACTACGGCGGCTCCGGCCGCGGCGACCCCAACCTCGACTCGGGCGTATACAAGATCAATTACTCGGCGAGCGGCAAGCGTGCACCCGTCGCCAAGGGCTCGGCGACTCCGACCAACGGCAGGGCGCCGCTGACCGTGGCGTTCTCGTCGGCGGGCAGCTCCGATCCGGACGCCGACGCGATCACTTTCGGCTGGGACTTCACCAACAACGGCTCGATCGACTCGACCGCCGCGAACCCGTCGTTCACCTACACGACCAACGGCAACCACACCGCCAGGCTCGTGGTCACGGACTCGACGGGACGCACCGACGTCGTCAACATCCCGATCACGGTCGGCAACACGGCGCCGACGGTCACGCTCAACGGGCCGCAGGACGGGCAGATCTTCGAGTTCGGCAGCCCGATCTCGTACTCGGTGAAGGTGACCGACCCGGAGGACGGTCCCATCAACTGCGCGTCGGTGACCACCACCCCCGCGCTCGGCCACGCCCAGCACGCCCACCCGCTGGACAACAGCTACGGGTGCGGCGGCACGATCACGGCCATCGTCGACGACGGTCACACGTCCAATGACAACCTGTTCTATGTCATCGACACCAAGTACACCGACCGCGGTGCCAACGGCGTCGCCGCGCTCACCGCGGGTGACTCGGCGGTCTTGCAGCCCAAGCACAAGGAAGCCGACCACTTCACCAGGCAGTCGGGTACGAACCTGTTCGACACGATCAGCGGCGACCCGGCCTCCGGCAAGATTATCGGGAATGTCTCGAACAACGACTGGATCAGTTTCGAGCCGGTGAACCTGTACGGCATCGACAAGATGAAGTTCCGGGTGGCGAGCGGGAGCTCGGGTGGCACCATCGAGATCCGCAAGGGCTCGACCACGGGAACGCTCATCGGCAGCGTCGCGGTGCCGGTCACCGGTGGCTGGCGCACCTGGACCGAGGTCACCGCCGACATCACCGACCCGGGTGGCAGCTACGAGATGTTCGTCGTGTTCAAGAACTCGACGACCACGGGCGACCTGCTCAATGTGGACTGGATGGAGTTCCAGAAGGAACTGGTCGAGGTCACGAAGGTCACCGCGCCGACGCCGGTCACCGGTGGTGTCCAGACGTCGGCGACCGTCACGGTCGCCAACAACAAGCCCACGGCGGTCACCACGGTCGTCTCGCTGACGGTCCCGAGCGGATGGACCTCGACGCCGACCAGCGTCACCGTCCCGGCGAACACCACGATGGACTTCGCCATCCCGTTCCGGCCGTCCAACACCCTCACGGCCGGATACGTCGAGTTGGAGACCATCACGGCGAAGGCGGGCAACGCGGCGGGCACGCCGGTGGCGTCGACCTACCGGGTGCTCGACCCGGCCACGGTGACCAAGGCGATCGACGCGGGCTCGGCCACCAGTCCGCTGTTCGGTGGATACGCCCGGCTGTCGCCCGCGACGGCCTACGCCGACGCGGCGGGCTTCGGCTGGACCGGAACCAACACCGGTCTGTCCGACCGCGACCGTGGCGCGCCCGACGCCCTGCGGCGTGACTTCGTCACCGCACAGAGCCCGGCCACGCTGCGGCTGAAGGTTCCCGCCGGAACCCACACGGTCTGGGTCCTGCGTGGTGACCAGAACTACTCGGCTCAGCCGCTTCTCGTTGACCTGGGCACGACCCGACTGCTCAATGGCGGCAAGTCATTGGGCGCGGGACAGTTCGCGTGGGAGTCCTTCACGGTCAACGGTGGAACCTCGGGCACCACGGTGGACCTCAAGTTCAGCACGAGTACCGCTAACGAGTGGTGGCGGTTCAACGCGCTGGTGATCCAGTAACCCCATGGCCGGGTGGAAGGCAGCCGCCTTCCACCCGGCTGGTCAAACGAGTCGGGCGGGATGGAAGGCGTGTGTGCCTTCCATCCCGCCCGCTTTGTGTCCGCTCAGACCTTCTTGGGCGCGCGAGTGGTGGGCGGAGGGCCCAGCGACTCGCGCATGACGAGCTCGACGGGGGCCATCTCCCGCCGGGGCGTCCGGTGCGGGTCCTCCAGGGCGAGGGTGATCGCGCGTGCGCCGATGTCGACCAGGGGCAGGCGCACCGTGGTGAGCGACGGGGTGAGGTCGCGGGCGATCGGCATGTCGTCGAACCCCACGACGGAGATGTCGCCGGGGACCGAGATGCCGCGCTCGCGCAGCACCGCGAGTGCGCCGGTCGCCATGGTGTCGTTCATGGCGATCAGCGCGGTCAACTGGGGGTCGGCGTCGAGCAGCGCGACGGTGGCCGCCGCGCCGCCGTCGCGGTCGAACGAGGCGTAGTGGATCCGGCGCGTCGGGATGGTCCGGCGCCGCTCCTTGGCGGCCCTGCGGAAGCCCGCCAACCGGTCGGCGGTGGTGGTGAGCCCGGCCGGGGAGGCCAGCACGCCGACGTGGCGGTGGCCCGCGTCGAAGACGGCCGACGCGATCAGGTGCCCGCCCTCCTCGTTGGCGGGCAGCACCGCGTCGCCGACGAGCTCGTGGCGTCCGACCACGGTGACCCGGCCCCCGGTCGCGGTGAAGGCCGCCAGCTGCGCGGTGAGCGTCTTGGTGAACGCGGGGTCGAGGTAGCCGGAGCCCGCCAGGATGATCGCCTCGGCCTGCTGGGCGCGCAGCAGCTCGACATAGGCCAGTTCCCGCTCAGGATCGCGGTACGAGTTGCAGATGATCACCAGGCGGCCCCGTTCGGACGCGACCCGCTGCAACCCTCTGGTGATCTCGGCGAAGTACGGGTCCGACACGTCGTGGACGATCACGCCAACCGTCGTGCGGTCGGAGCGGGCCAGGAGCTGGGCGTGCGCGTTGGGCACGTACTGGAGTTCCTCGACGACCTTCAGCACGCGCTCGCGGAGCTCGTCGGATACCGCCTTGGAGCTGCCGCTGACGATGCGGGACACCGTCGCGGGCGACACCCCGGCCTGACGGGCTACGTCAGCGAGCGTTGTCATCTTGGAAGACCTCCGGACGTTGACACCTGGGCGCTGTCCACACTAGCGTCCCAGCGTATCAGGAAAGCCCTTTCCTAGACTACGGATTCATGTGGCCCGGGTCGCGTCCGCCGCGTGTGGTGACCGGGCCGCACAGTGAGAGGTACCCATGTGCGAGTTGCTGCCGGGTGCTGTGGGCGTTTCGAGTCTCACGGTGTACGACACCCTCTCGGGGGACGGCCACCGCGGTGGGACACCCCATATGCACCTGTGTTGCACCGAGGCCTATCTCGTGGCCGCGGGCGCGGGCAAGGTGCAGACGCTGTCGGCTCAGGACGGCTACCAGGAGCATGACCTACGACCCGGCGTGGTCCTCTGGTTCACGCCCGGCACGATTCACCGGCTGGTGAACCACGACGGTCTGCGCCTCAATGTCCTCATGGGAAACACCGGTCTTCCCGAGGCGGGCGACGCCATCCTGACCTTCCCACTCGAGATCGTGACGGACCCGCGCCGGTACGCCGAGGCCGTCGCCCTGCCCGATGGCGGCGCCCCCGGCGCCGACGCCACCGCGGCGTATCGGCGCCGCGACCTCGCGGTGCAGGGCTTCCACGAGCTGATGGAGAACGAGGCGCTGGAACAGTTCTACGCCGCGGCCGTGGAACTCAAGCGCCCCTTGTTCGACAGCTGGCGGACGCGCTGGGAGCGCGGCGCGCTCGCCGCGGCGGAGGAGACCGGGCGCCAGCTCGCGGCCATGGCCGCGTCCGATGGTTCCCACTTGCGGGATTCGCGGGTATTCGGCAAGTCAGGACCGGACGAGTCGGGGCGGCTCGGGATGTGCGGCTTCCTCGACACTTACCCGGTTGACCATTAGGAAAGCCCTTGCCTGGGCGATGTTCGTCCGATAGGTTGCTAGGAAAGCGTTTGCCCGCCGATCTCCCGTGACAGCCGGAGATCAGCGTCCCCATCTCGGAGGTACAGGTGTCGACGACGACGACCGCGAGTGAGCCCCGGACGACCCAGAGCCCGCCCGGTCGCCCGCAGGGTGGCCGGACCCGGCCGACCATCGGCCAACGCCTGTATCAGGTGCTGGACGCCACGTGGCGGCCCGCGGCCCTACTCGCGGTCATCGTCGCGGTGTGGTGGTTCATCACCGAGCAGGGCTGGGTGCCGCTCTACCTCGTTCCGTCGCCGAGGCAGGTCGTGGACACCCTGGTGAACGACTGGTCGTCGCTGATGTACCACACGTACGTCACGCTGTACGAGACGGTCGTCGGCTTCATCCTCGCGTCGGTGCTGGGTCTGGCCACCGCGGTGGCGATCGCCTACTCGCGGGCACTGGAGCGCACGCTGTACCCGATCGTCCTGTTCGCGCAGGTGATTCCCAAGATCGCGATCGCGCCGCTGATCGTGGTCTGGTTCGGCAACGACCTGGCGCCGAAGATCATCCTGGCCGTGATGATCGCGTTCTTCCCCGTGGTGGTCTCGGGTGTGGCGGGCCTGCGCTCGACCGACCCGGAGCTGCTCGAGCTCTCGGCGACGATGGGCGCGGGCCGGTGGCAGACCTTCCGGAAAATCAAGTTCCCCAACGCGTTGCCGCACTTGATGGCGGGCGAGAAGGTCGCGGTCACCCTGGCCGTGGTCGGCGCCGTCGTCGGCGAATTCGTTGGTGCCAGTGAGGGTCTGGGCTATCAGCTCATGGTCGCCAACGGCAACCTTGACGCCCCGCTGCTGTTCGCGGCCCTGATCCTCATGTCCGTCATCGGCATCCTCCTGTTCTTCGTGGTCGAGGTACTGGAGGCAGTTCTCATCCCGTGGCACGCCAGCCACCGGTCCATGTCCTCGGCTACGACGTCTTGAAAGGCTTGATCATGAAGCGACTTATTGCGGGCGTGCTGGCAGGCATGCTGTTGACGGCGTGCGCCCCCGGTGGTCAGCCGAGCACGGGCGAGTCGGCCCCGCCGCCGCCCAAGGACGCCGAGAAGGTCACGCTGACCCTCAACTGGGTCCCCTACGGCGAGCACGCTCCGTTCTACTATGGACTGAAGAAGGGCTTCTACGCCGAAGAGGGCATCGCGCTGGAGATCAAGCCGGGCAGCGGTTCCGGCAACACGATCAAGGCCGTCGCCGCGGGCCAGACGACGTTCGGCTGGGCCGACACGCCGCCGCTGCTGAACTCGGTCGCCGCCGGTGTCCCGGTCAAGAGCGCGGGCGTGTTCCTGCAGAAGGGCCCCGCCTCGATCGAGTTCCTCGAGGGCGCCAACATCAAGTCCATCAAGGACCTGAAGGGCAAGCGCGTCGGCGGCACCCCTGGTGACGCGATGTACGCGACGTTCCCGGCGGTGCTGGCGGCCAACGGCCTGCAGCCCACCGACGTGACCGTGGTGAACATGGACGCCGCGAACAAGATCGCCCAGCTGACCACCGGCGGCGTCGACGCGATCATGGGCTTCTTCCACGACCAGGGTCCGACCATCGAGGCCAAGACCGGCAAGAAGGTCGAGTACCTGCTCTACGCCGACACCGGTCTCAACCTGCTCGGCACGGGCATCGTCGTGGGCAACGACACGCTGACCAGCAAGAAGGAACTCGTCGCCAAGTTCGTCCGCGCCACCCAGAAGTCGTGGGCCGAGGCCGTGAAGAACGCCGACGAGGCCGCGAAGTCCATGGTCGACCTCGCCGAGAACGAGCCCCCGCTCGAGGTGCTCGTCAAGCAGCTCAAGCTCGCCGAGCCGCTGCTGAAGCTGTCGGAGGCGGGCAAGCCCGGCAAGAACACCGAGAAGCAGTGGCAGGAAACCATCGAGCTGCTGAACAAGTACGGGACCCTCAAGGAGCCGAAGGCCCCGTCGGTGTACTGGGACGGTTCGCTGGCCTCCGGCGGTGGCGCGTGACCGCCGTGACCACCTCGGCCGCGATCGACGTCACGAACCTGACGGTGCGGTTCCAGTCGGCGAAGTCCTCCACGCTCGCACTCGACGATGTGACGATGCGGGTGCCGGAGGCGGGCTTCACCTCGATCGTCGGTCCGTCCGGCTGTGGCAAGTCGACGCTGTTGAAGGTCGTCGCGGGCCTGGTCAAGGCGACCGAGGGCACGGCCACGCTGTTGGGCGAGGTCGTGACCAAGCCGCAGCAGAACGTCGGATTCGCCTTCCAGCGGTCGGCGCTGCTGCAGTGGCGGGATGTCCGCAAGAACATCCTGCTGCAGGCCGAGATGCGGGGCATGGACCGCACGGTGGCCGGTGAGCGGGCCGACGAGCTGATCGAGCTCACCGGGCTCACCGGGTTCGAGAACGCGATGCCGCACGAGCTCTCCGGTGGCATGCAGCAGCGCGTGGCCCTGTGCCGCGCCCTGCTGCACCGCCCGCCGGTGCTGCTGATGGACGAGCCGTTCGGTGCCCTGGACGCACTCACTCGTGAGGTGCTCAACGCGCAGCTGAACCGGATCTGGCGGGAGACCGGGACCACCGTCCTGCTGGTCACCCACTCGATCGCCGAGGCGGTGTTCCTGTCCACCCGCGTGGAGGTCATGAGCGCCCGCCCCGGCCGGTTGGTGCGGTCCTTCGACATCGATCTGCCGCGGGAGCGGGATTACGTGCAGGTGATGGCTGACCCGAAGTTCGGTGAGTACACCCGCGACATCCGCCAGCTGCTCGGCGCCCACGACTCTCACTAACGCACAGGGGGAATATTCAATGTCCCGTAGGACGATCGGTATCGCCATGAACGGCGTGACCGGACGGATGGGTTACCGCCAGCACCTGCTGCGGTCGATCCTGGCGATCCGGGAGAACGGTGGCGTGCCGCTGGCCGACGGCACCGTGATCTGGCCGGAGCCGGTGCTGGTCGGGCGCAGCGAGCAGAAGCTGGCCGAGCTCGCCGAGCGGCACGGCCTCACCGAGTGGACGACGGATCTGCACGCCGCCCTCGCCCGCGAGGACGTCGAGATCTACTTCGACGCGGTGACCACGCTGCAGCGGGAGAAGAACATCACCGCGGCGATCGAGGCCGGTAAGCACATCTACACCGAGAAGCCGCTGGCCACCGACCACGCGGGCGCGTTGGAGCTGGCCGCGGTGATGTTCTTCTCCCGCTGC
>Ga0247823_10004198_pt1 | contig 11578 bp, 10 predicted proteins | sample 13C_PalmiticAcid_2_FD_192426 | JGI IMG/M metagenome (GOLD analysis project Ga0247823, IMG submission 192426) | Soil microbial communities from agricultural site in Penn Yan, New York, United States - 13C_PalmiticAcid_Day30 | ecosystem: Environmental > Terrestrial > Soil > Agricultural land...
GCTTCACAATCGCCGATGCGTATCTGTTCGTAACGACGGGCTGGAGCTCGTTTGTTGGAGTCAATTTATCAAAGTGGCCATCGCTGGTGGAATTCCGCAGTCGCATTGAAACGCGGCCTGCAGTAAAGGCAGCGCTGGTTGCCGAGGGATTGTTACGTTAGGGACGTGTAAAGCGGCGCAGGGCAGCGGGGCGACATAACAGCACACATTGTGTCGCCCGCCCTCTTCTGCAAGCAGCTGACCTCCTGCCGACTAGAAACTCTTCACTAGCAAATAAAGCACCGCCAATGTCAATCCGCCAAGCCAGGGCAGTAGCGCCTTCTGCAAACGCGAAGGCGCTGGCTTGGATGCTCTCTCAACTGCATTGCTAAGCGCGTCGGCAAGTTCGGCGATGCTGGTTTCGGCGCTTTCCTGCGCAGCTTCGGTCGCAGACTTTGTCGCCTCTTCGATGGCTTCTTGCAATCGTTGTTCGCTTACGCCGCCCTGGGATTGCGACGAATTTTCGACCGCTTCTACAGCAGCTAGTCGCCCTACCTCAGCAGCATCAACCAATGCATGCTGCATGACCTCCTGGGCGACGCGCTCGGCAATCTCGACAACCATTTGCTCCATATTCTCGGGTACTGCTTCGCCAGCGACGGGCGCTGCAACACCCTGGCCCATCATCCCCTCGGCCACGGAGCGAGCAACCGTTTCAGCAGTGGATTTGGCGACGGATTCGGATGTGCGTCGAACCGCGCCTTGCAATTCGACCAACGTCGCTTCCAGGGTTTGCCGCGAAACCTCTCCGGCAGAGGAGCGCGCAACGTTCAATACCTGCTCCATTTGCTGATTAACGGCTTCCTGAGCTGCTTCGCGTAGCGCGTTAAGGTCAACCTCACTAGAGGCCTCACCAAGTTCACGGCCCTCTTGTGCGCTCTCAAAAGTCTGCTCCGCAATAGTTCGCGCCACCCGTTCAGCAGCCGCGAGAATGGCGCCATCGGACTCCTGTTTCGCTTTGGCGGCTTCCGCACGCCACGCCGCTAGCGCTTCCCGCACCGCTTCGGCAGCGATCGTTTTCGCCGCTGTCTGAGAGGATTGTTCGACGGTCGCCATTGTCGTGATGGCCTCACGGACGAAGGTCTCAGCGATGCCTCGCGCTGTACGCTCGGCTATCTGAGCAGTGTCTTCCACTGGCGCCAACGGCGTAGCCTTCACGTCGACAAGCGCCTGTTGAATGAGCGCGCCCGCAACTCGCTCAGCGGTTTCAACCGCAACACGCTCCACATGTTCTGGAGTAACAACGTCATCGCCGCTGGCCGCTGGAGCCGCATCGCGCATCGCTCCTTCAACGGCTTGCCGAACCGACTCCTGCAATGGAGCGCGCGTCGACTCAAGGACCTGACGGGAAATACTCTGGACGAAAACGTCTTTCGAGGAATCTAATGCCTGACGTGCGGCAGCTTCGGCGGCAGTGCGGGCAATCCGCGCCATCTCCTCGGCGGGAGTAATTTCGGGTGCGCTTGCTTGCGCCTTCTCCAGCGCTTGCTGAATTAAGCTCTGCGACACGCGTTCGGCGGTCTTCTCCACGTGCTCGTGGGTGACTGCTTCCACGCCGCCCTGCGGGACTGCGATGCTGGTTGTCGCCTGCTCAACCGCTTGGCGCACAGATTCCTGCAATTCGGTGCGCGTCGCCTCCAACACTTGGCGCGATACATCAGCAATAAGGTCGCCCTTGGCGGCATCCAATAGCTGACGCGCGGCGGCTTCCGCGGTGGAGCGAGCAATAAATAGCGCTTGCCGCTTTTGCTCGTCGGCGGCTTCCTGCACCGCCTGTCGAGCCGCCTGCGCAGCGCTTTCTCCTCCAGGATGACCTGCGGCCACACTCTCTCCACTCGCCGCAGCAAGGGCGCTTTGCACCGCTTGCTCCGCAGCGGCGCGCGCGGACTCCAGCACTTGGCGCGAGGTGTCCTCAATAGCTTCGCGCGCGGAGTCAACGGTTTGGCGGGCGGCAGCCTCAGCCGTTGATCGGGCAATGAACAGCGCCTGCCGTTTCTGCTCGTCGGCGGATTCTTTGATAAGTTTCTCCGCCACTTCGCTCGCTATGCGCTCCGCTATTCGAGCAATCTCGTCAGCACTGATAGATGCAGCAGCGGTGGCGACAGGAGCAGAGACGGCGGAGACAGGGGCAGAAGCGCTAACGACGGGGGAAGAAGCGGGAGCAGCGTCCGGCATAGGCTCCAGCGCGGGAGGAGAAACTGGTTTGGCAGCCCTGGCCTTCTGGCGCATTTCGGCAATGATGTCATCCAGAGCGGTATCCTCAACCGGCTTGGTGAGAAAACCACTGGCGCCGTTTTCCTTCGCCTGCGCGCGTTCGTGAGGCGTATCTTGCCCGGTGCACATGATCACCGGAATGGCGGCGGTCGCCGGCGTGGAAGTAATTATCTTGGTCGCCTGAAAACCATCCATGTCAGGCATCATGAAGTCCATGAAGATAATATCCGGCGCGATATTTTTCAGGTATTCGAGGGCCTCCGGCCCAGACGCCACCGAATCAACGCTCATCCCGCGATCCTCAAGCATGCGACTCAACTTGACCCGCACGACTTTGGAATCGTCCACAACCAGCGCTTTATGGAATTTCATTTGCCCCCCTAACGGTGTATGAGGTGGATGCCTAATGCCTGTTTGCGACGCTATGAAATATTGCTGCTTCTATAACCGTAAGGACCTACGCAAAAGCGTTCCAGCAAGACGCGCCGACGCAGACAGTACGAACTTTGTACGGCAAGGAGGCGCAACGCCGCTGGAGCGCTTTTGCGTAAGTCCTATAACCGGCTTGATTCTATGTCAGCCAAACAACAAGGTGTTAGCCGAAATGCATATACCGTCCACATAGGACTTACGCAAACGGTCCCAGCGACGTTACGTCTTCTTGCCCATAACTCAGCGCGTCTTGCTGGGACGGTTTTACATAAGTCCTACGACAAAGTTTCACGTGCGCCCTCGGCAAGCATCCATTCTCTAAATGCAACTACGGATGGTCGATCAGCCAACGCCTCCGGTGTTACGAGATAAAAGGCGTAACGGGATGGCGCCGCGATGTCGAAGGGAATACATAAACGTCCATCGGCGACATCGGCGGTCACGAAAGGCTTAAGCGCAAGAACCACCCCCAGTCCATCCATTGCAGCGCCCAACGCAAGCACTGCATTACTGAAATGCAATCCACGGGAAGTCTCCACGTCGGTCACACCGGCCATCTTCAACCATTCTTCCCAATTAGGACGCTCGGCCTCATCAGGGATGCTGTCATCATGAATCAGAGTGTGGTGCGTAAGATCCTGCAACGTCCGCAACGGATGCGCCCCTCCCAGCAAACGAGGACTGCATGCCGCCACATACGATGGCGAAAAAATCGGGTCGACGGAAAATCCGGGATATCGGCCATTTCCAAAGCGAATGGAGACGTCGGACGCCTCGTCTCTCAAATCGACCACATCGGCGCCCGGCCCGTCCCTCGCATTGCTGTCGATCGTTTTCAGGCTGCTAGTGAGATGCAATTCAATATTTGGGTAATGAAACCGGAAGCTATGCAGACGCGGCAGTAGCCATCGCGCGGCAAAGCCTGGCGGCGCGCTCACCACTAAGGATCCCCCCTCTTTGTGGCGATGGGTCCGCTCAATAGCAGCAGCAAGACAAGAAAAACCCTCACGCACCTTAGGCAACATCGCCTCCGCCACTTCGGTGAGCTCCAGCGCACGGGTTAAGCGATGGAAGAGTTTAATACTCAGGTACTCCTCCAAAGCTTTGACTTGGTGACTAATGGCCGCCGGTGTGACATGCAGTTCCTCCGCAGCCTTCTTGAAACTCAGGTGGCGGGCGGCTGCTTCGAATGCTCGTAAGGAGCCAAGAGGAGGAAGTTGGTAGCTCATAAATTAGTTTTTCTAACGCATCACATAATAATTAATCGTTTGTTGCGATGCAACAATAACCATATATTGATGTCGTATTAAGGGTTTGATTGAGCAAGTTATCAGACAAATGTCTGAATGGAGGTTGAAATGAAACGAAATTATGCTGAATTCATGATTTATGCGTACCGAGGCGAAAAAAGGCGCGGCGAGGCGCTTGCCGAGATGATCCTAGCCGTATGGCATGACATTAAAGGCTTTATGGCCAAAATCGTCGAAGCGAAAACCGCCGGCGTACAAAAATACAGAAGGGCGCCATTTCCACGGTCGCCCTTTCTTAGACCCGCACCCCGGCATTAATTAACGTTATGGTTGGCGGCGCCTTCACGGGCGCTGCCGCCGGTTTTTTAAACGCGCGACTTGCGCTCGCATGCTTCACAACGCGGCCGCAATCGTCTCATATAGCGTGCGTAGTTCCGGGATGAATAGCGCCATGATGAGCACGAGCAATAACAAGACAAGGAAAAGCATGGCCGCAAAAACGCGAATCGCATATCCGAGCCAACGAAACGGCTGATTAAATGCGCATTGCCATACGATAAAGACGCCAGCCCCCACGGCAAGTTGGGGAATAAGAATAATAAGGCGAGCAGTTAAGTCGTCTATTTGAGGCGCGACCTCTTGCAAAAGCACGAACACGGCGGCGAGTAATAAAAGCGCCACCGGCCCGCACAAAAACATGCCGAGCAAAAAGGCCTTCCACAACGTTACTTTCCCGCTAAGAAGTCGCTCAAAAATTCCCATCTGAGCCTGCTTGTCGTCACCTGCCATCCAGAGCTTCCCTATTTGTAACAACCGGCCGCAGGAGGCGCTGAGTGAAAATAAGGCCCACGCAATAAGATCGTAAACAGGCGCTTTGACAATAGACTTCTTTCGAAACCTACTGCGCAGACCGAGATCAAGCCTGCGGTGCTCAACGCCCTTGCAGGGCGCGTTTGCGTTTGCACACGCAAACCGTTCCGCAGGCGGGAAGCATGCTCCCCGAAACCCCTGCTACACCTATTAGTACACCTGCGCTTCTAGCGCTCGATCTCGGGCCGCTCGCTACGGTTTCGAAAGAAGTCTAATTAACTCTACGAAGTCGCGGCCTTGCTGTCGGCATTCATGTGCCCTTCGCCCACTTGCGCAAGCGGCTCTTCGGAAAGTCGCAAAGCAAGGCGAAACTCCGCACCGCCTTCCGCATGGTTTCGAGCTTCTATTCGAGCGTTCATGGAGGTTAACGATTCAGCGCTCAACGCCAACCCCAGCCCAAGTCCCTGCCCCTCGGGTTTACTCGTGAAAAATGGCTCGAACAAATGACGCATGGCTTCCGGCGATAGGCCCGGTCCCGTATCGCGAACCAGAAGCCAAACCACATCTTCAGCCATCACAGAAGACACAAAGATCGCCTTACGCGGCGACGTGGCCATCGCGTCCGCAGCGTTAAACATAAGGTTCGCGATAACCAATGACAATCGCTCTGGATCGGCTTGAATTCCGACCCCTTCGATTTCCTCGTGATAATCGATCTTTTCCATCTTCACTCGCGGCCAAAACAATCGTCGCGCGTCATCGAAAACAGTGCGTAGATTGTGAACGGAAATCCGTGGTGGGTCCGACCGGGAAAAATTTCGTAGCCTTCTGATCAGGTTGCGTAGCCGAACTACTTCATGAGTAATATCCGGCACCATCTCGGCTGCATCCGTGGGCCGGCCTTGCTCCAGCAATTTTCCGACGTTATCCGTTAACAACGCGATTGTGCCAACCGGATGACTCATTTCATGAACAACGCCACTAGCTAACCGCCCAACAGCAACCATCTTCCCCGCATGAACAAGGACGTTACGCATCTTTTCGTGCTCAAGTTCGGCGGTCGCTGACGCCAGTTGCTGCGCGTGGGCCGCATTGGCCAACGCAACAGCGCCGTAAGCCGATAAGGTGCGAACAATCTGCCGCTCCCTTTCGCCATACGCCTTTTCCTCCACCGACTGCACAAGTAATACGCCCAGCACCTCGCCTCCTGCAATAAGGGGCGCAAACAATGCGGTCCGCATCGCTTGCGAATCGAGACTCTGGCCTGTCTCCTCTTGCCCCGGGGCAAGCTCGACCAACATTTCTCGACGTTCGCGAGCGCTTCGAGCGGCATACGAACTCTGGCTATCCAGTGCTATGCGCAGCCTCGGCAACGGCCTCCCATCCTCCACACCAAATCGCAATTCGAGCTCATTTCCATCGATCAGCCAAATGGACAACGATGGCGCGTCCAATAAGGCGCCTACGCGATGATAGAGCGCTTTCAATACCGTTTCGGTATCAAGCGTGGTGGTGATTTCCTGGCCAATCGTCGCAAGACGCTTCATATCGGCTAACAAGACGCTACGGGTGCGGTTCGCTAGTTCAGCACGCTCCTTCGCCACCATTAACTCGGCAGTTCTTTGCTTCACCAATTCTTCCAGCCCTGCTTGATAGGCAGCAAGCTCCCCATCCAGCGCGGAGCGAGCAAAAGCTGGCGCCAGCAACTCCAGATAATGCATCACCCCTGAGTAACGACTCGTTGCACCCGGCGGAATTAAACCCGAGACGGCGATGACACCCAACCGTCTGTTTTCGGTTAAGACCGGCAAAACACAAATGAAATGCTGCTCATCGAAGCTTTCGAGCTTACCCATTGCAGCCAATGGCGGAAAAGCAACGAGGTTGCTGCTTATGACTTCGCGCTCGTCGATATGGTCTTCGCCATAGTTTTGAATGTGACGTATCGTGAGTTTGTCAGGCTCGGCCAATGGCTCGTCCCACCGCCCGATGCAGGCCCACTGCACGTAAGGCACGAGCAACGTCATCAACGATTCGATTCTTTCAAAGCTGGCAGTGATGAGATCGCGACTAATTTCATAACTAACACCGACTGTCGTCGTCAAGTCGTCGTCCGTAATCATTTCTGGCGTTAGTCGATGGTGCTCATCCGACGCATCATCCAAAGACAATCCACTAGAGTGACGTGGAATGAAAACATTCGTCACCAGCTCCCGCCCGCCTCTCTGCTGACCACATTGGATTTGCTCCAGCGCCACGCTGACGGCACGCTCGGCAAGTTGGTCGAGATTCTGATCTATGGTAGCCAACGGCGGCACGCATCGACGCGCCGAAAAAGAGTTGTCATAGCCGATGACAGCGATATCCTCAGGCACCCTTAAACCGGACTCCTGGAAACAAGTGATAGCGCCCACCGCATTTCGGTCAGTGCCGGCGAACGCAACAGTGATCGGGATACGACGAGTCAGAATGTCACGCGCCGCTCTCATTCCTCCGACATGACCAGACTCGTCCGTATCAAAAACATACTCAGGACGATAAGGAATTCCGTGGGACGCCAACGCATGGCGGTACCCTTCGAGCCGGCACATAACGTTGTATTCCGCGAGGTGCCCCATATAAGCGATGTGCCGATGACCTGCTTGAATCAACTCGCCAACCGCACGCGCCGTGCTCTCTTCGTTCTCGCTTTCTACTGAAACAACACTGGCGTTACCGAAATTGTGAGCGATCGAAACAATCGGTTTGCCCGTAGCAATTAGTCGTTCCAGATATTCAGGCGCGATGGAATTTAACACCACAATCCAGCCATCGATGTGGCCCAGCGCAATCGGCAAATCAAAGCGGCCTTTATTTCCGGTTCGAATTGCGATAACGCGAACGCCGTGCACCTGCGCTGACCGATGGATCTGCGCCAACAGTTCCCCTAGATATCCGCCGCCCAAGAATGGCGTTAACACCCCAAGCGTGGTCGTTTGGAACATGGAGCCCCCCCCATTTTTCTTTAAACTAGAAATCAGCGATTCAACGTTAAACAGGAATAGTTAGGATGGCCATGCCTTCTCAGAACACGACATGGCCAACACAATCCTGGCGTTTACGAGAAACTAGTTCTTATTGGGCGCGATATGTTTTGCGTTACAAAACAATCAATCGCCAGTCGGCTAAGAAGTATGGGATTACTTATACCACAAAACAAAAGTAATTTTTTCTACGGCTTTTCCGAAAATAAGCCGAGAAAGGCTACGACAAATGGTTTATCCATTTAGAGATTAAACAAACGCCAAGGCTTTACGCTTTATCAGCCTGCCCCCTGAGGGGCTAGGCGTTTAGTAATTGTTTTTTACTTCCCCATCGGTTACTCCTCCGGTCGGCGATACTTCAACAAATCGATGTTGTAACTCTTCATTTTTCTATAGAGCATGGAGTAATTGATTTGCAGCTCGTTGCATGCTGCATTAGCGGCGCCATCATGGCGCCGCAAGGTATCTTCGATCACAGCTCTCTCTACCGAGGCAATGATTTCGTTCAACGAGCGCGATGCAGGCATTGCGGTTGTTCCGTCCATGGAGATTGGGACCCCAAGTTGCAATTGCTCGGCAACGTTGCGCAACTCCCGTACATTTCCAGGCCAGTCGTACGTCAACAGCTGCTGATGGATGTCCTTAGGCGGCGTCACGGCGGGCTGATTGAAGCGCAATGCAGCATCGCCAATAAAGTGCGCGAGCAACATCGGAACATCCTCACGTCGTTCACGTAGCGGCGGTATTTTTACCGTTGCAACGTTCAGCCGAAAAAACAGATCCATTCGAAATTTGTCGCGCGCGCTGTAGTCCCTAAGATCCACCTTGGTCGCGGCCACGACACGCAGGTCCACTGCAGTAATTTTATTTGATCCTAACCGCTCAACTTGACGCTCCTGAAGCACACGCAACATTTTTGCCTGTAACTGGATAGGCATCGCCTCAATTTCATCGAGAAACAATGTTCCGCCACTGGCGTGCTCAACCTTCCCTATTCGCTGCTTCGTCGCGCCAGTGTAAGAACCTGCCTCATGACCGAATAACTCGCTCTCAAACAGATTTTCTGGAATAGCCGTGCAGTTGATTGCGACAAAATTCCCGCGTCTGCCGCTAAATTCATGCAGACAACGCGCCACCAGTTCTTTCCCCGTCCCCGTTTCGCCAAGAATAATCACATTCGCTGGCGTGGGAGCAAGCCTGAGGACCAGATCTCTCAAATCCCGCATGACGACACTATCTCCGCGGAGAATCTGCGCGACGCCGGAGGCAAAAGCGAGCCGGTCCTTAAGAGACCGGTTCTCGAGCGTAAGCCGTCTCTGCTCCGAGGCGCGTTTCAAAACTGTCACCAGTCGATCCGAGTCAAAAGGCTTCTCGAGAAAATCGTACGCGCCCTCCCGTATCGCTTTTATGGCCGTTGGAATATTCCCGCCTGCCGTCATCAGCACAACCGGAAGATCCGGATCAATCTGATGGGCTTCCGCCAATACCTGCAAACCGTCGGAGCTTCCCAAATACAAATCAGTCAGCACAACATGTGGACAGGTCGCTGAAATACTTTCGAGCGCAAGCGCTGGTTCTCGAAAATTGAACACCTCAAAACCCGCCATCTCAAGCGTTCGCACCAAACCGCGCCGAAAATTATCATCGTCCTCCACTAACACTACGCGGAACCCACTGTCGCCATTACTTTCAGTTGAAATCATGCCGAACGCTCCGTGTCGAATTTCCAAAAATTTGAACTACGAGACTTCCGAATAATCATATTGAGCGATCCGAGATTGAGCGTTGACCCAAGCAGAACATAAGCATCGCCGTCTCGATATTCATATCACTCCACGGATTTTCCAGAGGCCGCCTCCATTCATTTGGACATCTTGCCCTGCATGCAACATAAACCAATCGCGGCATCTGCATTAAATTGCCCTGTATTGATTAAAGTCCGGGCGAATTTGCTTTAGTCCGCACACATCGACTTTGCAAGCTCGATAAAATCGCCACTAACTTTGTTACGCCCCTAATTTTTCGCCCTCAACGTCACCAGAGATCGACTGCAAACATGCAGGAAACCGTCACCATCATGATGACTCTCATAAGGCGTTTCCGATAATAAACGTCATTTCAAAATACTTCCTTCGCGCTCATGGCGCCGGGAAACCCTTCTACTGTGGTGGTCGCCGTATGAGGCGAGGTCGGCGCAGCATCCCATCGCACATTAACGCGGCCGCGCTCCCCTTGAAGAGCGCTAATGGAATCTTCATCCGCCCCCTTCGCCAACACTTTCCGCGGAGCCGCCTTGTGAATGGCTAACGGAGGAGTCCTATCCTTGATGCGTGGAACCTCTACGGAGGCCTTTATCACTCGTCGGACATACCCATTGCGAAAGCCACGTTGAAAATCACCGGTGTTGTACGCCGATAGCGCCTTTAATAGTGCGGTGCGAGAATCATCCGTTTCTTTAAGAGCTCGACTGTAATTCTCAGAAAGAATACGGGCGCCCGCTCGGAGGTTAAGACAGGTATCGAAGGCCGTCATTGCGTCGAGCCCGAGACGGGAAAAATGAACTGAGTTTATCTGCATTAGACCCAGATCAACCGAATACCCTCGTGCAATGAGCCACCGCGCCCAACCTGCCGCCTCCCCCTTTGAAGCGGGCTGACGAGCAAGCCGCTTTCCGCCATTTACATTAATTGCAAAGGGATTAAAGCCACTTTCAGTATGAATCACCGCATGCATTGTGGAAGGCGCCACTTGCGGAGCACATTCTTCGATAATGGGTGTCCAATCCATCATTTTTTATCCCGCTCCCGACTTTCGCTTTTTTTCCGAGGGCGGACGTCGATCGGCATCGGCGAGAATTAAGGGTGGGGCGTCGCTCTCTTCAATTCTATTCAAGGGAACAGGCTGACGATGCTTCACAACTTTGGCGACGTAACCATTTCGAAAACCACGCTCAAAATTACCGGTGTTGTAAGCCGAAAGGGCCTTCAATAAGGCGCTTTGAGGGGTTCCTCCTTCCCGGAGCGCCCTTCTATAACTTTCTGTAAGAATGCGCGCACCGGCGGCTAAGTTTCGACATGGATCGAACACGGAGGCGGCGTTAAGCCCAAGTCTACGTAAATTGTTTGAATTGATCTGCATCAATCCCATATCGACAGAGTATCCGCGGGAGATGAGCCAATGTGACCAAGCGGCGGCCTCGTGCAACGTGCGAGGCTTTCGTGCAAGCTTGGCGCCGCCATTTATATTGATCGCGAGCGGATTAAAACCACTCTCCGTGCGAATAATCGCTTGCATCGTGGAGGGTGCCACCTGAGGGGCGCATTCCCGAATCATGGGCGTCCAATCGATCATTGTCTATTTATCGTTAAAAATAACCAATTAAATTGATCGCTCATGCGGATTACTAAACCGCCAGCGCCATGACATACACCCCGCCACACGTCACAATCGTTCGGGAATTTCACTGTTACGATTCCCGATATGTCGACATGGACAATTAGGACTTGAGCAGCAACCGTGCCAAGAACACTTCCCGCTCCTTTGCGCCCTTTACCTTAGAGCGATTGTCATGAACTTATTTAATGGGTTAAACGTATAAACTTTCGCGCTTGCAAGAATGATGGCGTGACGACAGTGCATTTATGGAAGAAACAAGTTTCACTATGGCTGTCCCTCTATCGCCATCTCGGCGCCTTTCCCCTCGCCTTCCGCAACCGCGATTTCAATTTCGGTTGACTGATCTGTTTCGGCTCCGCTCGCCAAATTAGCAAACGGATTGCGTATCCGATCGCTACTTGATGGGCATTGGAC
>Ga0247823_10004199_pt1 | contig 11577 bp, 13 predicted proteins | sample 13C_PalmiticAcid_2_FD_192426 | JGI IMG/M metagenome (GOLD analysis project Ga0247823, IMG submission 192426) | Soil microbial communities from agricultural site in Penn Yan, New York, United States - 13C_PalmiticAcid_Day30 | ecosystem: Environmental > Terrestrial > Soil > Agricultural land...
GCGCGAAAAGCTCTACCGCGCCTGGACCGAGCCGGAGCTGCTCAAGCAGTGGTTCGCGCCCAAGCCTTTCACCGTCCCGGTCGCCGAGGTCGACGTGCGCCCCGGCGGCTCCAGCCTCATCGTCATGCGCGACGCAGAAGGCAACGACTATCCGAACTCCGGCATCTTTCTGGAGGTCGTCCCGAACGAGAAGATCGTCACCACCGACGCCTATACCGAGGCGTGGGCGCCATCCGAAAAGCCGTTCATGACCGCCATCGTCACCTTCGAGGACCTGGGCGAGGGCCGCACCAAATACGTCGCCCGCGCCCGCCACTGGACCGTCGAGGATCGTGAGACCCACGAGCAGATGGGCTTCATGGAAGGCTGGGGCATATGCGCCGACCAGATGGCCGAGGTGGCGCGAAAGCTCTGACGAACGGGCGTCAGTCCCAGAGGCCGGGCTCAGCCACCATCGCATCCGCCAGCTCCATGATCGGGGGCAGGGGGATGCATCGGCCCAGGCGCTCGGCCTCGTGGGTGGCGACATAGATGCCGATCCACTGCAGCAGGGTCTGGTCCCCGCGCTCGGCCCGCAGGGCCACCGGACCGCCCGAGCAGCCGGCCCCGCCGATCCCGTCCACGTGGAAGGCGAAGGGGTTGAGCCGGTAGTCGGACGCCAAGGTGAACCCTCGCGCGATCGGCACGCTCCGCAGGATCGCCGCCCCACCCGGGAAGCCGTAGATCAGGCCCGCCGATCCGGCGGTCAGCGGCAGGCCTTCCCGAACCACGTCGTAGTCGCCGAACGCGCCGGCCATGTTGATCGCCTGCGGGCGCGAGGGCAGCCGCACCGGAACCCCGGCGACGTCTATCGAGGCGTTGTGCGGGTCCTGATGCCAGCGGAAGCGCGGCGTCGTTCCCTCGTACAGCGGCACGCTTAAGCCGAGCGCCTCGCAGTCGAGATCGTGACCATAGGTCTCCGACCAGGTCGCCTCGGTCCCGCGGTTTCTGAAATAGAAGGTGTTGGGCCGCAGCAGGCAGTGCAGGGCGGTCAGTACGATGTAGCGGTCACCTTCCACATGAAAGAGGAAGCCGGAAAACACCTGGTGCGGCTCGCCGCTCTTGAGCCGTGTGACGAAGCGGGGCGTGGCGATCGCGAACGGGTCGAGCAGGTCCATCGACGGCCAAGCTACGATCAGCGGCGACCTCCCGTCGAGTCGGGGTTGCAGGCGACGTCGGGCGGCGGGGCCTATAGAACCGGCCCCGCGAGTCGCTTGGACCCGCTGGAGCTTTCATGACCCTTTCCATGTATCAGGCCTCCGTCCCCGTCTTCATCCAGGGCCTGACCGGCCTCGGCGGGGTCATCGACAAGGCTGCGGCCCACGCCGCCGAACGCAAGATCGATCCGGCCGCCCTGCTGCAGGCCCGGCTCTTCCCGGACATGTTCCCCTTCACCCGTCAGGTGCAGATCGCCACGGACTTCGCCAAGGGCGGCGCAGCGCGCCTGGCCGGCGTCGAGTTCCCCGCTTACGAGGACAGCGAAACTAGCTTCGAGGAGCTGAAGGCCCGGGTCGATAAGACCATCGCCTTCCTTCGCACGCTGGAAGCCGGTGCGGTCGATGGATCAGAAGAGCGCGACATCACCCTGGTGCGTCGCGGCGAGACCAGCATCGTCAAGGGTCAGGCCTATCTGCTGGAGCAGGCGATGCCGAACTTCTATTTCCACCTGACCACCGCCTACGCGATCCTGCGGCACAACGGCGTCGAGGTCGGCAAGCGCAACTTCCTCGGAACGGTCTAGCTCAGTGGCCGGGGCGAGGCTGGAAGGACCGCGGTTCTTTCAGCTTCGCGGCCTTCTTGTCGGGCTTCTGGCCATGCTGCGGGCTGGGGGCGGACTTTGGGATTGTGAAGTTCGCCATCTGGTTCTGTTGCTGGAAGCCGTGGGTCATCACCGTTTCCTCCGATTTTGTTCTTGTTCTTTCGTCATGCCGCCGCCGCCTGCATGGCCCCGGCCGGGTGCACATCGACCTTCACCTTCAGGTTCGACTGGCCAGGATCGCCCATGATCACCCCGCTGATCGGCGAGGCCTCCTCGGGCGTGCGGCTCATGGCCACCGGGATCAGGTCGGAGGAAGCGGCCAGGCCGTTGGTCGGGTCGAACTCCGTCCAGCCGAGGCCGGGCAGGAAGACCTCGCACCAGGCATGGGTCGCTCCGGAGCCGCGCATCTGCGCGTTCGGCGAATAGAGGTAGCCGGTCACGAATCGCGCGGCGAAGCCGAGCCGCCGCAGCGCCTCCACCATCAGCCAGGCGTAGTCGCGGCAGGTTCCCGAGCCCATGGCGATGGTGTGGGCCGGCGATTGGGCGCCCTCTTCGGACCGCGGGATGTACTCAAGATCGGCGCGGATGGCCGCGTTCAGCCGCATGACGAACGCCTGCGCGGTCTCCTCAGGCGGGCCGATATGGCCGCGGAGCCACTTCAGCAGGACGTCGTCCGGGTCATCGGTGGCCGGATCGATAAACGGATCGAGCAACAGCCTGTCGGGCCGGAAGTAAACCAGCGGCAGAGCGGTGCGGGGGTCGTCGATCAGCGGCGGGGCGAGGGGCGCCATAAAGCGCTCGATCACCAACTCGCTGATGATGGTCAACTCCGCCGCCTCGCCTTCAGGGGTGAGGATGCAGACGCAGTTTCCAAGGGCGTCATAAAGCCACCGCGTCGCGCCCTGTGGCGAGAAGGCCAGCGAGGCCTGCACGATCCGGGTCGCGTGACTGTCGCGAGGGCGCACCAGCAGCCGATGCGCGCCGAAGCGGACCGGCCTCTCATAGGTGTAGCGGGTCTCATGGCGGATCGTGAGACGGGTCATGACAGCCTCGGAACGGTCCTGCGAGTTCACCGGTTCCCTTAAGCGAGACGATATCGCCGCTGGACAGAACAAATAGAGAACTTTAACTCTCAGGGATGGCTGTCCTAAACCTCAAGCAAAAGCTCGCCATCCTCTCCGACGCGGCCAAGTACGACGCCTCGTGCGCATCGTCGGGGACGACCAAGCGCGACTCGATGGGCGGTAAGGGCGTCGGCTCCACCGAGGGGATGGGGATCTGTCACGCCTATGCGCCGGATGGCCGATGCATCAGCCTGCTGAAGATCCTGCTGACCAATTTCTGCGTCTACGACTGCGCCTACTGCGTGAACCGGGTGACCTCGAACACGCCGCGCGCGCGTTTCACCGTGAAGGAGGTCGTCGACCTCACGCTCGGCTTCTACAAGCGCAACTATATCGAGGGCCTGTTCCTCTCATCGGGCATCATCCGCACCGCCGATTACACGATGGAAGAGATGGTTGGCGTGGCCAAGTCGCTGCGCCTCAACCACGACTTCCGCGGCTACATCCACCTTAAGCTCATACCGGAGGCCTCACCGGACCTGGTGAACCAGGCCGGGCTCTATGCCGACCGGGTCTCGATCAACATCGAACTGCCTCGCGACGACAGTCTGGCCGACCTTGCACCGGAGAAGGACGCCAGGGGCATCCGCAAGGCGATGGGTTCGGTTCGGCTCGGCATCGATGAGACCACCGACAAGGCCTCCAAGGCCGCGCCCCCCAGGTTCGCCCCGGCCGGCCAGTCCACCCAGATGATCGTCGGAGCCGACGGCGCCAGCGACGGCGAGATCCTGTCTCGCAGCGCCGGGCTTTACGGGGCCTATGGCATGCGCCGGGTCTATTATTCGGCCTACAGCCCTATCCCCGACACCACCTCGCGCCTTCCTCCCGTTCGGCCGCCTCTGATGCGCGAGCACCGACTTTATCAGGCCGACTGGCTGATGCGGTTTTACGGCTTTGAGGCCGGGGAGATCGCCGGCGGCGAGGAAAACCTCGACCTCGCCATCGATCCCAAGCTCGCCTGGGCGCTGAAGCACCGCGCGCAGTTCCCGGTCGATCTGAACCGGGCCGACCGCGAGCCGATGCTGCGGGTGCCTGGTCTCGGCGTGAAGAGCGTCGATCGGATGATCGAGATCCGCCGCTACAAGCGCCTGACGCTGGAGGACGTCCGGCGCCTGACCCGCGGGGTCGAGAAGCTGAAGCCCTTTATCATCGCCGACGACTGGCGGCCCGGCGCACTGACCGACGAGATCAATCTGCGCGACCGCGTGGCGCCGCAGCAGCTGAGCCTGTTCTGATGCAGGTGGTTCGCCTCGCCTCGGAGACCGACTTCGCCGGTTGGCGCCAGGCCGCCCGCGGCCTGCGTGCGGCCGCGATCCCGCCGGAGAGCGTCCTCTGGACGGTGGACGGGGAAGCCGATCTTTTCGGCGAGAGCCTTGCACCGCAGCCTGCCGGCGGAGCCTTCACAGTGCCGCGCGAGTTCGTCGAAGTCGCCGAGCAGGTGGTGTTGCATCGCTCGGGCGAGCGCTTCGCCCTGCTCTACCGGCTGCTGTGGCGGCTGGCCGAGCAGCCGGAGCTGATGCACATCGCCTCGGATCCCGACGTCGCAAAGGCCCGCGACATGGCCAGCGCGGTGTCGAAGGCTGCGCACAAGATGAAGGCCTTCGTCCGCTTCCGTCTCGTGGAGAGCGCGGAGGAGGAGAGCTACGTCGCCTGGTTCGAACCGGCCCATCGCGTGGTCGAGGACGTCGCCCCGTTTTTCGCGCGTCGCTACGCCAACATGAACTGGTCGATCCTGACGCCGGACCTCTGCGTTCACTGGGACAAGGCGCGGCTGGTGTTCACGCCGGGCGCCGATCCGGCCGACGCGCCGAGCGAGGACGCGTTGGAGGACTACTGGCGGACCTACTACGCCTCGACCTTCAATCCGGCCCGGCTGAAGGTCGGCGCGATGCAGAGGGAGATGCCCAAACGGTATTGGCGGAACCTGCCGGAGGCCGTGCTCATTCCCGACCTGATCGAAGCCGCCGAAAGCCGCACCTCCGCGATGGTCAGGCAAGCCCCTTCCGAACCCAGTCGCCGGGTCGTCCGCAAGGCCCAGCGCCTGTCGCGCGACGCGTCCTTCGAGGAGGGCGCGCCGGCTACTCTGGAGGAAGTCGCCGCGGGCGTCGATTTCTGCCGGCGCTGCGACCTCTGGCGCGACGCGACCCAAGGCGTGGCGGGCGAGGGGCCGGGCAAGGCCAGGCTGATGTTCGTCGGCGAGCAGCCGGGCGACCAGGAGGACCTGGCGGGTCAGCCCTTCGTCGGACCGGCCGGCAAGGTGCTCGACCGCGCGCTGGACGAAGCCGGCGTGCCCCGTAGCGAGACCTACGTCACCAATGCGGTGAAGCACTTCAAGCACGAACTCCGCGGCAAGCGCCGCATCCACCAGACGCCGAACACCACCGAGGTCGCGGCCTGCCGCTGGTGGCTGGACGCCGAGCGCCGGATCGTTGGCCCCAGGGTCATCGTGGCGCTAGGCGCGACCGCGGGCCTGGCGGTGTTCGGCAAGCCGACGCCGATCGGCAAGTCGCGTGGCCAGGCGTTCCAACTCGCCGACCAGGCGCAAGGCGTGATCACCTACCACCCGTCGTTCCTGCTGCGGGTTCCGGACGCGGACGCCAAGGCCAAGGCCTACGCCGCGTTTGTCGAGGATCTGAAGTTCGCTTGGAGTTTGGCGGCCTAGGCCAGGAACCCGGCTTCGGCGAAATCCAGCATTCGGTTGAGCAGGACCTCGACGTCGCCCTCGCGCGTCGCGCCGTCCGACAGAACGTGTAGTCGGTCGAATTCGGCGAAGCGATTGTTGTGCACCATGCCCAGGCAGAAGTGCAGCCGCCAGTACACGGTCTCCGGCGGCAGGTCCGGCCGCGCGGCGATCAGGGCGTCGGCGAACCGCGCCAGATGGCTGACATCCTTGGTCAGCGCCTCGCGCATCTCGGCTGTGCCTTCGCTGCGCGAGCGGATGATGAACTGCACCGAGATGCGCCGGTCGTTGTCCGGGGAGGCCCATTTCAGGGGCGGGGCGAACAGCGCCTCGAGGATTTCGCGCACCGGCGGCTTTCCGCCGTTGCGGTCGTTGGCCTCGTGCAGCATCCGGGCGCGCTCGCGGTTCAGCTCCGCCGTGCGCCGGCGGAAGATCTCGAACAGCAGGGCGTCCTTGGAGCCGAAGTGATAGTTCACCGAAGCGAGGTTCACGCCGGCGTCGGCGGTGATGTCGCGAACAGAGACGTTCTGGAAGCCATGTAGAGCAAAGAGCCGCTCGGCCGCGCAGAAGACGGCCGCCTTGGTGGCGGCCTCGTTGGTCTCTCCGGTGTCGTCGGCCTTGGCGATGTCCACGGGCGAATCTCTCAATGTCACATCAACCTAGCAGGTGTGACACAAACCACGATGCGGCGCGTTAGCGGGAGAGTTCCCGCATCGCCTTGTCCAGACCCTCGATGGTCAGGGGGAACATGCGGTCACCGACGAGCTGCTTCATCACCTCGATGGACGGGGTGTAGTCCCAATGTCGCTCGGCGGTCGGATTCAGCCAGACCATGTTCTCGTAGATGCCAGCGACACGATCCATCCAGATCGCGCCGGCCTCCTCGTTCCAGTGCTCCACAGAGCCGCCCGGATAGGTGATTTCGTAGGGACTCATCGTGGCGTCACCGACGAAGATCACTTTGTAATCGCTGGAATATTTGTGGAGGATGTCCCAGGTGTTCAGCTTCTCGGCGTGACGGCGCCGATTATCCTTCCACACGTTCTCATAGAGGCAGTTGTGGAAGTAGTAGAATTCCATGTTCTTGAACTCGCTCCGCGCGGCCGAGAACAGCTCCTCGCAGATCTTGATATGGCTATCCATCGAGCCGCCGATGTCGAAGAAGATCAGTACGCTGATCTTGTTGCGACGTTCCGGGCGTAGGTGGATGTCCAGATAGCCCTTCTCCGCGGTGCCGCGGATAGTGCCGTTCATATCCAGTTCGTCGGGCGCGCCTTCGCGTACCCATTTGCGTAGCCGGCGCAGGGCGACCTTGATGTTGCGGGTGCCGAGCTCGACGCTGTCGTCGAGGTTCTTGTATTCGCGCTTGTCCCAGACCTTCACGGCCTTGCCGTGACGGCCCTTCTCCTGGCCGATCCGGATGCCTTCGGGATGATAGCCATTGGCGCCGAACGGCGAGCTGCCGTCGCCCTTTTGGCCGTTCTGGCCCTTGCCGTCGCCGTCGCCGTCGCCTTCTTCGCGCTGCTTGCGCATCTGTTCGGCGAGGGCTTCCATCAGTTTGTCGAAGCCGCCCATGGCCTCGATCTGCGCCTTTTCCTCGTCGGTGAGGAACTTGTCGGAAATCCGCTTCAGCCATTCGGCGGGGATATCCGCCGGCCCCATGCCCTCGACCTTCTCGAAGCCCTTGAAGACGTGGCTGAACACCTGGTCGAACTTGTCGAGGTTCTTCTCGTCCTTCACCAGCGCCGAACGGGAGAGATAGTAGAAGTCTTCCACATTCCGATCGATGACGACCTTGTCGAGCGCCTCCATCAGCATGAGGTACTCTTTCAGCGACACCGGGACCTTGGCTTCGCGCAGCTCAGTGAAAAAGCGCATGAACATGGGCAGGCTTCCCAAATAGGGGGACGAACAGACGTTTGACTTCCGAAGATGGAGCCGCCGACCGCCGTTGTCCAGCGCGCCCTTAGTGCGCGTGCCTTCTGCGCCAGTTGACCACATGGGCGCAGGCCAGCAGCAGGCTGCCCGTCACTGTTAGCAGCGTCTCGTGATCGTGGAAGGGCCAGAGCCCCAATCCCATCAGCGACAGGCCGCCGAGCGCCAGCAGAATCACCGCCGGCCGCTGGCCTCGCCGCCAAAGCGCCAGGGCCGAGAGCGGCGCGGCCATGAGCACGACAGCCGCGTGAACCCACTCGGCCTCCGCCCAGGCCGCCAGGAGGGGGGAGAAGGCGGCGACCAGGGGGAGGACCAGGCAGTGAGCCATGCAGAGGCCCGACAGGCTGATGGCTGAAGCGTCGAGGAGGGACGGCGGAGCGGTCTTCAAAAGTCCCTCGTTCGGCTGGCCGTCGTGTCGCGGCTCAGGCGATGTAATATTATAACGTCACAACTTCAACAGGGTGCTTAGGCTTTTTCGCTGTCCAGCATCGCCATCATCGGCGCGGGGTAGCGCTCGCCAGCCACCGCACCCTTCGGCGCCGCCGTCTCGATGGCGGCCAGGTCACCGGCCGAAAGGTCCAAGGCCAGCGCGCCGAGAGCCTCATCCAGCCGGTCGCGACGCCGCGCGCCGACCACAGGAACGATGTCGTTCCCCTGCGCCAGCACCCAGGCGATGGCGATCTGGGCCACGGTGGCCCCCTTGGCTTCGGCGACGCGGCGCAGGGCCTCGACCAGGCCTAGGTTGTGATCGAGGTTCTCGCCCTGGAAGCGCGGGCCCATGGCCCGGAAGTCGCCGGCCGCGGCCTCGCCCTTCGTCCAGTGGCCGCTGATCAGGCCGCGCGCCAGGACGCCATATGCGGTGATCCCCACGCCGAGTTCGCGGCAGGCGGCCAGAATGCCGTCCTCGATCCCTCGCGAAACGAGCGAGTACTCGATCTGCAGGTCGACGATCGGGTGAACGGCGGCGGCGCGGCGGATCGTATCGACGCCGACTTCGGAAAGGCCGATGTGCCGGACGTAGCCCGCCTTCACCAGATCGGCGAGCGCGCCCATCGTGTCCTCGATCGGAACGTCGGGGTCGAGCCTGGAGGGCCGGTAGATGTCGATGTGGTCCACTTCGAGGCGCTTCAAGCTATAGGCGAGCGCCGTTCTCACAGCGTTAGGCCGGGAGTCGAAGCCGAGCCACGAGCCGTCCGGCCCCCGCTGCGCGCCGAATTTGACGCTGAGGGTCACGTCGTCACGGCGGCGGCCACGCAAGGCCTCGGCGATCAGCATCTCGTTGTGTCCCATGCCGTAGAAGTCGCCGGTGTCGATCAGGGTGACCCCGGCGTCCATCGCAGCGGTCAGCGTGGCCAGGCTCTCCTGGCGGTCCGAGGGGCCGTACAGGTCTGACATTCCCATGCAGCCGAGGCCGATGGCGGAGGTTGCGGGACCGGTGGTCCCGAGGTTGCGGAAGATCATGGCGCGCTCCTTCTTGACGGCGAGGGGAGGGTGGCGCCGAACTCGCTGTGCGATAATCTGCATAGTTGAGAACAAACTGTTCGGTATTTTGCACAATGAACCTCGCCGATCTCGACGCCTTCGCCGCGGTGGCGCGTCACCGCAGCTTTCGGCGGGCCGCCGCCGAGCGGGGCGTCGCGCCTTCCAGCATCTCCAAGAGCGTCCGGGACCTGGAGGGGCGGCTCGGCGTGCGGTTGCTGAACAGGACGACCCGCAGCGTTGCGCCGACGGAGGCCGGTCAGCGATTGCTGGACCGCCTGTCCCCGGCGCTGGCGGAGATCGCTGCGGCCGTGGATCAGGCAGGCGAGAAGGCGGGCGAACCGGCCGGCACCATTCGTATCAACGCGCCGGAGCCGGCGGTCGAGCTGGTCCTTGCGCCTCTCGTCGCATCGTTCCTCGGCGGTCACCCCAAGGTCCGGCTGGAAATCGTCTCCGAGACCGCCTTCGTGGACATCGTCCAAGCCGGCTTCGACGCTGGCGTGCGCTGGGACGAGAGCCTGGCCCAGGACATGATCGCCGTCTCCTTGGGCGCGCCCCAGCGCTATGCGTTGGTCGCCGCGCCGGAGGTGATCGCTAGGCATGGGACGCCCTCGGCGCCTCGCGACCTGTTGACCAAGCCCTGTGTGAGGATCCGTTTCCCGAGCGGCGTCATGCCAGCCTGGGAGTTCGAACGGGGCGGCGCGACCACCAAGATCGAACCCGAGGCGCGGCTGGTCACGAACAGCATTCCGCTCCTGCTGCGGGCGGCGCTGGATGGCGTGGGGTTCTGTACGGCCTTTGAAGGCCACGTGCGCGACCACGTCGCGGCCGGGCGCCTGGTCAGCGTGATGGAGGACTGGCTGCCGCCGTTCCCCGCGCCATTCCTCTACTATCCCAGCCGGGATGTCCCGAGCGCCCTGCGGGCCTTCATCGAGTTCGTTAAGGCGAGAGCGGCCTAGGCCGGCAGCGCCCGCAGCTTGCGCCACACGGTCATGCGCGAAACGCCCAGGCGCCGCGCGATCTCCACTGGGCCGACGCCCGCGGCCTGCAGGGCGCGGATGTCTTCAGTCGGCGCGCCCTTGCGGCGGCGGACGCCGCAGGACGGGTCCATCGACGCCACGGCTTCGAGCGCCGCACGCAAGGCGCGGCCGCCTTCGCCCTGGCTGCCGATCTTGGCCTCAGCCACGAACAGGGTCGCGCCTCGGGCGTCCAGCCTGTCGATCACGTCCAGGAGATCCCGGCTGGAGGCGGCCAGGTGATTGAGGCGCGTGACGACGAGTTGGTCGCCCTCGCCGATGAAGTCCAGGATCGAGGTCAGCACCGCGGAGTCGTCGGCCAGCGGGCCGGCAGGCTCTTCAGCCCGGACCACATGGCATCCGATCGTCTTCAGTACCGCCGTATCTTCCGCCGAACGCTCGTCGCGCAGGCGCACATAACCGATTTTCAACATCCCACCCGTCGCCAGTCAGCTACTGCGATGATTGAGACGGAACCTGACAAAAGCTTGCCCCAGCGTCAAAGTCTGGGTTGTTAAATCGAAGCAATATTTCTCTAATTCCCCTTAGAGAAACGAGGATTTCTGCAAGCCGACCGGCCAGATTCATCCAGTGGTGGAATCCGTTTGCGCAACACGCCTTAGAATGAACTCTTCATCGACGCTCGCGCCGACCGCGAAGCCATACTCGCCGACCTTCTCAAAGCCGTGCCGGGCGTAGAACCGCTGCGCGCCGAGGTTCTCCGACCAGACGCCGATCCACAGGTCGCGCGGCCCGTCGCGCTCCAGCCAGCTCATGATCTCGTCGAACAGGCGCCGGCCTGTTCCGCCGTTCTGCCAGGCCTTCAGCAGATAGAACCGCTTCAGTTCGCCGGAGGCCGGCGTGACCTCGGGGTGCGGCAGGTTGCAGGGACCGGCCAGGGCGTGGCCGACCACCTGCCCATCGGCCTCGACCAGCCAGACAGCCTTCGCCGGGTCGGCCAGATCGGCCCTGGCCTGCTCGACGTCGTAGGCCTGGGCCAGGAACGCCTTCAGGTCCTCGGGAGGATAGAGGTGGGCGAAGGTCTCGACGAAGGTTTGGGCGCCGATCTCGGCGACGGCTTGAGCGTCGGTCAGGTCGGCGCGGCGGATCACGGGTTGCTGCATTCGGCTTGAGGCCTTCGGCGGGTTAGGATGGGATTCGATGGACACCGCCCTCTACACCCATCCAGACATGCTGGACCACCGGCCAGGCGAAGGTCACTACGAACGGCCGGCCCGGCTCACCGCGGTGCTGGACGCCCTGGCCGACAGCGACCTTCGGCTTGAGGCGCGGGACGCGCCCCTCGTGGCGCGCGCCGATCTCGAACTCGCGCACCGCGGAAACTACGTCGAGGCCATATTCGAGGCTGCGCCGAGCGTCGGAACCCTGCGTCTGGATGACGACACCGCGATGTCGCCCGGCAGCCTGATCGCCGCGCGACGGGCGGCCGGAGCGGTGGTGCAGGCGGTGCGCGACGTGGCCTCGGGTCAGACGAATCGCGCCTTCTGCGCCGTGCGCCCGCCGGGGCACCACGCCGAGCCGGCC
>Ga0247823_10004200_pt1 | contig 11575 bp, 9 predicted proteins | sample 13C_PalmiticAcid_2_FD_192426 | JGI IMG/M metagenome (GOLD analysis project Ga0247823, IMG submission 192426) | Soil microbial communities from agricultural site in Penn Yan, New York, United States - 13C_PalmiticAcid_Day30 | ecosystem: Environmental > Terrestrial > Soil > Agricultural land...
TTGGGTGGGGAGGGGGGGTTGAGTTTGGGTCGTTGTTGGTGTGTACGGTTGAAACCAGGACGGGGTTGAGGCGAGTTGGGTGTAGAAGGGGTTTTTATGGCGAGAGTTCGGTCACGCCCTGTGAATGACACAACAGGAACGCGATGAGATAAGGTGCGGGCCGATCCATGGTGAGTCATGTCTTGGCGCTTGATCTCGAGTGAGTCGAGTCAGGAGAAGGTTTGCCGGGCAACTTGGATGATCACCAAAATCAGCCGGGGGAGGCTATGGTGGGGTGGTGTTTCTCTGCTGCGGCTTCAACATTGGTCTTTCATTTTCGGTGTTGAGGTTTCAGTTCAAGGAAACAAGCAGAACAACTTCCATGCCTTCAACGGAATACTGACTGTCCGTCTCACTTGTCGGGACACGATACGCGTTGAATTAGAGGTTATGATTAGACTGTGATACATGGCGTTTGCCGGTTGCAGTACTAGTAATGAAAATAAAAACAATGCAGGAGGGGATAGGGGCGGGGAGTGATGAATGATAAGAGCCGACAGCACCAGACTCCTCCGAATATTAACCCTCCAAAGACCACCACCACCGAGCCACCCTTCAAGAAACACCAGCCACTACCACCAGCATCTAGTAGTAAAGCGGGTTCTCCGGATCCGTCAGATCAAACACGACGCTCGAGTGCGGCTTGGCGCCGCCGCGGTTGGCGAACTCGCGGGTGAAGTCGATGGTGCGGTTGAAGCTCAGGCTGCCGTCGTCGAGGATGTCGATGTACAGCGCCTTGAAGTCGGCGGGGGTGTTGATGAGGCCGATCTCGCCCGTCTGCACAAAGTAGTCGGTCACGAGCAGGTGCTTCTGGTCGGGCGTGACCTTGAGGTAGTGCGGGCCGATGGTCGGCTGGTCCTCGTCCGGGTTGTCGAGCCGCTTGACGTTGTTGAGGTCGCTGATGTCGAGCGCCGCGATGTGGTTGGCCGTGGTGAGGGTGAAGTAGGCGAAGCGGCCGTCCTGGGAGATGTCGGAGCTGTGGGTGGTTAGCATGGGGATGTGTCTTGATGAGATGGATAGGGGGGTTGGGGGGTGGCATACTAGATGGCAACGGTGTCACGGGCCTTGGGGCCGAGGTCGTACAGCAGCTCGGCGACGCCAGGCTTGCCGTTGGGACCCTTGCGCTCGGGGTAGATGATCCAGACCTGGCCGAGGTGGACGGCCGTCGCGATGGCGGCGCCTTCGGGGTTGCCGGGGATAAACTTGACGTCCTGGATACCGCCGCCCTACAAGTTGGTTGTGTCAGTACCACTACTCCACCCGTGTCCGACTTCGAAAGGGGAGCTAACATTGGGGATGGTGATGGTGCTGAGAATCTTCTTGGAGTCCAGGTCCCAGAGGCGGAGAGTGTTTGCGCGCCTGATGCCGAGGCTGGGCTTCAGGATGGTCACCGGCTCAACGAAGTCCGAGGTGAGGATCAGCTTCCTCTCCCAGTCGATGCTCAGACCGTGCGGCGAGAACTGCTCTCCTAGGATGTTGAGCAGGCTGCCCACATCCTCGGGCCACTCGTGGATGATGTTGAAGTCGGCATCCGTCTCGACAAGACGGCCAGGCGAGGTGCCCACGGCGGAACCCATGTAGGTGATGTAGAACCCGCCGCCAGGCTTGGCGCGGATCTCGTCGGCAATCGACGACAGGAGAGCGCGGTTGCTCTTGAGGAACGTCGGACGATAGGGGTTCGTGGTGTCAAAGTAGAACGCCGTGTCCTGCTCGAGTCAGCACGAGACTTTTCGTCGATGAGCACATGCACCTACCTGGGTCTTGAGGAGAGACAGGAGGCCACCTCCAACCAAGGTCTTGCCATCGAGCGAGGGGCCAAGATGGTGAGGGTCATTGCCGCTGCTGGGGACGTCGGTGACCCAGATGAGAGTGCCGAAGGTATCCTGAGCCAGTTAGAGAGATTCCATGTGGCCAGAGTGGCAGAGCGTGCTCACATCGTCCAGACTGTAGGTCGCAAGGAAGTCTATCCAAGATATCAGCATGCCACTCCCAGGTCAGTCTCAAGCTTTTGAACATACCCTTGTGCTGCTTGTCACCGGCACCGGTCCAGAAGTAGCCAATCTTCTTGGGCCTGATGTTGCTGGGGGTGAACGGAGGGCTCTCCAGCGCAGGCGTGGGAACCTGCAGGATGGGGAGCGGAGGCACGAGCTGGTTCAGCGGCTCCGTCACTCCAGGGATGCTGGGGATCAGAGGAGGGAGGGAGATGCCAAGGCAGTGAGCCAGAGTGGCCAGGGGTATCAAGTGAATGATGGAGGACTTCATCTTGAGAAGCTTCGATGATTGGCGGAGTGAAGGCTGAGGTGTCAAACGAGGCGGAGAAGATGAGACTGGGTGTGAGAGTGATTGAGAAGAATTGAGCAAGTATCTGGATGGCTGCTCTTTATAGACATCGCCGGCCCCTTTCTCCCAAGTTGAATTTCGAGAAGTTCATCTTCTTCTTCCTCGCCGTGGTGCGAATGTCGTCTCAAAGCACGCAAGTTGATGGACTCTGTCCATCTTGGTGAAGATTGATGGTGGGTGTGTCAAATGGAGCAGTGATCGTCTGGTACTAACGTCTACTGAGTTAGGTGCGATGAGCACGGGGAAAGGCATCGTGGGGTGTCGACGGTGCGAGACGCGCTTTGTGGCGTCGTGACGCCAGACCCAGGGTAGACGACACACCGCAGGAAGTTGAGTAGGACCGATTGCCCGAGGACGACTACGTAACAACAGGCTAATCACTATCAGCAGAAACTGTCCGAGCAGCAAGCAGATCTCCAGACTACCCGTTTGCACTGGCGGCAAGAATCAAACCACGAGTGCCGTTTGCACGAGTCGTTGAAGGCAGAATGCTGAAATCCAAAAGCAGTGTTTCACCACCATGCCGAAACTCACTGCTCCTATCCCCCAGTCGCTCATCCAATCAAGAATGCGCATCTTGGCTGGCGATCTCTGCAGCCTGTCACTGCACCCCACGAGACAACCTACCCGGTTGCCGGAACGCTAGCCAGATTTCAGCAGGCGAACCTGAATATCGAGATCGACGTCAGCAACACACTGCATATCAGCTGAAACAAGAATCCAGGAGCAGATGGCGTTATCCAGCCTTGCCGTCCCTCATCCGATGGAGGATCGTCCTGAGGCAGGGGTGAAGCTGAAGTGCCGGCGCAAAGCTTGGTAAAGCTTGGTATCACGACATGCTTGGCATGGTGGTGAAATCGAGGTTTGGGCCAGCAGAAGCCTATTTCAGCAAACGATCGGCCAATTCCTTTCCCTTCTGCATCACCTAGCCTCATGGCCTGCCTGAAGCATGCAGAACGGCAGTTCGCGCATCCGATCGACGCTCCAGGTCTCGATGCTGATCGGAATCTGGCTTCTGCAGGCAACGAACATCGACAGTGGGGGTTGAAATGTTGCCATCCGGATGGTGCCGACCCGTCGAGCAAGCTGGGCTCGGAATGCCATTTTGGGGAAGACTGGACGAGGACGACATAGAACTTGACAGCGAACGCCCACCGTGCTCCCCAACAAGCTGCTCGACGTGGAGCGAGAGGCGCCTGCAGGATGAGTGAGATTCAGTGGAAAACAGGTTTTCGGCTTCCTTGTTGCCAACCTGGAGTCTGGAGTCTGGACCATGGCGAGGACCTCGGCCGCCCTCTCCGCTAAACCCAAGGTCTCACGGCTCCGACGCCGACAATATCCGCTGGGAGCACATTCCTTCTTCGACCACTCCCACTTCTTCGCTCTTGTTTGATGCCGGATCAGTGGATTGGGAGACGGAAGGCAAAGCAGTGGAAGAGATCTGGGTGGAGCGCTCAGAGTTTGGATGAGCTTCCCAGCTCTCCAAGAGGCTGCGTGGAGATGACAGGTACGGCAGCCGCTGTGGCCACGGGGACTTCAGGCATTCTGTCCCTGTTCCACGTTCTGTGATAGAACCCTGTAGAAACTTGGTAGATATCAGATAGGATGGACCGGCGGTAACACAAAATCAAATCCATCAGCTACTAATGTGTCATATCCCTTCGCATTCACGTCACAGTGCTGGGAAAACAACCCCTAACGGGAAAAAAACCAGCACCAAGGGACAGAACCAAAACACCAAATCAAAACCGCCGACCTAGTCTCCAACGCGCCCTATCGGTACTAGTAGTCATCTCCACGACTCAAGACCTCCTTGTGCGTCTCACGGAGGAGGAAGGTCTGAAATGAGCGTTAGCTCTGGCGTTTCCTCGACCAAAGCTTTGATTAAGACGACTCACATGCTCAAACTGGGCCGAGTAGGACCCCTTGATGTCCATTAGAGGCACATACTCCTCTACAACGCCATTCTGGACCAGGTAGTTCATCTGTAGCATGCCATGTCAATATCTGATCACGAAACCAACGCACTCAATACTTTCGGAGAAAGGGAAACCCACGCCCGCCAGATACTTCTCAGTACCCAGCCGCTCGAGGTAGCGGCGGCAGAAGACAATGGTGCCAAAGTTGTCTCGGATCGTCTTGTGCAGGCGCTTGGCCGATGCGATAGGGACGGGCGCCCTCAGCGGGGCGTCGTGGTTGAGCCCGTAGCCGTAGACGCCGACCTGCTCAGTTGGTTGTTAATCCCGCGGTGAGCTGAATTGATAAAGGAAAGGAGATCTCACATCGTCGACAATGTACCCGCGGCCCGTGGACCCGAAGGTCTCAATGGCAAACACCTCGCCCTCTTCCATCTTGGTCTGGTCGCGGTTCTTGACGAACGGGATGGACTTGCCGCCGTGGATGTGGTACTGCTTGATGTTGTGGCCGCTGAGGTTCCGTACGGGCTTGACGCGGTATGTCTTGCCGCGGATCTCGACCTCGTAGCTTTCCATGACTTCCTGGATGGCGGCGCTGACGTCGCTTATGCGCACGTCAATCCCGGCCGTCTGGGAGGCGAGACCTGTTAGTACACCTCGCTCAGGCAGTGGTAACAGGGTAGGGCTTGTTCAGTCACCTTGACGCCGGTGTTGGTGGCATCCTTGACCGCAGCCAGGAGGTTGTCGTAGGTCGGGTCGAAGGCCATGGTGAAGGCGCTGTCGAGGATCCAGCCGTTGATGTGGACGCCAAAGTCAACAGTTAGGACGTCCTGCTGCTGGAGCACCACGGACTTCTGGCCTGGGTTGGGCGTGTAATGGGCGACCTGGTGGTTGAGGCAGAGTCCCGTGGGGAAGCCCATGCCAGACTTCAAGCCGTCTCCGGGCTCCAGGCCGGCATTGTCCAGCAGCGCCCGGACGCTATCCTCGATGCCCTCCGCTAGGTCCTGCAGGGTTTGGCCGGGCCTGGCTGTGTCCTGGACCCATCGCCGGGTTTGGCGGTGGATCTCGGCGGCTTTGCGGTAGTTGCTGAGGAAGGTTTCGTCCTCCCAATGGCGCCGGTTGTTGGAGCGGACTTCGGCAGCGGTTGTGCGTGCCGTGGCCTGGTAGCTCTGCACCTCACCCTCGGGGTAGTTGCCGGACGGGAAGAGAGTGGCCAACGGGATTCTCGGCGGCGAGGTTTGCTGAACGGCTACGTTTGTCTTGTTCTTCTTCTTGGACTTCTTCTTGTTGCGCTTTTTGCGCTTCTTTTGGGTGGCTCCAGCGTCGGTCGAGGCGGCACCTACTTCACCCTCTTCGCCGTCGCCGTCGCTCTCATCATCGTCACCGCCATTTCCGAGACAACCATCTCCGTCGCGCGACATGTGCGAACCCCGCGGCTCTCCGCCATCGACGGGGTTCGACACAGACTCATCCATGTTGGGAGAGTCGTTTGGTGAATGAGCACTGGCACATGGACAAAGAAAGCTTGCGAGACTGGGTCACATACCGTGGTGCCGGCGACCGTCGTCCTCTGGAGATCTAGATCCCATTCTGACATTGACAAGCTCGGTTCGTGTTGCAAGCGGCAGTGCTGGCTGAGCGTTGATGTGCGAATGTTCGGCTTCGAGGAGGATGTGGGAAAGAATTTATCTCCGACTGCCCCGCGTCTGGATGGTCCCGAAGGATCACTGCTGGGACTGCTAATGGTTGGCTGACGGGTCCGGAGCCGGGCTCCACCCACCGTTCCCCCACATGCGCGGTCCGGGTTCCAGACCATCGTGTTGGGATCTGCGAGTCTCACCTGAAAGAGAAGTCGTGCACACCTGACACGGTATCACCTCAGGCTGTGTATGTACGTAAAGCAAACCTCAGTCAAAACCGTGCAAGCAGACGCAGCAGCAGCAGCGATATCACCCTTGGGTTCTTCCACCCTCATGTAAACCTGGGAGAGGGTTGGATCTACAGCTGGAAAATTACAAAAGTAAATCAAGCCGCGCACTTGTCACAAACACTCAATAACATTAGTTTGTGGTAGCTAGATAGTAGTTTCAAAGAAAGCGTAAAACATCTTGTGGGCGCGCGTCATCGGACGTGTTGCGTGACTGATGTGCTGGATCGAGGTTCTGAATAGCTTCAGCAGCTGGGCCCCACTTGATGCGGGGTAGTCTCTTCAACAACAGTCTTCCGAACTTTCAGTGGCTTCGGGAGGGTGGGTCCAGTCCCACAGCATCCCAACTGTTTGGCCCGCCCCTGCATCTTACAACGATTCTGAACTTCGGATCTGCAATCAAGATTATTCGTTTCACTTTTCCAACCATTCTTTCTCGCAGCTCAATCCTCCGTCATGTCCGCGCTCAGTGAGTTTTATGCCAGAACCATCCGATATCAAAAGCGCAAATGGATCCATCATCCAGGACACCTTGGCACCACTCTGGGGTGCGCGAGACCCTGTGTCCTGAAACGCGATGTTGGCATTTCGGGGCAGTCGACTGCCAAAATACCTAAGGACGACGGAGACCCCAACACCAATGGATGCGCCCTCCGACACGTGTCATAGCTGCATTCCGGACCCTGTCAGCAGGCGCGCGGCAATGGGCCTTTTGGGAGCGTGATATGGGGGTAGGGGGGCCAGAAGCTTCAGGGACCTAAGCTCTGGAGTGGAAAACGGGCCAGGGTCCAAGGGATTAGTGGAAGAGAAAAAGGGTTCAAATCGGCAGGATAAGGGGCAGAGCTACTCCTAAAACAAACAGCAACCCGGCGGCCGAATGCGCAGAACTCAGAAGCTCCATTTACCGGGATTTTTGGAGGGGACCGTTGCGGGAGGGAGGGAAAGCTGATGGTGGTGGTGGTGGTGTCGGTGCGCCAGCCCCGTGTTTTTGTGCCGCCCACCTTTGTTTTCCTCGCGACATCCGCCTCCGAGACGACACCCCCCCTCTCTTGTTTCCCTTCCCACTCTTCTCAAAAGACGCATCCTCGATTCCGCAGCCCGCCTACTTGGTCCTTTATTGTAACTTCTTTTGTTGCAGAAACGTCTTGTTCACACTGTGAGTCGAAGCTCCCATCCTGCGCTGTCGCGCTTTGCGACAGTCTGTGACGGAACCATCACATCGCGCCAGCACGTCGCTGTCGCGTCCCGCCCTCAACACACCAATCTTTTTTCTGATTGCGTATTCAAGTCTATTACATACTTACTCATCTGCGCAGATCGTCACCCAAGACAAAATCGCAGAGATGGCTCGCGAAACACGTTCTGCGACGGGCAACTCCAAGCCGCGCGTCGTCCCCGTCGTCGATACCGCACCCACCATCAAGCGCAAGGCGGCCCCCAAGAAGGCTGCCCCCAAGGCCGAGACCAAGGGCGCCAAACCCACCGGCGTCACCAAGAAGAAGGCGGCGCCCAAGAAGGACAGTGGCGTGGCCAAGAAGGTACGGATACCACCGCCGCTCGTGGGCATTGAGCCACGCGCCAGATACTAGCTCTCGATACTGACAGGCTGCATCTGTAGGTCAAGGCTGCGGTGAAGAAGACGGCTGCGAAGGCGGACGCGACTGAGAAGAAGGCCGAGAAGAAGACCGAGGCCAAGGCCGAAAAGGCGGAGAAGAAGGCAGAGCCCAAGGCCGAGAAGGCCGAGAAGAAGACGGAGGCCAAGGCTGAGAAGGCCGAGAAGGTACGTGCCGTCCAACCTTGCCGCTTCCACACGTCTTTGCGACTTTGCAGACCCTTGACTTTCCTCCTCCCTCCCACTACCGTGTTCTAGGAGTGTCCATGACTAACAACGCGTCTAGGAGGCCAAACCCAAGACAACGACCAAGAAGAAGGAGGCTCCTGCCGCCAAGTGATGGCATGCTCGCAGTCGTCCTTGCTGACTATGGTCTGATGTCTACGGCCAGGCCGCTACTCCCTTGGTTGTCGTCTCCTTATTCTCTTTGTTATTTCGCGTCATGTTTCTTCTGGTTTGGATACCTTACCGCTTCTCTGGACAGTGCGTTTCGTTGGGGTTTTCTTGGCTTAGCGGAAGGTATGGGATGTAACAAGAGGCTTGTTTGTATCTATTGACTATTTTGGAAAGCACGAGGTACATGTCTTGAATGTCTTGCTTCTCTGTCTGCTCTGTTTCTCCGGCCTCAGTCGCTCCTTGTATCACACATGAGCAGCACTCTTGCAAGGCGAATGGCGTGGTAAAGACGAAATGTCCCGGCGATCGTCTAACTGGCAACTATCAACTAAAACTGGTGGATGCTCATAAGGGTTGAATCTGTGAGCAGCTAGGCCGGTTGCACTTCAGCAAGCACTGCTTATGGAGTTGGTCAACAGAGGCGACACGTCTTGAAGATCGCAAAAGTATACACAAAGACCAGTTGCGCTTCGATCAAATATAGACAAGATCTGGAACCGCAGAAATGCTGAGGACATCACGAGGACTTCCAACCTTGTCAATCTCCGGTGCAGTGCTTCTGGGACAGGACAGTAAGAATCCGGCAGGCAGTTGAGCCCAGACCCTGGGCGGATTGCACCAATCAGGGCACGCTGGAAGGGCCCAGAGTTCAAGGTTTAGCGTCGCGCGCCGCGCGCAACAGACGTGCAGGGTCGCGAATCTCAATTGTTTGAGAGCTTGGGTCCGTTCCGTTTCCCAGACTCGACCTCGACACTAATTAGCAGCCACATCGACATGAAAGCATCGTGTCCAGTGGCCACCTCCACACAACATGTATATCATCAAGCCCTCATGGCTACGCCATAGCGGTGAGTACCTGAATGCGCAACGGATGAACGGCTTCTTTGTCTTGCCTAAACTTGGGCTGGTCGCTGACGGCAGGGCTCGTCGCAGGCGAGCAGAAGGATTTCGAGGTCTACAGCTGCCACATTTCTCCGGATGGCAAGAGGCTGGCCACCGCCGGCGGAGGTACGTTGATGCGATTGCACATCCCCGGTAGCCGACGCCTTGCTGAACTGGGATAGATGGCCACGTCCGGGTGTGGTCGACCGAAGCCATCTTCGACCCCGAAGGGCCCGACTCCGGCAAGCCGCGCCAGCTCTGCCACATGAGCCACCACCTAGGCACCATCCACTCCGTCCGCTTCTCCCCAAACGGCCGCTATCTCGCATCCGGCGCCGACGACCGAGTAATCTGCATCTACCAGCTCGACAGCAACCCCCCCTCCCACGCAGCAACCTTTGGTATGTGAACACAGGGCAGGATGGGTCAGGCCCCCGATTGACTGACGGCACTGCAGGCACAAACGAGCCGCCGCCGGTAGAGAATTGGAAAACGCACAAGCGCCTCGTCGGCCACGACAGCGACGTCCAGGACCTCGCCTGGTCCTACGATAACTCGATCCTCGTCTCCGTGGGGCTGGACTCCAAGGTGGTTGTGTGGTCAGGGCACACCTTCGAGAAGCTCAAGACCATCGCCGTCCACCAGAGCCATGTCAAGGGCATTACCTTTGATCCGGCGAACAAGTTCTTTGCGACGGCGGGCGACGACCGACACATCAAGATCTTCCGCTTCACCCCGCCGCCGCCGAACGCGACTCAGCATGATATGGTCAACAACTTTGTCCTGGAAACAACAATCAGCGCGCCGTTTAAGAGCTCGCCGCTCACCACATACTTTCGAAGATGCAGCTGGTCGCCGGACGGCAACCACATCGCAGCGGCGAACGCGGTCAACGGCCCCGTGAGCAGCGTTGCCATCATTGAGCGCTCGAGGTGGGACAGCGAGATCAACCTGATCGGCCACGAGGGGCCCACAGAAGTCTGCATGTTCTCTCCGAGGTTGTTTCACACGCAAAAGCCAAGCGAGAACGGGTCGGACAAGGGATCTGGTAGCCTCGTGACGGTGATTGCGTCCGCTGGACAGGACAAGACGCTGAGCATATGGAACACCAACACCTCCAGACCAGTCGTTATTCTGCAGGACGTGGCGTCAAAGTCCATCTCCGACCTCGCATGGACCCCCGACGGCCAGACGCTGTTTGCCTCGAGCTTGGACGGCGCCATCGTCGCTGTGAAGTTTGAGGTGGGCGAGCTGGGGTGGGTTGCCACCGCCGAGGAGAACGACAAGGCGCTGCAGAAATACGGCGGGTTAAGGAAGGGGATGGGTACCGCCGAGGATGTCGACGGCCTGCATCTCGAGAACCACAGCAAGGCAGGAGAACTGCGGGGAGCCGAGTCAAGGATGGGCGCGCTCATGGGAGATTTCCAGCCCGAAGACAAGGCCCAAGCGGCGACCACGAACGGGACGAAATCAACCCCCAAGAATGGCGAGACCAACGGCTCCGCAGAGCCGAAAGCGAGCAAGGAGGCCCCGAAAGCAGCGCCGGCTGAGGAGAACGCAGAGAAGGCGGCGGAGCGGATAGCTGAGTTGAAGTCGCGGGTGCAGGTCACTAAGGACGGCAAGAAGAGGGTGGCTCCGCTGCTCGTGTCTTCGTCTGCCACCGGTCTCCTATCATTACCCCAGTCACAATTGGTTGGGGCGAAATCAACAAAAACGACACAGAACGACACTCCGCAAACAGTATTGGACCTGTCCAAGCCTTTCCATGGCTTGCCAAGAGGAGGCATCGCTTCGATGCTTCTTGGTAACAAGAGGAAAGCCGCGGCGCTTGAGGGAGAGGAGGAGGAGGAGCCAAGCGGCAAGCGGCCCTCGACAGGGCCGGTGCCGATTCTGGTTGATACACCTGACGGCTTGGAATCTGCCCCATTATCGGCTCCTAGCCACGGGCTGGTGCCAACGCCAGAGTATCTCCGGCCGGCTGTCATCAGCCCGGCCATTGCCGTCTCCCAAGTCCGGTTGGCCGTTCCCAAGATCCGGTCACACATCCTCCGCCCGCTTGAGAAGGGCGTCCTCCAAGGCGAGTCGACGCTTGAGGAGGCAACCAAGATACCCGAAAACACGGTCCTCGAGGCCAAAAACCCCATCAAACCCCGCGAACCCTCTCACATCACCGCCAGCAAGCGCGGCGCTCTCCTCTGGCAAGACTTCTTGCCCCGGGCCATCATCTTAGTGACCGGAAACAAACACTTCTGGGCTGCCGCTTGCGAGGACGGCTCGTTGCACACCTGGACCCCCGCCGGGCGCCGGCTCCTCAACGGCATCATCCTCGAGTCGCAACCCGTCATCCTCGAATCGCGCGAGCACTGGCTCCTCTGCATCACATCAGTCGGCCTCTGCCACGTCTTCAACATCAAGACCATGTCGGCCGCGCACCCGCCCGTCTCGCTGGCGCCCGTCCTCGAC
>Ga0247823_10004201_pt1 | contig 11575 bp, 9 predicted proteins | sample 13C_PalmiticAcid_2_FD_192426 | JGI IMG/M metagenome (GOLD analysis project Ga0247823, IMG submission 192426) | Soil microbial communities from agricultural site in Penn Yan, New York, United States - 13C_PalmiticAcid_Day30 | ecosystem: Environmental > Terrestrial > Soil > Agricultural land...
GTCCGTGAGAAGAACCACCGCATATCCCGCGGCGATCGCCGCGACCGGCAGCAACGGGATCAGCCAGCGCTCCCAGCGCAACGCCTGGATGCTGATCAGCACGATGAAGGCAGCAACGCCCGGCACGATCGCGATCGCCGCGATCCGGTTGCGCATCGGCAGCAAAACCGCGCCGAGCCCCGCCAGGGCAAGGCCCGCCACGCCGAACGACCCGAGCATCGGGTCCGCCAGATACCAGCCGAGATTGGCGAACAACCCGCCGCCAGTGGCGCCCGGATGGATCGGGCGCGCCTCGCCGGAAAGGTTGCGGATCACCGTCGGATAATCGAGCAGCAGATATGGCGAGGCGAGCAGCAGCCCGGCCAGCGCCGCCCCGGCGAACGCCAGCAATTTGTGCGCATCGCGATTGCCGCGGGCGATCCGCCACAGCCCGACCGCGACGGGGCTCATCGCGATCGTCGCCGCCGGCCATTTGGTCGCGCAGCCGAGCCCGACGAACAGCCCCGCGAGCAGATAGTCGCGCAGCTGGCCCTTTTCCGCGATCGCCAGCGACGACGCCAGGCAGAGCAGCATGAAGATGCTGACCTGGATGTCGGTCCGGATCACCTGCGAATAGGCGATATGGACCGAATTGACCGCGAGAAAGGCGGCTGCGATCAGCCCGGTGCGCGCGCCGCCGAGCCGCCGCCCCAGTCGCCAGGTGAGATAGACGCAGACAACCCCGCACGCGGCGATGAACAGCCTCGCCGGCAGGAACAATATCCCCGGATCGGCATAGACGGCGCTCACGAACGCGTCGGCATCGGCATAATGCCCGGTGGCGATGCCGATCGCGCCGACGGCGAGGCTGATCGATGCGAGGCAATAGAGCGTGATCGTCCCCGGATGGCCGAACCAGCCGGGATTGAGGCTGTGGTTCCGCAGCATCTCGATCGCGGTCATCATGAACAGCGGCTCGTCGGGGTCGTTGAGCGCGGGAAGCCCGAAGCCGATCCCGTGCACTCGCAGCCCCGCCGCGAGCAGCAGGATCAGCAGCAATATGCCGCGCTGCGTCCATGAATCGCCATTCGGCTTACGGGCTGGGGGGAAGGGTTCCGTCATCGTGCTGAAGTGATGACGTGGAGTGACGATGCGAACCGTAATCCTGGCCGGCGGTCTGGGCACCCGGCTCGGCGAAGAGACGTCGGTGCGGCCGAAGCCGATGGTCGAGATCGGCGGCATGCCGATCCTCTGGCATATCATGAAGATCTATTCGTCGAGCGGTTTCAACGACTTCGTCGTGTGCCTCGGCTATAAGGGCTATCTGATCAAAGAGTTCTTCGCGAACTATTTCCTCCACACCTCCGACGTGACGATCGATCTGCGCAGCGGCAACGGCATGGAGGTCCATTACGCGCGCAGCGAGCCATGGCGGATCACCCTGGTCGAGACCGGTGCGGCGACGATGACCGGCGGGCGCCTCGCGGCGATCCGGCCCTATCTCGATCCCGACGAGCCCTTCTGCTTCACCTATGGCGACGGCGTGGCGGACATCGACGTCGGCGCTTTGGTCGATTTCCACAAATCGCACGGCCACCGCGCGACGATCACCTCGGTTTCGCCCCCCGGCCGCTTCGGCGCGCTCGAATTCGATGCGGGCAAGGTGGTCGATTTCAAGGAAAAGCCGTCGGGCGATGGCGGCCAGATCAATGGCGGCTTCTTCGTCGCCGATCCCTCGGTGCTCGATCTGGTCGATGGTCCGGAAACCGTCTGGGAAGCGGGGCCGCTCGAGCGCCTCGCGCGCGGGGGCGAACTGATGGGCTATCGGCACGAGGGCTTCTGGCAGCCGATGGATACGCTGCGCGACAAACTCTATCTCGACGAGCTCTGGAAGGCGGGGAACGCGCCGTGGAAGCGCTGGTGAACGGCTGGCGTGGCCGCCGGGTCCTGATCACCGGCCACACCGGCTTCAAGGGAAGCTGGCTGAGCCTGTGGCTCCACGCGCTCGGCGCCGAAGTCACCGGCTTCGCGCTGCCCCCGCCAAGCGAGCCCAGCCTGTTCGAAGCGGCGCGCATCGCCGATCTGATCGCGCATCACGAAGGCGATGTCCGCGACCTGACCGCGGTTCGGGCGGTGGTCGAGGCGTCGCGGCCAGAAGTGATCTTTCATCTCGCCGCGCAGCCGCTGGTGCGCCTTTCGTACCGTGAGCCGGTCGAGACCTACGCCACCAATGTGATGGGGACGGTGCATCTGCTCGAGGCCGCGCGCCGCGCGCCGGGCGTCAAGGCGATCGTCTGCGTCACCAGCGACAAATGCTACGAGAATCGCGAATGGGTATGGCCCTATCGCGAGAGCGACCCGATGGGCGGGCACGACCCGTACAGCAGCAGCAAGGGCTGCGCAGAGCTGGTCGCGGCGGCCTATCGCAGCTCGTTCTTCGCGCAGGGGCCGGGGCTAGCGACGGTGCGCGCCGGCAACGTCATCGGCGGTGGCGATTGGGCGACCGACCGCCTCGTGCCTGATCTGGTCCGCGCATTCGAGGCCGGCGTCGCGCCGCTGATCCGTTCGCCGGACGCCGTGCGGCCGTGGCAACATGTTCTCGAAGCCTTGGGCGGCTATCTCCAGATCGCCGGGCGGCTGCTGGCCGGCGAGCGGCAATTCGCCGATGCGTGGAATTTCGGACCCGCGGACGACGACACCCGGCCCGTGTCGTGGATCGTCGAGCGGATGCGCGCGGCGTGGGGCGGTGCGCCGCAATCGCAGGCCGATCATGGTTCGCGCGTACACGAAGCGGGGCTGTTGCGGTTGGACTGTTCAAAGGCACGCGCGGCTCTGGGCTGGCGCCCGGCGCTCAACCTCGAAACGGCGCTCGACTGGATCGTCGACTGGCACAAGGCCATCGGCCGCGGCGAGGATGCCCGTGCGGTCACCCTCGCGCAAATTGCGGATTATGCGGCGTCTGCCGGTCATTCTCGCTTGCAGGCCCCCGCGCATCACCACGTCGCCTGATGCAGCTTGAATCCGGAGCCTAGCCCTTCGCCAGCGTGAGCATGTTGCCCAGCCGCAACCCCAGTGACACCTCGGGCAGTGGCACGCGATCGAGCTTGAGGCCGATTGTCCATGCCGCCTGGCGGGCGAGGAACGGCAGCGGGAAATAGTTGCGGCTGCGCGTCACCTGCACTTCGGCATAGCCGGCGCGGCCGAGCAAAGCCGCGATCGTCGCCGGATTGTAGAGCTCGGGATGCTGGAGGCAAAAAGGCGGCCAGCGGACCCCCATCAGGCGGCGCAGCAGCGACTTCTCGTTATGGGTGACGATCAGCAGCGTGCCGCGGGGGCGCAGCTTGGCGCGGATCTGCGCCAGCATCGCCAGCGGATCGAGCAGATGATCGAGCACATGCACCATCACTGCCAACCCGATCGAGCGGTCCGGCACCGGCGACAGGTCGTCCATGTCGGCGAGCAAAGTCGCCGGCTGCCCCCCCGCCGAGGCGCGAAGCGTGTCGTGGATCGCGCGATTGGGCTCGAACAGCCAGAAATGCTCGAAGCCGCCGCGCTGCGCAGCCTCGCGGACGATATGGCCGGTATCGGGGCCGATCTCGAGATAGCCGCCATCGAGCTTCGTGCCGATCGCGGCTGCGTCGAAATAGCCCTTCTGGGTCGCGGCGATGGCGTCGTTGGAGACGATCTCCATATTGGGCGCCATGCTCGAATAGAGCTCGCCGAGCCGGTTTCCGTCGAAGAAGCGCGGATTGTAGAGCAAGTCGCAACCACGGCAGCGATGATAGGTGAAAAACCGCTTCTCGCCGAACAGCCCCGACCAATAGGGACGCAACGCGTCCAGCGTCATTGTTTCGGCGCGGACCGAACTGTGCGCCTCTTCCGTGCGATCGGTACCGCCGCAGGCCGGACAGGTGCGGTGGAGAAAGTCGCTCATACGAGGCCCCCCGCGGACCGAAAGGTGACCCGGCTGTGCCAGAACCAGCTGCCGAGGATCAGCACCGCGGTGAAGCCGAGCTGGGCGACGATCGGCGGGATCCCGCCAAGCTCGACGAGCAAAGGCAAAGCGGCCCAGTTCGCGGCGTAGTTGAACAGATAAAAGCTCGAAAACGCGCCGAACTCGCGCGCGACATTGCCGCGGGTGCGGAACACGCCGATCTTGTAGGTCGCGAAGGCGAAACACAGGCTGATCGCCTGCGCGACGCCCAGCGCGATCAGATAATGGGTGTGGAATGTCGGCACGCTCCACAGCAGAAGCGGATAGATTGTCAGCCCGAAAGCGGTGTTGGCCGCACCGGCCAGCATGAAGCGCAGCGGACGCTCCGCGCGCTTCATCATTCCTCCTCCAGCAATGCGATGCGCATATTCTCGCGCAGCACTTCGCGCGGCAGGAAGGGCGAAAGATCTTCGAGCGGCGGCGAAGTGATCCGGCCGTCGGGGTGCGGCTTGGCGCTCAGCTTGGGCGCGAAGGCGACATGCTCGTCGATCAGGATCTCGCAGACGACCGGACCGTCGGCGGCGAGCGCCGCCTCGATCGCGCCGGGCAATTCGTTGTGCGATTCCGCGCGGAAATAGGCGAAGCCGAACGCCGCGGCGACCTTGGAGAAATCGGGAAAGGTGACGTTGCTCTTGGGGCCGCCGCCGACTTCGACGCCGTTGAAGAAGTTGCGGTGGGTCTGGAAGATCGAGACATAGCCATTGTTGTTGATCAGGAAGACCTTCACCGGCAGGCCATAGCCCGCGATGGTCTGCATCTCCTGCAGGTTCATCATGATGCTGCCGTCGCCGGCGATCGCGATCACACGCTGCGTGCCGCCGGTCGCGGCGCACACGCCGATGGCGGCGGGCAGGTCATAGCCCATCGTCGCGCAGCCCGAATTGGTCCACAGCCGCTGGCCGCGCTTGATCTCGGCGACCTGGAAGCTGACCACGCACGCGCTGCCATTGCCGGTGACCACGACATCGTCCTCGCCGAGCTGCGCAAACAACGCGTCCATCGCGGCATAAGGGTGGATGGTCGGTCCATGTTCGCGATATTCGGGCAGCATCGCCGGGAAGCGGCGGACGCGCTCGCGCGACCACTCCAGCCACTCGTGATGCGCCGGTGTCGGCCCCTCATAGGGCGCTGCGAGCAATGCGGGGATCAGGTCGCCAAGGTCCGCCACCACCGGCATGTCGGGCGAGACGGTGGGCTTGCGCAGTTCGAGCGGGTCGATGTCGACCCAGATCTTGAACGCCTCGCGCGCGAAGGTCTTCCAGTTGTAGCTGACCTGGCGGATGTTGAGCCGGCTGCCGAGGATCAGTAGCAGATCGGCGCTCTGGGTGACCATATTGCCGCCGCGGTCACCCACCGTGCCGGGCCGCCCGGCATAGAGCGGATGCGCATTCCACAACACGTCATGCGCGTTCCAGCCGGTGACGACCGGCACGCCGAGCTTCTCGATCAGCCGCAGGAAATCGGCATGGGCACCGCTCAGCCGCACGCCGCTTCCGGCGAAGACCACCGGGCGCTCGGCGTTGCGCAGCTTTTCCAGAATGGCAATGGCGGCCGCATCGAGATCGGTGGCCTTCCACGGTTCGTCGAGTTCGGCGGGATCGAATCCGGCGAGCTCGTCGGGGTCGATCCTCGCGGCCTGCACGTCGAGCGGGATGTCGAGCCACACCGGTCCCGGCCGGCCCGAAGTGGCGAGATACAGCGCCTTTTCGAGATGGTAGCGGATGCTGAGCGGGTCGGTGACCATCGTGACATATTTGGTGATCGGGCGGACGAGCTCCTCGATGTCGAGCTCCTGATCACCGAACTGGCGCAGCGGCAGGCCGGTGGCGCGAACCGTGGTCTCGGTCTTCACCTGGCCCGAAATGACCAGCATGCCGATCGAATCGACGTGCGCGCCATAGACGCCGGTGATCGCATTGGTCCCGCCGGGACCGGAAGTGACATTGACCACGGCGAGACGATTGGTCAGCCGGTAATAGGCTTCCGCCGCCATCGACAGCGCCTGCTCGTGGTGCGTGAAGGTCGTCGCGAGCTTCGGATGCGTCCCCAGCGCGTGGTTGAGATGCATCGCACCGCCGCCGGTCAGCATGAAGACATGGTCGATGCCGTGCGCGGCGAGGGTATTCGCCACCCAGTCGGCGAGCTTCACTAAAGTCATGGTTTCCATCCGTTGGAGATCGCGGTGCGGCGGATCGCGTCGTCGAGACCGATCGTCGCAGTGACGCCGAGCTCGGCGCGGGCGCGCGCGTTCGAAGGTACGTAGCGGCCGGGGTTCCAGCCCGGATCGGGCTTGCCGAGAATCTCGACGCCGGGGCCGCCGAGCAGCGTCGCGGTGCGGCGGGCGAGATCGGCGATCGACACGGCCTCTTCCGATCCGACATTGCAGACCGTTCCCGGCTTGCCGGCGATCAGCAGCGTCCACAGCCACACCGCGAGATCGGCGGCGTAGAGATACGAGCGTATCGCTTCGCCCGATCCGACGACGCGGATCGTCCGGCCGTGCATCGCGTCGCGGATGAAGTTGCCCGCGGCGAAATGGGTGTCGAGCGAGAGCAGGGGACCGAGCAATGCGAAGATGCGCGCGTTGACCATTTCGAGGCCGAATTGCTTCGCATAGATCGCACAGAGCGTCTCGGCGGCACGCTTGCCTTCGCCATAGGCCGAAAGCGGATCGCACGGATCGGGACCGCCGCGCCAATCCTCGGCGACATGGGTCACATGCGGTGGTTGCGCGCCATAGACCGCGCCCGAGCTCAGGAAAAAGAAGCGGACGGCGTTGCAGTCCATCGCGAGGTCGAGCGCGCGGCGGGTGCCGTGGACGATCGTGTCGAACATCCGCCGCGGGTCGTTGGCATTGAGCGCGGCGCTCGCATCGGTGGCGGCGTGGATGACATGGGTATAGTCGGCGTCGGGCGCAGTGAAGCTGGTCGCATCGCCTGCAACGAGACGGAAGCGCCCGGCGAGGCGGGGCAGGCGGGCGGCAAAACCTTGGGGGTCGCGGCTGAGCAACGTCACTTCCGCGTCGACGCCCGACCGCGCGAGCGCTTCGAGCATCCAGCGGCCGATGAACCCGGTGCCGCCGGTCATGAAGATCCGCGCGCCCGAGAGCCGCGGCCAGAGCGGGGCGAGCGCCTCGTCGATCGCCGCCAGATCCTGTTCGAAGATCATGCCGGCGCCAATCCGAGCGAGGGGCGGTGGCTGCGATGCGCGCGGACCACCCGGACGATGCTGTCGAGCGCGAGCGCCCACAGGATCAATGCGACCAGCCCCGGCCGCACGAAATGGCCGATCGCCAGTCCGAAGCTCGGAGTCACCGGCTTGCCGCTCAACCAGCTGTTGGTGGCAAGCTCGAGCACGGTCGATAGCGGCCAATCGGTGACGAGGCACAGCAGATAGGCGCAGACGAGCGCAATGATCGGGCCGACGCCTTTCCACGGTTCGAGCAGCACGAGGAAGAGCAGGAAGGTTTGGGTGTAACCGCCCGGCGACTGGGTGACGAGATAGGCGGCGAGCAGGAGGATCGACACGCGGTGAAGCGGCAGCGCCCTCGGCTGCAGCCACGCACCGGCCAGCGCGATCAGTGCAATCGCCTGGCTGGCCCGGATCACGATCGGCACGAGGAATTCGATCGTCTCGACGGTACGCGACGGCACGAACTGGAGCACCGGGATCTGCGAATTACGAATTAGCAGAAATGGCGCGTAACTGGTTGAATAATGGATCTCATTCCACACCTGGCCGCTCTGGAAGACGACCCAGTTGGCAGTGTTGGCGACCAGTTCGATCGGCGTGCCCGCACCCACGATCGCAAGGGTGACGAGATAGACTATGATCGTCACGATCGCCGACAGCTCGAGCGCGCGCCAGTCGCGCTTCACCGCGTGCGCGAGCACGGGCAGCAGCAGATAGGGCTTGAAATTGATCGTCGCCGCCGTGGCCAGCCAGCGCCACGGGCCGCGCGTCACCAGCGGGCCGTGGGCGATCACGAAGCAGGCGAAGGCGACGAGGATCAGATTGCCGCGCTCGAGTGTGAACAGCAGCGGCAGGCCGAGCCCGAAGGCGATCGCGCGCATCGGCGCGGTACGCGGATCGGCGCGGCGGAAGCTCAGCCAGACCAGCGCCACGTCGAGCAGATAGAAGCCGTAGATCGTCGCAGTGCCAAGCCAGTCGCAGTCGCGGGCATGGAACGGCGACTGGAGATAGCAGCCGGGCAGGCTGAAGATATCGAGAAACACGAAGGAAAGCGGCGGATAGATGCTGCGCCAGACGTCATAGGCGCCCGGGCGATTGGCCCAATAAGCGGTGTTGAACCAGTCCATGAACGTGTCGTTGGTGTCGAACACGAACGGCTGCGGCAGATAGCCCGTCGCCCGGAACGCCAAGGCCGTCGACACCACGCTCGCCACCACGGCGAGCGCGAGCAGCAGCTCGGGCAAAAGGCGCAGGCGGCCGCTCATGGGCGCCGGATCAGGGTCCGCGCGGCGGGGCGCTTGCGCTCGGGCGGGAAGTTGATCCGCTCGGCCTCGATCACCAGCGGCACGTTGCGGCTGCGCTCCGCCAGCATGCGGACCTGCTCGCCGATCAGGCCGAGGAACAGCAGAACCACCGCGAACATCCCAAAGCCCACCGCAAAACCGAGCAATGCGAGGCCGGGTCCTCCTATCAGCGCCGCGACCGTCGCCGCGACGAGCAGCGGTAAGGCGATGCCCGCGGCGAAGAGGGCCAGAGCGATCGGCAGCCGCAGCAGCGACTTGGCCGAGCCGGCGAGGCCGGATAGCGCGAACGAAGCGAGCGCGGCGAAGTCGTTCTTGCTCGTCCCCGCGGCGCGCTCGGGCCGATCGACGGGGATGACGGCCAGACGGAAACCGCTCTCGACGAGCATCCCGCGAAAGAAGGGCTCGGGCTCGTTCCACGCCGCCAGTGTGTCGACCACCTCGCGATCGAACAGGCCGAAGCCGGTCGCGCCGGGGATCACCGGATAGTCGCCGAACTTGCGCAGAAAGGCGTAGCCGAGCCGACGTATCACCCCGAGCATCGGCGAGGTGCGTTCCGAACGCCGCTGGCCGAGCACGATCTGGGCACCGGCGCGCCACTGACGGACGAACTCACCGATCATCGCCGGCGGGTCCTGGAAATCGGCGCACATGCCGATCACCGCGGCGCCCTCGGCCTGGTAGATGCCATAAGTCGGCGAACGCATCTGGCCGTAATTGCGATTGTTGAAGATCGCGCGGATGCGCGGGTCCTCGGCGCACAGCGCACGCATCAATTCGCGCGTGCCGTCGGTGGATTGATTGTCGATCAGCAATATCTCGTGCGAGCGCGCATGCTGCGCGGCCTCGGCGGTCACCGCGGCGCAGATCGCGCGGACATTCTCCTGCTCGTTGAAGCAGGGAATGACGATCGACAATTCGGGCGTCATAGCGCGGCCTTGCGGCCGAAGCGCAGATCGATGCCGGTCGCCGGCGCATAGATTTCGGTGAACAAGGCGAGCGCGATCAACAGCGCCAGCAGCGCCACCGCGGGGATATTGTATTTGCGGTCCGAATCGAGGCGCGGTGCTTCGATCAGCTGGACGTCGGAGGCGGTCTCGGCGGCGAGCGTTTCGACCGCGACTTCTTCGGACGAGCGCGCATAGACCTCGTACAGCGCCTGCGCGAAGCGATAGTCGCGGTAGAGATCCAGATACTCGCCCGAGACTTCGGTAAGGCCCGCGACATTGGGGCCTGCCGCCTCGGCGCCGGGGCTGGTCGTCCGCGCGATCTGGGTGCGCAATGACGCGACTTCGGACTGGACCGCCTGTAGCTGGGGATTCTCCTCTCCCTGGAAGCGCAGGAGCGTCTGAAGCTCGACCAATTTGGCTTGAAGCTGGGCTTCGAGCCCCGCGCGCACGGCCAGTGCCGAGCCGAGCTGCGCTTCGGGCTCGGCCAACCGGTTGCGCCGCCGGAAGGCGTTCAACGCGGCCTCATTCTTGACCACGCGGTCGGCGGCTTCCTTGAAGCGCTGCTGCACCACGTCGCGCTTGCGGCGAACGCGGTCGCGGCCGAGGGCGATGATCCGGTCGCTGATCGCCTGGACATAGGCGCGGGTCATCGCCTCGGCCTGACCGGCATCGTGCGTGCGGACCTCGACTTCGACGATTCCGCCGGTGAGCGAGTGAATGTCGGCCTTTTTTGTCACTGCGATGCGGGCACGGTCCCGGCTGGCATAGCCGCCCGGCCCGACCAATTTGAGCTTCTGGATGACCGTGTCGGTGACTTCGGTGCCGCGCGCGATCGCCAGATACATGTCGATCGGCTGCTTGGCGCCGCCGAACAAGGCGGCAAAGCCCTGGAGCTGCCCGCCCAGCGCGTTCATCATCGAGCCGAGCCCGATGCTGTTATTGTCCTGCGGCACCATTTTCGCGCGGGCGACATAAGGCTGCGGGAATACGCACAGCAAAGCGAGGAGGATGGCAAGCACCGCATAGCCGATCCGCCGGCGGCGTGGATCTGCGATCAGGCTCATTCGGCGAGGCTCTTGATCGTGGCGGCGCCGACCAGTCCGCCGAACAAGGTGCCGGTGATGTCGCGCAGGCGCGCCCAGAACTCGCCGCGATTGGCGTCGATCGGAACATAGACGAGGTCGCCGGGCAGGGCAGACGCCCGCAGCACGCGCTTGCCGTCGGCCAGCACCGTACCGTTGGCGCGCACGACGAAGACTTCGCCCTTGTCGCCGAGCTTCTGCACGCCGCCGGCCAAGCGGATGAAATCGCCGATCGTGGCACCTTCCTGATAGGCGAAAGAAGCAGGGGTCGGCACCGCGCCGAACACGCCGACCGTCACCGGGCGCGGCGGCACGTAAATGGTGTCGTTATTCTCAAGGATCAGGTTGCCAGGCAGCGCGCCGGCAGTCACCGGCAGATCGAATACGAGCCGCCCGTTAGGCTTGCGTTCGCGCAGCTGCTCGACGATCGAGCGGACGAGCGTGAGATTGGCCGGCTGGACGAGTTGGGCGCGGTTGGCCGAGGTGACCGGCTGGGAGGTCAGCAGCAGCTCCACATCCTCTACGGCGCGCTCGAAGCTCTGCTGCTGCTGCGCCTTGACGCTCTCCCGGGTGATCACGCTGGCATAAGGAAAGGCCTGCGAGGTCAATCCGCCGGCCTGCGCCACCACGTCGGCGAGACGAGTGCCCGGCTTGAAATAATAGCGGCCGGGCTTCGATACCTCTCCGCTGATCGTGACGAGCACTGCCTGCTGCTCGAGCGGCCGGGCGATACCGACATTGGAAAGCACGCGGACGATGTCGCCGCGGCGGGCCTTGCGAGTCGCCGCTTCCGCCGCGCTCAGTTCCTCCCAGCCGCTTCGCTCGCGGCCCAGCGAGTCGAACACCATCAGCCGGCTCGAATCCGCCACGGTGTTGACGCCGCCGGCGTAGAGGATCGCGTCGTTGATCGTCTCGCCGGGGGCGAGCTCGAAGATCGCCTCGCGATTGACGCTGCCGATCACCGCGACCTGCTCGCCGGCGGGGGCGATATAGAGAACATCGCCGTTCTGGAGCACCGCGTCGCCGCTGCGGTCACCCTTGAGCAGCAAATCGTAGAGATCGAAATCCGATACGACC
>Ga0247823_10004202_pt1 | contig 11572 bp, 15 predicted proteins | sample 13C_PalmiticAcid_2_FD_192426 | JGI IMG/M metagenome (GOLD analysis project Ga0247823, IMG submission 192426) | Soil microbial communities from agricultural site in Penn Yan, New York, United States - 13C_PalmiticAcid_Day30 | ecosystem: Environmental > Terrestrial > Soil > Agricultural land...
CGACCCCTAACTAGCCGTCCCGCAGGTCAGATCGGTGCGGCACTTGCTACAGGCTCGATTGGGCCATGGTGCGCCAAACATGAAGCGGCGTAGAAATACTGACCTGCCACAGCGTGGGCAAGCGATCATGAAACTGCCCACGCTTCCGACAATCAGCCAGATCAACACTAACGGCATTGTGAATACCAGCGCGGCTTTGGGCGATAAGCCAAGTGCGGTTGCGGTGATTGGCACGCCCCACACAATCACTGGCATCGCAAGCACCAACGCAATCATGAACCGCCATCCGCGTCGATAGGGGCTGGATCGATCAGGGTCGCTCATTGCAAAAACCGTAGCGCAACGACCGACCGCTATCCACTGCATTGCCGTCTAAGAACAGTCTGACCGGTTTCCACCCATTTTGAGCCGTTCGACGGTTAGGACGCCGCACCGAGAGCGGTCCGCCTGGATGATCGATGGTCATAGCTCGTCTCACGCATCGAGCGGGAGCGCAAAGCATCTCTCAGTCGCGGCTGGGCTCGAGGCTGGGGCAGCGATAGTCACTACATGGGATCGCAGTAGCTCCGATATAAGGGCACGCGTCACTTTGCAGCATTCGGGCCCGCACTGGAACGGCGTTCGTCACGCTTGGCGACTAGCGCGGAGTGCCGCCTTCGTTCTCCCAGGAAGCATCTTCAGCAGCAACTTGCAGGCGTTCGTCACGCTTGACGCTGCGTTCTGCGTCCGTCTCAAGGCGGTTATGAGGATAAGTGCTTTTCATGAGCAATTTGCCGTACGCCAACGCAAGTGCGCGGTGGACAACTCGTGCGGATGGGGACGGTGAAGTCTCGGCGCGGTGCAGTTCCTCCTGCTCCCGACGAAGAAGATAGTTGATGTCCATAGTCTTGCTCCGGCGGAGCGGGAGAATCGGTCTCTCAGGCGTGCGTTGCTCGGATGGGATGCACGATGGCAGACCCTACCATAGCCGATCCGCGCTGTCTCGTTTGCGACCGTGACCCATCGGACGGATGCCTTCCGTAGCGACAGCTTACCACCCTAATTGAGCCGTTTGACGGTGCCGAAGCCGTTCCGACAAACGTTTGGCTCCCGATCGCATCCATGCATCATCTATGAGTTGAGTATATATTGGTTTCGGTGTGTCCAGCCCACAGCACTTTAATCTTACACCGCGATTTGCATTTCCGGTTCAGCGTAGAGGGAAGTCTCGCTCAGAAACCCCTGCTGTAACAGTCCCATGGGGAGCAATATCGGCTGCCGCGACGCTTCACCCGCCAGGCCTTGGCCAAATGCCCAGATTGCGGCTTGGGTGCGGTTGCGAACATGCAGTTTTCGCAGGATCGCCTTAATGTGGACCTTGACCGTCGCGTCGGCGATGCTCAGGCGACGCGATATGACTTTGTTCGCCTCACCCTCGACGAGGCACCGCAAAATGTCGACCTCACGTATTGTCAGATTTGCCCCACTCGTACTGCTGTCCCAATGGGCGATTGCAGGCGTGTGTGCGAGCAAAGCAGCGATTTGGGAAGGGAGGACTTTCTCACCGAGTGCGGTCAGACGCAGGGCGCCGGCGAGCCGATCGCAGGAAATATCCTTCACGAGATATCCGTCGACAGCCCCTGTCGCAAAGGCGCGCGACACCTCATCCATGCTGAATCCCTCAGCCATGATCACGATGCGCGGCTCTGGCCAGCGTCTCCGAACATCGGTGCATGTGCGGAGGCCCTCGTCGATATCGCTGGCGTCAATAATAACGATGGCTGCGCCATTTTCGGCATTGAGGTCATCGATACAGAATGCGGCACAATCCACGTAAAAGCCCTGGTCGGTGAGAATGCGTTTCAGGCCTTCTCGGACGATCTCATTCTTACTTACGATGCTCACGGGAACAGCTAGGATGGACATGGATCACCTCCAATTGAGTACGGCAGCCTAGCGGTCTTGTTACTTTGGAGATATGGCTACATATACTTATGAGGCGACCAATTTGGATTATAAATCTGCACGACGGAAAATGCCGGCGTTTAGTATATCTCGATAATCGTGAGCGCACTTGAGCATCTTGCTCAGGCACTGCCTTCGGCTGCGTCTGGAAGGCCTGGATTGCGCAGTGGCAAAGGAGGGCCATCGTGACCCCGTTCGAAGTGAAACTGCTCCATATCCTCGGAAGTATCGACGCATCATTGCGCCAACTTGCAGGGCGTGAGCTCGAAACCACTCCCCTGGAGGAAGCATCAGCACCGGGTGCTGACCATCCCAGAGGAGGTCGCATCCGGCGTCCGATTGACGAACTGGATAAGGAGTTATCTGGTGAGTAACCACTTCCGGCCCGTTCCGGGTCATTCCCGCCCAGCACTTGGCGCAAGAGCGGATCGACTGCTAACCACCCGTTTCAGACGCTCCGACCGGATCGCGGCGCGCCAAAAGCGGACGGGCCGCTAACGACGCCATTGCGGACGTTGCGGTGGACGAGCATACCGTCGCTATGGAAGCTGTCTTCGTTCTTCATCACGTTCGATCTAATGACGAATACGGCGACGACGGTAAGTTGATTGGCGTATACCGCACCGCAGGTGCCGCCGAGGCAGCCACGAAACGACTAGCCGATCAGCCGGGATTCGTAGACCATCCCACTGGTTGGCAAATAGACCGTTACGAACTCGATCAGGATCACTGGACCGAAGGCTTTGGATTGGCCGAGTATGAAGAGTAGGCTGGCGTCCGGTTTCCACCCCATCTCGGACGTTCCGCCTACACGAAGCCGATCTCCGTATCGATCCGCACGATACTCAGCAGGCTGCCGCCGTCGTTCATGTCCGCGAGCGCCGCACCTTCGGCCATACCCGCGTAGTTGGCGTTCATGGTGATCGTCTGTGCGCCGTTCGCCGGGTGATAGGTGTCGATCGACCAGGGATCGCTGGTGCGATCGCCGCCGTGACGGGTGGCGAGCGCGCGAATCGATCCGTCGAGCATCAGCTGATCGCTGCGCCCCGTCTCCCAATCGAACATGCCGAACAGCGCGTCGATCGCCGCGGGCGTGCCTCCGGTGATCGTGGTGCCAGCGGGCAGCGCCAGGACGCGCATTTTCGGATCGCTGATCTGCAACTCCTCGACGTTGCCGCCGACGACGGCGACGTCGTAGTTCCAGCGGTCTCGCGCGCGCCGCGGCATGCGCGCGTGATTGTCGGGGATCTGCACTTCGCCCTTGATCAGGGCCATGGTGCAATCCTCGACCAGGAAGCGCGAGCGCACCGAGTGCCCGGCCAGTGTTTGCAGGAGCAGGGAGGGTGCGGCGGTGAGATTGGTCGAGACCCGCTCGAGGTGCCAATATGCGGGTTCGACCATGCCCGGCGTATCGTCGTGGACCAGCCATGCGGGGAACAGTGAGGCCGGGTTCGCGCGGTGGAAATGGACGTCGCGCGCGTGCCCGCGCTCGCTGCTCGACAGATCCTGACCGATCATCGCGGCCGAGTGGCCGGCGCCGACCATGATGAGCAGCTCTTCCCATGCAAGGCGCCGGCGCCAGAGCTGCCCCGGCGGCCCCATGGTCGGGTTCTTGGCGATGATGCTCGGGCTGCCCGCGTGGATCGCGTAGTTGCCATTGTTGCGCTGCTCGAGCGCCATCTTCGCCAGCCGGTAGGACTGGATCGAATCGATCAGCGGGAAAGCGGCGTCGCCCCAGAGCTTGGTCGCGAAGGCGCCGCGGCCGACCATCTCCGAATAGATGAGCGGGAAAAGCTGTTGAACCTTCTCGATATGCTGATCCGCGCCCAGCTCGAACTTCTGCTGGTTCGAATAGCTGCTTTCGTAGGTGAGCGGATAGGAGGTGCGGGTCGGATAGCCATCGGGCAGAAGATCGTCGGGCAGATATTTCGAAACGACCGCTTCCTGGAGCTCGGCGAAGTCGGGGGCCGGAACATCGCCGATGCGGATCGTGTGGGCCGAGATCGACCGGTCGAGGAAGTCGTCCTGCTTCTCGGTGGTCGAGTAGGTGTCGAGCTTCAGGCCGCACTTGCTGTACAGGCTGAACTCCTGCGTCCACGGACTGGCCATCGTCCAGCCGAACTTGTCGGCGCCGAGCTGGGTCGGGTCGATCTCGACGTCGAGCGTCATGCCCGAATAGTTGGGCGCCAGCGCGCCCGCGAAAAGCATGATGCGCGTCATCACCTCGCCGCCGGGCACCGGATCGTGATCCCAGATGAAGGCGTTGTGCGCGAACTCCTGCCCCGTAACGAAGTCCTTCGCCTTGAGCTGGAGGCGGTAGAGCGCGGCCGAGTATCTGGCGCGCTCGACGAAGTTGATCCCGATCCGCGCGTTCTCGTGCGCCTCGTTGACCTTCGCGCTCACGATGAACGAGGTGAGGAAGGGATCGGTTACGGTGCCGAGGAAGTCGCCATCGGCGCGGTCGATCGCGCTGGCGATCTCCGCCGAGATCTCGGCCCGTGCCGCGGCGATGCGGCTCTCGATCGCCTCAACGACCGTCTCCTCGACGCGCACCAGGTCGAGTGACAGGCCGCAAACGTCATAGTCCATGTAGTGGGCGCCGCCGAGGCCGCCGAAATTGGCGCCGTCGAAGTAGAAGCGCATCCAACCGACCTGCGTGCCGCCGGCGATGCCGGGGAAGGCGCCGGCGAGCGCGTAGAGCGGGATGATCCGCCACCCCATATAGCCTGAGGTGTCGAGGAACAGCTCGCTCGGGCGCGTGCAGATCAGCTTGTCGAAGGTTCCGGCGTCTGCCCCGCCGAAGAAGGTGGCGCGGAACTCCTTGATACCTCCCGCGCCGTCGCGCTGCCCGACCTCGCGTGGGCCGAAATTGGCCGGGAGCGGAATATGGTCGTAGATCCGCACCCAGTTGATGCGTTGCAGGGCAGAGCCTGCGCCGGGAAGACTGACGAACGGTTGAAGGATCCCCGCCGCGGCGGTCGCGGTCGCGGCGTGATCGGCGGCTTCGGCGACCTTGGCGTCCAGACCTGCTTGCGCAGCCGCCAGCGGCGCCTCCAGCGCGGCGCCAGCGAGGAGCAAGATGCGGGTGCGCTTCACCATGCCGTCCGCGCCGACCGTCACGACCCATTCGGTGCCGATCGGGTCTTCCAGCTCATCCTTGGCCATGATTTTCATAGGGGATCGGTCCTCGGGATCAGATGCGCATGATGAAGTGGACGGCCAGCGACGGCTGGGTGACGTCGATGGCGGCTTCGTGCGTGTGCTCGCCATCCTCGCTGACGGTGATGGCCGTCGCCGCGGCCTCAGTCGGACCGTCGATCGCCAGGGTAAATTCCCTGATTGTCTTGTCGGTGCCGCCGCCCGCCGTCTCGGTCTTGTAGGACGGCGTGAGCGTCAGCGACGTGCCGCCACCCGGCGCGGTCGTCGCGCCGCTGGCGATGAAATCATGGACGTGCGGAGCGGCGCTAGCCGGGTGATCATGGGCGCCGGCGGCCGCGGTGGTGATATCTTTGGTCCACGCGCCGAACTGCTGGCCAAGATCATGGTCAGCATCGACGCCAACGGGCGTGCGGCCGCGAAAGTCAGGCAGGGTGACGTCCCCTGACCCGTCACTGCGCGGGACGGTCTGCCCGTTACAGATCGCCCAGCCATCCTCGACGTCCTCTTCGTCGCCCCAGAACAACTTGATGTCGCCGAACTTGTCGTGCGCCTTCAAGGCAGCCTCGATCGCCGCGTCAATTGCGGCCTTCAGCGTCGCTGGCGTGATGGCCAGCTCCTCGCTTTCGCCGTCGATCGCCTCGGCCGACGTCGCGAGTTCGACGACACCGCGCCGGGTGGTGGTCGCGGGCGGGTTGAGGAAGTTGGTGTCGCCGAAGATGATCGAACTGACGTCGCCGGTCGGGAAGGCCATGTCGACGGCGAGCAGCATCGTCGTGACGTCCGATTTCTCGAACATCGGCTCTTCCTGCCCATAGACAGCGAAGAGCGTACCGTCCTCGAGGAACAAGCCAAAACCGCGCACGGTGTAGCTGAGTTCGGCCGCGTCGCGGACGATCATGTGAACGACGTTGTCGCCGACCGCTTCGCCCGAGATCGTATCGACCTCGCGGAACTGGCCGGGAAGCGCCGTGAGCGTGGGCGCAGCAACAAAGGTCTGATCGGTCAGCCCGACGCTGGTGATGCCGAGATCGATGTCGTCATCGACCTGAGCAGCGGTGAAGCGGGCGAGGCCCGCCGTAGTGATGATGAGCGGGAGCGCGGTCATGGCGTTTCGTCCAAAAAGCCCTCGTCATCCTGGAGGGGCTGGCCATCCTCGTCCTGGAGCAGATCCGCCCAGGGCTGGCTTTCGTCGATCGTGATTTCCATGGGTGCGCGAAGCAGCCCCGCCATGCGAGCCGCGCCCTGGATGCCGACCGCTGCTTCGGCGGTGAGCTTCTGGACCAGCGTGAAGTGCTCGCGCAGAGGCTTGGTGCGCGCGATCTCGCTGATCAGCTGCTCGGCAAACGCAGCGGTCGAACGGCGCCCGCCAGGGGCGGTGCCGTCAGGGAGCACGAGCGGGAGGAAAACTTCGAAGGTGTGCGGCGTGCCGCGCGGGGCCGTCTCGTGCCACTCGACTATCTCGAGCAGTGCGTCGAAGCGTTCCATCACCGCCTCGACCGAGGCCCGGGTACCCTTGATGCGATGCTCGGCGATCGAATTGGCCACGGCGGCCCGCTTGGTCCCATCGGGCCATTCCGGATCCCAGCTATCGACCGAGAGCGCCCAGGCCAGCCAGGGCAGCAGCGGCATCGGGCAAGTTTCCGGATCCCAAAGCTCGGCGAGCGGGAGGGGCACTGCGGAGGCGCGCGCCGACACTGCGGCAAGGCCGCGCTCCAGCGGGGTCGCATTGGGAGGAAGGAGGGACGCTTCAGTCGTCATAGCCGCCATGGGTGATGGCGATGTCGGCGCACCATGCGGCTTGGGTGAGATCGCAGACAACATCTGCCCAGCCGGGCAGTGCGACGCGCTGAACGCCTGCCACGGTCAATGCCGCCTTGATACTGGAATCGTTGATGTTGCGGCCGAGCTTGCGGTTTTCGGCCAGATAGGCGTCGAGACGTGTGCGTGCCGCGTCGAGCACAACCGTATGGTCGGGACCGGCGAAGGTGTAGACGATGGCGGTAATCGTGAAGTCGACAATCTCGGCCGAGGCAACCGTAACCAGGTCGCCCATCGGACGAATGCGATTGCCTGTGACGGGCGTGAGCACCGCGGCGACAGCATCGATCGTTGCCAGCGGTGCGGCCCCGTTGCCGGTGCGGGACAGCAATGTCACCAGTACCTCTCCCGGTGCGGGAGAAGTCGCGCTGGCGTCCAGCACGTCGGGGTGCGCCGATTTTGCGTGGAAGATGTAGGCGAGTTCAGGCCCGGCACAGGAGAAACTTTCCGGTGCAAGCACGATCCGCTGGCGGAGTGACTGGTCATCCTCAAGGACGGGATCGACGCCGTTGGCGGGATCGCCCTGGTCGAGGACCTGACGGAACACGCCGACCCGCAACGCAATCTGGTCGAGATCGGCTCCATCGGCGTAGGCGAGCATCAGCGATCGGGCGCCGTCGTTGAACTCGCCGCGCAGCAGGAGTTCGCGATACGCCCAGACCTCGAGCAGCTTTACCGCCGGGTCAGAAGGAACGAGCGCGTCGAAGTCGTCGATGAGCTGCTGCGCTAGCACGAGGTTAGCGGCGTAGATGTCATCGTACGAAAGCTGCTGAATTACCGTCGGCGCCGGAAGGCGTGACAGGTCGACGGCGGAGGAGCTGGCGGCGATATCGGACACCGGCATTTGTTACGGACGCCGGATGGTGCAGAGTTAGCCGCGAGCCTTGTAGAACAGCACTCTACAAGGCCCGGACCTTTGGGGAGGGGACGATTTGCACACCTTCAAACAAATACTGAGGGAGTTTTGGATTCCCTTCGTGCTCGCGGCGCTCTGGACCGGATACAACATCTATGCCGCGCCCGCGGGTTGGGGCGTCGCGGGGGTCATTAGCACATTCGGCCCCGCATTTTTCTTGGCGTCATGGGGCACGGGGCAGGTCGTTCGCGTCAGGCGGCAAGCGCGAACGGAACGTGGGTTGAAAAGCGTCGAAGATCGCCTCGCGAAGCTCGCGGACGACATTGAGAGTTCGACCAAGCGAATGCAGGATACGATAATCGGCGGCGACTCTTACGCGTATTTGATCCTATCGGCGATGCCGCAGGGCCGCTTCGTTCCGTTTGCTATCCAGCAAGGTGATTATGTTCTGTCGAACGTCACCGTCCGCATCGTCGACTGCAACCGGTTCAACGCCGACATGCAGGCTGGCAACCCCTTCGCGTCAGACGTGACGTTCCAGCTTGATGAACTGGCTCCGGGTATCGCTTCAGGTTCCGGAATCGTGCTTGAACCACAGATGCCGTCGCAAGGCTGGAATGCATTCTTTGGGGCGCGCAATGGTCTGTGGTCGCAATTGATTCGGGCGCGGTTTATCGAGGGCGAATGGGTCATCGCATTCGTGGTGATGCGGGATCAGAGCGTGATCTTCTCTAACGTACCGGCAAACTTTCCTCCTATCGGTGAAGCTCTTCTGGACGACGCACCGAGAATGCCTCCACCAGAATCCTAGGGCGCGCGCCGGGCGATATGATCGAGCAATATGGCAGCCGCTACTGCACGCTCAGCGTCGGTAAGTCCGATCAGCTCCCGCCTCGCGTACCGTACTGCGCGCGCACGCGCCGCCGGGCGATCACTGCGCCCTTCCTGGTGCACCCATGCGATCTCGGCCGCGCGACCGCTGAAGCCGATCCATGCCTCGCTTGCGCTCGCGCCGCTGCGCAGGAAACGCCCGCCGCGTAGCTTTCGGAACATGGCGCGTTGCCGGATTGATCCGCGCCGGCGGAGCCTGCCCTTCGACGCGCCGACTTCGGCAGCGGGAAGCCATTTTGCGACCTTGTCCCAGAAGAAGCTGCGGATCCCGCCTGATTCCTGGTCGTAGCCGGTGATGAGCGGTCCCTGGCGAACCCAACTCGACATTGTCACCAGCCGCGGCTCCGCTGCGCCCTTTGGATAGAGGAAGCGCAGCGGATAGGCGCCGGGCGCCGCGGTTTCCTTTGGCTTGCGGCGCGGGAAGGCGGATCCGTTCGGCGCGCGCTGGTGGGCTATGCGATCCCGCTGGGAAGCGGCAATTGTACGTGCGACCGTGCGCAGCAGCGCGCGCCGTTCGCCGGGGGACAGCCCTTGCAGCATCGCGCCACAAAGCTCCTCGATCCGTTCGAGGCCGTTGTCCGTCATCAGGACGAGGGGTCCGGGTCGATCAGGACCTGATTGAGCGTGGCGCCGCCGGCGTCGAAAGCGTGTGGCGGATGGCCGTCGCCGAGATGCGTGACGGCGTACTTGCCATGCTCCTCGCTCCACGCGACGAGGACGCGTTCCGACAGCTCGAGGAGAATCGACACGTCCGCCGAATCCGCGTCGAGGATCTCGGACTCATAGGTGAGGGGTTCATGCGGGACACGCTCAAGCAGCTCAGGTTCCTCCTGCTGGATCCACAGCAGAATGGGGAGGATCAGCGCGTCGATATCGCCGGCGTAATCCTGAACGACCATGTTGAGCGTGTAGCGATACTGAAATGAGAGCGAGGCGGTCGCGCGCGATACGACCTTTCCCTTGTCGATGAACATCGACAGCAGGTCAGGATTGTCCTTCAGGACGGGCACCTTGGCGAGGAGCAAAGTACGCAGCGAAGTCGGCTTGTGCAGCACGTCTATTCCTTTGGCGCGGCCGCAGGCACCGGGCAGGTGCCGGGCGCGATCCAGTTGACGAGGCGGCGGTTGCGATCGAACAGGTCGCGATAGTTGAGTGCCAGTCCCCGGAGCGGCGTGCGCACCGCTGCGGGGATCGTGGCGGCGACGTTCGTCGGAAACGCTGGCGCCGGCGTCGGGCAGACGAGCAGGTCCGCTGGCGGCGTGTCCTTCACCGGCACCGCGACAATCTGCGGCGCCGTGCGCTGGACGGTGCTATTGCAGCCCGCCAAGGTCGTTGATGCCAGCAAACCAGTTGCCATCAACGCGGTCATCCTCGCCAACCTGGTCATCGATTTTCTCCATCTTCGCGGCGGCGCGGCCGCGATCGGTGGCATCGCGCGACGCAGCGGCGACATCGGCCGTCGCCTTTTCCTCGCGCTGTGCCTGCGCCTTGCCGAGCACGTCGGCGGTTTTCGAGTTGGCCTGTGCCTTGAAGCTCGCGAGATCCTGCACCGCCTCCGCGCAGAGCTGGCCACGCGCCTTCTTGACGCGGCGCTTCCCCTTGTTGGTCGGCACCTCGACGGTCGCGGCGTCTGCCGTAGTACCGGTGTAGGCGCAGAGTTGGGCGCCCCATTGCGCCCATGCATCGCGATCGGCACCAGCCCGGCGGGCGTCGGCATAGAACCAGCCAGCGACCGCCGCGAGCGCGAGCAGGACATACCAGCTCGACCCTAGGAATCCGTGCAGCGCCCTAGCAGCACCGGTGAGCAGCTTGATCACAGCCCCTCCTCCTGCAGCCACGCGCCGACGTCGAAGGACGGGCAATCCTTGAGCCACTCGTGCGGTTCGACCCGGCCGTCGCGGTCCCGATCGGGCGACAGGTCGCGGTGGCCGCAGATCCGCGCGTGGGGGAAGCGAGCCTTCAGCTCGACGATCAGTGTCCGCATCGCGGCACGCTGCTCCGGCGTGCGCGTATCCTTCGCCTTGCCCCGCGCATCGACCCCGCCGGCGTAGCAGATGCCGATCGAGTTGGCGTTGTGGCCCTCGACATGGGCGCCGACCTCCTCGAGTGACCGGCCCATCTCGCGCGTCCCATCGAGACGCAGGAAAAAGTGATAGCCGATCTTCCGGAACCCGCGCTGGCGGTGCATCCGGTCGACGTCCGCCGCGGTGACGTTTCGCCCCTCAGGCGTCGCAGCGCAGTGAATAGCGATCAGGTCGATGCGGCGCATCAGTTGCCTCCCTTTCCGATAAAGCGGTCGCGGATCAGAGCGGGCAGGCCGCCAATGACGTCGGACATGCCGGAGATGAAGCGTGGCGTGGCCTCGAAGGCGATCATGCCGAAGGTGAAGGCAATCGCCTGAAGAACGAACGGGTCGGCCTGGCCCTTGAACCACAGCGGCCAGAGCGCGCCGATCGCGCGGGTGGCGAACCAGCTCACCACGATTCCGACGGCGAGCTGCACGAAACGCTCTCGCCAGGTGAGGCCTTGTTTCCAGGCCATGCCGACCGCGGCGCCGATCGCACCGGGGGCAAGGCCCGAGAGGAGCGTCAGGAACGCCTCGAGCACGGCATGAAGCTTGGTTTCCATATCAACTCCAGAGTTGGACGAGGTCGCGGGTGACCGGGGCGGCGGCGGCCGCGGGCGGCACATCGATCGCGGTCCCGATGGGGAGCACGGCGCCGAGCTTGGCGACGCCGCGGTTCGCGGCGAGCACTCCCGGCAACGCCGCGGGGCCGAGGCCCCGCTCGCGCCAGAGCAGGCCGTCGAGGGTATCGCCCTGGCGCGCGTAGATGACGTCCGCCATCAGATCAGCTCCACCGCGGTGCGTCCTTCACCGCGCAGGTCGCGCACGGCGTGGATCAT
>Ga0247823_10004203_pt1 | contig 11570 bp, 15 predicted proteins | sample 13C_PalmiticAcid_2_FD_192426 | JGI IMG/M metagenome (GOLD analysis project Ga0247823, IMG submission 192426) | Soil microbial communities from agricultural site in Penn Yan, New York, United States - 13C_PalmiticAcid_Day30 | ecosystem: Environmental > Terrestrial > Soil > Agricultural land...
GGACGGAGACGGGGCGTGGGAGTGGAGGGCGGGGAACGAGGTTCTGTTCTTTGGGAATGCGCTGCAGAGTCAGGTGCGGACGGATGCGGACAGCGCGAAGCTGTGTCCGGTTATGAAGCCGATTGCGAGGCCCAAGGTGGAGGGGGGAGGAATGTTATCGGCGTCGCAGGACGGGTTGCGGGATAAGGTTGTGGTGAAGGGGCCGAGCAGGGAAACGTCGGGGTTTGAGTTGCGCTATGTGTACGTGGCGGGGTTTTGGCTGACTTGGTTGGAAAGGGGAGATGAAGTGCACTTGATCCCTAGCGACACTGGGAGCCAGGGGCAGCCTTGTGCCGTGTTCTCTGATCAGAAGGGTCAGTCGTTCATGGTCATGCTCCGACCGACGAGGGCTTCGGTCAACGCGGATCTGTACACGGATATCCCTCCATGGGAAGGGGAGCAGACCTTGCCATACATGGAGATGTTGGAGAGAAAGCGGAGGGCTAGCAACAGAGAGTCGCCGTGTTATGGTGCCACGCAGCGGGTCGGGGAGGGGGCACAGGCCGCGGTGCAGATTCAGAGCAGGAGACGGAGAAACGGTTGGTGGGTGTATGTTTCCGCCGAACGGATAACGTGCTTTATAAGCGAGTGAAACATATAAGCGAGTGAAACACTCTCCACCACCACGCGTCTTTTTTACACTTAACCTCAAATTTCTCAACAATACACTATAGCTTTGCTTTCTAACGAAAGCAGGATTATTCTTGCACTCGAAGCTCTCAAAAACAATAATACCCTTAGTCTTCGGGCTGTAGCGAAGACGTATAGCGTTAGCGCTGCAACCCTACTGCGACGACGCGACGGCAAGCCTGTACGACGCGATTCTCTAGTCAATTCGAAGAAGCTTACCCAAATAGAAGAGGAGGCCATTGTTCGATATATCCTTGAGCTAGCTACGCGATCTTTTCCACTAAGACTATATGGTGTAGAAGATATAGCCAACCAACTGTTACGCGTACGCGACGCGCCCCCTGTCGGCAAGCTCTAGGCATACAACTTCGTCAAACGCTAGCTAGAGCTCCGAACGCGTTATACGCGTAAATACGACTACTAGAGGGCTAAGTACGAGGATCTAAAGGTCATTGGCGAATGGTTTGCCCTTATACGAAACGTCAAGGCCAAGTATAGTATCGTAGATGACGACATCTATAACTTCGATAAGACTGGGTTTATGATGGGCATTATCTTCGCGGGAATGGTAGTTACAACCTCGGACGGCCGTAGCAAGGCAAAGCTCGCCCAGCCTGGCAACTACGAGTGGGCAATAGTGATCTAGGGCGTCAATGCCCTTGGCTGGGCTATCCCTCTATTCATCATCTTAGCCGCATAGTACCACCTCGCCAACTGGTATACCAAGTACGACCTCCCAGCCGACTAGCGCATCGCAACTACCGATAATAGCTGGACGACTAATGCGGTAGGCCTGGATTGGATCAAGTACTTCAACTTCTATATAGCACCTCGTACGAAAGGTAAATACCGGCTATTGATCCTCGACGGCTACAAGAGCTACTACTCGACCGAATTCGAGCTCTATTGCCAGCAGAACAACATTATTACTCTCTATATACCTCCGCATTCTTCCTACCTACTCCAGCCACTCGATATTAGCTGCTTTGGACCGCTGAAGCAGGCGTACGGCCGCCAGGTTGAAGACTTGATACGGATACATATTAACCACGTTAGCAAGCTCGAGTTCCTCTATAGCTTCTATAAGGCCTTCTTTGCCTCTATAATAGAGAAGAATATCTAGGGCGGCTTCGCAGGGTCTGGCATTATGCCGTACAATCTAGAGAGGGTACTTTCTAAGCTGGATGTTAAGCTTCGTACGCCAACCCCCTTGAACTCGCGGGCTACTATACCATAACCTTGGGTCTTCCAGATACCACAGAACCCTCGAGAAGCGACCTCGCAGTCAACGCTTATCAAGACTCGTATTGCCAACTATTAAAACAGCTCCCCGACTTCGATGCTAGCTACTATAGACTAGCTTGCCAAGGGTACGATGGCTGTGATGTACCAGGTGGCCCTCCTTCGGGTAGAGAACGCTTCGCTCCGTAAGGCCAACAAGGCACTAAGCAAGCGCCGGAGAGCTAAAAAAACACGCGTACGGCTTAGAGGGTCACTTACTATACAGGGTATACAAGAGTTACTAGGCCAGGGGGCTATAGATAGAAAGGGAGTACAGGAAATGCAGCCGGAGGGTAGTGGTATAGGGGGGGGTCGTACGAAGGTTCGTTACTATGGTGTGTACGGCAAGCCTGGCCATAATGCCCGCACTTGCCAAGAGGCTATAGAAGCATCCGATTCAACTGTTTCTAATGTAATTATAGTTGGGTCTTAGTGTTGTGTTGTTGTATTCGAAGATAACTTCTATAAGGGAGGTAGAGGTGTTTCACTCGCTTATATATTTCACTCGCTTATAAAGCACGTTACCCCAAGGTAGTAAATTATGAAGGCTATCCCCAAGTAGCGGGGTGGATTACCGTCGCCACGTTGATCGGCTTTTCCAATTATTTATTAGATGCAAGTCCGAGGTTCTCCAAGCATTCAGTGTGACCGAGGTTTGTTTAACAGACGAGAAGTGGAAGGAACCCCCCCCCCCCAAACTGGTGACTTCTCAATCGAACCGTTTTGATCCAATCCAGATCATTACGGTGCCGGTCGTTCCTTCCCGAATAACCAACTTCTACCAACACCCCCTCTGTCAGTGCCGTCATTCCCCTGCCAGTGAGCCAGGTTCGTCAAACTTTTACCTATCGAAACACGCAATCCCAACGAAGGAAAAGAGGGGAGGACCTTTTGGACCACGGTACTTGATCGACTTCGGCTCCTTCCCACAACACTCCCCAAACCACAAACCGCGAGGGGCCACGTCCGTCAGCCACCGCTAAAGCCAGGGCACTCTTTTCGTGTGTCATTCCTTTCTCCTGCTTCAACCTAAAGCCATGTACGAGTGCGGGACGTGCGGAAAAGCCTTCCACGCCGGATGGCAAGCCCGCGACAACCATTGCCACGCGACGGGCCACTCACCTCCCAAGTTCGAATGCGACACCTGCGACGCATACTTCGCAAACGAGCGATTGTGTGAGCAACATATGGATGCCAAGAACCACTGGGGAAGCGATGACGACGATGGCAGCTCTAGTGGCAGTGAAACCAGTGGTGAAGGATACTGGTGTGAGCTGTGCGACTACTTTTTCGATGACGAGGACGACCGCGATGATCATGAGATTGAAGATCACTTCTACTGCCGGGACTGCGACCGCGACTTTTGGAGCCGGAACGGGATTCGGAATGCAAGTTGACAAAGCAGTTACTCTCTCTCTCTGTTTCTTGCTGCATGGCTATGCGCTAACGTGACCTGAGCCTTTTCAGCATCTCAACTCGAACGCCCACAGCGGCCGCACGGTCAAGTGCCCCTTCTGCAACTTGGCGTACACAAACGCCGCAGCAGTCGCAAACCACGTCGAGGGCGGCGACTGTCACGGGCTCGACATCAACCGAGATGGGATGTACCGGCTGGTGCGATCCAAAGACCCAAACGACTTGATCTCGCGGCGGTCCATATTTGGAGACCCCGGGAGCGCGGCCAGTGTCAAGTACGTGGCCGACAAGAGAGCATGGAACGGCAAGGCGTACGAATGCTACTTCTGCCACGGGAAATTCATCACTCTCAATGGCCTCAACTCTCATATCAACTCCCAAGCCCGTACGTACAGATTTGCTCGTTCTCCTACCTGTGTACCACGGCATAGTGGCTAACGGAAGCTGGGGCTGGATTCATCCAGACGAGGAGCCATTGTACCGCTGCCCGAACCAGAAATGCGCCTCGCAGTCATTCAAGACCCTGACAGCCGCCATCGGCCATCTTGAAAGCGAAAAGTGTGGCGCGATGCGCCCAGGAACGGTGGCAAAACTTCTTAGAGAGCTTCTAACCGGCAAGGGCCCGATCCGCTGTTAGGAATCCGATGTGTGTTGTTGCTTTCAAAGGGAGGATCTGTTCGAGTATATGTTGAGACTTTTCTTGCTTGAATTTCGCGGTGGACATTGTGGCAAATCTCGCTGCCGTCGGGAAACTCCCTGCCGCATTTCGGCTGATCAGGACATTGTCAGGGAGGACATACGGCTTTAGGGTCAGTGGCAGGCCAGCACAAATGGTAATGGCGACGTTGATGCTGTTGGGTTCTTCAGCACGGTTATGTACCTCGAGCGCTAGACGAGATCACAGTGTCTCGGGCTGGGCCATCCAAAATTGTGAACCTGTAATAAAGACATCCAGATGTGAGCCAAAGAGGAACGTTGCCTTGCATGAACCGAAGGAGAAAGTGACCAAGCTCTTCCTCTTCCTCTTTCTTTCTTGTTGCCCGGATTCTTGACCAGAGCGGGCCAAGGTCCGTAATCCGACTTGAGTGACTGTGCGTAGCCTGGTCTCGCCAAGCCTCGGAATCAATCGAAACTTGTTGACCCGGCAACTCACTGCTTGTCGCGATGATGTCTCAGGTCCGCCCCACTTTGACTGAATGTCAATTTCGACGTCACCTCAAAATCATTTCTTGCAAGAAGACACGCGACAATTCCAGAGGCAAAAGGATGATATCGGAAACCCCAAATTCAGGATGAATCAATTTAGGAAAGTCAAGGGACTCGTTGGCCTCAAGATTAGGCATACAATCTTGGATCTCTGATATGTAAATGGTCGGTCTCTACAGTCTCTTTTTAACCGTCTCAAGTGTTTTGTGGTGGGTTTATTTCGTCCAACAGTCGTCAGCTGCTGATTTGACTCATCGGTTTGTTTCCGCTTTTGTCCAGTTTCAGGTTCCGAGTCCGAGCACCGTGCATCACCCCGTTTAATATCAGATCGGTACGCTAATCGAAGTCCAAAGAGAAGAGGTCAGGCTCGATTACGATCTGACCTGAACTAGGCGTTCACCCCTTTAGAAAACTATTGGCTACCACAACTTGAACGGAAGACGAATAAGTTGAAAATGACAATTTGATTTTCACCACCATGCTGGGGCCGTTAAGGCCAGGGCATCTTGCGTAGGTGCGCTTGGTCGGCACCAACCATAGCTCACAACTCCCTCTTGTGTCCAAGCTCTCGGAGATGTGCAAACTTGCCAGATCTCTTCGTTTCAACTTGACACAAGCCTCTGCACAATGACATCTTCAGGAGAAAGGTGAAGCTTCGACTGTTAGCCAGAAAACTAAGCATGTGACTGGTAGGAACAAAACCCGATCGACTGGATTTGCTCTCTCGTCTTCTTCTTTTCTCCTCACGGCCATTCGTGTCAGAGAAGTCCAGCAGCAGCGACGCAGTCAAGCCAGATTGTTACTAGTGTCTAATTCGTTAGCGCGCCATACCAGTCTTGCTTGATTGCGTTCTGTGGCCGGGGATCATTCTGCTCTCGCTCCCAGCTTGACCAGCGTGCTCCATTCTCTGCCACGATGGTCGTCACGGCAAGCCAACCTTCGTCCTCCGCCAACAGCAGCACCCCGCTCCCTTTGTCGTCGTGCCGGGACCACGTCTCCGGGAGGATCGAGTCCCCCCGCGTGGCCCCCCACCGTCTCGGCCTGCAGCCTCGCAAGAGCTGCTTCAAGCCTCCCGAGCGGTCGGAGCAGCGCGTGCCGACAACGACAAGGGCCCGGATTGCCGACCAGGCTCTCTGCGTGGTCACCGGGGCCGTGGTCGAGCCACACCCTCGTGACCACCAGGAGTGGAAGGCAGACCGGGAGCAGCGGAAACGTGCCGCTGCCACCGACCGAGCCGACGCCGCCGACGCCGCCGCCGCCAAGGCCTCTGCCCGGGACTCGTCGCGCCGCGACAAGCGCCAGGCAGGGGCCAAAAAACGACGAACCGACGACGACGCCACCCCGGACCCCGAGCTCGAGCGACGACTCGACCAGGCCAAGGCCAACGTGGCCTACCTCCTGGCCGACTGCCGGTACGCGAGCCGGAAGACGCGACACCACCACCCGTGCACCTGGGTCAAGGAGTGGTCACCGTGAGTTGGTTCCCTTGCGCGACGTGCCCATCCCTTTCCCCTCCCCCAACACCGAGCGTTTTGGCTTTTTCTGCTTTTTTAAAACTTTGGTTTTTTTGCTTTTTTGGGACTTTGCTTTTATTGCTTTTTTGGGGAATTTGCTTTTTTTTTGCTTTTTGACAGCGATGGGTCCGAATCCCAAGAAGGACCGTTCCCGAAGCGTCCTCTGTCCTCCTTAATCTCCGACCTCAGAAATGAGGGAAAACAGTGAGAGAAACGGGCCGGCAAGAACACTTTTGTGGAAAGCCGGAGCCGGACAGTGGCGGAGCTGAAAATGAGTCCCGAAGGGCGAGTCCTAGCGTTTGTTTTGGCGTTCTGGCGTTTGGCGTTCTGGTTTGCTTTTCCACCGTTGGGAGGGAAAGGTTGGGTGCGTCTTGCTTGAGTGCCTTCTCCGCGTCTCAAAAGGTGTCGAGTTGCTGGCCTCTGGCTCGGTTCTTCGCATCTGGGTGCATGCTTGCCAAACAAAAAAAAAAAAGAAAGAAAAAAAAAAAAGGGTGCTGTCTGGCCTGACAATCCTCCTCCTCACTGTTACTCAGCGTGGAGCATGGGTCAGGCAGGTTTGGGGAGTAAAATCCTACCTTCATTGCCATCGGCTCCTTGTGGGTCGAGGTGAAGAAGGGTTCGGATTGGTATGGCACTGGCTCAGACATCACTCTTGGCTTGAGCCTAAGAACGAAGGGAAGTAAGTGATATTTGAGAGACGAGTACCGACGTTGAGGCGCACCAGGATAGCGCAAAGAAGGAAAGTCAAAGCGCTACGCCGGCTTCTGTTACTCCAGCCAACCCTGCCCGTTGGGCGTGTTGATCGAGCAAATCCTTGACCGTCTCAGCAACGCCCCAAGAGCACTCGTAGCCCCTGCCTCCTAGGCCATAAGCGTGGACAAGGACCTTGTTCCCCGCCAGCTCTTCGCACTCCAGGCGCGGACCGCCCTCACGTATCGGCCGTCTGCCAACAACGTCCCTCAGTACCTTGAAGTCTTGGCCTTTCGGGAGGATCTGTGGGTACGTCTCTTTCAGATTCTTAAGCATTTGCTCGCGTGTCGTAGGATCCGGGTCTGGGTTGAGGTCGCCAGGGTCTCGGGTTCCGCCTACGACAGTGCCACCGTCACTAAAGTTTGAGATGGTCAGCCAACATCTCCTTGCAAGCGTAATATGTCTTGGGGCACATACTAGCCCCTCGGGATTGCTACGACCCAGCTACCGTCCTTGTTCTGGCGGGTGATGGTGACATCGCAGTCATTGGCGACAATGACTAGCTGACCTGTGAAGTAGAAGTCAGAACGAGGCAGGTTCAAGATTACATCCCCCCTGAAACTCGGGCTCACCTCGATTTGGGATGACGGCGGGGTCGTCAAAACCAAAGCCGGAGCAGTTGATGACGGCCGTAACACCACGAAACTCCTCCATACCAAACACTTCAGGCGCGTTCTGAAGCACCTTCCTCTGGATCTTCCCGCCCAGACGGGTAAAGTTGCGGAGCAGGAAGCAGCAGTACATCATCGGGTTCAGACAGAACGTCTGGTACTCGGCGCCCCATTCCACACCCGCGGGGAGTTCGGCCTTGTCGAGGCGGCGGAAGGACTTGTAACCCAGTATGGCGGCCCTCTCTTCAGTAAGGTCCAGGTACTCCTGGCAGGGGCTCTCTACATATTCCAGGCCCTTCAAGAATTGGATGCCGGCTTCACCCTGCTTGCCTTCCTTGACCAGCTTTTCCATGTGGCGAAAGGTGAGAAGGGCCATTGTGTGGTCGTGTTCCTCTTTCTCATTTGTTGCTGGGATAAAGCGACAGTGAGCGCCGGCCCATGGCGAGGTGTAGTTGATCTGTTCTGCAGAGATTGTCTCGAACGGAGCAGGGAAGTCCTGCGCAATGATGGTGACATCGAACCCATCCTGAGCGAGGCGGAGGCCAGTACTCAAACCGATGACTCCAGCTCTAATGGTTCGGGTGTTGCGAGTCAGCAGAGCCAGGAAAATGTAGACGAGAGACTAGACTGGACAGTTACAGGCAAAGCCATGGCTCAGGGGCCAAAGTGAGTCTCTGGCGGGGTACAAGACTTCGGAGATACGCACCCGATGACAACAATCTGTCGTTGGACCTCGACTCTCTCAGGGTCTTGAGGTTGCATGATGGCGGCGATTTCAGATCTGAGCGGGTGCCTAATGTGCAGCCAATCTGGGGGACATGAAACGAGCCGCCCGCTCGTTTATCAGGCAACGATTGTGGTCTTGAACACTCAATATGGATAAGAGCCTCGTGAGGGTGAACACAGCTGAGTTCCGTTTTTTGGCAATGGTCTGCCCCGCTGCTCTGCCCACTGCTGCGCCACGGGCCGGAAAGAACCGAGTTGCTGCTTCACTGCCACCACCTCAGCCCGCAGCTGCTGTGCGCTAACAAGATCAGGCCAATGTCTTGTTTCGAAAACGCCTCGCATATGCAAATACTCGGCCCAGTTGGGTTTGGGCTCCCTCCAAGCACCACCGCTCAAAGTCAAACAGCCTCCTCCCCCGAGAGATGAAAACACCAACCGCAGTCCTCGTTGCTCCCCGCCTCCATCCAAGACATGATCGAAACCAATCACGGCTAACATCAACGCGCCCATGTGGTCGATGCCGGCTCTTGCTTCCGCGATGGGGTCCGCTTTTACAGACACCATTGAAGACAAATGTTCCCTCCTAACCTCCGACGAGCAACTCGATGAGGCAGCGGAAACCTTTGCTGCTGAGTTTGAGAGGCTGCGCGGTGCCGGGAAGCGCGCAAGCAAGGTCCGGAGATTCATAGACAAAACAAAACCGTTGATCAGGCTCCTGCAGAGACATGGCAAGGCCCTGGATGTCGCGTCCAACCTGTCCCCGCAGTTCCTGACTCCGCTTTGGGTTTCTCTCCGAGTTATCATGAACGCAAGTGGACATGCCAACTCATTCCTATCCAAACCCGAGGCGCTGGCTGACACCCTTACTTAGATCGTGAAGGGTTTTGACGACTACTTCTCCCGCCTGGAAGATGTCCTGCAGCGCACGGGTGATGTCCTCCCCCGATTTCAGGTCTACGGCGAACTCTTCGCCAACCACAAAAAAGTCCAGGTCGCCATCTTCGAAGTGTATGAAGCCGTCACGGAGTTTGTCGATCACGCAAAGCATGTGTTCGAGTCAACTGGGCGCGTGGTTAGAAAGTCGTTTTGGAAGGATTTCGATCAACAATTCGAGGACACCCTGAACAAGCTCAGGCGACTGAGTGAGAATGTCGAGGACGAAGCGCAGGCTGCTCACATGATCGAAGAATCAAGAGCCCGCGAGGAGGCAAGGCAGTCCCGAGCCGAGCTTTCCCACGTCAATGCCGAGCTCTCTTGCGTCAAGGCCGAGCTTCGTGCACTCAACCATGCCATCCGGGAAGGGGCACAAAGTAAGTCACCAAGCCCTACCGCTCGCAAGACGACAGGAAACACATCACTAACAAGAAGACGAAGCTCCTTCACTGGGTGAGGTGACGGCTTGGTTGGGTGCAAGGCAATGCCACGAGGAACGAACCATTTTGGACTCGAAGCGGCTCGAATCCTGCCAGTGGGTTCTCGAGCAGCCGAGCGTCTCGGAATGGACGCACCAGAAAGACACCCAGGTTTTGTGGATGCATGGCCCCCCTGGCTGCGGCAAGTCCTTTATCTACTCGAGATTGCTGGACTACGTCGAGGCGAGTGACCACAGACCCCTGGTCTACTTCTTGTTCTGCGCTGCAGACAAGGAGCGAACCACAATCTCGGCGCTTTTCCGGTCATGGACCTTGCAGCTGATAAATCTCATCTGGATGTCCAACGATTACCCAGTGGCGCGGGAGCGCGCGAGAAGGCACTTGATCGCATGCAAGAACACCGAAGAAGCCCGACCCCGCGACGTCTCGGAACTGCTGCTCTCCATTCTAGAGGCGCAGGACATGCCAAGTTGCTGCCTCGCGGTCGACGCAATCGACGAGTGTGTGGACAGCCAAGAGTTCCTCCGTCTCATCCCCAAGATCCCAAAGCGATTCAAGATTCTAGTCACAGGCCGGGATCCGCCCAACATCGGACCTAACCTCGCCCCTAGATTCAGGATATTGGCCATCACACCGGAGCTCACACAACAAGATGTGGACAACTATCTCAACGACGCCGTCGACAGCCTGCGAACGCTGGACGACAACCCCCTGCCAGACGACCTCCAGACCCAGATCAAGGATCGTCTCCGAAACTCAAGCGGCATGTTCCTCTGGATCCGCCTCATGATCGAAGACATACAAAGCCAGACCACACTCGAAGAAATCATGGAATGTCTCGACAAACTCCCCCCCACCCTCTGCGAGCGCTACGACCGCATCATGGCCACCATCAACCACCAACCCCCGTCCCACCGCCTCCTCGCCCGCAAGGTCTTCTTCTGGATCCTCACCGCGCGCCAGCCCCTCACCGCCCGCGAATTCTGCGCCGCCCAGGCCATCCGGCCCGCCGCCTTCAGCCCCACATCTGGCATCCTCTCCCCAGCCCGCCGCCTGTCGTCAAGCGGCGACCCCCGATCCACAATCCAGCGCGTCTGCGGCGCCCTCGTGCGCCCGCGCGGGGGGGCGGGCACGCTCTACCCGTTTCACGCCACCGTCGAGCGGTACCTGGCGCAGCACGCGCGCGAGACGGGGCTTACGGCGGAGATGGCGGCGTTTTACCAGCTGCCGGGAGTTTCTGACCCGGACGCGCTTGCGGCTGCGGTGTGTATGCGGTATCTGGCATCGGACGCGGTCGCTGCGCTGTGGGACAGGGTTGACCCCGCCGCCGTTGGTGATGCTGGCGCTGATGCCGATACTGAAGGTGCGGAGGGTGAGAACGGGTTCTGGAGAGCGCTCGTCGCCACCGATCCGCAGTTTGACTTCCTCCGGTACGCCGTCATGCACTGGTTCCACCACGCGCGTCACATCGGGGAGAACGACTTGAATCTCATGAATATGGCCGCGGACCTGCTGGACGGCGGCGCGCGTCCAAACGCCGGGGTGGTGTGGCGTCTGTTTTGGCTGTCGGATCCCGAGCGGGCCAGGAGCGTGGCGGGTGGTTGTCCGGCGGGGTTCTCGGGGCTGCACATGGCGGCGTATTTTGGGCTGGATCGGGTGGTGGCGTATCTGTTGCGGACGGGGTCGTTTGAAGTCGCGGTATTGGATGGGGCTGGGAAGTCGCCGCTGTGGTGGGCGGCGAGGAGGGGGCATGCGGCGGTTGTGAGGGTGTTGATTGATGCTGGGGCTGGCGTGGAAGAGGGCGAGCTGGATGGTGGTGGGGGTGGTTCTGTTTTGAGCGGTTAGGTATTGGTGGCCGACGATGGGGGACTCTAGGATACGTAGTCCTTGGTATATCCCGTTTTGTCAACTCTCTTCACTATCTCGCTAATCAAAGTACTCCAGTCTATTGTCCAAACCTTCCAATTACCCCGCTGTCTATCCAACGCCATTCTAACCCACTCCATCTATAACCCCTTTTCCGC
>Ga0247823_10004204_pt1 | contig 11570 bp, 8 predicted proteins | sample 13C_PalmiticAcid_2_FD_192426 | JGI IMG/M metagenome (GOLD analysis project Ga0247823, IMG submission 192426) | Soil microbial communities from agricultural site in Penn Yan, New York, United States - 13C_PalmiticAcid_Day30 | ecosystem: Environmental > Terrestrial > Soil > Agricultural land...
GAAGCCCTTGCCGAAGGCGTAGGCCGCCTCGATCACCGCGCGATAGCCGGCCAGATTGGCCTGGGACGACAGCACGTCCATGACCTGGGCGCGGGTGATGCGCGGCACGAATTCCATGGCGAAGGCGGTGACGTTCGCCCCCTTGAGCGCCTCGACCGTATCCTTCTCGCGCCAGGCGTCCAGCATGGCGACGACGACGGCGCCGGGTTTCAGGGTGCTGGTCTCCTGCGCCGTCGGGCCGCGCACCTTGAGCAGAATGTCGGCGCCGTCCAGCACTGCGCGGGTGTCGGGCTTCACCGTGGCCCCGGCCTCGGCGTAGTCGGCGTCGGGAATGGACGAGCCGATGCCCGTTCCGGCCTCGACCGATACGGTCGCGCCTAGGGCGATCAGCTTCTTCACCGTCTCCGGCGTTACAGCGCAACGCGTTTCGCCTTCACGGCGTTCGCGGGTCACGGCGATGGCGACAGCCAAGCGAATCCCTCCCAAGTCCCCAGAACATGAACGTTAGGACGAAGCGGAAGCGCGCGTCAAAGCCAGAATTGCTGCGGTTGCGTAATTTTATTGCCTCAAGAAGGCCTCGACACGCAAATTCCGGCAAATTCGTGCCGCGCCTTGCACTGCATCGCAAAAGAAAAGCCCGCCAAGCGCAAGGCTCGACGGGCTTTTCGAAGGTCACAGCGCCGCAGACGCGACGCGAAACTCAGTGCGCGGGCTTGGAGCGCAGCGCAAAGAAGCCCGCGGCGAACACCACCACGCCGCTGATCGCGCCGGCGACAAAGCCCGCGCCCACGGCGAACCAGACCGTCAGCACCACCAGGATGGCGGCGGTCAGCAGCGAGCCCCACTTGGACAGGAAGAGGAACAGATGCCAGGTCGAGACCTGTTCCGAGATTTCCATCGAGCCGTGCACATAGGCGTGTTCGGCGTTATCTGCGTGCTGGTCGGCCATTCAGGTCTTCCGAAAAGAGTCGAGATTTCGACGATGCTTATAGCGGTCGGGGCGCGACGCTCAAGGCCTCGCCTCAATCAAGCGCGGCCAGAACGTCGCGGGCGAAGGCGGCGACGTCGAACCCCTTGCCCGCCGGGTCCTCGCCTCGGCGCACGATGACGACGTTGCGGCTGGGCACGATCACCACATACTGCCCGCGATTGCCGAAGGCGGCGAAGGCGTCGGCGGGCACGCCTTCGGAACGGTTCATCACCCAGAAGGTCGCGCCGTAACCGAAATTCCCGGTCGGCGGCTGCGGCCCCGACGGCGTCGAAACGAAGGCGCGCCAGCCTTGCGGCAGGAGGCGCTCGCCCTCCCAGACCCCGTCCTGAACATAGAGCTGGCCGAAGCGGGCCAGATCGCGCGCCGTGGTCCAGACCTGGCTCGACAGGATGTAGTTCCCGCGCCAGTCGGTCTCGGCGAAAGTATGGGTCATGCCCAGCAGGTCGAACAGTTCGGCGGGCGGATGGGCCTCGAACGTCGGCGCGATGGCCATGACCGCCAGCAGGGTGTCGTTGTTGGCGTAGCGATAGGTCGAGCCGACCGGCGCCAGCAACGGCCAGCCCGGCGCCTGCTCGTCCGCCGCCGTGCCGCCGAAATAGAGGGCGTCGGTGCGGTTGCCCGCCGTGTCGCTAGTCAAACCGGACGACATCCGCATCAGGGCTTCCAGGGTGATGGCGCCGCGCGGGTCGCCCGGCCCCCGCCAGTTGGCGATGGCGGCCGGGGCCTCCACATCGACCTCGCCGCGCTGGACCGCCGCCCCGATCAGGGTCCCGGCCAGGCTTTTGGCCACCGACCATGTGCGCTGCGGGACATCGGGGCCGAAGTCGGAGGCATAGCGCTCGGCGACGATGCGGCCATTCTGCAGCACCACCACGCCGGTCGTATTGGTTTCGACGCCGAAGCCCTGCCGGAAGGCGCGGTCAACCGCGCCGGTCAGGGCCGCCGCATCGCCCTGCACCGGTGCTGTCGCCAAGGGCGACGCCGAGGTCCGACGCACCTGCGGCGCCCGGACCGGCGCGCTGCCGACGACATAGCCCATAGGCTCGATCACGCAGCCGCGCCCCGGCGTATGGGTGGCGATGCGCGGCGGCGCGACCGCGTCCCAGGCGACCGAGACGATGTCGCCGGCCATCTCCGCCTTCATGTTGGCGATCAGGGGCTGAAGCTCGGGATAGATGCCGACCAGTTCATTGGCCTCGACGCTGGCCGGGGTGCGGCTCGCACCCGCTTCCTGCGCCGTGTGAAAGGCGCTGCAGACGGTCAGGGCCTTGTAGCCCGCCGCAAGGGCGCGATGGCTGGCGGTCGGCGCCGTCTGGGCAAGGGGAGCGGTCGGCAGGATCAGAACGGCCACGGCGGCGACGAAACGGGAGAGGGTCATCATGCCGCAAGCTTCGCAGCCTGCCGCGACCTGTCAACGCGTTGACGCCGACCTATCAGCGTTCATGATGCGCTTGCGAACGTCCCGCCGGATCAAGGAGCCTTCATGCCCGCCCCGACCGTTCTCGTCGCCACCGACCTGACCGCGCGCAGCGACCGCCCTCTGGACCGCGCCGCACTGCTGGCCGAACAATTCGGCGCCGCCGTCACCGTCGCCCATGTCGTGGAGGGCCCCGGCTTCGACCGCGAACAGGACGAAGAAATCCTGCACGCCGTGCGCGCCTCCCTGCCGCCGTCGCTGGCGGAGGCGACCGTGTTGTTCGATCACGGCGCCGCGCCCAGCGTCCTGGCCGAGCTGGCGATGAGCGAGAAAGCCGCGATCATCGTCACCGGGACCGGCCGCTACAATGGTCTGAGCGACTTCTTCCTGGGCACCGCTGTCGACCATCTGGTGCGCCACGCTGACCAACCCGTGCTGGTGGTCAAACGCCGGCCGAACGGCCCTTACCGCTCTATCCTGCTGGCGACCGACTACTCCGATGGCGCGCTTCAAGCCTTTCAGACCGCTCTCAGGCTCTTCCCCGAGGCGGATTTCGAGGTCGTCAATGCCTACAGCGTGCCGTTCGAGTCGCGCATGCCGGCCGATGACGTCGCTGAAGCGGCCCGCGAGGAGGCCGAGACGGAGATGACCGACTTCATCGCCCGCGCCGCTCCGCCGCGCCCCGTGCACACCGTCGTCGCCAAGGGCGATGTGGAGACGGTGCTGGAGCAGCGCGTGGCCAGGAAAACGCCTGACCTGGTCGTCATCGGCGCGCACGGCCGCAGCGGATGGGTGCAGGCGACTCTGGGCAGCCAGGCCTCAAACCTGCTGAAACGCCTGCCGTCCGATATTCTGGTCGTGCGTCAGACCAAGACCTGACGCCGCTAGCCCAGCGCCTCGAACTGATCGACCAGACGTTCCAGCCGCTTGGTGCCGATGGTCCAGAAGGCCGGGTCGCGCGGGTTGAGCCCGAAGGGTTTCAGCGCCTCGACATAGGTATGGGCCCCGCCGCCCGACAGCAGATCGCGATAGAGGGGAGTGAAGGCCGCCGGGTCCTTGGCCCGCGTCTCCATCAGGGCCGCGACCAGCAGGTCGCCGAAGGCGTAGGCATAGACATAGAAGGGCGAGTGGACGAAGTGGCTGACATAGGCCCACCAGTTCTCGTAGCCGGGGTTCAGCGTCACCGCCGGGCCGAGGCTGGCGCCCAGCTCCTCCATCCAGATTTGACCGATGCGCTCGGCCGAAACCTCGCCCGCCGCGCGCTCGTCATGGAAGCGGGTTTCGAAGCGGTGGAAGGCGATCTGGCGCACCACCGTGTTCAGCCCGTCCTCGATGCGGCCGGCCAGAAGCGCGCGCTGATCCTCCGGCGTCGCCTCGGCCAGCAGCCGGTCGAAGGTCAGCCCCTCGGCGAAGATGGAAGCGGTCTCGGCCAGGGTCAGAGGGGTGTCGGCCAGCAGCGAGCCTTGCGCCGCCGCCAAGGTCTGGTGCACCCCGTGACCCAGTTCGTGGGCCAGGGTCAGCAGGTCGCGCCGCTCGCCCATCCAGTTCAGGAAGACATAGGGGTGGCGATCCGCCGTAACCGGGTGGGCGTAGGCGCCAGACTGCTTGCCCGGTCGCGCCCTGGCGTCGATCCACGGCCGGTCGAAGAACCAGCCCGCGCGCTCGGCGAAGTCGCCGCCGAGGTCCGCGAAGCTGGCCAGCACCACCTCCCGCGCCTGCGCCCAGTCATAAGTACGCGGCGGCGTCGCCTCGATGGGGGCGTTGCGGTCCCAGTGGTCCAGCGCCGTCTTGCCCATGGCCTTGGCCTTGAGCGCGTAATAGCGGTGCGAGATGCGCGGATAGGCTTCGGCCACGGCCTCGGCCATGGCGTCCACGCTCTCGCCGTCGACCTCATTGCCCAGGTGGCGGCTGTCGGCGGGGCGTTTGAAGCCGCGCCATTTGTCCTCCAGCGCCTTGTCGGCGGCGACGGTGTTCATGACCATGGCCATGGTCCGGGCCTTGTCGGCGAAGGCCTTTGTCAGACCCTCGGCGGCTGAGGCGCGCTTGCCGCCGTCGGCGTCGCTGAGGCGGTTCAAGGCTTCCGACAGGGTCAGGCTTTCGCCGTCGGCCTCGGCTCGCAGCGCCGCCAGGGTCTCGTCGAACAGACGCGGCCACTGGGCCTGAATGGGGCCGCGCTCGGCGATGAAGGTCTCAAGCTCGGTGGACAGTTCATGCGGCTTCATGGCCCGCACCCGGCGCAGCCAGGGCGACCAGCGCCCGGCGGCGGGATGGGCGATCAGGGCCGCTTCGATCTCGGCCTCGTCCAGCTGGTTGATCTCCAGCGTCAGCCAGACGGTCGGGGTGGCGATGACCGTCATCTTCTCGCGGATATTGGCCTCGAACCCTTGCGCGCCCGCATCGTCGCGCGCCGTCGAGGCCGCGAGGAAGGAGTAGGCGCCGAGACCGCCCATCACGTCCGCCGCCTGTTCATAGAGGGCGATAGTCTGATCCAGAACCGCCCCCAAAGCCGCCGCGTCGCCGCGCCGGCCGACCAGCTTGCCCTGGAAGGCGTTCATCTGATCCACCAGGGCCTTGGCCCGATCCAGGTCGGCGCTGATGCGCCCATCCTCGCGCGAGGCGTAAAGATCGGACAGATCCCACAGCGGGGCGTCGGCGAAGTCGGTCGTCTGGACGGGCGCGTTCATGTCCTTGGTTTTGGGGACCCCGCCGCTCCAGCGCAACGGGTGCGGCGACAAGGCGCCCGAAATCGGCGGAGATTTCTCTGGACGCACGTCGCTCGGGCGAGGATTGTCACCGGTATCATAATATGAATTTCAAGAACCGGGGGAACGCGCCATGACCAGGTCCATCCATCGACGGGGCCTTTTCGGCGGACTGGCGGCGGGCGCGGCGGCGGCCAGCCTACCGGCTCCGGCCCTGACCCAGACCCGCGACCAGATCGCTCCGTTCGGGCGTGACTGGAGCCGCCAGACCTGGACGCCGGGCGTCGAGGGCCAGAGACGCGCGGATCGCGACGATGGAACCTTCCTGAACCCGGTCATCGCCGGGGACCGCCCCGACCCGACGATCCTGAAGGACGGCGACGTCTATTACATGACCTTTTCGTCGTTCGAGTCCGTGCCGGGGCTGGTGATCTGGCGATCAACCGACCTGATCAACTGGACACCGATCACCGCCGCCCTGACACGCAACATCGGCTCGGTCTGGGCGCCTGAGCTGTGCAAGCATGACGGTCGCTACTTCCTCTACATCCCCGCCCGCACCGAGACCTACCGCACCAGCTACGTCTCATGGGCCGACCGGATCGAAGGGCCGTGGAGCGATCCGATCGACCTGCACCTGCCCGACCATATCGACCCCGGCCACATCGTCGGCGAGGACGGCAAGCGCTATCTCTTCCTCAGCGGCGGCGACATGGTTCCACTGGCTGATGACGGGCTGTCGACCACCGGTCCCGTGCGCCACGTCTATGATCCCTGGCGTTACCCTGACGACTGGACGGTGGAGAGCTTCTCGCCCGAGGGGCCCAAGCTGATCCGACGGGGCGAATGGTTCTACATGATCACCGCCGTCGGCGGGACGGCGGGGCCGCCGACAGGCCACATGGTCATCGCCGCCCGGTCGCGCTCGATCCACGGCCCGTGGAAGGATCATCCCGGAAACCCTCTGGTCCGCACGACTTCGGCCGCCGAGAAATGGTGGTCGCGCGGCCACGCTACCCTGATCGAAGCGCCCGACGGCCGCTGGTGGATGGTCTATCACGGCTATGAAAACGCCTTCTGGACCCTGGGGCGCCAGCTTCTGCTTGATCCAGTCGAATGGGACGAGAACGGCTGGTTCCACGCCCGGGGCGGAGATCTGTCGAAGCCGCTTCCCCTGCCCGTGCCGCGTGCGCCGGGAACGCCCCTGCCCCCGCATGGCATGGCCCTGTCCGACGACTTCAGCCGCGACAAGTTCGGCGTGCAATGGAGCTTCTACGACGCCGCCCCCGACGAGGCCGAACGGTTCCTCCGCCGCGACGGCGCCCTGCACCTGAAGGCCAAGGGGCGGTCGCCGCGCGACTGCTCGCCCCTGACCTTCATTCAGGGCGATCAGGCCTATCAGATCGAATGCGACATCGAGATCGATCCCGGCTGCACGGCCGGTCTGGTCATCTTCTACGATCACGCCCTCTACGCCGGCCTGGGCTTCGACAAGGACCGCTTCGTCACCCACCAGTTCGGGCTTGAGCGCGGTCGCCCTGACAATCCCCACGGCCGTCGCATGAAGCTGCGCCTCACCAACGACCGCCACATCATCACCTTCCATCACAGCGCGGACGGCGAGACCTGGACCAAGTTCGATCGCCAGATGGAGGTCTCGGGCTACCACCACAATGTGCGCGGCGGCTTCATGATGCTGCGTCCCGGCCTCTACGCTGCTGGCGAAGGCGAGGCCCGGTTCCGCAACTTCCGCTTCCAGGCCCTGTAAAGGCCGCGCTTCCCATCAGGGTCGATCCGTCGTCTGATACAGCCTTGATCCAAGGAGAAGGCATGACCGCATCGGCCCCGGACCATCGTCACGACGCCTCGACGGGTCGCGCCTCGCTGGGGGGCGAGCGGAGGCTCGCCGCCGCCCGCATCGGCATCGGACTGGTCCAGGGCCTGCTGCTCTATCTGCTGTGGCGCAGCGCCGCGTCGGCGGAGGCCTTGACCTGGCCTGCGAGCCATCCGCCGATGTTCGCGGCCTTGGCCCTCGCCTGCGCCTTCACCCCCGTCATGCTGCTGGCCGGGGTCGGGCGGCTGCCGCTGAAGGGGCTGGCGCTATGGGGCCTGATCGCCGCCGCAGTCCTGGCCCTGTTGGGCTGGCACGACGCGGCTCAGCAGGCGAGCGACTATTTCCGCCCGCCCTACCTGCGCTTCCCCGTCGTCGCCTTCAGCGCCGCCGCCCTGTTCATCGCCCATCATCTGGTCGTGCCGGCCGTGGCGAGCCGCCGCTGGATCGCCGACTTTGACGACTACTTCGACACGGCGTGGAAGGCGGGGGTTCAGCTGGTCCTGTCCCTGGGCTTCACCGGGGCCTTCTGGCTGCTGCTGTTCCTCGGCGCCGCCCTGTTCCGGATCATCGGCCTGCGGTTCCTGGAGGACCTGATCGGCGAGGAATGGTTTTCCATCCCCGTCACCTGTCTGGTCTTCGCCATCGCCGTGCAGCTGACCGACGTGCGCGCCGGTCTGATCCGCGGCGTGCGGACGGTGGCCCTGATGCTGCTGTCCTGGCTGCTGCTGGTCATCACGGTGCTGGTGGCGGGCTTCCTGACGGCCCTGCCCTTCACCGGGCTGGACGGCCTGTGGAAGACGGGCAGCGCCACGGCCCTGGTGCTGTCGGCCGCCGCCGCCCTGATCATCCTGATCAACACCGCCTATCAGGACGGCCGCGAGGACAACCTGCCGCCAGTCGTGCTGCGCGTCGCCGTACGGGTCGCGGCGGTTTTGCTGACCCCGTTGATCCTGATCGCGATCTGGGGGCTAAGCCTGCGCATCGGCCAGCACGGCCTGACGCCGGACCGGATCATCGCCTCGGCCTGCGCCCTGGTCGGGGTCGTCTATGCGGCGGGCTACGGCTGGGCCGCGCTGTCGCCCTTCTGGAAGAAGACGGCGTGGATGAAGCCGCTGGAGCGGACCAATGTCGCGGCCGCCGTCCTGACCGTCGGCGTCATCCTGGCCCTGTTCAGCCCCCTGCTGGACCCCGCCCGCCTGTCGGTCGGGGATCAGGTCGCCCGGCTGAAGCGCGGCGATGTCAGCGCGGCCGCATTCGACTACGGCTTCCTACGCTTCGACGCGGGCAAGATCGGGCGCGCCGCCCTGGCCGAGCTGGCCGGGTCGCCAAACGCCGAGGTCGCGCGCCGGGCCAAGGCGGCGCAGACGACCCGGAGCCGCTATGATCTGGACCAGACCGACGAGTCCATTCCCGCGCGCACGCCGCGCATCGCCGCCTGGCCCGCCGACGCCGCCCTGCCCGCCGGCTTCGTAACCCCGGTGCGACCGGGCGATCCTCGCTATGGCTGTCAGGAGACCGGCGACTGCGTGGCGACCACGCGCGACCTGAACGGGGACGGCAAGGTCGAGATCCTGCTGGCCGACAACTACCGCATCGCCCTATTCGCTCAGGGGAACGAGGGCGTCTGGGCGCATCAGGGCGACTATCGCATCGCCTATTGCGGCCCTGGGCCCAATAACGTGCGCGACCTGCTGAAAGCCCCCCAGACCGCACCGGTCCCGCCGACCTGGCCGGAGCTTTCCACCCCGCGCGGCGCGGGTCGCTTCCAGCCCGAACAGAACTGCCCCTCGCCCGCCGCCGTTAACCCCTGACTCAGTTCTCCGAAACCCGATCTTCACCCCCTGTCTGTTAAGGCTTGTCGTGAAATGAGCCGATCCCGCACAATGAGGACGGCCGTCACGGTGATGTTTTAGGGTGTGTTTCACATGGCCAAGACCGTTCTGGTCGTCGACGATGATCCCACGCAGCGCCGCCTGATCCAGGCGGTGCTCGACCGCGAAGGCTATGCCGTCGTCCACGCCGAGAGCGGGGGCGAGGCCATCGACCGCCTGACCAAGGGCGGCGGCGCAGACGTGGTTCTGCTCGATCTCGTCATGCCCGGCCTGTCGGGGCTGGAGACCCTGGCGGAAATCCGCACGGCGGGGGTGCCGGTGCCGGTCATCGTCCTGACGGCCAACGGCGGTATCGAGACCGTGGTCAAGGCCATGCAGGCCGGGGCCCAGGACTTCTTCGTCAAGCCCGTCGGGCCGGAGCGCCTGTTGATAGGCGTGCGCAACGCCCTGCAGCTGACCCAGCTGTCGGCGGAAATCGGACGTCTGAGGAAACACGTCTCGGGCCGGACCTCGTTCGACGACATCGTCGGCGACAGCCCGCCGATGCGCATGGTCAAGGCTCTGGGCGTGCGCGCCGCCAAGTCCGGCATCCCGGTGCTGATCACCGGCGAAAGCGGCGTCGGCAAGGAGGTCATCGCTCGGGCCCTGCACGGAGCCTCCGACCGGGCCGGCAAGCCCTTCGTGGCCGTCAACTGCGGCGCCCTGCCCGCCAATCTGGTCGAGTCCATCCTGTTCGGCCACGAGAAGGGCGCCTTCACCGGCGCTGTCGACAAGCACGCCGGCAAGTTCATGGAGGCCAACGGCGGCACCCTGTTCCTGGACGAGATCGGCGAGCTGCCGCTGGACATGCAGGTCAAGCTGCTGCGCGCCCTGCAGGAAGGCGAGGTCGATCCGGTCGGATCGAAGCGCGCGGTCAAGGTCGATGTCCGCATCGTCTCGGCCACCAATCGCGACCCGGCCCAGCAGGTCAAGGAAGGCGCCTTCCGCGAAGACCTCTTCTATCGTCTGAACGTCTTCCCCATCGAGGCCCCGGCCCTGCGCGAACGGCGCGAGGACATCCCGGCCCTGGTCGAGCACTTCATCGCCCGCTTCAACGTCGAGGAAGGCAAGCGCGTCGCAGGCTGCGCCGCCGAGACCATGGCCCTGCTGCAGGCCTTCGACTGGCCCGGCAATGTGCGTCAGCTGGAAAACTCGATCTATCGCGCCCTGGTCCTGGCCGATGCGCCCTTGCTGCAGCCGCACGATTTCCCGGCCATCTCTGGCGTCGCCATGCCCCTCAACCCGGTCGTCTCGCATGAGCGCGCCGAGACGCCCGCCGGCGACACGGGCGCCGAGGCCCAGGCCGACAGCCCGGTGCGCATCATCGACGCGCGCGGCCACGTCCGCACCCTGGAAGAGATCGAACGCGACCTGATCCAGCACGCCATCGAGGTCTATTCCGGCCACATGAGCGAGATCGCGCGGCGCCTCGGCATCGGCCGCTCGACCCTGTATCGCAAGGTCCGTGAACAGGGACTGGAGGAGCAACTGAAGGAAGCGGGCTGAGGACGTGCTAGACTACGGTCATGAGCGACCACAGCGACGACCAGCCCGCCACGCCCGCCCCGACAGACCAGACGCCGCGCGAGACCCCGATCCAGCGCGCCCTGCGTGAAAAGCAGGAAGCCATCGCCGCCCGCCCCAAGCCCCCTCGCGGCGGCCGCTTCCAGCGCGAACAGGCCGCTCGCGTCCGCAGCGGCGCCGTGCGGCCGTGGTCGAGCAAATAGCCGCCTCACGAGCATAGGCCGCCCTGTGGGTTGTTGAAAACGCGGGTGCTTTGGAGGTCTCCCTTGTCGTTATCCGCCCTTGTGACGACGGCCCTGATCTTCGTCGGTGATGCTCCCCTATCCATCACGCCAAGCGCGTCGGAATGGCTCGGTAGCGGACGCATCGACGTGGTCATTCAAAATCAGTCCAACCAGGAAGTCTGCGTGTCGGAGCGACTCGAAGACCGTCGGCGGCTGTCGTTCCGTCGCAACGGCCGAATAATCGCGTTTAATCGCGGGCCAATGATCGGGTGGCGCGGTCCCCATTGTCGCCCGCTCCAGCCCGGCGAAAAGATTCATGTCGTCTTTGACACAAGCAGCTTTCTGCAGCGCCGACGCGCAGGTGACGAAATTTGCTACACAGCTGCCTATATCGCTTCGGATGGGCGACTAAATGAGCCGAAGGGCTGCACGACAGCCCGTTAAATCCGGTTCGCCGACGCTCTCATCCTTTCGTTTTCGCCTTGCGCATCCAGGGGCGGGTTTCCTCGCCCTTGGCCTTGGCGGTGATTTCCTTGAGCTTTCGGCCCTGCATGGACGAGAGGGCCTGACCGGGAGCGCCCTTGTCGGGATCGGCGAAGGCGCGGCCGTGGGTCTGGATGCGCTCGCCCACCGAATCGAGGAAGTCCCCCTCCCACTCGGACAGCGAAACGCCCGCCTTCTCTGCCGAGCGGCGGGCGCGTTTCAGGGCGTTCAGGGCCGCCCGCTTGGCGGCTTCCTTCTGCTGTTCCCAAGGCGACAGCGAAGGTTTCTTTTTTGGGGCGCTATCGCCCTTCGAGCTGCTGGCCCGCGTCAGGCCGCTGGAGCGTAGCTTGGATGCGTCGCCGCCCTTCAGGCTGCCGGAGCGAGAAGGGCGGTCGCCGGGGGGCTTGAAGGGCGTGCGCTTCAGGCCCGCCTCCCTCAGATCTCGCCGAGGGCCGACAGGTAGAGGTCCAGGATCGCTTCTTCTTCCTGACGCTTGGCCTTGTCCTGCTTGCGCAGGCGCAGGA
>Ga0247823_10004207_pt1 | contig 11563 bp, 7 predicted proteins | sample 13C_PalmiticAcid_2_FD_192426 | JGI IMG/M metagenome (GOLD analysis project Ga0247823, IMG submission 192426) | Soil microbial communities from agricultural site in Penn Yan, New York, United States - 13C_PalmiticAcid_Day30 | ecosystem: Environmental > Terrestrial > Soil > Agricultural land...
GCGGGGGGCGGTTCCGGTGGGACGGCGCCGAATATCGTCTGCCGCCGAGCGTGCTGCCCGACCGGCATTCGATTCACGGCGTCGGTTGGCGCCGCGCGTGGCGCGTGATCGAGGCCGCGTCAGACCGCGCGGTGCTGCGCCTCCACCATATGGGCGATGCGGACTGGCCCTGGCCCTTTGTCGCCGAGCAGCATTTCCGCCTGACAGGCAGCACCCTTGATGTCCGTATGACCGCGACCAACGGCGCCGATATCGCGGTGCCGCTGGCGTTCGGCATGCACCCCTATTTCGACGCCGCCGGAGCGCAGCTGGACTTTGCGGCGGCGCATATCTGGCGGGCGGCGCACGACGGACTTCCCGTGCTCGCCGGGACGCCGGGAGCCGCCGAGGATTTTCGCGGCGGGCTGGCGGTGGCGGCGACTGACCTCGACAATGGATACGACGGCTGGACCGGGCTGGCCGGTATCGCGTGGAAGCGGCGGCGGCTCGCGCTCTCGATCAGCTCCGATCTGCCATGCGCGGTCGTTTATACCCCGCCGGGCGCCGGCTATTTCTGTTTCGAGCCAGTGCCGCACAGCAACAATACGCTAAACCTCGGCGGTCGGGGGCACCCCATGCCCGTCGCCGCACCGGGCGAAACGATCGCGGCGCGCGTGCGCTTCGATACCCGGTTTCGAGGAGCGGCGCGATGATCGATCCGGTCCGCACCGTCGTCATCGTCGGCGGCGGCACCGCCGGCTGGATGGCTGCCGCCGCCGCGGCGCGCTTCCTCAATGACGGCCAGCGCCGCATCCTGCTCGTCGAATCCGACGCGATCGGGACCGTCGGTGTCGGCGAAGCGACGATCCCGCCGATCCGCGATTTCAACCGCATGCTCGGCATCGACGAGGCCGAGTTTGTCCGCGAAACGGGCGCGACCTTCAAGCTGGGGATCGAATTCGTCGACTGGGGCGCACTCGGCGAGCGCTATCTCCACCCCTTCGGCGACCCGGGGCATAATTTCGAAGGTATCGCCTTTCACCAGTTCTGGCTGAAGCACCGCCGCGATCCGCGCGTCCGGCCCTTCACCGACTATTTCATCACCGGCGCCGCGGTGCGCGAGGGCGGCTATGCACCGCAAAGCGGCGACCCGCGCTCGCCGCTCCACCAGATGGCGGCGGCCTATCATTTCGACGCCGCGCTCTACGCCGCCTATCTGCGCCGCCGCGCCGAGGCCGGCGGCGTCATCCGCATCGAGGGCCGGATCGAGCGCATGTCGCGCGACCCGGCGACCGGGCATGTCGCGGCGCTGCACCTCGCCGACGGGCGCGCCGTCGCGGGCGATTTCTTCATCGACTGCTCGGGGTTCGTCAGCCTGCTGTTGGGCAAAGAGATGGGAGTCGGCTATCGCGACTGGTCGCACTGGCTGCCGTGCGATCGCGCGCTCGCGGTGCCGTCGGCGCGCGTCGATCCGCTCATACCCGCGACGCGCGCCACTGCGCATGGCTTCGGCTGGCAGTGGCGAATCCCGCTCCAGCACCGCACCGGCAACGGCATCGTCTATTCCAGCGCCTATGCCGGCGAGGAGGAGGCACGCGCCACCCTGCTCGCCCATCTCGACAGCGAGCCGCTCGCCGAGCCGCGCGGCCTGCGCTTCACCGCGGGGGTGCGTGAACGGCTGTGGGAGGGCAATGTCGTCGCGCTCGGGCTCGCTGGCGGCTTCATCGAACCGCTCGAATCGACGAGCATCCACCTGATCCAGACCGGCATCAACAAGCTGTTCTGGCTGTTCCCCGACAGGCGCTTCAGCGCGGTCGAGCGCGACGAATATAACCGGCTGATGATCGACCAATATGAATATGTCCGCGATTTCATCGTCCTGCACTACAAGGCCACGACGCGGAGCGACACGCCCTTCTGGCGCGACATGGCGGCGATGGAGATCCCCGACAGCCTGGCGCAGAAGATCGAGCTGTTCCGCACCAAGGGCCGCATCCGCCGTTTCGACCACGACCTGTTCGGCATCGCCAACTGGGCGGCGGTGATGCTGGGGCAGAATATCGCGCCCGAGGGTTACGACCCGCTGGTCGATGCGACCGACGACGACCGGATCGTCGCGGCGATGGAGCGGATCGCCTCGGTGTTCGATCAGCAGGCGCGCGCGATGCCGAAACACGCCGAAGCCGTCGCGCGGCTGGTCGCGCGCTAGCGCGGGGGCATCAGCCCGCGCAGCAGGAAATTGCGGATCGTCTCGTCGCGTTCGGGCGATGCCGCGCCCTGCACGCCCTGCGCATGCGGGGGCAGGTGGTCGGCGGCGGCCACGCCGTCGTCGCCGAAGATGAAATGCTCGAACCAGGCGCGCCAAGCTGCGCGCTCGGCGGCGGGCAGGTCGCGGATCGCGAGCAGCGCGTGCGCGAAGGCGAGCAGCGGCGAACTGCCCGCGCGCGCGTCGAGCCAATAATTGACCATCAGGTTGAGCGGCCCGGTCGCGCGGATATTGTGCCACCAGAGCGCGGGGATGAAGATCGCGTCGCCGGGTTCGAGCGTCGCTACCTGCGCCTGCTCCATCGCCGCGGCGAAGCGCGGGTAGCGCGCGAGGTCGGGATCGTCGACCGCGACCATGCTCACCGGCTGCCCAGCCGGGGTCTTGTTGAGCGGGCCGAGATAGAGGTTGGCCACTTGCTCGGGCGGGAAGATCACGAAGCGCCGCACGCCCGCCACGACGACGGCGATATTGTCCGACTGGTCGAAATGCGTCGCGATATGGCTGGCATTGCCCGTCCACAGCCGCGGCACCGCCCCCGGCGCATCGAGCGGCAGGCTGTGATCGGCGAGGAAGCCGGGCAGGAAGTCGTCGGCGGGCGTCGACCCGGCATAGAAGCTCGGCGGGTCGCCTTGTTCGCTCGCCCACAGCAGCCGGTCGAGCAGTTCGGCCATCGTCGCGCGCTCAGTGCGGAAATTATACCCGGCCATGTCGCCGCGATAGAAATAATGGCCGTGCATGCCCGGCGGCGCGGTGAACACGTTCATCGCGCCGCCCGCGCCATAGCTTTTGAGCAGCGCCGCCAGCGCGGCGGGCCCGGCGCGCCCTGCGGCGACCGCGGGCCAGTCCGCCCCCAGTCCGCGCAGCACCAGCGGTCGGGCATCCACCGCGGTCAGCGCGGCAGCGGCGTCGGATGCTTCAGCCTCCGCGACCGGCGCGGCGCTGGCCAGCCAGTCGCTCATGGGCAGGGGATCATGACATCCGCGACCGACGCCAGCCGGACATCCGCGAGGCTGAAGCGCGCCGCGCCTTCGGTCGTCAGCCGGAAGGGAATTTCGACCTTGGTCATATCGGCGCCCTTAGCAGCAAAGCATTTGAGCGGCACGCCATAGCTGCGCCATGCGCCGGGCGGTGCCGACGCCAGCGCAGCGAAGGGGATGGCGGTGCGGTTGAAGACGAGCATGGCATCGCCCGCCGGGGGCTGGTCGACGCGCATCGTCGCGACGAGCAACAGGTCGCCGTTGGTCTCGCGCGTCAGCTCGACCGGCGCGTGGGTCGACACCTCGACCGCGGCATGTCCGCCGCTGATCGCGAACTGGCGCGCGCCTTCCTGCACCCCGTGATCGGTCGCGGTGACGGTGACCCGCCCGCTGAGCGCTTTCGCGGGCACGCTGCTGATCCGCGTGGTGTCGCCGGCGCCGTCCATCACGCGCAAGGACCAGGAGGCCGCGGGCACGCCGCGCGCGAACCAGTTGGTGCCGCCGTCGCTTTGCTCGACGCCCGGCTCTTCCGCCAGCGCGGTCCATGGCCGGTCGCCGGCGAGGGTCAGCCCATAGCCGAAGGGAAACAGCGCCGGCCCGTCGGCGCGCGCGGTCGCGGGCCAGGCTGTGGGCAATTTGCCGGTGAAGTCGAAGCGCGGCTTGCCGTCCTTGCCGGCGATCAGCACGTCGGCGACGCCCGCCCCCTCGGACCCCGGCAGCCATGCGGCGACAAAGGCATCGGCGGCGTTGAGTTCGGGGTTCATGAACAAGGGCCGCCCGCTGATCATCAGCGCGATCACCGGGATGCCTGCGGCTTTCAGTTTCTGCATCGTCGCAAAGGGTGCGCGCAGCTCGGGGCGCAGCTGGAGCGTCTTCAGGTCGCCCTGGAATTCGGCGTAGGGCGTCTCACCGAACACGACGATCGCGGCGTCGGGCCTCCGGCGATAGGCGCCGTCGGGGGCGAGTTCGGCGCTGCCCCCCGCCGCGGCGACCGCCTGCTCGATGCCCTTCCAGATCGAGGTCGCGCCGGGGAAATTGGCGTTGCTCACGTCGGTGCCCTGCCAAGTCAGCGTCCAGCCCCCCGACTGGCGCCCGATGTCGTCGGCGGCGTCGCCCGCGACGAGGACATGGCTGCCCGGCTTGATCGGCAGCACGCCGCCCTGGTCCTTCAGCAGCACCAGCGACCTGCGCACCGCCTCGCGCGCGATCGCGCGGTGGTCGGGCGCGCCGAGCAGGTCCCATTGGCCCGCATAGGCCCGGCTCGACGGCTTGCCCGCCTCGAACAGCCCCAGCCGCATCTTGACGCGCAGGATGCGCGCGACGGCATCGTCGATCCGCGCCATCGGCACCGTGCCTTCCTTCGCCTGCGCGACGAGCGAGGTCCACATCGCCTTCCAGCTGTCGGGCGCCATCACCATGTCGAGCCCGGCGTTGATCGTCTGCGGGCACGACGCGTTGGTGCAGCCGGCGACTTGGCCATGCGCGTTCCAGTCGCTGACCAGAAAGCCGTCGAACCCCATATGATCCTTCAGCAAATCGGTGAGCAGCGACTTGTTTCCGGTGTTCTTGACCCCGTTCCAGCCCGAGAAGCTGACCATGATCGTCGCCACTCCTTCGCCGAGCGCGGGCACATAGGGCGCGCCGTGGATATCGCGCAATTGCTCCTCGCTGATCCGCGCATCGCCCTGGTCGCGGCCCTCCAGCGTGCCGCCGTCGGCGAGAAAATGTTTGGTCGAGGCGATGACATAGGGACCCTTGAGCAGGTCCTTGCCGTCCGCCGGGCCCTGCAGCCCGCGCACCATGCGCCCGACATATTCGCTGACCAGCCTGGGGTCCGACGAATAGCCTTCATAGGCGCGGCCCCAGCGATAATCCTGCGGCACGGTGACGGTCGGGGCGAAGGTCCATTCCATGCCGGTGGTGCGGATTTCGAGCGCGGTCGCCTTCGCGATACGCTCGATCAGATCGGGATCGCGCGCCGCGCCCAGTCCGACATTGTGCGGAAACAGCGTGGCGCCGACGATATTGCTGTGGCCGTGGACCGCGTCGGTGCCCCAGATGATCGGGATCGCGACCCCGCCATCGCTGTCGTCCACCGACGCCGCGTAGAAGGCGTCGGCCAGCGCCAGCCATTTTTCGGGCGCGGCGAGATCATCGCCGCCCGGCCCGCTGCTGCCGCCGTTGAGGATTGATCCCAGATGATAGGTCTTGGCATCGGCGGGGGTGGCGCTGCCGATATCGGCTTGGACGATCTGCCCGACTTTTTCCTCGATCGTCATCCGCGCGATCAGCGCCGCGATGCGCGCTTCGGTCGCGGCATCGCGCGGCACCGGCCATGCCGGCGCGGGCCATTTGTCCGGATGCGCGGTTGCCTCGGGCGGCATCGGGGCGAGCAGCAACGGCTTGTCCTGCGCGCCGCTCTGCACCGCGCAGGCGGATGCCAACAGGGGAAGCAGCCAGATAGCTTTGCGCATCATAATCCTCTCATTGGGGCGCCGCGCGGGCGATGGTGGTGCGGATGACGTCGTCCGACAGCGCCAGCGCGGTCGGGTCGATGCGGCGCGGCGGTGGGCGCAGCGCCATCAGGCGCGCGAGCCACTGGCCCGGCGGGAAGGGGTCGAGTTCGCGCGGCGCGATCCGTCCGCGCTTGTCGAAGGTCTCCAGCATGGCGCCGAGGCCGTCGGGGCGCGGGGCGCCGTCGGCGGCGAGGGTCAAGCTGCTCCAGTCGGCGAGCGCGTCCTGCGCAATGGCGGCGCGGCGGACATATTCGAGCACGTCGCGGCCCCGGCTGCCTGGGCGCGGCAACAGCGCGATGACGCGCAATATGTCCTCGAGCGCATTGGCCAGCAGGCTGCCGTCGGCGGCGGGAGCGCGGACCGCGGCTTCGCCGATGGCGACGGCATTGGCTTGCCAGCTTTGGGCAAGGCGACCGGGGGCGGCATCGCCGCCCGGCGCGATGCTCGCATCCCACAAGCGGGTCTGCCAACGCAGGCCGTGCGTTGCCGTCGTCAACAGCTCCTCGCCCGTCGCCGCCATGCCGCCGGGCGCGACGGTCAGCGTCAGCGACGGGAGCCATGGCGACCAGTCATGCCAGCCCACACCGAGCGCGGTCAGCAGGCGCGATCGCGGGCCGGCGGCGTCAATGTAGAGATCGGCGGTCAGCGTCTCGCCCGTAGCGATGACGACGCCGTGGAGGACGTTGCCGTCGGCTTTGACCTCGATGTCGGCGCTGTCGTGCCGGGTGACCGCCAGCGCCGCCGCCATCTCGCCGAGCAAGGCGGCGTAAGCGGCCGGATCGAAACGCGCGCCGAAGCCGCCTTCGTCGCCGCGCGCATCGCGGAGCGCGAGCAGCATCGCCGCGAAGTCCGGGGTGGGCTCATCCGCTTCGGCGCGATGGCGGAGCCAGATCTGGTGGAGCGCGACGCCCTCGACGAAGGGGATGGTGGCCGTGCTGGCTTCGCGAAGCTCGGTCGCGTCGGCGCGAACATAGCGGCGCAGAAAAACCGGTTCGGCCTTGGTCCGCCGGACGAACAGCTTCGGGTCGAGGCCGATCTGGCGGTGGAATTTGTGGACGACGGGGCTGGCGGCGCCGAGCCGGTCGATCCAGCCGCCGGAATCGGACGGGAGTTGGACCAGGGTGATCGCCGCGCTTGGCAACGCCCGGCGCAGTGCGATCGCGGCGCCCAGCCCGACGATGCCATCGCCGATGACCAGCACCGACCGGGTCAGCGCGCCGCTCATGCCTCCCACGCTCCCGCCCGCCGCAGATAGTCGGCATGGTCGGGCCATGCCGCGACCCGCTGGCGGATCGCGGTTTCGAGGTCGCTGAGCGATTGTCCGATGCGGTCGTGCGGCGGAAAGTCGGCGCGCTGGTCGTACCCGTGCGGCATCACGCCTTGCCCGAGATAGACCGCGACCCAGCTTGCCTCGAGGAACAGCCCTTCGGTGTAAAGTTCGACCCGCCCGGTGTCGCGCCACAGCGCCATCTTGCGCGCGAGCTCGGCGGGCAGCGCCATGGTGCGGACATGGTTCCAGAAGTCCGAATCGTCGCGCCGCGTTGCGTGATAATGGAGGATCAGGAAATCGCGGATGCGGTCATATTCGCGGTCGACCAGCGTGTTGAACGCATCGCGGTCGGCGGGGTCGATGCGGCGCTCAGGGAAGAGTTCGACGAGCCGCGTCACCGCCTGCTGGACGAGGTGGATGCTCGTCGATTCGAGCGGTTCGAGAAAGCCGCTCGCGAGGCCGATCGCGACGACATTGCGGTCCCAGCTGCGCGTCCGTCGCCCGGCGCGGAAGCGCAGCACGCGCGGGTCGGCGAGCGGTTCGCCTTCGACGGCGCCCAGAATCGTGCTGCACGCCTCGTCATCGGACAGATGCGCGCTCGAATAGACATAGCCGTTGCCGACGCGGTGCTGGAGCGGGATACGCCAGCGCCAGCCCGCGGGCATTGCGGTGGCGCGGGTATAGGGCTCGATCGCGCCTTCGGGTGCCGTGCAGGGGAGCGCGGCGGCGCGATCGCACGGCAGCCACTGCGACCAGTCCTCCCACGGCGATCCCAGGGTCTCGCCGATCAGCAGACTGCGAAAGCCCGAGCAGTCGACGAACAGGTCGCCCGCGATCACGTCGCCGCGGTCGGTGCGCAGCGCGGCGATATCGCCGCTTTCCGCATCGCGCTCGACATCGACGACCTTGCCCTCGCTGCGCCTTACGCCATGCGCCTCGGCAAAGGCGCGCAGCATCGGTGCCATGCGCGTCGCGTCGAACTGATAGGCATAGCTGTAGCTGCTATCGAGGAAGTCGCCGCCTTCGGGGACGGGCGCGAAGCGAAGGGCGCGCGCGGCGACGATAGGCAGCGAAAAATAGCAGATAGGCGGAACCTGTCCTGCCGCTTTCATCCGCAGCCAATAATGATGAAATCCGACCCCGGCGATGTCGGTGCCATAGGCGCCGAAGGGATGGATATAGCGCTCGCCGATCGCGCCGAAATCGACGAAGTCGATGCCCAGTTTGAAGGTCGCGCGCGTCTGGCGCATGAATTCCATCTCGTCGAGTCCGAGGCGGCGGATGAATTCGCGCAGGTGCGGCAGGGTCGCCTCGCCGACTCCGACGATGCCGATCTCCTCGGACTCGACCAGATGCACATCGGCCTGTCCGGGCAGCAGTTTGGCGAGCGCGGCGGCGGTCATCCACCCTGCGGTGCCGCCCCCCAATATGACGACGCGGACGGGGTCGGGGCGGGTCACGGCCGGACCTCGGCGCGCGCCGCATGCGGGCCGATGACCGCGCCGGTGAACAATCCGGCGCCGACGGTGGCGAGGATCGAGGCATCGACCCCGGTCGCCAGCGGCTGCCAAGTGGCCGTGCCCGCGGTCCGCCATGCGAGGTCGGCCCTGCCGCGGTCGAGGCGGATTTGCAGCTCGAGGGCGGTCGGCGCCTGGTCGCCGAGCGGGGCCTTTCCGATCAGCACGCCCTCGTTCGGCTCGGCGGCGCCGGCGCGCACGCGCAGGACGATCGCATCGCCGTCCGCCAGCCGTTCGCTGCCGAGGAAGAGGAAATGATTCTCGTCGGTCAGCGCGAGCAGCCCGGCGCGGTCATTGACCGCTTGCGGCACGAACGCGACGCTTGTCTCGATCACCGCCTCATGGTGCCGCAACCTTTTGCCGACGAAGCTCGGCTGACCCAGCGATCCCGCCGCAACCGGCCGCGCACTCAGTTGCAGCGCGCCCTTCCTACTCGACAGGTCCCACCACGGAGCACCACGGGGCGTGCGCAGCATCAACCAGTCGTCGGCAAGGCGCGCGGCGTCGAAATCGTCGCGCCAGCGGTCGAAGGTGTCGCCTACGAACGGCGGCAACGCCGGACGCTTCGCCGTCGGCGCGATCGCGGCGCCGGGCGCAAGGATCGACGGCCATCCGCCCTGCCATGTCACCGGCAGCAGAAAGGTCTCGCGCCCCAAATTGGTCTGCTGCCCCGCATAGGGGCGCGTTGCGAGGAAAACCGCCCACCAGCTGCTATCGCCGATCTGGACAAAATCGGCGTGGCCCGTCGCCTGCACCGGCCATGGGCGACCCTCGGGCAGGTCGCGCTGGGTCAGGATCGGGTTGTTCGGGCCGGGTCGATAGGGACCGGTGATTGTGTCGGCGCGATAGATGGTCTGGCTGTGCTGGTCGGCGGTTCCGCCTTCGGCAGCGGTCAGATAATAATATCGCCCGACCTTGTAGATGTGCGGTCCTTCGGCCCAGACCGGCTTGTCGGCGACGTGAACCCCCTTGTCGATGAGCAGGGTACGTGTCGGCGCCATCTTCATCGCCGCCAGATCGATCTGCTGCAGCCACAGTGCACGGTGGCCGTCATATTCGGGCGGCCCGGGCGGCGCATCGTTGTAGGCGATCCACGCCTTCCCGTCGTCATCGAGGAATAGCGAGGGGTCGATGCCGCCGAAATCGAGCCACTTCGGGTCGGACCAAGGGCCAGCCGGGTAATCGGCGGTGACGATGAAATTGCCGCCGCAATCGATGCAGGTGTTGACGATATAGAAGCGTTCGCCGTGATGGCTGATCGTCGGCGCGAACAGTCCGCGCGTGACGCCGACCTTGCCGATCGTCATCTGATCCGGGCGGTCGATCGCGTTACCGATCTGCCGCCAGTGGACGAGGTCGCGGCTGTGATAGATCGGCAGGCCGGGAAACCAGCTGAAGGTGGAATTGACGAGATAATAGTCGTCACCGACACGAACGATCGACGGGTCGGGCTGGAAACCGGGCAGCACCGGATTGGCGAAATCACCGGGTCCGGCAGTAGCCGATTCGGCGTCGGGCGTGCCCGAATAGGCTACATAGTCGAAGCTCGCGACCGGCGGGGCACCCGATTGGGCCGCGGCGGACGTCGCCGTCAAAGTCCATACTGCCCAGGCAATATAGCGCCAACCCCGCAACTCGCATCTCCCGCCCATTCGTCCGGCGGGGCTGTGGCCTCGCCGGCAAAGGATTTTCTGATCGCCAACCTTGACACGACCCCCTAGAGCGTGATGGTAGCGCTATCACAACAATGGCTGTGGGGAGGTTTCAGGTCAATGGGTTTTGCGTTGGGTCCGGTTTTGCCCGCCGATTGGCGCTCTGCTCGCCTGCTTGGACGAGTCGATTTCGGCGAGGGTCCGACGCCCGTGCTCATCGATGGTGGCACCCTCTATGACCTGACCCCCAGCGCCGCGACCGTGTCCGCCGCCATCGCGCGCCGCCAATGGCTCCCCGAACATGGCAAGGAAATTGAGGTGCTGGAGGCTGGCGCGCCAGCGCTGCCCGACGGTGCGACCTTGCTCAGCCCGATCGACCTGCAATGTATCAAGGCAGCGGGGGTCACGTTCGCCGTATCGGCAATCGAGCGGGTGATCGAAGAACGCGCGCGCGGCGACGCCTCGCAAGCCGCGACCATACGCGCCGGGCTGGAGCAGCATATCGGGCAGGGGATCCGTTCGGTCGTCCCGGGCTCGGCGGAAGCCGCGGCGCTCAAGGCGGCGCTGATTGCCGAAGGCATGTGGTCGCAATATCTGGAAGTCGCAATCGGCCCCGATGCCGAGGTCTTCACCAAATCGGCGGTACTATCGTCGGTCGGCACCGGCGCACCGATTGGCGTGCGCTCCGATTCGAGCTGGAATAACCCGGAACCCGAAGTGGCATTGATTATGGACAGCGCTGGCGAGGCCGTCGGCGCGACGCTGGGCAACGACGTGAACCTCCGCGATTTCGAGGGCCGCTCGGCGCTGCTGCTCGGCAAGGCGAAGGATAATAATGCCTCGGCGGCGCTGGGTCCGTTCATCCGCCTGTTCGACGACGTTTTCACCATCGACGATGTTCGGAACGCCGAGATCGACCTGCGCATCGAGGGTGCCGACGGCTATGTGCTGACGGGCAAGAACCAGATGGGGCAGATCAGCCGCGACCCGCTGGATCTCGCCGCGCAGGCGCGCAGCGAGCATCATTACCCCGACGGTTACGCACTCTATCTCGGTACCCTGTTTGCACCGACGCAGGATCGCGACGTCCCCGGCGGCGGCTTCACGCACAAGGTCGGCGACCGGGTGACGATTTCCGCCGCGCGGCTGGGGAAACTGGAGAATATCGTCACCACATCGCGCGATGCGCCGCCTTGGACGATGGGCATCGCCGAACTCTTCCGCAATCTCGCGAGCCGTGGGCTCATCGATCGCATTTGAAGGACCTCCCCAGGACATGACTCTGAAACTCGGCCATCTGATCAACGGCGAACGTGTCGGCGCCGATAGCGCCGCGCTCGAAAGCCTCAACCCATCGAACACCGACGAGGCGGTGCAACGCTGGCC
>Ga0247823_10004208_pt1 | contig 11562 bp, 3 predicted proteins | sample 13C_PalmiticAcid_2_FD_192426 | JGI IMG/M metagenome (GOLD analysis project Ga0247823, IMG submission 192426) | Soil microbial communities from agricultural site in Penn Yan, New York, United States - 13C_PalmiticAcid_Day30 | ecosystem: Environmental > Terrestrial > Soil > Agricultural land...
CGACCCTCGACGTGATCGTCATCGGGCTCGTGGTCATCGTGCTGTTCGAGAGCGTGCTCACCACGCTGCGAACGTACATCTTCAGCCACACTACGAGCCGCATCGACGTGGAGCTGGGGGCTCGGCTATTCCGTCACCTGATGCGGTTGCCGCTCGCCTACTTCCAGGCTCGCCGTGTCGGTGACTCGGTGCCCGCGTGCGCGAACTTGAGAATATCCGCGGGTTCCTGACCGGTAACGCCCTGACCCTCGTGCTCGACGCGGTGTTCTCGGTCGTGTTCATCGGGGTGATGCTGCTCTACAGCGTGCCGCTCACGCTCATTGTGCTGGCGAGCCTTCCGCTGTACGCGGTTCTGAGCCTGACCTTGATGCCGGTGCTGCGGGCTCGCCTCAACGAGAAGTTCGCGCGGGGCGCCGAAAACCAGGCGCTGCTGGTGGAGTCCGTCACCGGCATCCAGACCGTGAAGGCGAGCGCGTTGGAGCCGGCCATCGCCAAACGCTGGGACGACCAGCTGGCGGCCTACGTGTCGGCGAGCTTTCGGACCCAAACTCTCGCGAGCTATGGCCATGAGGGCATCAACCTGATCGGCAAGCTGATCAACGCAGCCACGCTCTGGTACGGCGCCCACCTCGTGATGGAGCACAAACTGAGCGTGGGGGAGTTCGTCGCTTTCAACATGTTCGCGCAGCGTGTTGCGCAGCCGATCATGCGCATGGCGCAGATGTGGACCGACTTCCAGCAGACCGGCATCTCGATGGCCCGGCTCGGTGACATCCTGAACACGCGCACCGAGGTGCCCCCTGCCGCCGCGGCGCAATTGCCGCCGCTCAAGGGGCGAATCCAGTTCGATGGTGTGACCTTCCGCTATCGCCCCGAGGCGCCGCCCGTGCTGCACGGCCTCGGGCTTGACATCCGGGCGGGCGAGGTGGTGGGCATCGTGGGGCGGTCGGGGTCGGGCAAGAGCACGCTGACCAAGCTCGTGCAGCGACTGTATTCTCCCGAACAGGGGCGTGTGCTGGTCGACGGCATCGACATCAGCCTGATCGATGCCGCGCAGCTGCGCCGACAGGTGGGGGTGGTGCTGCAGGAGAACCTGCTGTTCAACCGCAGCGTGCGCGAAAACATCGCCATCACCGACCCGGCAGCGCCCATCGAGCAGGTGATGCACTGCGCGCGACTCGCGGGTGCCCACGAGTTCATCAGTGAACTGCCCGAGGGATACGACACCGTGGTGGGTGAGCAGGGCAGCGGATTGAGCGGTGGTCAACGCCAGCGCATCGCGATCGCACGTGCGTTGTTCACCAACCCGCGGGTGCTGATCCTGGACGAGGCCACCAGCGCGCTCGATTACGAAAGCGAGGCCATTCTCCAGCGCAACATGGCGGGCATCTGCCAGGGGCGCACGGTCATCATCATCGCCCACAGACTGAGCTCGGTGCGGCAGGCCCATCGCATCATCGCCATGGACAAGGGGCGCATCGTGGAGCAGGGTCGCCACGACGAGCTACTGGCCCATCCCGGCGGCCTGTATGCGCATCTCTGGTCGATGCAATGCGGAGGTGCGGCATGACCGCCAGCGTGCAGGAAGTGAAGCCGCGTCACCCTGCCATCGAGTTGCTGGCGCGGTATTGCGAGGTGTTCAAGGCGGCGTGGGACGCACGGCACGACCTCGTCGGGCCTCGCCGCATGGCCGACGAAATCGCGTTCCTGCCGGCCGCGCTCAGTCTGCAGGAGACGCCGGCCAGTCCGGCGCCGCGCCGCGCGGCGTGGGCCATCTGTGCGCTCTTTGTCGCGGCGTTGGTTTGGTCGATCGTCGGTCAGGTCGACATTGTGGCGGTGGCGACGGGACGCATCATCGTTAGCGACCGCACGAAGACCATCCAACCGCTGGAGGCAGGGGTGATCAAGCGTGTGCTTGTGAAGGACGGAGATGTTGTCAAGGCGGGACAGGTTCTCGTGGAACTCGATGGCACCAGTGCGAATGCGGACGGTGCAAGCGTGCAGGAACAGCTGTCCGCGATGACCTCGGAAGAGCATCGCGCCACGGCGCTGCTGGGCGGGCTCAAAGTCAACCGCACACCCGAATGGCCGCACGACGCACGGGCTACCACGCGCGATGTCGCGCAGCTGCAGGCCGAATGGCAAGACATCTCGGCCAAGCTCGCCCGATTCGCGTCGGAAGCTGCACGCCGACAGGCCGAGATCGCCACCGTGCGGGAAACGGTGGCCAAGCTCGAGGCCACGTTGCCCATCGCGAAGCAGCGGGAGGACGACTTCAAGCGCCTGCGCTCGGAAGGCTTCGTGTCGGACCATGCGGGGCAGGACCGCACGCGCGAACGCATCGAGCAGGAGCGCGACCTGGCCACTCAGAGGGCCAGAATCGCGGAGGCCCAGGCTGCGTTGGCCGAGAGTGCGAATGAACGCCTGGCCTACCTCGCTGAAACCCAGCGTTCCTTGAGTGACCGGCAGGCCCAGGCGAGTTCCAAGCGCGAGCAACTCGAACAGGAGCGTGCCAAGACCGATCAGCGCACACGCCTGTCACGTCTCACCGCCCCGGTCGACGGCAGCGTGCAGCAGGTCGCGGTGCACACCGAGGGCGGTGTCGTCACGCCCGCGCAGGTGCTGATGATCGTGGTGCCGCGGGACGCGCAGGTCACTGCCGAGGTGGTTGTTGACAACAAGGACATCGGTTTCGTCAACACAGGGCAGGTGGCCGCGGTCAAGTTCGAAACGTTCCCATTCACGCGATACGGCGCCATCGAAGCGAAGGTCACGAGTGTGACGGCTGATGCTGTTTCAGACGAGAAGCGGGGAGCCATTTTCCCAGCTCTGCTTTCGTTGGAGCGCGACACGATAGACGTGGATGGCAAGGTCATTCGCCTGAGCCCAGGCATGAACGTCTCGGCTGAAATCAAGACGGGGCGCAGGCGCGTAATCGATTATCTGTTGGCTCCGGTTCAGGAGTCTATTCAGAATAGCTTCAGTGAGCGATAGTTTTCAACGCCTTGACCCGTGGCTCGGTGATCGTTGAGTAAAAAATGATCGATATTTACCCGGTTCGGAACACTTCGTTCCTGCGAGACTGACTATTCTGTGCAGAAAAATATCAGCCCAAGATCCGTGCCGGTTGGGTATTAATATTTTTGGATAATTGAATGTCAAAAGTTAAAAGTCACCTTATTTCGTCGGCGCTGTTTTTCCTCTTTGCATTCCTATTTTTTGCGCCCGCTGCACCGGTGCTTTTGGGCATCTTTGGTAGTATTCCTGAGTTGTCGGAAACTACATTGTGGACGGGTAGATTCGAGGTGGAAAAAAGCAGCGAATATACATACAAAACCTTTGTGGTCACAAGTTCGGGTAGGCATGAATTTTCGTGCGGTTTCATCGGCAGGTCACGAAATTGTTACTATCCGCCGGACTTTCAGAATGGGACCGGATCGGTGTGGCATCACCCGATCTATCACACCGTTCAGTGGGACCTTGATATCCGAAGTGGGCCGAGAAGCGGGCAACATCGCAGTTCCCCACGATCCGCGTATGTCAACTACCTTCAGAAGGCTTTCCCCTTTGAAGAATACTCTGGAAGGCTCCTGGGCGGATGTGTTCCGCTTCTTCTTGGTGCGTTGAGCCTTTTTAGGGCTCATAAAGCGAGAAATTTTCAGAGCTAATTTGCAAGTTCTACAGCTAATTTATAGGGGAAAAAATGGCTGCAAACATTGTCCCGGTTCATGAAATTTTGAAGCACTACGGCTCTGCCGGTGATGTCTACGCATCGGTTATTAACGGTTCAAACTACTTAGGCCCGGCAGGAGGGAAAGAGGACTTGTATAAGTCTGGCTTTAACCTCGTAAAGGCCATGGAGCCCCTCATTCAACTGATTCGAGAAACCCCCTCACTTGGATGGGGTGTTTCAGCCGGCGCGTTGGTAATTACTTTGAACGACGCCAAGAATCAACTCGATGACAATGGATATATTTATCCTTCTACCGCTTGGGCGCTCGTGGCAGATACGGCTGGAGTGCTCTCCACCGTCGCAGCTGCCGGTGTTGCTGCGGCAGCTGCGGGTGTGGCTGTGGTGGGTGGTGTCACTGTGTCGGTGCCGTTTGCAATCATCGTGGCGGGTCTTGCAACCGTTGTTTCTATTGCTGCCGGAGTGTACGGAAACACGGTGGGCCGCACGGAAAAGAAAGCCGAACTCGCCCTTATTGCAAAGTGGGGTACTGATATTCTTGCGCAGTCAACATACTTCAAAGACTACCAATGGTCTGCGGACGATCAGCTCATTTATGCGGAAAATTACGCAGGTAATCCTTCACTCACCCCTGCGTTGCAAGTGCTTCATGCTTTTGACAAGAATCTTTCGCTTGATGCGTGTCTGGCGTTAATCGATAACTCGGGAGTCGGGAGCTGGAGTCAAGGCGGGAAATTGGGTGAGGCTTCTCGGCTGCTGTCAGCGATTTATCGGTTCTTTGAAGAAGATAGCCTGCCAATTGCAGCCAATCATGAGCAGTAGGTGACTCAGCTGTCGGTAGTCTGGCCGATCCTTCAAGATGCGAGGGACCAGTTCAAGGTAGTCGCAGAACATTCGAGAGTTAGTGCGCGAAGTGATTTCGCAGCCTTCATGTCGTTGCAACTCGGACTTCCATTCTCGATCCAAACGTCGGCGAATGGTGCTGCCATGGCTGCGTTGCAACAGACTCATAGTGTCCTGTACAACCGCTGGCTGTCAGATACGAATGCACTTTCCTCAAATGCGATACAGGAAAAACTAAATTTCACCGACAGTTATCTGGCGGACCGCGTCAAGATGTTCAATGTTGTGGCTTTTAAGAATGCCAACAACATAGGCGGCAACGTGCTCGGTCAACCAAATTCAGAGAACGCAATTTACGACGACGTCGCCACGCAAACGGTGGTCCGCGTGGGTGCCGAGGCGGCTATGCGCCTCTTCTACTTTGGCGACGAGGGTGTCAATGTTAAAGATGGGGGCGGCTTCAACGATCGCATGTACGGCGGCGGCGGAAACGATGTTTTGCACGGGCAAGGCGGGCACGATTACCTCGAAGGAGGTGACGGAAATGATATTTTGATCGGAGGGCAGGGTACGGATGGCGCGTATGATCGAGATACCCTATTGGGCGGCGAGGGTGAAGACAGCATTTTTGGGGGCGCAGGCGACGATTTGCTCGTGGGTGGAGCCGGGCAGGACGCCTACTTTTTCTACCACGGTGACGGGGCTGACCGGATTCGGGATGCTGATGGGTACATATCCGTTGACGGTGTTGGTCGAATTACCGGAAATGGGACAAGAAAGACTGCCGAAGGGGTGTGGGTAAGTTCCGATGGTTTGATGAAGTTCACGCTGCTGCCTACGGCGCAGGGAATCAACAATTTGCTGGTTACCTTTGTTGGGAGAACGGATTCGATCACCATCGAAAATTGGTCTTCTGAACGCTCCTTTGGTATCGATCTTCCCTCGGCTGTAAATGCATCGGAGGTCACGAATGTCTTCATTGGCGACTTTGAAAAGAAAGTGGTCAATGGACAATGGGTCGTACAGAACAATAATTATGTAAATGACGGAGTGGCGCCGAATGCCAACGATGTCATCAATGGCACCACAGGCAAGGACAGCATTTCCGGAGGCGGCGGAAACGATGGTCTCGCCGGAAGCGGAGGCGACGACTACATCGACGGCGGCGAGGGTTCGGATGTGATCCTGGGCGGCGGCGGAGCCGACGTCATACAGGGCGGTGCTGGTGATGACCGGATTTTTGGCGCGGGCGGGTTGATTTCCCTGATCGGGAACTCAACCCAGTCGCCGGCTGCTCTTGGGCCGGAACAGGCTCGTGGGCATTCCTGGGTTGTCTACACGAACACGACGCCTGACTTCTACGGCTCCGCCACGAACATTTATGTCGGGGTCGGTCTCGGCACCAGCGACACCGGTTCAAACGTCATCGATGGCGGTGCAGGAAACGACGTCATCACCGGCGGGGACCTGGGTGACGTGATCCATGGCGGCGCCGATCAGGACCAGATCAAGGGTGCCGAGGGGAACGACATCCTGTTCGGCGATGACGGCAATGACCGGATCGACGGCGATGGTGTGCCATTCGGGAACTATGTCGGTTCGGTTTCACCGAGTACCTCCGGCAACGACATCCTGAGCGGAGGCAAGGGCTCCGATGTCCTGATCGGGAACAACGGGGCCGACGACCTGTCGGGTGTAACCGAGTCCGATACGCTTTATGGTGATGATCGGAACTTGCTCTACAGCAGCTACACGAACACGAACTACGCCCCAGGCGCGTACCACGGAAATGACCACCTGGACGGTGGGGATGGTTCCGACTACCTGTTCGGAGGTGGGCGAGACGACGATGTCTTTGGCGGGGAGGGCAATGACGCACTGTGGGGAGACGATCTTCATTTGGAAGTGGCCGGCACGTTCCACGGAGCCGACCGCTTGGACGGAGGCGGTGGCAACGACTACTTGACGGGTGGCGGGGCGGACGACGAACTGCTGGGTGGTGTCGGCGACGACGTGCTATGGGGCGACGATGACATCACGGGATTGCCGGTGGAGTTTCATGGCAACGACCAGCTCAACGGTGGCTCCGGCGTCGATGTCCTGATCGGGGGCGGCCGAAACGACACGCTCTCGGGGGGCACAGAGACGGACTGGCTCTTCGGCGACGACACGGAGGCGAACGTTCCCGGCTCTGCGCACGGGCAGGACCATCTCGACGGTGGAGACGGCAACGACTTGCTGGTGGGGGGCGGTGCGGCCGATCACCTTGTCGGAGGTGACGGCGCCGACGAACTGCAGGGAGACGCGCTTGGTTCCGTTTTGTCAGGCGCTTCTCACAGTGCGGATGTGCTTGACGGAGGCAATGGGGCAGACCTGCTCTTTGGCCAAGGTGGAAACGACACGCTGTCTGGCGGAGACGGCGCGGACGTCCTTCAAGGGGATGGCACCAGCTCCGATCTGGCAGAGGCTTGGCACGGCGACGACCTGCTCGATGGTGGTCGCGGCAATGACAAGCTGTGGGGCCAAGGTGGAAATGACACCCTCCTCGGTGGAGACGGTGACGACCTCCTCGACGGCGACGGTGAGGTTCGATTCGTCTCGGCGAGCTCGCATGGCGATGATCGGTTGGACGGCGGGGCCGGCAACGACTCCATGGTTGGCGGTGCAGGCGAGGACGTGATGTTCGGTGGCAACGGCAACGACGTCCTGGTCGGAGACGATGTGACGGTCAATGTGGTCGACCATGGTTCGGACACGCTGAACGGTGGCGACGGCAACGACCAACTCGCAGGCAACGGGGGCGCCGATCAAGTGTTCGGCGATGACGGCAACGACACGCTGTGGGGGAACGAGGGGAATGACTTCCTCAGCGGAGGTTCGGGCGATGACGTCCTCCTCGGCGACGTGGGTGACGACACACTTCAGGGAGGCTCCGGGAACGACACGCTGATGGGCGGCTCGGGGAGTGACCTCCTGGAAGGGGGTGAGGGTGACGATGTCTACTGGCTGGACTTCTCGGACGGTCTCTCCAAGCAGATCATCGACTCCGAAGGCTACAACCGCGTCGGGTTCCTCGATGCCGGTGGGCAGGCGGTCTGGCGGAACCTCAACTCAGGTTCGTTCACCTTCGCCAATCACTCCGACGTGCTTTCCCAAACGACCGGCCAGGCCGCGACGATCAGGATCGCGGGTGTGGGCACCTTGATCCAGTCCGGCGGCGGCGGGATGTTCACCCCCATGACGGGGGGCAAGGCGGTCACCGCAGCGACAGCGGATGCGGGCAACAACCGCCTCATTGGACGGGAGGTTGCTGACTCAATGTCAGGCCTCGCTGGCGATGACGAACTGTGGGGAGAGGGTGGGAACGATACGCTGTTCGGTGCCCTTGGGAACGACGTGTTGCTGGGCGGCGAGGGCATGGATACGCTCCACGGAAACGAAGGGAAGGATTCGCTCGACGGCGGCGCCGCGGATGACTACATGCAGGGTGGCGAGGGCGATGACACTCTGGTGGGAGGCTCCGGAGACGACTACTTGTTTGGGGGGCGTGTCGACACGGTGTACGGCATCGTTGACCTGGAGATTGGCGGTGCGGATGTGTTGATGGGAGGCGACGGCACGGACCATCTGCACGGTGGTGCGGGTGACGACACTCTGAGCGGGGGGGGCGGCCTCGACTGGTTGAACGGGGGGGGCGGCACCGATACCTATCTCTTCGGCAGAGGCGAGGGACGTGATCTTGTCGATGGCGCCAACGGCGCGGGGCATCACGCCATCTTGCAGTTCGCGGCAGGAATTTCGGTGTCGGATGTGGTCGTCAATCCGTTCGGAAACCAGGGGCTCGACCTGAGTTTCGGATTCGTTGACACAGACGACAGCATCAATTTCTACTGGTCTCATGATGGTGAGTTGGGATACACCTCTCTGACTGAGGTTCGATTCGCTGACGGTACGGTGTGGAACGCTGACTATCTGGAGCACCTGCGCACACTGATGACTCCGTCGCACGACTGGGTTTACGGAACCGAGGCCAACGATACGCTGGATGGTCTGGCCGGAGACGATTCGCTCTACGGCTTGGAGGGCGACGATCTGCTCATCGGCGGTGCGGGCGACGACCAACTGCAGGGTGGTTCGGACGCAGGTGATCGCGATACGCTCGATGGTGGCTTCGGCAATGACCTCCTGGACGGCGGGGCCGGCAGCAACGTGTATGTGTTCGGCCGAGGATACGGGCAGGACGTCGTCATGGGCGACGGAGGTGCCGACACGCGTGCCGACCAGGGAACCGTGCGATTCCTGGCCGACGTGCGACCGGAAGACGTGCTGGTCTACAAGCGCTCGGCGAACATGCTTCCCGACGTACTGCACCTTGCCATCGCTGGCACCACTGACGTCCTGGAGGTCGAGTCTTTCTGGAGTTCATCGAGCACCCCGGTGCGGCAGGTCGAGTTTGCGGATGGAACGGTGTGGAACCGCAACCAGCTGATTGCACGGGCCATGGCCAACGCTGGAACCGAGAACGACGATGCGATCGACGGCAGTGAATTGAACGATTCGATTCGTGGGCTCGGTGGAAATGACAGGATCAGCGGAGGTTCGGGCAACGACACCCTGCAGGGGGGCGCTGGCAACGACACGCTCACCGGAGACTATGGCAACGACCTCCTCGAAGGCGGTGACGGCGACGACGATTTCTGGAGCTTCTCCTCGAGTGGTCGGGACACGATGGTGGGAGGAAAGGGGGACGACTCGTACGAGGTTGCCTCCACGTCGGACGTCGTGCTCGAACTGGCGGGTGAGGGCATCGACGCGGTTTTCACCTCGTTCAACTACACGTTGGGTGCCAACGTGGAGAACCTCCGGGCTTTGTACAACGGGGCAAGTGGGCTGGTCCTCACCGGCAACTCGCTGGCGAATGACATCGAGGCCTGGGATGGCAACGACACGCTGACCGGCGGTCTCGGGGACGATTCCCTGTATGGTGGTTTTGGCGACGACGTGTTCGTGTTCAATCGCGGTGATGGCTCCGACTACATCGATGCAAGCGACGATGCGACATGCCTGGACACGTTGAAGTTCGGCGCGAACATCGCATCGTCCGATGTGCTCGCGTATCGGAGTGGAGACGATCTGGTATTCCGTCTCCGCAACTCCGCCGACCAGGTGACGGTGTCCTCTCATTTCCTTCCGGCGGTGACCGACGAATGGGGCTACACGAGCGATCACGCACTGGACCGGGTGCTGTTCAGCAACGGTACGACTTGGGACAAGACGCAGATCGAGGCAGCAGTGGCGTTGGCTGCAGGAAACCACGCGCCCGTGTTGACCGGTGCACTTCCGACGCTCGTCGCTCGGGACGGCAGCACGTTCAGTGCTGTCCTTCCCGCAGGCGTGTTCAGTGATAGTGATGCGGGTGACTGGATCACGTACCGGGTGCGCAGTGCCGACGGGTCCGCATTGCCGAGCTGGCTCACCTTCGATCCCTCGACCCGTACCCTGTCAGGTTCTCCTCTGGTCGAGAACATCGGCTCGTTGTCCCTCCTCGTGTCCGGGATCGATGGATATGGCGCGGTGGCGACGGCGCCCCTGACCTTGCTCGTGGACGCCAACCGGGCACCTGTCGTGTCCGTGCCCCTCGCGGACGTTGGTGTGGCAGAAGGGGCCGCGTTCAGTTTCGCCGTGCCTGCTTCGGCACTCACGGACGATCCCGGCACGGTGCTGACGTTCGCTGCATCGTTGGAAGACGGCAGCGAATTGCCAAGCTGGTTGGTTTTCAATCCTGCAACCCGCACGTTCTCGGGGACGCCGCCCGGAACGGGAATCACCACGATCAAAGTCACGGCGACGGATCAGCGAGGCCTCAGTGTCAGCGACATCTTCGACCTCACCGCTTCCGTTCAGAACCTCACGCTGAATGGCACCTCAGGAGCTGACTCCCTCGTGGGCGCCGCCGGCAACGACCAGTTGAACGGGAACAACGGCAACGACACGCTGAACGGCAAGGCCGGCAACGACACGCTTTCGGGCGGCGCCGGTGCCGACACGATGACGGGCGGACTGGGCGACGACACCTTCGTGGTCGACAGTGCATCCGATGTCGTGATCGAACTTGCTTCTGAAGGCATGGACACGGTCCAGAGTTCCGTGACCTACACGCTGGCGGCCAACGTCGAATCGCTGACACTCACCGGCAGCAATGCGATCAACGGGACGGGCAATGCGCTCGACAACGTGCTGACCGGCAACAGCGGGAACAACACGCTCACCGGCGGTGGCGGCAATGACTTCCTGTCGGGAGGGGCTGGGAACGACACGATGGTCGGCGGCGTTGGCGACGACACCTACGTCGTCAATGTGACCACCGACGTCGTGACCGAAGCGGCGAACGAGGGCATCGACACGGTTCAGTCCGCCGTGACGTGGACGCTCGGGAACAACCTCGAGCATCTCGTGCTGACCGGCACCGGAACGATCAGTGGCACGGGCAACACGTTGGACAACTGGTTGACGGGGAACGGCGCCAACAACACCCTGACGGGCAACGCGGGCAACGACACGCTCGACGGTGGACTGGGGAACGACACGCTGGTGGGCGGTGCCGGGGACGACACGTACGTGGTGAACGTCACGACGGACGTGATCACCGAGGCGGCCAGCGCAGGCACGGACACGATGCAGTCATCGCTCGCCTGGACCCTTGCGACCAACCTCGAGAATCTGACGCTGACCGGAACATCGAACCTCAACGGCACGGGGAACACTGTGGCGAACGTGCTCATCGGCAACGGTGGCAACAACGTGGTCACCGGCTTGGCGGGGAACGACACCCTCGACGGCGGGCTCGGCAACGACACCCTCGCGGGTGGCGTGGGGGCGGACACGTACCGGTTCTCGCGCAGCCACGGCGTCGACACGGTTCAGGACAACGACACCACCAGTGGCGTTGCCGACCGCATCGAGTTCGGCGCCGGCATCGTTCAGTCGGACCTGACGTTCTCGAAGTCGGGGAACCACCTCGTGGCGTC
>Ga0247823_10004209_pt1 | contig 11562 bp, 6 predicted proteins | sample 13C_PalmiticAcid_2_FD_192426 | JGI IMG/M metagenome (GOLD analysis project Ga0247823, IMG submission 192426) | Soil microbial communities from agricultural site in Penn Yan, New York, United States - 13C_PalmiticAcid_Day30 | ecosystem: Environmental > Terrestrial > Soil > Agricultural land...
CCCGCGACGTGTTGCTGGCCGAAGCCGTGTCCACGTTGGTCGCCGGCTTCTGCGGCGGCGTGGCCCAGACCACGCCCTACATCGGCCAGCCGGCCTACAAGCACATGGGCGCGCGCACGGGCTACACGCTGTTGACCGGTTTGTTCATCGGCCTGGGCGGAATCCTGGGTTACGTGTCCGGTCTGGTGCAATGGCTGCCGCTGGCGGTGCTGGCGCCGATCATCGTCTACGTGGGTTTGGACATCACCGTGCAGGCATTCAACGAAACCCCGCGCAAGCATGCCATCGCAGTGGCGCTGGGCTTCCTGCCTTCGATCGCGTATCTGCTCAACATCAAGTTCGGCAACCCGGCGTGGATTCCACCGGAGAAATTCGCTGCGCTCTACAACGGTACGGACGGACATGGCCTGCCGGATCTGGCCACCATCGTGACCCTGGGCAACGGCTTCATCATCACGGCGATGATCTGGACCACGGCGCTGGTGGCCATGATCGACCGTCGCCACCTGCATGCGGTGCTGGCGCTGTTGTTCGGCGCGGCGCTGACGCTGTTCGGCTTCATCCATTCAGTGGATCCGCGTGGCGGCATCTATCTGCCGTGGGACCTTGTTGGCTTGCCGAAGGTCATCATGTGGCAGTTCTTCGGTGCGTACGTGGCGCTGGCGGTGTTACTGGGCCTTCTGTCGCTGCAAAAGGAAGAAGCGTAGGGCGGGCACTGCCCGCCTTCGCGATTGCTTTCCCCCTTTGAAAAAGGGGCTACGGGGGATTCGCTTTTGCTTTTGCTCGCGCGCTTGCTTCCTGCATTGCGCGAAAGGCAAATCCCCTCGATCCCCCTTTTTCAAAGGGGGAGGTCGATTCCCAGCATCTTGGGGCCTTCCGCCGCCCCAACGGGCGTCTCGCCCTGCCTTGAAACACGGCCGTTCAACCGCATCTGGATAGCATCGCCGGCACGCCGGCCACCCTTTCCAGAGGTAATCCCAATGCGCATGGACAAGCTCACTTCGCGCTTCCAGCAGGCGCTGGCCGACGCGCAATCGCTGGCCGTGGGCCGCGACCACAACATGATCGAACCGGTGCACGTGCTGACCGCGCTGCTGGACCAGTCCGACGGCAGTACCCGGCCGTTGCTGGCCCAGGCCGGCGTCAACGTGCCGGTATTGCGCGAGCGCCTGACCGAAGCGCTGGACAAGCTGCCCAAGGTCTCAGGCCAGGCCGGCAACCTGTCCATCGGCAACGACCTCACCCGCCTGCTCAATGTCACCGACAAGCTGGCCCAGCAGCATGGCGACCAGTTCATCGCCAGCGAATGGTTCGTAATGGCCGCGCTGGAAGACAAGGGCGCCTTGGGCATGGCCCTGCGCGCGGCGGGCGCGGACAAGGCCAAACTGGAGGCCGCGATCGAAAAGGTCCGGGGTGGGCAGAGCGTGCAGTCCGAAAACGCCGAAGAGCAGCGCCAGGCGCTGGAGAAATACACCATCGACCTGACCGAGCGCGCCGAATCCGGCAAGCTGGACCCGGTGATCGGCCGCGATGAAGAGATCCGCCGCACCATCCAGGTCCTGCAGCGCCGCACCAAGAACAACCCGGTGCTGATCGGCGAACCCGGCGTGGGCAAGACCGCGATCGTGGAAGGCCTGGCCCAGCGCATCGTCAACGGCGAAGTGCCCGAGGGTTTGAAGAACCGCCGCGTGCTCTCGCTGGACATGGGCGCGCTGATCGCCGGCGCCAAGTTCCGTGGCGAGTTCGAGGAACGGCTGAAAGCGGTCCTCAACGATCTGTCCAAGACCGAAGGGCAGGTAATCCTGTTCATCGACGAATTGCACACCATGGTCGGTGCGGGCAAGGCCGAAGGCTCCATGGACGCCGGCAACATGCTCAAGCCGGCGCTGGCGCGCGGCGAGCTGCATTGCATCGGCGCCACCACCCTGGACGAATACCGCAAGTACGTGGAGAAGGACGCCGCACTGGAACGCCGCTTCCAGAAAGTCTTCGTGGGCGAACCCACGGTGGAAGACACCATCGCCATCCTGCGCGGGCTGAAGGAACGCTACGCGGTGCATCACGGCGTGGAGATCACCGACCCGGCCATCGTCGCCGCCGCCACGCTGTCGCACCGCTATATCGCCGACCGACAACTGCCCGACAAGGCCATCGACCTGATGGACGAGGCCGCCTCGCGCATCCGCATGGAGATCGACTCCAAGCCCGAGGAGCTGGACCGCAAGGAACGCCGCCTGATCCAGCTGAAGATCCAGCGCGAGATGCTGAAGAAGGAGAAGGACAGCGAATCGCAGAAGCGGCTGGCCGACCTGGAAGCCGACATCGAATCGCTGGAACGCGAGTTCTCCGATCTCAACGAAATCTGGAAGTCGGAAAAAGCCGCACTGCAGGGTTCCACGCGCATCAAGGAGCAGATCGAACAGGCGCGCCTGGATCTGGAAGCGGCGCAGCGGCACCAGGACTACGCGCGCATGAGCGAGATCCAGTACGGCCTGTTGCCGGAGCTGGAAAAGCAGCTGCAGAACGCCCAGGAAGTGGACCGCAAGGATTTCAAGCTGGTCCAGGACCGGGTGACCGCCGAGGAGATCGCCGAAGTGGTGTCGCGCTGGACCGGCATCCCGGTCAGCAAGATGCTGGAAGGCGAGCGCGAGAAGCTGCTGAAGATGGAATCGCAGCTGCATACGCGCGTGGTGGGGCAGGAGGAAGCGATCAAGGTCGTATCCGATGCTATGCGCCGTTCGCGCGCCGGCCTGTCCGATCCCAACCGTCCCACCGGTTCGTTCCTGTTCCTGGGCCCGACCGGCGTGGGCAAGACCGAGCTGTGCAAGGCGCTGGCCGAGTTCCTGTTCGACAGCAGCGACGCCATGATCCGCATCGACATGAGCGAATTCATGGAGAAGCACAGCGTCGCCCGTTTGATCGGTGCGCCTCCAGGCTATGTCGGCTACGAGGAGGGCGGTTATCTGACCGAAGCCGTGCGTCGCCGGCCGTACTCACTGATTCTGCTGGATGAAGTGGAGAAGGCGCACAGCGATGTGTTCAACGTCCTGCTGCAGGTACTGGACGACGGCCGTTTGACCGACGGACAGGGCCGCACGGTGGATTTCCGCAATACCGTCATCGTGATGACCTCCAACCTGGGCTCGCACCAGATCCAGGACATGTCCGACAACGGCGGTGCCGACGTGCAGTCGGCCGAGGCCTACACGCAGATGAAGGCCGCGGTGATGGGTGTGGTGCAGGCGCACTTCCGCCCGGAGTTCATCAACCGGCTGGACGACATCGTGGTTTTCCATCCGCTGGACAAGGCGCAGATACGGGAGATCGCCAGGATCCAGTTGAAAGGTCTGGAGAAGCGCCTGGGCGAACGCGGGCTGCGGATCGAACTGGAAGACAGTGCCTTGCAATTGCTGGGCAACGTAGGCTTCGACCCGGTGTACGGAGCGCGTCCGCTCAAACGCGCCATCCAGCAGCAACTGGAGAATCCGCTGGCGCAGAAGATCCTGGCGGGCGAGTTCGCCAGCGGCGACACCATCCGGGTAGGGGCCAGCGGCGGCGGTCTGGTTTTTACGCGCGGTTAATCCACGGGCGTTAGCATCGCGTCGCGATCTGTAGTTGCATTACAGGCACATGGCCGCGGTTTCGCGGCCATCCCCGTTCAAATGCTTTCTCATGGAGAAACACGATGCACAAGACTCTTTTCGGCGGCGTGCTGGCGCTCGGCCTTGCGCTGACGGCCCTGCCCGCAGCGGCGCAGAACATGACCTGCAAGCTGACCTTCAGTTCTTCAAGCTGGTCGATCTTCTACAAGACCACTTCCGGTACCGGTGTAGTGACCTGCAGCAACGGTCAGAGCCTCCCGGTCAAGATCACGGCCAAAGGCGGCGGTCTTACCGTCGGCAAATCCAAGATCACTAATGGTTTTGGCGAGTTCGCCGAAGTCAGGAACATACGCGACGTGCTGGGCAGCTATGCGGCCGCCGAAGCGCATGCCGGCACCGTGAGGTCCGCCAACGCGCAAGCCATGACCAACGGCAAAGTGTCGCTGGCGCTGGCCGGCAAGGGCGAAGGCTGGGATTTGGGCGTTGCCTTCAGCAAGTTCACCCTGAAGGCGCGCTGACGCTCTTCCCGTTGCCGGCTTCGGTTGCCGCGCAAGCAGGATTCGAGGCCCCGGATAAGCGGGGCCTTTTTTTGCCTGTCATATGACGACAGCGAGTCCGTACGAGCATGGCGCGACTGCCATGCGCCTGCCGTCAGTGCGTTGGAGCTACCCGTGTTCACCTCTGTCGCAACCGACATGGGCGCGGTCTCTCCGGGACGGGCGGGTGCGGTGGAATTGTGAGAAATGTGCCGATATCCTCGGCAGCGCAGGGCTACTTTCACCTTTCCACCCGAGGGGAACCACCATGCACATCTTCAAATTTGCCGTACTAGCGGTTCTTGGTTTGATTGTTTATGCACCAGCATCGACGGCGCAGGCCCAGTCCACGGTCGAATGCCAGTCGCGCGATTACCAATACGACGAATGCTGGGCTGGACCTCTGCGCGCGCCTCAGCTCGTCCACCAGATTTCCAACAGCGCCTGCATCATCAACCGCAGCTGGGGCTATAACCGCCGCAGCGGGTACATCTGGGTAGCCAATGGCTGCGCGGGTGTTTTCGCCGATGTGGGCGGTTATCACCACGGACGCGGTGACACTTACGACCCGGGCGCGCGCCACTACGACGAACATGGACACGACGGCGGCGCCGTGGTCGCTGGTGCGGTGCTCGGCGCGATCCTGGCCGGTGCGGCCAGCGATTCGCACAAGGACCGCCGCCACACCACCAGCAATGTGCATTACGACAGCTCCAGCAAGTACACCGGTTGCCACGGTGTCGGCTGCATGGTCGACAACCCGGACCGGGATACCAGCCAGGACATCGACCCGCGACCGTCGTTCGACAGGGACGGCAACCCCAATTTCGACACCAAGGGGAACTGGCAGGGTTGCCATGGTGCCGGCTGTCTGGTCGATAACCCCGACAACAACTGACTGGTACGACGGATCTGTGCAAAAAAAAGCCCGGCGATGCCGGGCTTTTTTTTCGGACGGACGCCGCGAGGTTGGAGGCTTCCTGTCAGCTGCTTTTGCGCAGCGCGCGGTATGGCGGGGTGGACATGATCATTTCCGCCAGCGAGTAGGCCAGTTCGCGTTCGGCCATGATCGCACCGTCGGCGCCGTGTTCCAGCAGGTGCTTCACTTCCGCATCGCTGTGCGCGCGCGCCAGCACCGTCAGCGATGGGTTGATCGCGCGCAGCTTGGCGATGGCTTCGCCCGCTTCCAGCGGTTGCGGGATGGCCAGCACGGCGATCTTCGCTTTTTCCGGCTGCGCTTCGGCCAGCACCCGGTCGGAGGCGGCGCTGCCGCGGATGCCCGGTATGCCGTTGGCGTGCGCGCGTTCGATGTTGTGGCCGTTGTCGTCTATCACCACCAGCGGCACGCCGCGCTCGCGCAGCACCTGCGCCAGGATGCTGCCGACGCGGCCGTAGCCGATCACGATGGCGTGGTCTTCGGCGACCAGCGGCGGACCCGGCGGCGGTTCGGCTTCCTCCGGCGCGGGCGCCTCCTTCTCGTTGCGCGCCTTCCACTTGTCCAGAGCGACGAACAGGAAGGGATTGGCCACGATGGACAGCAGCGCGCCGGCCAGCACCATGTCGTGCGCTTCCTGCGGCAGGATCTTCAGCTGCAAGCCCAGGCCGGCGAGGATGAAGGAGAACTCGCCGATCTGCGCCAGACTGGCGGAAATCGTCAACGCGGTGCCGGTGGGGTGGCCGAATGCGCGCACGATCACGAACGCGGCCAGCGACTTGCCGACCACGATGATCAGGAACGTGGCCAGCACCTGCAGCGGATAGTTCACCACGATGGTCGGGTCGAACAGCATGCCGACCGAAACGAAGAACAGCACCGCGAAGGCGTCGCGCAGCGGCAGCGAATCGTTGGCGGCCTTGTGGCTGAGTTCGGACTCGTTCAAAAGCATGCCGGCGAAGAACGCGCCCAGCGCGAAAGAGACGCCGAACAGTTTCGCCGAACCGAACGCCACGCCCAGCGCGATGGCCAGCACCGCCAGCGTGAACAATTCGCGCGAACCGGTGGCGGCGATCTTCTCCAGCGTCCACGGAATGACGCGTTTGCCCACCACCAGCATCACCGCCACGAACGCGGTGACCTGCAGCAGGGTGATGCCCAGCGCTTTGGCGATGGCCCAGGCCGGGCTGGTTTCCTGTTGCGCGGCCTCGACCGCCGCGCCGCTGACCTGTGCGGCCGCATCGGCGGTGTTGCCGTCGCCCAGCGCGCCGGCCAGCGCGGGCAGCAGCACCAGCGCAAGCACCATCACCAGATCTTCCACGATCAGCCAGCCGACGGCGATCTTGCCGCGGCTGGTATCCAGAAGCCGGCGGTCTTCCATCGCGCGCAGCAGCACCACCGTACTGGCCACCGAAAGCGCCAGGCCGAATACGAAGCCCTGCAGATGCGGCCACCCCATGTACCAGGCCAGCGCCCAGCCCAGCAGCGTCGCCGCCGCGATCTGCACGATGGCGCCGGGAATGGCGATGGACTTGACCTTCATCAGGTCGGCCAGCGAAAAGTGCAGACCTACGCCGAACATCAGCAGCATCACGCCGAGTTCCGACAGTTGCGTGGCCAGCCCCTGGTCGGCGATGAATCCGGGCGTGAACGGCCCCACCACCATCCCCGCCAGCAGGTAACCGACCAGCGGCGATAGCTTGAAGCGGTTGGCCAGTGCGCCCAGTACGAACGCGACCGCCAGGCCGACCGCAATGAGGTCGATCAGGTCGGTGTCATGGGGCATTCGCAATCCAGCATCGTCCGAGTGGAAACAAGTGTCGCCGATGCCTGGATTCAGGGCAAACCGGAACTGACCGGTACGTTCATTCGGATGCAGGCGCCGTCAAATGAAAAGCCCCGGCATGCCGGGGCTTTTCTTGCTTGACTCAACGCTTCACCGTCACCACTTGTAGCCGACGCGCGCGTAGATGTAGCCGCCGTTGAAGCCGAACGGACTCTGCGTGGGCCACGGTAGCTGGCCGGAGGTGGAGTTGGCGAAGATCACCTCGTCCGGATACTCGTTCAACACGTTGTCGCCGCCGACAGTGAACTCCCATTTGTCCAGCTTGTAGGCGAGCGACAGGTCGAGCAGCCATTTCGCGCCAAAGGTTTGGTCAAGTGCGGGGTTGGCGTTGCGGACGGTGAACTCGCCGTACCGCGTCGCAGTGGCGCCGATGCTGAAGCCGCCCTTGGTCCAGACGCTGTTGAGGAAGAACTTGTCGCGTGGCGCCCCCACTTCGAAGCGTCCCAGCTCTACCCGGCCGAAGCGTACCGCTGCCGGATCGATCAATTCCAGCGCCGCCGGGTTGGGGGCTACGCGGTCGATCTCGGTCTTGTTGTAATTGTAGCCGGTGGTGAAGTCGAGCTTGCTTGACGCCAAGTTCCACGTGTACGTGCCGACGATGTCGATGCCGGTGGTGGTGGTATCCAACGCGTTGGTGAAGTAGCGACCTCCCGCCACGTCAGGGAAGCCGTGCGTGTTGAGGTAGGTGCGCACCGCCGTGCTGGTGAGGTTTTCCGACAGCGTGATGCGGTCCTTGACCTTGATCTGGTAGGCATCGATGGTCACGTACAGGCCTTCGACCGGCGTCAGCACCAGGCCCAGGCTGAAGTTGTCCGATTCCTCGGCCTTCAGCGGTTCAGCGCCCAGCGCGATGCCGGCCGGATTGGTCACGCGGAAAGTCACCAGGTCGAAAGGAATGCCGCCGATGAAGTTGGTTGAAGTGGTCTGGTAGTACTGCTGCTGCAGCGATGGCGCGTGAAACCCGGTCGAGGCGGTGGCGCGCAGGGCGATGGCGTCGTTGAACGCGTAGCGACCGGTTAGTTTGCCGGTGGCTGTGTCGCCGAAGTCGCTGTAGTCCTCGTAGCGCACCGCAATGCCGGCCGACAGCTTCTCGGTGAGATCGCCTTCCAGGCCGACGTAGTACGAAAGGTTGTTGCGGTCGAAGGTGCCGCTGTCGCTGGGACGGAAGCCCGGGAACACCTGCGAGCCGGACGGCGCCGGCGCACCGGCGATCAATTCGCCGCCGTTGATGTATGAGCCAGGCTCGCCCGGTCCGATCGTGTATTCCTCGCCGCGCCACTCGGCGCCATAGGACAGTGTGAGCGGATAGGCCAGTCCCCAGTCCAGCTGCTTGTTGAAGTCGAAATTCAACACGTGTTGCTTGAATTCCAGCGAGCCGGCGTAGAACTCGGTCGGCGAGGTCGGGCCGATGCTGCGGTTGAGCGTGTTCTGGATGTCGAATTCCAGCTTGTTGGAGCCGTAGGTGTAGCTGATGTCGATGTTGGTGCCGCCGGCGGTGTAAGTCTTCAGGCCGCCAGAGAAGCTGACATCGGTGGAGGTATTGAAGATCTGCGGCAAGAAGCCATCGGGATAGATCGACGGGATGTTGCGCGAGTCGCCGGCCGGCCGGAAGAAACCGTTGGAGAGCGATTCGCGCTTGGTATACAGACCGTACGAATAGAAAGTGAGGTAGTCGGCGACGGCGATTTCACCGTTGTAGAGGAAGGAGCCGTTGTCCACTTCCGGATCGCCCAGGCGTTGCACGACTTTGCCGGCCGGCGCGCTGGTGGGGGTGACCACGCCCAGGTACGGCGCGGCGCGGTCGGTCTGGTCCTGGTGGCCGCCCTGGACGGCGAAGTGCACCTTGCCCGCTTCGCCCAGCTTGAAACCGGCGTCGCCCTGCACCTGGTACTGCTCGCCGTCACCGGCGCTGTAGAGGCCGTAGGTCGCGCTGGCGCTGCCGCCCCTGTCCGAACCCTTCAGCACGATGTTGATGACGCCGGCGATGGCGTCGGAACCGTACTGCGCCGAAGCGCCGTCGCGCAGCACTTCCACCCGTTCGATCGCGGAGATCGGAATGGTGTTGAGATCGACCGGCGAGGAACTGCGGCCCTGGCTGCCGTTGACGTTGACCAGCGAGCCGGGGTGGTAGCGCTTGCCATTCACCAGGACCAGGGTGTGGTCGGGTGACAGGCCGCGCAGCTGCGCCGGGCGCATCGCGTCGGTGCCGTCGTTGATGGCAGGGCGTGGGAAGTTGAGCGATGGGATAGCGCGGGAAAGCGCGGTCGCCAATTCCACGGTGCCCGTGGATTGCAGCACTTCGGGAGTAATGATGTCGATCGGTGCGGTCGATTCGGCCACAGTGCGGTCGGAGACGCGGGTACCCGTGACGATCAGGGTGTCCAGGGTCTTGGCCTCTTCGGGAGTTTCCTGGGCCAGGGCGGGAGAGGTGAGCAGCGCGAGGAAGATCGCGGCGGCGAGCGGGGCGGGCTTGCGGTTCATGGCTACTCCAAAAAGATTTTCAGGGTTCAAGAGACTTCAGGGTGGATTCGGTTCTTGTCGCTGGATCCGCCGCGCAGGAGCTGTTGCGGTGCATCAAAGTCTGGATTACAGGCATATGACATCCATGTCAATGATTTATTAACAAACGTGTGACGGGCTGTAATAGTTAAACTATGCAACGCAACTTCGTTAATAACCCTGGCTCATCCCGTGATTTCCTTACGTAATTTCGCCCTGCGCAGGGGCGAACGCCTGCTCCTGTCCGATGTCGACCTGACCATGCACGCCGGCTACCGGGTGGGCGTGGTCGGCCGCAACGGCACCGGCAAATCCAGCCTGTTCGCCGCCATCCGCAACGAGATCGAGGCCGACAAGGGCGATATCGACCTGCCGGGTAAAGTCCGCATCGCCAGCGTGGCCCAGGAAACCCCGTCGCTGCCGGACCCGGCCATCGAGTTCGTGTTGTCCGGCGATGTCGATGTCGCCGCCGCCTTGCGCGCCGAGGCCAAGGCCCTGGCCGACGAGGACTGGGAAGCGGTGGCCATGGCCCACCACCGGTTGGAAGAGGTCAACGGCTACGACGCTTCCGCGCGCGCCGGCAAGTTGCTGCACGGCCTGGGTTTCCCGGGCGATACCCACCAGCGCGCGGTGTCTTCCTTCTCCGGCGGCTGGCGCGTGCGCTTGAATCTGGCGCGCGCGCTGATGACGCCCAGCGATCTGCTGCTGTTGGACGAACCGACCAACCACCTGGATCTGGACGCGGTGCTGTGGCTGGAGCAATGGCTGCTGAAGTATCCCGGCACGCTGCTGCTGATCTCGCACGACCGCGAGTTCCTGGACAACGTCACCACCCACACGCTTCACCTGCATGGCGGCAAGGCCAAGCTGTACACCGGCGACTACACCGCCTTCGAACGCCAGCGTTCGGAACAACTGCGTCTGCAGCAGATCACCCATGAAAAGAGCATGGCCGAGCGCGCCCACCTGCAGAGCTTCATCGACCGTTTCAGCGCCAGCGCGGCCAAGGCCAAGCAGGCGCAGTCGCGGGTCAAGCGCCTGGCCAAGATGGCGGGCACCGAAGCGGTGCGCGCCGAACGCGAACTGGTGATCGAATTCGCCCAGCCCGCGCGCCTGCCGTTCTCGCTGATCCGCTTGAACCATGTAGATGCCGGTTACGGCGAGGACACGGTAATCCTCAAGGACGTGGCTTTCGGCCTGGAAGCCGGCGACCGCATCGGCCTGCTGGGCGTCAACGGCGCGGGTAAGTCGACGCTGGTGAAGACGCTGGTCGGCGACTTGGCGCCAATCCATGGCGACCGCAGCTGCCACCCCGACGTGCGCATCGGCTACTTCGCCCAGCACACGGTGGAATCGCTCAAGCCCGCGCAATCGCCCATCGACCACCTGCGCGACCTGTCGCCGGATGCGCCGACGCAGTCGTTCCGTGATTTCCTGGGCAAGTGGAATTTCCCCGGCGACCGCGCCTTCGAAAGCGTCGATGGCTTCTCCGGCGGCGAACGCGCGCGCCTGGCTTTGGCGCTGATCGCCTGGCGCCAGCCGAACGTGTTGCTGCTGGACGAACCCACCAACCACCTGGATCTGGAGATGCGCGAGGCGCTGGCCGAAGCGCTGAGCCTGTTCGAAGGCGCCATCGTCATGGTCTCGCACGACCGCCATTTGATCGGCCTGGTTTGCGAAACCTACTGGCGCGTGGCCGATGGTGTGGTCGAACCCTTCGCCGGCGACCTGGACGAATACGCCGCCTGGCTGCGCAGCCGCGCCACCGCCCAGGGCAACAAGCCGCCGAAGATTCCCGAAACGCCATTACCAGCCGCACCCGCGGCCAAGCCGGCGGCCCCGGCGAAAAAGGTCAATCCGCACAAGCTGGCCCAGGCCGAAGCCCGTGTGGCAGAACTGGAGGGCAAGCTGGCCGCGCTGGAAACCGAGCTGGCCGATCCTGCGGTTTATGCGCAGGGCGGGGCCCGGGTCGCTGAGATCGGCCGCCAGCAAACACAGCTGCGCGACGCGCTGGCCACCGCCGAGGCCGAGTGGTCGGCGCTTTACGACTAGACTCACCCGCAACGGGCGCGCTTGCTTCGCCGGCCGCCTGCCCCCAGAAACAAGCCACCGCACTCAACCGACGTCGTCCATGCCTATCTATGC
>Ga0247823_10004210_pt1 | contig 11558 bp, 7 predicted proteins | sample 13C_PalmiticAcid_2_FD_192426 | JGI IMG/M metagenome (GOLD analysis project Ga0247823, IMG submission 192426) | Soil microbial communities from agricultural site in Penn Yan, New York, United States - 13C_PalmiticAcid_Day30 | ecosystem: Environmental > Terrestrial > Soil > Agricultural land...
TAACCAGTGATTCATACAAGCAGCAAAAAAAGGACCGGCTTAGTGCCGGTCTTTTTTTATGATTATTATTTTATTTCAAACCGCCATGAGCCAGGCTCCACTTTATATTCTGCCCGGTAATTCCCCATGGACGGAACATTCATTTGCGAGTGCCTGGCAATTCCTCCACTTTGAATGCCATTCACATAAACAGCCTTTCCTTTTCTGACAGGTAAAGTAACTGTTGCATGGCTATTCCCCGGAATGATGACATCATAAGTGATATTACCATTCCCTGCTTTTTTCCAGGCAGAAGATATCAAGCCATAAGGCCCTTTATGCGACGCTGCAAACTGATCCAGCCCCTCTGGAAAATCAGGTTTCAACAAAACATGCTTGAACCCTGGTTCTTTTTCATCCGGAAATATTCCACCAAGCCCTTTGAAATACCAGGCACCTATTTCACCGAACATGATGTGGTTTCTTGAGAGATCCTTTCCTGCATCTATCTTCCAGTTCTCATAAAGGGTGGTAGCGCCGTTTTCCATCCACCAACCCCAGGAAGGATAATTCCTTTGTGAAGCAATCCTGTAGGCAATATCAGTACGATCATTCTGGCTCAATGCGTTCAGGACCGCTTTTGAGCCTAACAGCCCAACATCAAGGTGCATGCTATCCTTCCGAACACACTCCGCCAACTTCTCTGCCACTCCCGATACATATGCTTCAGGCACCATCTCCCAGTATAACGCAGTACTGAGCGGAGTTTGAGTTCCGCCGGCGTAATTCACATTCACGCTGTCAAAATACTTTTTATTAAACGCATCCTTGATCCGCTGCGATAATGCCGCATACTTTTTATGATCCGCATCCTTCTTCAGCAGCTTTGCCGCCTTGCTCAATATCAATGCATCCGTATAATAATAAACAGAAGAAGTGAATTCCACAGGCGTTTTGGATTTCACCGGCACCCAGTCTCCCAGTCCCCAGTCTGTCAGTCCGGTTGGACTGATAGCACTGATATGATCAACATACCTTTTGATGTTCTCATAATTATCGGCCAGCAGGCGACTGTCGCCTGTAAACAGATAAACATTCCAGGGAATCAGAGCAATGGTGCTTGTCCAGTCCGGACCATTCGCCCATTCATATCCCCAGCCACTGGTAGGGATGATGGCCGGCAGCACGCCATTGGATTGTTGTTCATCCCGGTGATCAGCCATCCATTTTTCATACACCGTGATGCCGTCAAAATTGTACAATCCGGTTTCGATGGCAATATGCGCATCTCCGGTCCAGCCATTCTTCTCACGCTGCGGGCAATCTGTAGGATATCCATAGAGATTAGCCAGGTAAGAAGCATTGGTGGCAGCCCAGATCTTGTTGAGAACGGAGTCAGAGGACCTGATATTTCCGATGGGTTCAACAGCACTGTGCATGGAACAGGCAATGAGACTTCCTTCAGTTATCTTCAATGGCTGATTGCTTGTCAGCTCCACATACTGAAACCCTTTGTAATTGAACCGGGGCCTGAAAACCTCTTCCCCACCACCTTTCAGCGTGTAGATATCCGTCTGGAAGGGGTCTGATTTACCAACTGGTCTGTAATGCACGATGATATTCGAGAGGTCAACACTTCCATCTTTGTTCAGGTCCTCTCCATGTTTCAGTCGCACTACCGTTCCTTCCGGCCCTTTTACACTGAGCTCGGTCACCCCGGCAATATTCCGAGGGAAATGGAATACGTACGTGGAATCATTCAGTTTTACCATTTTGCTGGCGCGCAGGGTATCCACGTCTTTTATTGGCACAGTTTGCTGGGAAACGATATTGGTGGAAGGTGCAGCCCGGTAGACCACCTCTTTCCATTTCTTATCATCGAAATTAATATTGTTCCAGCCGGGTTGTTCCTTTCTGGCATCATAATGTTCCGCCGTGTAAATACTATTGAACACAACAGGGCTCAAAGCGGTTTTCCAGTCCTTGCCAGTTGAAACAGTTTCAACGGAACCGTCTTCATATTCCAGGCGGAGGTCCATACAGAAAGCCGGACGCCCTCTCCAGGGGGCTTCGTGAAAAAACCATACTGCGGTGGACTGGTGATTGTACCAGCCATTGCCCAGCAATACGCCGATGGCATTATCGCCCTGTTGCAATTGTTTGGTTACATCATAGCTCACATACAGATTGCGGCGATCGAAGCGTGTATACATGGGATCGAGACGATGATCTCCGATGCGCTTGCCATTGAGATAGAGTTCATACAAACCGGCCACGGCAATGTAAGCGCGCGCATTGAGCAACTTCTTTTTCAGTTTGAATGCTTTCCTGAAAGCAGGCGCCTGTTTCTGGTTAACGTCCCTGCTATCGCTGATCCAGCTTCCGCGCCAGTTCTGTTGCCCGTACATGCCGGTTTCAAAGAATGGTGTCTCCTGCGAAACGTAAAACTGTTTATCATCAACAAACAATTTCACGGTATAGTAGTAACGTGTAAATGGCTGCAGGGCTTTACCGTTGTATTCACCAATATTGTATTTGCTGTTGACCCTTCCGGATTTCCAGAGTTTGCCCTGCTTTGCTTCTGCAGGAGTTGCGCCGATGCCGATCTCATAGGCCACCTGCTCTCTGCCATTCAGGCCTGAGGACTTCCAGGTAAACCTGGGTTTCTCTGCATCGATGCCAATAGGGTTTTCAAGATGCTCGCAACGCAGGTCGTACAGGTAGGGAACAGACTGGCCCTTCACCCGGGTATTGATCACCAGGAGAAGGGCCATCAGGTTCAGGAAATGATATCGAACCATACTGATAAGGATATGTTTGAAAGATGAAAGATCAGTGCTCAGGCAATGCCCCGCTGATAACCTTCGAGCTGCATGCGCATGGTCTTTAACGCCTTGCACATATGCTTCTCTACAGTTGACACGGAGATATTCATTTTCTGCGAAATGTCCTTATTGCTGCAGTTCATGTAACGGCTGAGAATGAATACCTCCCTGCATTTGTCCGGCAAATGATCCAGTGCATGCTGTACAGCGTTGAATATTTCCTTCTGTTCAGACACAATTGAAAAACCGATTTTGCACCCATCCACAAAAAAAACGTGCTGCCGGTGCCTGTTGCGTACTTTCCTGGAGCGGATCTCATTGATGAGCTTATACTTCAGGGACTGCAACAGGTAGGCTTTCACGCTTACTTTCACATCAATCAATTGCCTGCGCTGGTAAAAAGAAGTGAAAATATCCTGGATCACATCCTCGGCCATCTGGCGGCATTGCAAATGTTTATGCGCCACCAGGAGCAGGGTTTCCCTGTGCCTAAGATACAGATCATTGAACGCATTTGTGTCATCCTCGTACTTCAGACGGGAAAACAATTTCATATCGGAGTGTGTGGTAGTGCTGGGGTATGGCATGGCAGTAGCATTAACAGGCATCCAGCCGCTTGTAAGCTGGCTGCCTGTTGTAGTTAATAAGGTTTACAGTAAGATCTTCTTAGTTAGGCCAGTCCTTGTTCTGCGGGTATTTCAGACCGGTGGTCACCGCGTCTATCTGGCTTTGCGGAATGGGCCTGAGGATATGGAAAGGCTGAATATTTTTCTTCGCCTCATAATCGTCAAAGGCCTTTACCCGCTCCAGGAGCTTACCCGTTCGCACAAGGTCGAACCAGCGCATGTTCTCGGCAGCGAGCTCGCGTGTGCGCTCATCCAGGATGAAGTCGATAGTTACATCTCCCGGTCCGATCTCCATAGCGGCCTGCTTGCCAGGGAAGGCACCCCGCCTGCGGACTTCATTGATATAACCGGCGGCCACATCCGCCTGGTTCAGTTTCAAAGCCGCTTCTGCTGCAATCAGGTAGGTTTCACCAAGCCTCATCACAATGATGGGTCTGTGTGAATTCTCGTTGGCCGTTAAACGGTTTGGATCCAGGTACTTGGTCATGGTAGGCCAGATCCTGTTATCAGTATAGTTCTCCGGTGTGAACACGGGATACTTGCGTTTCTGGATCTCTTCGATGGGCAGGTTCACACCAGGATAATACAGTGCCGTATCTCCTTTGCTGAAACTGTAAGGCAGCGTATAGGAAGTACCGTTCACCTTGATGGTATAATTACCCGAAGCTGCCTTGGATGCGATCCAGACGGACTGGAATGTTTTGAAATAACGGCTGTCGTTCACCTTGTCTGCAAACGCTACATTATACACCCAGCTGGTGGCGCGGAACCAGGCGTAAGAGCGGCCATCGTTGAGATTGCGCTCACCGAGATAGGCATCGTACGGGCATACGAACAGGTGGTTCCAGGTGTGGCCGCCACCAAAAGTGAGATCGCGCGAGTATTGAACATTGAACAATACTTCCTTGCTGTTCTCATTGGTAGCTTTGAACACATCTCCAAAATCAGGCAGTAATCCAAGGCCATAGGTACCCTGGTTATCCAGGAGGTCTTTGGCAGTATTGAAGGCATCCTGGAAATCACTGGCCTTCGCCGCTTCCGAGTACCCCCTGGTGAGGTAAACTTTTGCGAGCAAATGTTTGGCGGCTGCGATGGAAGCACGGCCCTGCGCCAGTCCGTTCTGCACGGGGCTGGGCGAAAGGTCAGTAACACAGGTTTTAAGATCGCTTACGATGAAATCATAACATTCCGCCAGGGATGCGCGGGTGGCATCCGTTTTCGGACTGTTGGAAAAATTCTTATTGAGCGTTACACCTCCGAAGAGCTGCACCATATTGAAATAATAGAGGGCCCGCAGGAATTTGGCTTCGGCAATCCTTTGCTTCTTTACAGTTTCACTGATGCCTGTTATCTTTTCTCCGAAATCAACCAGGCCGTTACAGGTATTGATCCAGGTATAACTGTTGTTCCAGGTATTGGCTGAAAATTCGTTGCCCGGATTATAACTCACATTATAATTGGCCACATTGGTTGTACGGTTGCCGTTTGCAATGCGGAACTCATCCGTACCCACCACGGTGAAGGCTTCCAGTCCTTCCTCAGGTCCATAAAGAGAGCGCAGGCCGCCATAGGCAGCGTTCAGTCCACTCTCCTGCCCCTGTGGGGTGGCAAAGAAATCCTCGCTGAGTTTGGAGCGGTTCTCCTCATCCAGTTGTTTAAGGCAGCCGGTGAACAGCAGTGCCGGAATGGTCAGCAGGCTTATATGTTGTGTGATCTTTTTCATAATGGCAGAATTTAGAATGAAATGTTTACACCGAAGATCAGGCTCCACAATGCAGGCGTGATCTCATCCACATTATAGTTGGTTTCAGGGTCAAGGCCTTTGGCATTGCGCACGTAGGGCGAAGCAAATACCAGCGGATTGGAGGCTGTTGCATACAAGCGCATGGACTTGGCCCTGATCCTGCCCAGCAGTTGAGAAGAAACCGTATATCCAAGGGAAATATTACGGATCTTGATGTAGGAGGCATCAAACATATCGAGTGTTGACTTATACTGCGGGTTCTGCAGGGTGGAATTGGGTTTGGGCCAATAGTTGACCGGGTTGTCGGGCCTCCAGTAATCAACATCAAGGTTATTGTAACCGCCCTGGAAAGTGTTCTCCCAACCTCCATGGATACCCGATTTCAGTTTACCGCCCCATTTGAAATACGTTACCACGGTGAGATCGAAGTTCTGGTAAGTAAAGCGATTGGTAACACCGCCTTCCAGTTTCGGCTGGCGAATGCCTACGATCTCTCGGTCATCGGCGGTGATCTTTTTGTCTCCGGTAATGTCCGCCACTTTCACGGTCCCTACCAGCGAATTGGGACCATTCAGGTAGGCATTCTGATTGGCAGCCAGTCCATAACTGATGGCCAGTGCAATATCCTCCGGCGTGTTCTGCCAGATGCCTTCCCGCCTGTAGTCGAAGATCACACCATTGGGTGATCCTACGAACCATCCATTTGCCAGGTCTTTGGTAACACCGGATGCGAGTTTTGTGATCTTCTGTCGATTGTAGAACACATTGAAATCGGTAGACCAGCCCAGCACATTTTTACTTCTGCTTTCCAGGTTAACAGTCTTCAGATTGAACTCCATACCCCTGTTCTCCGTATTGCCGATATTGTTGCGTATACGACGGTAGCCTGAAGTTCGGGGAAGCGTCTGGTACAGCAGGATATCGCTTGTTTTCTGATGATAATATTCAACACTGCCGCTGATGCGGTTATTCAGGAATGCATAGTCCACGCCGAAGTTGAGCGAGGCCGTGTATTCCCAGCCCAGGCTGATATTAGCCGGTGAAGCGGGGTCAGGATAAGTGCCCTGTACATTGGTGCCCCCGAAATTATAATAGAGGCTGGCAAGGCCACCGATGGTTTCGTATGAACCGATGGCCTGGTTACCGGCCACACCATAGCTTGCACGCAGTTTGAGTGCAGAGAGCCAGCTGGTATTTGCCAGGAAATTTTCACGGTCAAGATTCCACGCAATAGCCGCAGAAGGGAAAGTATGCCATTTATTACCTGCCGCCAGCCTGGAGGAACCATCTGTACGCATGGTGAATGTAAGCAGGTATTTATCCATGTAGGAATAGTTCAACCTTCCCATATAACTCAGGATAGTGTTTTTGTTGAAGAACCCTTCGCTGGTAACGTTGCTGGCATACTTGGGATTGAAATACTGGAGATAATCCGCCAGTACGCTCCTGTAGCTGGTTTCAGTAACCTCCGACCTGTTCTTCTGGATACTGTAGAGCGCCGTAAAATTGAGCTTGTGGTCTTTTGCAAATGTTTTATCGTAGGTGAGGATATTCTCCAGCGTATAGTTGACACCGGTAGCAGACCTGTTGAAGCCGTAGTTGGGCGTGCCCAGTTGTTTGGTTGTATTGCTGCCATAGAATTTGCCCTGTGTTTCCGGGCTCAGTTCTATACCTGCATTGAACCTGTATTTGATACCATGTGTAAAATCTATTTCGGCATAGGCAGTTGTGAAAGTGGTGAGCCTTTTCACATCGTCCACCAGGTTGCCTTTCACAAAGTCCTGCATCGGATTCCATACGTTCTGGTTGCTTCCCGGCAGGAAGGTGGCCAATGTACCATCAGCCTGGTAAGGAATGGAGAACGGGCTTGCCTGCAGGAACTGCGCCACCGGGTTGAGGTTAATCCCTTTGGTCATATTGTAGGCATTGAGCGAGTTCAGTCCCACTTTGATATTCCTGCCCATTTTATGATCCAGGCTCAGCTTCACGGTGTAGCGTTCCATACTCTGCCCGGGATAGATGCCGCCGCTGTTGAAATAGCCGAGCGACATATCATACTGTGTTGTTTCCGTGCCGCCGCTAACGCTCAGTTGGTGATTGGTGAGCAGTGGTGTTTTATAGAGGAGGTCCTGCCAGTTAGTGTTGTTACCAGCTTTGTACTGTGCATACTCCGTTTTATCGGAGAACACAGTTTTGGTTGGATCTTCCGACACCAGGGACGGATCATCGATGCCGGTGTAGGTTCCTACCGCGGAACCATTCACGCGCGCCCATTTGCGAAAGGTGAGGAACTGGTTGGCATCCATCACATCATAATGCCCCATGGGTTTATTGAAACCCACGTAGCCGCTGTAAGTGATCACTGGCTTTTGAGAGCGGCCACGGCGTGTATTGAGGAGTATCACTCCGTTACTTCCGCGTGAACCATAAATAGCAGTAGCGGATGCATCTTTCAGGACCTGCGCTGATACGATGTCGTCCTGACTGATGTCATTGAGATTACCATTGAATGGAAGACCATCCAGGATGATGAGGGGGCTATTACCTGCATCCAGCGAGCGTTCACCGCGGATGCGGATAGAAGGTGCTGAAGCCGGATGGCTGTTGCCACCGCTTTTCATCACGGAAAGTCCGGGCGCGGCACCCTGCAAAGCAGTGGTGATATTACCTGCGGGGATCTCGCGCAATTGTTTTTCACTGACAGAGGATACGGCCCCTGTAACATCTGAACGTTTACGTGCGCCATATCCAACGATCACGATATCGTCGAGGGAGTTCACGGCTTTCTGCAATACGATGGAGAGCTCTCTGGCATCTCCAACCGTTTTCAACTGGGTGGCATAGCCCACGAAACTGATCTCCAGGATCGATTTTTCATCCGGCACTTCAATAGTGAAAGAACCGTCGCTCTCAGTGGAGGTGATAACAGCAGCGCCTCTGAGTTTAACGGTAGCACCGGCAAGGGGCTGACCGTTCTCATCGCGGATCACTCCTTTGATACGGATGGGAGCATGCAAAAACGTTTTAGCACTTTCGCCGGAAATAGTGGCGGCGGCTGCAGGACGCTCTTTTACTGCGATCATCTTATCGCCGATTATCTCATAGGTGAGCGGCTGATTCGCAAAAACGGTATTCAGCGCCTGTTCCAGCGGTTTGTTGCGGATATCGAGATCAACAGGTTTACCTTTTTCGAGAAGCTGATCTTCGTAAAAGACGGTGTACCCGGATTGTTTTTTGATTTCGCGGAGTACTTTTTTAAGCGGAGCTTTTTTCTCAGAGATGGTAATATTCTGGGCAAGGCCGGTACCATATATCTGGAATGCAGAGAGCAGCAGCAGACAGATCAGTTTAACTGAGCGTCTTCGGAAACCGGAGCTGCGGGCCGGCTTCGAAGTGCAAGCAATCGGGAACATCATAAAGTTAATTTAGGTTGTCCAAAAGAATCCCAACACCTGTATCACAGGTGCACGTAACTAAAAGGCTTTTTCTTATTTATTGAATAGAATCAGGGAATTACAGTCAGTTTCTTTTTTTGCGCATCGATGGTGAAATTGATATTGGCCGCACTGAACAACTGCAAAAGTTCCGAGAGCTTTGCAGTACGGGGAATCTCGCCGGAGAACTTTCTGCCGGGGATCACTCCTTTGATCTCCACATCAACATCATACCATCTTTCCACCTGCCGCATGATTGCATGAATGTCTGCACTATTGAACATCTGGTAGCCATTTTTCCAGGCGATCACCTGTTCAACATCAGGATGCTCCACCAGTGTGAGCATTTCATGTGCCCCCAGCCTGCTTTGCTGGCCGGGCAGCAGTTTCATGGAATGATTTCCATTGATGAATTTCACACTGCCATTCACCAAAGTGGTTTCCAGTGAACCTTCATTGGGATAGGCCATCACATTGAAGGCCGTCCCCAGCACCAGTATCTTCGACTTATTCACTGTTACCGTGAAAGGGCGCTTTGCATCCTTCGCTACCTCCAGGTACACTTCACCGCTCACTTCGATATTCCTTTCATTTCCCGCAAAAACGCTGGGGAAACGGATGGAGCTGAGTGCGTTCAACCAAACGCGGGTGCCATCTTCCAGCTTCAGTTGCTGCTGGCTGCCGCGTGGCGTGCTCAGTTGGTTATAGCCTGCTATGCCCTGTTGGCCATGCCCCGAAGCATCGAACTGAAGCTGGTTATCATTCTTTACAATATTCACTTCCGTATCGGCTGTCCGGAGTCTGCCATCGGCAGTTGAATCCAGTATAATGGTTTGTCCGTTCGCCAGCTTCAATGTGGCTACATTGGTACCGGGATCGATATCATTCAGGGTTTGCTGCACCAGTTTGTTACCGGCCTGTTGTGTGCGGGGCCTGGTGAACCATATAACGGCAGCTGCTGCAACGATGAATATAGATGCAGCTGCCACCCATTTGTACCATGTACGTCTCACAGGGCGGACTGGCGTTGACATACCGGCTCCCATCTTCGATTGTATCGAAGAAAGGAGTTGCTCCCGGTGGGCTTCCCTGCTCATTGCGATATTACCGGGCACGGCTACTACATCCGATTCGGTCAGTGACTGGTACCACTGGTGATACTCCTCCTCCTCTTCCGGAGTAATACTCCCGTTCAGGAACTTTTCCGCCAGTTCTTCGTATCGTTTATATGCTTGTAGATCTTTCATGAAGTAGCCTTATGTATAAGTCAATTAAATAGTGCGCATCCCTATACCGGTCTAAAAAAATATTCTGAAAACAGAGCGGAGGGCCTTCAGTGCCCTGGTGATATTGGCTTCCACTGCTTTTTCAGAGATCCGGAGTTTGGCCGCCACTTCTTTCTGTGAAAGTCCTTCGTCTTTCCTGAGCTGGTAGGTGAGCCTGCATTTGTCAGGCAGCAGGCTGATCTGACGTGCCAGTCTTTTTTTAAGTTCTTCGTGATCTATCTGTTCCTGGGTGGAGTTATCGATATGCATTTGCTGAAGAATGGCCGATTGCCGGTAGGCTTCTTCCCGTTTCTTTTTTGCCTGCGCATTGATCACACGGTATTTCACTGCAACGGCCAGGTAGGATTCCAAAGTACCGGTGATATTCAGGGAAGCGCGCCGCTCCCAGAGATCAAGGAAAATATCCTGCACAATTTCTTCTGCAATGGCAATACTGGAGGTTTTGGCTGCCGCTACATACAGCATACGTTCCCAGTAGCGATTGTAGAGCTCTGAAAAAGCAAGGTGATCACCATCACGCAGGCTGGTCAACAGATCGCTGTCATGATATGTAGAGTAAGAGACCATTCGATTCAAGGGTTGCCAGAGGCATTGCCGGCCAAGTTACATATTTCTGCCCTATCCCCTGTTTATAGTGGAGCAATTTCATACTAAAAAGGTACAGGTCAATAAACAGCCGGCACCTTTTGTGCGAAGCTTCAAAGATGGTCTCCAAATCTGGAATACCGTTTCCGATTCACGCTTTATTTATTGCAGCTCCCCTGCCATCCCTCACCTTTCATGCAGGTATAACATACGGTCCAGCCGCCTCCCTTCTACTTTTGCCTCTCAAAATTGAGTTTATATGAAGAGAAGATTTTCAGTTGTGCTAATGGTAATGGGATTGGCATTTGTGGCCTGCTCCTGCTCAAAGAAAGACAAGGAAGACGGGAATTACGGCAACTATCCCAGAACAACCGTACCGGATGATCTGGTAGGTTACTGGCTCACAGGTTCCACGTCTATCGGTAATTTCTGGGGATATGATGGCAGCTATGCCGGTGCGGCCTATGAACTGGCCGTTGGGTACATGCTGTTCAAGGATGGCCGCGCACGTGAATATTTCTATTACACCAGCACCACGTATGGATGCAGAAGCCAGGTACTGGGTTACAAAGAAGGAACGGTTGAAGTGGATGTGAACAAAAAGACATTTACTTTCTATTCTGCCAGCGGAAACTACAGGTCGTACAAAAGCTGCGGGGGTTCAGACAATGGCAAAACAAAAACCTACGGGGCCGATGAACTTTACCCTAAAAAGACGGTTAGTTATAATGATGTTGAATTCAGAAAGGAGAATGGCGTGATCAAATCATGGCATATCCACTATAGCGATGGATCATCGATGGAATTCACCAAAACCCAGGAGCCTCAAAAAAACAAATCTTTATCAGCCAATGGATCTTTTGAACCTCGGGACTAACGCCCTTCGTAAAGCAGCACTCAATCTGGAAGCCAAGGAATATATACTCGGCAACCCGGTGCTGTACAATACACTGCGGAAAGCTGCAGACCGTTATATCGGCGGTGAGGACCTCACCGAAACCATTCAGAAAGTGAGCAGGCAGGCTTCACTGGGATACAAGACCAGCATCGAGTTCATGGGCGAAAGCACCATGACGGAA
>Ga0247823_10004211_pt1 | contig 11558 bp, 6 predicted proteins | sample 13C_PalmiticAcid_2_FD_192426 | JGI IMG/M metagenome (GOLD analysis project Ga0247823, IMG submission 192426) | Soil microbial communities from agricultural site in Penn Yan, New York, United States - 13C_PalmiticAcid_Day30 | ecosystem: Environmental > Terrestrial > Soil > Agricultural land...
CTCCACGATATGCCCTGAACATACCTCCGGTTCCTTCACCTGATATTGACCAGGTATCATACGTATAGATCGGTACAGCTATATGTGGGGAATTATTGGTGTATGCTACATCTTTTTCTCTGTTGAAATCCAACAGCACTCTTGCATTAGAACCTGCATCCTGATAGTTCAGGTATCCATATGCGGGCACCGTTTGAGTTTTATCATCCTCGTGAATGAATTGTTTGGATATATAGCCCCTGAGGAATCCGCTGGGATGCACACCCCATGCCTCACCACCTACTTTCACACTGATAGTCGTTTGTTTGGAGGTATAGGGAATGCTGATAGTTGGTGTAAAAGAAGGTTTTGAGAAAGAGATCCCTGCATTTAAAGAAGTTCCTGCACTGTAACGTGTTTTCTTTTCTGAATTCAGTGATTGCTTTACAGAACCTGTAATCTGCAGTTCCTGGATCCCAAGGCGGGAGTTGAAGTTGCTGCCGATTGTAGCACTGCCCTTTGTTTTAGAATCTTCCTTTCCCAAGGTAAAACCAATACTGGGAGATATATCCAGGCCGGACTGTGAGTTGTTGGTAATTCCCAGGGCGGTTGTAAGTGATCCCTTTCCACCAACACCCGCATTAATGCTGGCATTGAGGCCCACTTCGGTACCCCATCCTTTGTATGTGTTGTGAAAGATCCCGAGGGATGCCTGAAAGTTCATGGGCCAGCCAATGAGTTCCACATCCGCCCCTCCTGTAACACCTTTGGTTACATTGTCTTTCATGCTGATAGTCTTGGTCACCTTATCTTCCCCTCCCTTGAAATCATCCGGCAAGCCCCTCATATTCCTCGAGATCACACCCGGGTTGATATTCCATCCCAGCCCTACCCAACTTGCTTCCTGGTCCATTGTTATCCCACTCTGGTAATGCAGATTCACAGGGTATCCGCCTACATCCAGCAACGGAATATTGTAGGAAAAATCTCCCGAGAAAAGATCTACCAGGTTATTGGCATTCACAGACTGAAATGAATTCATCTCCGGCTGTGTAGGCCCTGTACCGAATGCACTTTCTTTTTCTTCAGGTGCTGCATTCAATTCAGGCACTGCAATGCTTTCGCCTGCAGCTGATGCCGGAATACGAAAATCTTCATCTCTATGAAACCTGAGACTTTCTCCTTCCGGAAGCAAAGGTTTTACTGATACCGGCGCAAACCGCGCAAATGCATAATCAGGTCTGATCCTTCCTGCTTCTGCGCGTGACGATACCGGAATAAGAATGAATTGCAGATAAAATAAGGTGGCTAAAAGCCGGGCAATGGCTTTATGAAATCTGGCCAGGGTCTGTACCATGGGGAAACTATTTAGATCGAAGCTTAATTACGGTTTACGATATTCGAATTTGATATACCACTTTTCGTTCCTGGCATTGATCAATTCCAATGTGTAGATATGCTTGTTCACCACACTCAGCGGCTGAAGATCGAAGCTGATAAAATTCTGTCCATACTTCACTTTCATGGCATTATCATCCAGTGCCACTTCTTTACGCACAGCACCAGTGATATCAGTCAGTTTGATCGCAACTGAAGAATCACTCGTTTCATGTTCGTAACTGAACCTGAGTTTATCGCCTGCAATCACATAGCTGGCATCATCTTCCCTGCGGAGTTTGGTGAAGTATCCCCTGGATTGAGAGGCAGAGCTGTCGATACCATACCGCTTCACTTTGAAGGTCCAGGTCTCACTGTTGCCGACAGGCATCATTCCATTCTTCGCAACTATGCGCCAGGCGTATGTTTTTGAAGAATCGAGTTCTGGAAGTGTCAAAGGGTATTGATAGGTGTTGAGTGTAATATTACCCTGTGCCGCAACAGGAATATTCTGCTGAACGGCATCAGCTGCGCTTTGCGTTGGGAAAAGTTCCACCAGCGTAAAATCATACCGGAGGTTAGCGAAGAGCTGATAGGGGGATGGCGGCAACCAGTTGAAGAAAGGTCTGGTGGTTTCCGCGAAATCATTGTTTCCCGGCAGTACCAGCATCGGCGGGCTTAGAGGTTCTATCTCGAAAGTTTCACAGGTCTCGGCAAGCGGTTCTTCCGCACCTACTTTCTGTGTGCTGATCAATGTATAGCAAATATTGAAAATACCTATGGGGAGAAAGCCATCCGGACTGGGATCAATTGCATAAAGCGAAGAGCCGGAGCTGTATGTGATGGGCTGTACATCCTTCACCTGTACCTGCTTTGCGCCGGAAGGCAGTAAGAAGGCCCTGGTGGTACCGGATAAAACCTGCTGGTTGCTGGCAACATCCGTTATCACCATTTGAATACGGACCGTCAGCGGATCTTTGGTACCATTCATTAAAGCAAGATTCCATAGCTGCGGTTTAATACATAATCCCAGGGGAGGAACCTGCAACTGAATTACTACCTGGGCATGACTGGTCAGCAATGCAAATAGCATTGCCAGGAATAGGTAAAATGATTTCTTCATTGAGCCAAATTAAAATTGGTCAGTTAATAACTAATCAGGCCGAAAATGTAAATAGTGAGCGATGGGCTGTAAAACAGTGGCAACCGGAGTTTCGTGAGAAACGAAGGTTGGATTTATGACTCCGAGGTACACCACGGGCTGGTGGGGAGTACGACAGGTTTAAGGGTCATTATCATGTGCAAAGTAAGGGACTTACTGCATTCAAAGTATACCCGAATATTAATTATTTTTTACCGGTAAGAGTTTTTATCTAGCGGGACCGGCGAAATGCAGATCAGGCTTGAATTACTCTAAACCGGGAAAATTATTATTTGACAAAGGTCATCGAGGGACGTTCGTCGGGGAGCACTCGTTCGCCATCGCGGTAAGCACCGAGTCGGCAGAGGCGACAAAAATAAAACTCACTCGCCGGGAGGCAAGCGACTGGAAGCTGCTAAATTAATAGGGGCCAACCTTTTTGGTCAGCCCCTCCAACAATTTCATGTTGCAAGATTATTATTTCAATAACTCCCTTAGCAATTCCTCCAGTGCTTTACCATGAATATTCTTCGCAACAATAACTCCATCCGGGTCCAGTAAATATGTAGTAGGTACCCCGGTTATCTGGTAAAGATCTGCCGCTGCATTTCCCTTTTTAAGGTCTGAAACCTGCAACCAGCTTAGGTGGTCGTCCTTTACAGCTTTCAGCCAGGCATCGCGCTTTGTATCCACTGATACACCAAATACAGTGAAATTTTTATCCCTGAACTGCGCATATACCTTCACCAGTTCTTTATTGTCTGCACGACATGGCTTACACCAGGATGCCCAGAAATCAACCAGCACATACCTGCCACGCAAAGAAGAAAGGCTGATCGCCTGCCCGCTGCTGTCCGGTTGACTGAAATCGGGGGCCAGCATACCAGGAAGGAGTATGCGCTTTTTATTCAGCGAATGCAATAGCTCCTCCCCTTTCCTGCTGTTGCGTAATCCGGCATCCAGCCCGCCATACGCTATCAATAAAGAATCGAAAGCTGACACTGTTGAAGCATCATTGCCCATATACCGGATAGCATTCAAACTCACCAGCGATGCCGGATGATCTTTTATAAACCGGCGATTCACTGCCTCCATCTCCTGCTTCAATTGTATCATCACCGGGTCCTGCTTCCTGTCCTCTCTGCCGGCCAGGCCCTCTGCCTGTTGCGTGAACCTTTTCCGCAAAGGCTCCATGAGTGAATCATACCGCTGTAGATCTGCATTCAAAACAGAACCTGAAGTAACGGCATTCTTCATCGAGTCTTTGCTGCTGAAATATACAGTACAGGTATCGATATAGAACATCAGCTCATCATATGGCCATTTGATAGGATTGCCATCCCTGCTGAGAAAGAGGGATGCCATCACCGGTTCATTGACAGAACCTTTGAAGCTGAACTTCCCTTTCTTTAGAGTTACAGAATCTATCTTTGGACCATCATGCAGCGCGTATCTCAGGTATACTTTTGCCGGAGCACCCAGCGATCCTATTTTACCTTTCAGTATAAACTCTTTCGTCTGCCCATTACTGTTAACAACAATAAAGAACACTGACACTATCATCAATAATCGCATAGCTGAAATTTTATTGAGGGTCATAACCTTTGTTCTGTCTTAGATTGGGGTTTACAGCAATCTCCGTGATCGGCAGCGGAAGGATCGTATCATTCTTGTTCCATTCGCCTCCTTTCAATGCTGTAATGCCAGTTGGGCCGCTCATCAATGCATCCAGCGAGCCCGTCCGTTTGAGATCGAACCAGCGATGCCCCCACTCCGTGAACAATTCAACCCTGCGCTCACGCTGTATGGCGTTCAATACAGAGGGCTTGTCCGTAGCGCCATTATAATCATCCAATCCCGCTCTGAAACGGATCTCATTGAGGTCATCCAGGGCAGCAGGGTTATCCTGCTGCGCACGGGCTTCCGCCCTGATCAGGAATTGCTCTGCAATTCTGAGCACCATGAAGTATTCAGTTACTGCCGAGCTTCTTTCACTGTTCTTGTATTTTGAAGCATAACGATAGGTTGTGGCCCCTGCCGTGAAACTACCAACCCAGCCGGTTTTACGGGCATCGCCTGTTTCAAAGGAATTGTACAACCAATCCGTCATGCTGTTGTGATTGGAAATTCCGGGTGTTGTCTTCAATGTATAGAAAAAGCCATCCATGGTATTGGTATATACCGGGTTGGCGCTGGCCAGCTGCCAGATGGCTTCCTTACTGTTCTTCAGGAAAACCTGGTTCAATGGGATAAGACCATAAGAAGAATTTCCGATCAGCTCCGTTGCCTGCAGCTCAGCATTCCGCCAGTCCTTCAGGTAGAGATAGACCCTTGCCAGCATAGCCGTGGCAGCCGCTTTGTTGGGCCTGATCTTTTCCGTTGTGGTGAGATTGCTCGCACTCTTATATTCCGCCGTCAGGAGTTTTTTCGCTTCCTGCAGATCATCGAGGATGAGCTTGTAGGCTTCCTGCTGTGAACTCCTTGTGAGTTTGTTGTTGATCTTATAATCTGTACTGGTGGGGAGCGGAATATCTCCATACAGGTTCACCGCATAGAAATTGATGAAGGCGCGCATGAACCTGGCCTCTCCCAGCAATTGCTGCTTCACTTCAGCCTTGAGGGTTTCAGATTGCTCTACACCTTCAATAGTTGAATTGGCGATGTATATGAACTTGAAAAAGTTATCCCAGAAATAAGTGCCGGGGTTGGAAGAGAGATTGTTCTTGTAAAACTGTGTGGCAGCCACACCAATAAAATAATTGTGCAGTTCATCGGCGGCGGTTCCCATGAACTTGCCGATGCTCCATGTGCCGTCAGAAATATTTGCCGCAGAATGCATGGTATTGTACAGTCCCGTCATCACGGCCGTGGCAGTTTTGTTATCAGAGAATACGGCGGATCCTACGAGACTGTTCTTGGGCACCGGTACTTCCACAGCTTTCTTGCAGGCCTGAAACCCTGTTCCGGTGAGGATCACAGAGAACAATATCAATTTCCCTTTTCCGATATATGATGATAGATACATAGTCGATAGTTTAAAATGTGAGTTGACAACCAAGGGTGAATACTTTCAAAGGAGGCAGCACCAGGTAATTCCTGTTCTCGGGATCATACCCCTTGTAATTGGTAATGGTCACCAGGTTCTGCCCCTGGAAATAGATCTTCGCTGTTTGCAGCTGCAGGCTATTTATCCAGCGTGCCGGCAGGTTATACGACAATGAAACGTTCTTCAGCCTGATATAAGAGGCATCGCCATATTGCAGATCACTGTTCACTGCATTATTGGAAGATTCAATAGTGCTGTAATCCTGGTTGTAGCGCTGGAACTTCGCAATATCCCCTTCTTTCTGCCACCTGTTGAGCACATCCACCGGTTGATTGGCGCTGAAGGTGCCGGGCAATCCTTCAACATGCTCGTATAAATAATTCATCCACTTCTGCTTCACGAACTGGAACAGGAAATCCAGGTTGAAATTTCCATAGCTGATATTGTTCTGCAGACCGCCATAGAACTTCGGCCCGAAATCCAGCAGGCTGATATCGTCTACCAATGGTATAGGTGAAATGGTGGGCTTTCCATCACTGCCCATAAACTGGAAAAGTCCCGTTTCCGGATCCACTCCTGCATATTTGTAGGCCTTGGTGGCAGTGAGCGGCTGACCGATGATCAGTCTTTCACTATAGCTCGATGCCTCGAAATTGGGGAAGGAAACCAGCTTGTTTTTGGGAATAGTGATATTGAAAGCGGAAGTCCATTTGAATCCGGCCTTACGGATATTGACGGAATTGAAACTGAACTCCCAGCCCTTGTTCTCAACCACGGCAGGCAGGTTCTCTGAAATGGATGCAAAGCCTGTAACAACTGACAATGGCGACTCTACCAACTGATTGCCTGAGCGGTTGTTATACCAGCTGATGGAGAGATTGAACCGGTCATTCAGGAAACCCAGTTCCAGTGCAGCTTCCAGCTTCTTGTTCTCTTCCCAGGCAAGCATCGGGTTGTAGAAGTTGACTGGATACAACCCCTGTGATCCGCCGTAGGTATTGACGGTGGAATTGTAACGGTCGAGGTAACTGTAATCTGCCACCTGGTCGTTACCCGAAGTACCATAGCTTGCACGCAGCTTACCGAAGCTGAGGAATGGCAGTGCCTGTTCTATCCGGTCCTCTTTCGAGAATACCCATGCAGCGCCGGCTGCATAGAAATTAGCGAACTGTTTACCCGGACCAAAACGGCTGCTGCCATCCCTGCGCGCGGTAAGATTGACGATGTACTTTTCATCATGGCTATAATTGATGCGGCCGAATGCTGCATTGTACTTATAGAAGATATCTGTGAGCCGCTCCACAGTGATGATGCTGGCTGCCTGGATATTTTCCAGCAGGAGATCTGAGCTGAAGCCTCTTGCCGCCAGGCGTGTGCCTTCGTTATGGCTTTGCTGGAAGCTGAGGCCTGCAAGCGCCGATAATTTTCCCTTACCGATATTGAGCCGGTAATCGAGCTGTGGTTCTGCGATCCAGGATCTTGTGTCTGAATTGTTGAATTTGCTGGAACCGGAGCTCTCTCCTCTCAACGGATCGATGGTAGTGAATGGGATCAGGTTGCGCTGGTCCATGTTCACATTGGTGTAACCCAGACTGGTCTTGAAGTCCAGCCCCTTCATAATATTATAAGTGATCATCAGGTTGGCCAGCAGGTTGGTGGCCCTTCCCTTGTATGGCTGCATCAGGAAGGCGTAAGGATTGCCTTTCAGCCAGGTGCCACCTGCCCAATTGAGGGTGCCATCTTCATTGAAAGCCTTCGGGGCATTGGGTGCGAAGTATGACATTATGGAAACGGGATCGGTAATGGGCAAGGTGGTATTCTCGCTCACATAGGATCCTGAGAAATTGAATTTTAAACGCTGGTCTTTCGATCCTCCTGCAAGGCTCACATGCATGGATGCTTTTTCCATGGCGTTTTTTCCGGGATATACAGTGGTCTCCCTGTGATAGCCACCGCCGATCTTGTATTGGATCTGGTCCGAACCGCCGGATACGGAGGCCTGCGCATCCGTGTATTTCGCGGTATTGCCGATCAGTTGATCCTGCCAGTTGGTATAACTGTTGGGGTCCCAGGTATTGCCACCCAGTACATCAAAATCATAGCCAGGATCAGGATCCACGCCATCGTTTTTGAAAGCTTCCTTTCTCATTTCTAGGTATTGCGGAGTGCTGAGGTATTTCACCTGTTTGGTTACCTGGGCGATGCCCTGGTAGAAATTTACATCCACTTTCGCCTTGCCTGCCTTGCCTTTGCGGGTAGAGATCAGCACAACACCGTTGGCGCCGCGGCTGCCATAGATGGCAGTGGCATCGGCATCTTTGAGCACTTCAATACTGCTGATATCATTTGGATTGATCAGGTTGAGCGGATTGCCGCCTGCGGGGTTCAGGTTATTGTTGTTCTGTAATTCCGGGGCGATGGAGAATGGAACGCCATCGATCACATACAGCGGATCGTTGCCGTTGGCGATACTGTTGATGCCACGAATCTGTACCTGGAAAGCACTGCCGGGCGCACCGGAGCTCTGTGAAATGAACATACCGGGAACCCGGCCGCTCAGTGCTGCCAGCGGATTGGATACAGGCTGACGCGCAATATCTTCGCCCGTAACTTTAGAAACGTTACCGGTGCTGGTCCTTTTATTATCGGTGTAATATCCTTTGTTCACCACTACTTCCTGCAGGCTGGTTTCGGCAATATTCATCACTGCCTGAACGCTTCCATCTTTCACTACTATTTCCTGTGATTCATACCCGATGCCGGAGAATACCAGCACATCGCCCTTCTTTGCATTGATGGAAAAATTACCGGCGGCATCAGTGGCAGTACCGGTTTTGGTGCCTTTGATCAGCACATTGATACCGGCGAGGGGCTGCCCGTTATTGTCTGTAACCTTACCCGTTACAGCAGCAAAGAGGAGCTGGAGGAAGTCTGTTTCCTCTGTTGTCTGTTTGTTTACCGGTTTGGTGGCAATGATGATGGTCTTGCTTTCGATGCTGAACTGCAAGGGCTGTTGTTCCAGTAATTTCCGGAGGAAATCAGCCAATGGCATGTTGACGGCATTGATAGTGGCGGGCTTTGTGCCTTCCAGCGTTTGATCAGTATACAGGAAGATATACCCTGTTTGTTTTTCCACCTGTTTGAAGATGGCTGGCAGGGCTGTGTTCCGGGCATTCACGGTCACCTGCTGGGCGAGGCCTTCAGCATTCGCTTGCAGTAGAAAAACAGTCAGGAGAACTACAGTGAGCTTCATCACTAATAGGGTTTTGATGATCAGCCGGCGCTTGCTTTCCCGGTGAGTTCGCATTCCGGCACCGGCCCTTAGGGGCATAACGATGTAATCCATAACTTTACAGTAGTTTGGGTTGATGATAATAAGCAGAGTTCTGTCAGAATGATTGTTTATGGGATCGGCCCGAATGAGTAACCGGAAATGTGTCCAGCATTTCCGGTCCTTTTTTCAGACCGCTCCATGCAGTTAGGTGATCATAATATTGAAGCGTTATTTGTTTTTTGAAATAATCATTGTTCTTCCATTCATGGTTGCGCTGATACCGAAGTTCTGAAGGAACCGGATGATGCCTGAAAGCTGAACGCCTCTGTCCATCCCCCCTTTGAATACAACATCCGGTGCGGCCCCTTCATACTTCACATCTATATCATACCAGCGCTCCAGTTGTTTCATCACTTCCCTGAGCGATACATTATCGAAATTGAAGAAGCCGTTCTTCCAGGCCATCACTTTCTGCAAATCAGCGCCATTCAGCACTTCCGGACTTTTGTCTTCCGCTCCCCGGCTGATCACTGCCTGCTGGCCGGGTTTGATCACAACTGAGCTTACCTTAACACTTCCTTCGATTAAGGTGGTGGTGATATTCCTGTCATCAGCATAGGCCTGCACATTGAAACTGGTGCCCAGCACATCGATGGTTGACTTACCGAGCTCTACACTGAATGGCTGACGTGGGTTACTGCTGACTTCCAGGTAGGCTTCCCCGCTGATCTTTATATTTCTGCGCGCACTGTTGAAAGCGGTGGGAAAGGTCACTGAGGAAGCAGCATTCAGCCAGAGCCTGGTGCCATCCGGCAGCGTGATCCGGAACTGGCCGCCACGGGGTGTGGACAAGGTATTCATAGCTGTGGCGTTTGCAGCTTGCTTATCAACATGGTATACCAGGCTTCCATCGGCACCGGTTGTTACCGGCAAACTGGTATTGCCTTTAAGTTTCAGCATTCCGGTGCTGTCAAGCAAAATGGTAGAGCCATCGGCCAGGGTAAGTGTGGCAATGTCTTTGGCAGGCAGGATCTCCTGCTGGTTGGATACCGGATCTTTACCTGCGAATTGCTTTGTTTTTTCCGGCCTGAGCCAGATGTAAAATGCCGCAGCCAGCAACACCAGCAGGGATGCAGCTGCAGCATAGTAGTATTTCACAGGCGTTCGTTTTGGCTTGATGCCAACCACATTCTCAAGAAGATGGCTGCGCATCCGGCTAAGGTCTATCTGCTCCGCCTCCTGTTCTGCGAACTGAAGCGTGACGGTATTCTCCAGTAATTCATCCAGCCATTGCTCATAGGGCTGCTGACCGGAAAGCTCCCTGAACTGCTGCAGTTCTGCTGCTCCGATCCTGTCTTCCAGGAAAGCATGATATAATGATGAAAATTGCTCTTTTTCCATATGGTATAGGCGCAGACATTGAGCTGCAACTATACGGACACATTAAAAGGCGCCTGGTATGCAGTGAAATCAAAATTTATTTGGTACCCAGGAAAACCAGCAGCACATGGAGCAATAGAGGGTGGCGGCGCCCCAACTGTTCGCGGATGATCAGGAGTGCGCGGAAGATGTAGCTTTTTACGGAGATCTTTGAGATACCGAGACGTTTGGCGATCTCTTCATGACTGAGCCCTTCCACCCTGCTCAAGGTAAACACCTTCTTCAGCTGTTCCGGTAAGCTGCCGATAGCCTCATTCAGCGCAGATTCCAGCTCTTTGAACTCCAGGCGGTCCTGCGCATTGGCGGTGGATTCCCTGAAATAGCCGGCGAGGAAGGCTTCATTGCCCGGCGACAATACTTTTTTCCTCAGGTAATTTCTGAGCAGGTTTTTGGAAACGGTATTGAGGAAGGCTTTGAAGTTCTGGACATCAGAGAGCTTGTTACGGTTCACCCAGAGCCTGGTGAAAATTTCCTGCGTGAGGTCCTCAGCCATAGCCGGGTCCTTGGTGAATTTAAGCGAGAGAAAATATACGTGTCTGGAATAGAAATCAAAGATGGTGGCATAGGCGGCAGCATCCCCGGCAGCTATCTGCAGCAGTAGTTGTTTCTCGTTGTATAGTTTTAGTTCGGGCAATACAGGGTCCTGATCGGTAATCGAATTCGTGAAAATCGGGAAGGTTCAATGGAATGGTGAGAGATGAGGCTGTGGTGTAAATATAGCTCAATATGGATTTTTCCGGCAGTTTTTGTTGAAAGCGTGATCAGGTCAATGAAAGGGATAGTAACTAACGCGTGTTGGTATTGAACCAGAGCGTCTCTACAGAAAACAATTAAAATCCATTGTGTTTCTAAATAGATGTGAATCCTATGCTCCAGTTAATGTCTTTAGAGATCGATGCAGCGAATAAATCTGTTAAATCTGTCATTCCGTTTTATTTAATCCTTTCATTAACCCAAACATCCCCGTTTTTCATCTCAAAACCAAGAAAGCCTTTTTTTCTGTCGATATAAAAAAAGCTGATCGCATAATCGATCCCAAAAGTACCGTTGGGCGCAAGGCGATAATAATTGGAGATAAAAGTATTGTTCAATCTGCAGGTATCTGTCGAGAGCGGAGGCAATGTGTCAGCGGAGTACAGGAACCCAGGTAGTGTGATAAAAAAGCTATTCCGGTTATCGGTAGGATTTCTGTGTACGAATAATTCAATCGACTGGCCCTGTTGCTTTTGATACCCGGGAATTTCAAAATTCATGATCCATATATTATAAGGTTTAGGATTCATGAACCCTCCTTTGGAGTT
>Ga0247823_10004212_pt1 | contig 11555 bp, 8 predicted proteins | sample 13C_PalmiticAcid_2_FD_192426 | JGI IMG/M metagenome (GOLD analysis project Ga0247823, IMG submission 192426) | Soil microbial communities from agricultural site in Penn Yan, New York, United States - 13C_PalmiticAcid_Day30 | ecosystem: Environmental > Terrestrial > Soil > Agricultural land...
AAACCCGGCTGAGTTCAGCCATGTTTCACCCGCATCGGCCGAGCATGCCTGCACGCCAATCCGGCGTGGGGGAGTACCCGACATGAAGCGTCTGACCGCCACCGTGCTGGCCATCGGCCTGCTCGCCTCTGGCGCGGCCTCCGCGCAGTCCACGCGTTACTACGGCACCACGGACCGCTACGGCGACGAACCCTATTACGACTACGCGCGGGTCGTGCGCGTGGATCCCATCATCGACAACGGCTACGGCCGCTACGGCAACACCAGCGCCAGCCAGCGTTGCTACTACCGCGACGCCGATGACGTGTATGCGCGCGATGTCGACGGCGATGGCTACCGCAACGACGGCTATCGCGACGACCGCTACGGCGATGACGGCTACTACGGCGACCGCCGTTATCCAAACCGTAGCAGCGAATCCGGCCGTACCGTCGCCACGGTGATCGGCGGTATCGCTGGCGCGGTGCTGGGCAGCAAGGTCGGCGACGGCAGTGGCCGCTATGTAGGCACCGCGGTGGGTTCGATGGTCGGCGGCATGGCCGGGCGTTCGATCTACGACAGCGCGCAGCGCGAGCGCACCGTGCAGCGGGGACAGGTCCGTGTCTGCGATCCCGTCCCCGCCGGCAATGGTCGCTACGGCGACGACTACTACGGCGATGGCCGGGTGAACGGCTATGACGTGACCTACGAGTACGGCAATCGCACCTACCACACGCGCACCGACCATCATCCCGGCGACCGCATCCGCATCCGCGTGGACGTCCGCCCGGAGTGAGCATCGTTCCGTTTTTTTGCGGACGCAGCGTCGCAGGACAGGGGTATGCCGCAACCGAGGGGCCGCAAGGCCCCTCTTTTTGTTGCCGCGCGCGTAGCCACCGCGCATAGTCGCGCCGGTGACTCACACGGGAGCAGGGCATGCGGCGTCTGGCGAGGATGGCACGGTATGGATGGGGGGGCGTCGCGATGGCGCTCGCGCTGGCGGGTTCTGCGCAGGCGCAGGTCCATGTCCTGACGGCAGGACGCGTGCATACCTCCGATCCAGCGCACCCGGTCGCTGGGGCGATCGCCTGGGATGCCCAGGGCCGCATCCTCGCCGACGGCGAGGCGGCTGAACTGCACGCCCGCTATCCCGATGCGCGCCGCGTGGATGCGCCCGGCAAGACCGTCGTCCCCGGCCTGATCGATGCGCACGGACACGTCATGGGCCTGGGGTACGCGCTGATGCGCGCGGACCTGGTGGATGCCCGCGACAAGGAGGAAGTCATCGCCCGCCTGCGCGAGTACGAGAAACAATTGCCTCCCAACGCGTGGCTCCTGGGCAGCGGCTGGGACCAGAACGACTGGCCGGAAAAGACCTTCCCCACTGCCGCCGATCTGGACGCCGCCTTTCCCGATCGGCCGGTGTGGCTGGAGCGCGTGGACGGCCACGCCGGCTGGGCCAACAGCGCCGCGCTGCGCGCGGCCTCCACGCGGGCATCCCGCGCGCTGGAGGGCGATTGGCAGCCCGAGGGCGGACGCATCGAGCGCACGGACGGGCGGCCCAGCGGCGTGTTCGTCGATGCGGCGATGGCGCTGGTCAATGCCGTGGTGCCCGCGCCCGATGACGCGTATCGCCGCCAGGCGCTGGAGAAAGCCACGCAGGCCGCCGTGCGCAACGGACTGACCGGCGTGCACGACATGGGCGTCTCGCGCGAAGACCTCGCGCTGATGAAGCAGTTCGCCGATGAGGGGCGCTTGCCGCTGCGTATCGATACCTACGCCGATGGCGACGGCGCCGCACTGGCGGACCTGTGCGCGCACGGCGTGTATCGCCATGCTGGCGGACGCCTGCAGATGCGGGGGGTGAAGTTGTATGCCGACGGCGCGCTGGGCAGTCGTGGTGCCGCCTTGCTCGAGGACTACAGCGACGATCCCGGCAACCGCGGCTTGCTGGTGACCGAGCCGGCCGCGCTCGAAGCGGCGATGCGCACGGCGCGAGGGTGCGGCGTGCAGGTGGCGACACACGCCATCGGCGACCGCGGCAATCGACTGGTGCTGGACGCCTACGCGCGCGTGCTGGGCGATGCGGCGAAGACCGACCACCGCTGGCGCATCGAACACGCGCAGGTCGTCGCGCCGGAGGAGTTCCCGCGCTTCGCCGCGCTGGGTGTGATCGCCTCGATGCAGCCCACGCACGCCACCTCGGACATGCCGTGGGCGCAGGACCGGCTGGGCCCGGTGCGTATCCGTGGCGCCTATGCCTGGCAGCGACTGCAGGCCAGCGGCGCGAAGCTGGCGCTGGGCTCGGATTTTCCGGTGGAATCGGTGGATCCGCGCCGCGGCCTGCACGCAGCGGTGACGCGCCAGGACGGACACGACGCGCCGGCTGGCGGGTGGATGCCGGACCAGCGCCTCAGCGCGGCCGAAGCGCTGCGCGGCTTCACCGCCGATGCCGCCTGGGCCGGCCATGACGAAGGCGAGGTGGGGCGGCTTGCCACGGGCCTGCGCGCGGATTTCGTCGTGCTCGACGAAGATCCCCTGGCCATTCCCGGCGAGCAGCTCGATGAGCTGCACGTCCGTTCGACCTGGGTGGATGGAAAACCGGTCTACGAGGCGAAGTAGATCTTGCCTCTTGTAGGAGCGACGTAAGTCGCGACCGCAGCCTTCGAGTGCCCGGGTCCATGGTGTTTGCATGCCGCTGCACGCATCAGGCGGTACTGGCGCCGCCTGTCGTCCCGTCGCGACTTACGTCGCTCCTACATGGGACACCGGCTTCACCAGTCGATCTGGCCCGTCACGATGGTGCGTACGTGGCCACCGGACCAGACGTCGCCGGCATCGTCCACGCGCAGTTGCAGGCGGGCGTCGTAGCCCACCTCGCGGCCCTGGCTGACGATGTACCGGCCGTCGCGGCCGGGCAGGGCATCCCGCGATTTCAGCCACGCGGCCAGCGTGGCGTTCGCGGCACCGGACGCCGCGTCTTCGAACGCCGCCGGTGCACCGACGAAGGCACGCACGGCCAGGTCGTAGTCGCGGCCCGGCGTGCGGGCATACGCGCACACGCCCATGCTCTCGGTCGCCCGGGCGAGGGCACCGATGGCGTCCCAGTCCGGCGTGGCGCCACGCAGGCGGGCCTCATCGCTGACCTCGGCCAGCCACCAGCGGCGACCGCCATCGACCAGGGCGGGCGGCAGCGTGCCGGCAGGCAACGGGACAAGGGCGGCGCCGAGCAGCGCATCGCCCTCGGGATCGCCTTCCTTCACCACCGTCGCGCGTGGGGTGCGCACCGCGATCGTGCGGTCCGCGCCTTCGCCGTCGACTCGCAGCGGCAGCACGCCGGCCACGCCTTCCTGCATCAGCAGGCCGTCGACGGGGGCGGCCAGGCCCGCGTCCAACACTACGTGCGCAGTGCCGACGCTGGGGTGGCCGGCGAAGGGCACTTCCCGGCGCGGACTGAACATGCGCACGGCATAGCTCGCGCCCGGCTGGGTGGGCGCGAACACGAAGGTGGTTTCCGGCAGACGCGTCCAGCGGGCGATGGCCTGCATGGTGGCGTCATCGAGGCCGGCGGCGTCGAGGACGACGGCTAGCGGGTTGCCGGCGCCGGGCCGGTCGGCGAACACGTCCAGCTGGACGTAGCGGCGGAGGGTCATGGAGGCAGGTCGCGTGGGGGCCGCGCAGCTTACCAAGTCGGGGCCCGGGCTACGCAGGCGAAGCCCCGTGCCCGTGCCGCACGGCCGTTCGTTGCATGCGGTACGGTCCGGTCGTGTGCGGGGGCTTGGGCTAGAATCGACGGTTCACGCCCGAAGGGTTCGGGCATCCCTCCCCGATTCTATCCATGCCCTCTGCCACCCCCGCGTCTGATCGTTGGATCGTCCTCAAGTTCGGCGGCACCTCGGTGTCGCGTCGCCATCGCTGGAACACGATCGGCAAACTGGCGAAACAGCGGGCGGACGAACAAGGGGCACGCGTGCTGGTGGTGGTGTCTGCGCTGTCCGGCGTCACCAACGAGCTGACGGCGATCGCCGACGGCGCTGCCGACAGTGCCGAACGCGTGGCGAAGCTGGAGCAGCGCCACCGCGAGTTCCTCACCGAATTGGAGCTGGACGCCGACGCGGTGCTGGGCGACCGCCTTGCGGCGCTGCGCAACCTGCTGACCGATCCGCGTGCGGCGAGCCGCGCGCTGGACTGGCAGGCCGAGGTGCTCGGCCAGGGCGAGCTGCTGTCGTCCACGCTCGGTGCGGCCTACCTGCGCACGCAGGGCCTGGATTTCGGCTGGGTCGATGCGCGGCACTGGCTGCAGGCGAACTTCCTGCCCAACCAGAGCGCGTGGGCGCAGCGCCTCTCGGTGTCGTGCAACACCGCGCCGGACCAGGACTGGCGCCGCGCGTTCGCGGGCCAGCCTGCCGCGCTGCTGCTGACGCAAGGTTTCATCTCGCGGCATGCGGATGGCGGCACCGCCATCCTCGGTCGCGGCGGCTCGGACACCTCCGCCGCGTATTTCGGCGCGCTGCTCGGCGCGCAGCGCGTGGAGATCTGGACCGACGTACCCGGCATGTTCAGTGCGAATCCGCGCGAGGTGCCGGATGCGCGCCTGCTGACGCGCCTGGACTACTACGAAGCGCAGGAAATCGCGACCACCGGCGCGAAGGTGTTGCATCCGCGTTCGATCAAGCCCTGCCGCGACGCCGGCGTGGCGATGGCGATCCTCGATACCGAGCGCCCGGAACTGCCGGGCACGACGATCGACGGCAACGCGGTGACGGTGCCCGGCGTGAAGGCGGTCAGCCGCCGCAACGGCATCGTGCTGGTGTCGATGGAAGGCATCGGCATGTGGCAGCAGGTCGGCTTCCTCGCCGACGTGTTCGCGCGCTTCAAGAAGCACGGGCTGTCGGTGGACCTGATTGGTTCGTCGGAGACCAACGTTACCGTCTCGCTGGATCCCAGCGAGAATCTGGTCAGCACCGACGTGCTCGCTGCGCTGTCGGCCGATCTGGCCGAGATCTGCCGGGTGAAGGTGATCGCGCCGTGTACGGCCATCACCCTGGTCGGCCGTGGCATGCGCTCGCTGCTGCACAAGCTGTCCGATGTATGGGCGATGTTCGGCCGCGAGCGCGTGCACCTGATCTCGCAGTCGTCGAACGACCTCAACCTGACCTTCGTGATCGACGAAGCCGACGCCGACGGCATGCTGCCGCTGCTGCACGAAGCGCTCATCGAGAGCGGCGCCATGCCGACCGACGAGGCCAGCGTGTTCGGCCCCAGCTGGCGCGAGATCAACGGCGCCGTGCGCCACCGCGGCGTGCGCTGGTGGAGCGCGCCGGCCGCACGCGAACGCCTGCTTGCGCTGGCGCAGGAAGGTACGCCGCGCTACGTGTACAACGTGGACATCGTCCGCGCTCGGGCCCGTGCGCTGGCCGCCATCACGGCCGTCGATCATCGTTTCTTTGCCATCAAGGCCAATTCGCATCCCGCCATCCTGCGGGCGCTGGTGGAAGAGGGCTTCGGCCTGGAGTGCGTGTCGCGCGGTGAACTGGAACGTGTGTTCGAGACCGTGCCCGCGCTGTCGATGGAGCGCGTGCTGTTCACCCCGAGCTTCGCGCCGCGCGAGGAATACGCGTTCGCGCTGGAGCGCGGCATCAACGTCACTCTCGACAACGTCGAAGCGCTGCAGCAGTGGCCCGAGGTGTTCCGCGGTCGCCGCCTGTGGCTCCGCGTAGACCTGGGACGCGGCGACGGCCACCACGACAAGGTGAAGACCGGTGGCAAGACCTCCAAGTTCGGCTTGCCGCTGGCGAAGCTGGACGCGTTCCTCGCCGCGGCGCGTGCGGTGGACGTGCGCATCGTCGGCTTGCATGCGCACCTGGGCAGCGGCGTGGAGAGCGCGCAGCACTGGAACCAGATCGCCGACGAACTCGGCGGCCTGGCCGACCAGATCGGCACCATCGAGACCATCGACATCGGCGGCGGCCTGCCGATTCCCTATGCCGAGGGTGACGAGCCGTTCGACCTGGCCGCATGGGGCGAAGGCCTGGCGGCGATCAAGGCCGCCTACCCGGCGTACCAACTGGTGATCGAGCCCGGTCGCTATCTGGTGGCCGAATCCGGCGCGCTGCTGGCGCGTGTGACCCAGGTGGTGGAGAAGCTGGGCATCCGCCGCGTCGGCAGCGATGCCGGCATGCACACGCTGGTGCGGCCCGCGCTGTACGACGCGTGGCACGACGTCGCCAACCTGTCGCGCCTGGACGATGAGGCGCAGGAACCGTTCGACGTCGTCGGCCCGATCTGCGAATCCAGCGACATCTTCGGCAAGCGCCGCAAGCTCGCGTCCGCGACCGCGGAAGGCGACGTGCTCCTGTTCTCCGACGCCGGCGCCTACGGGTTCGTGATGGCCAGCCATTACAACCTGCGCGGCTTGCCGGTGGAGGATGTCATCGAGGTCGGCAATGCCGATCCGGGTTAAGGTCGCCGCTTTCGCATTCTGCTCAACCGGCCATCGATGGCCGATCGCTCTTTCCTTGGATCACGCATGACCACGTTCGACAAATCCAGCATCCGCACCTTCCGTTTCGTCCGCTGCGCTTTCGACGCGGAGAGCGGTGTCGCGCGGTTGGTGTACGCCTTCGACGACGGCCCGGAACTGACCGAGACCGTGACGATCCCCGGCGCGCCCTTCGCGCTGGACGCCACGCGCGCGCAGGCCGTCGAGCAGGCGGTGCGCCTGCTGCACCTGATCACCGGCGTCAGCTACTACAAGGCCGCCGTGCCGAACGAGATCCGCATCGACGGCTACGCCATCGATGCTGCTACCGCCGTGCTGATGGAGCAGGTGTACGTGCACGGGCTGGGCGAGTTCGCGTACCGGAATGGCCTGAGTCTGCACGGCCGCGTGCGCTTCCCGGTCGGTGCCCAGGCGCCGTCGGCCGCGCCGGCGGCGGGGCTGCGCGAGCACGCACTGGTCGCCATCGGTGGCGGCAAGGATTCGCTGGTCAGCATCGAGGCGCTGCGTGGCGCCGGCATCGAGCAGACCGTCACCTGGATCGGCGGCTCGCAGCTGATCGCCGCCTGCGCCGCCCGCACCGGCCTGCCGACGCTCAACATCGGTCGCGCGCTGGCGCCGGAGCTGTTCGAATACAACCGGCAGGGCGCGTGGAACGGCCACATCCCGGTGACTGCCATCAACTCGGCGATCATGGTGCTGGCGGCGTTGCTGCAGGGCGTCGACCAGGTCGTGTTCTCGAACGAACGCTCGGCCAGCTACGGCAGCATGATTCCCGGCACCGGCGAGGTGAACCACCAGTGGTCGAAGGGCTGGGCGTTCGAGCGCGCGTTCGGTGCGCACGTGCAGTCGCACGTGGCCGCGGACCTGCAGTACTACTCGCTGCTGCGACCGCTGTCGGAACTGGCGGTGGCGCGGCAGTTCGCCCGCACCGATCACTACGACGCGCATTTCTCCAGCTGCAACCGCAATTTCCACCTGCTGGGCGAGCGCCCGACCAACCGCTGGTGCGGCGTGTGCCCGAAGTGCCACTTCGTATTCCTGGCGCTGGCGCCGTTCATGCCCAAGCCGCGCCTGGTGGGCATCTTCGGCCGTAACCTGCTCGACGACGCGAACCAGACCGGTGGCTTCGACGCGCTGCTGGAATACCAGGACCACAAGCCGTTCGAATGCGTCGGCGAAGGCCAGGAGTCGCGTGCGGCGATGGCCACGCTGGGCGACCGGCCGGAGTGGCGCGAGGACGTGATCGTCGCGCGCTTCAACCGCGAGATCCGGCCGCAGCTCGATGCCTCGGAACTGGTGGTAGCGCCATTGCTGGAGATCGGTGGCGAACACCGCATCCCCGCCGCGCTGTGGGAGCGCCTGCGTGCGAATTTCGCAGCTTGAGGGCCGGCGTGTCGCACTGTGGGGCTGGGGACGCGAAGGTCGCGCCGCCCACCACTCGGTGCGCGAACGCCTGCCGTCGCTGCCGCTGACGCTGTTCTGCAACGAACAGGAAGCCGCGGACGCCGCGGCGCTGGGCGATCCGCACCTCGCGGTGGAGACCGAGGCGACAGCCGCGCGGCTGTCGGCGTTCGAGATCGTCATCAAGTCGCCGGGCATCAGCCCGAACACCCCCGTGGCGGTCGCCGCAACCGAGGCGGGCACCCGTTTCATCGGCGGCACCGGCCTATGGTTCGGCGAACACGCCGGCGACGATGGCGTGGTGGCGCATACGTTCTGCGTCACCGGCACCAAGGGGAAGAGCACGACCACCTCGCTGCTGGCACACCTGCTGCGCGCGGCCGGAAAGCGAACGGTGCTGGCCGGCAACATCGGCCTGCCGATGCTGGAAGTGCTGGACCCGCAGCCGGCGCCGGACGAGTGGGCGATCGAACTGTCCAGCTACCAGACCGGCGATGTTGCGGCCAGTGGCGCACACCCGGATGTGGCGATCGTGCTGAACCTGTTTCCCGAACACCTGGACTGGCACGGCAGCGAGGCGCGCTACATCGAGGACAAGCTGAAGCTGGTCACCGCCGCGCGTCCCCGCATCGCCGTGCTCAACGCGGCCGATCCGCGTCTGGCCGCGCTCGAGCTGCCGCATAGCGATGTGCGCTGGTTCAACCGTGCCGACGGCTGGCACCTGCGCGAGGACGACCTGTACCGCGGCGACGTGTTCGTGATGGACACCCGTCCACTGCCGCTGCCCGGGCGCCACAACCGCAGCAACCTGTGCGCCGTGCTGACGGCGCTCGAAGCGCGCGGCATCGATGCGTTGCCGCTGGCCGCGCATGCGCAGTCGTTCCGCCCGTTGCCCAACCGCCTGCAGGCGATGGGGACGCGCGCCGGCATCACCTGGGTCAACGATTCGATCAGCACCACGCCGCATGCCACGCTGGCCGCGCTCGAGTGTTTTGCGGGACGTCGCATCGCGTTGCTGGTCGGCGGCCACGACCGGGGCGTCGATTGGTCCGATTTCGCGGCGCACATGCGCCACGATGCGCCGGCCACGATCATCACGATGGGTGCCAATGGCCCGCGCATCCACGCGTTGCTCGCACCCGTGGCCCGCGAGGGCGGCTTCTCATTGATCGCCGTGGAAACGTTGCCGGAAGCGACAGCGGCCGCGCGCGAGGCGCTGGGCGACGACGGCGTCGTCCTGCTCTCGCCGGGTGCGCCCAGCTTCGGTCAGTACCGCGACTACGTGGCACGCGGCCGGCATTTCGCCGAACTCGCCGGCTTCGATCCGGACGCCATCACCTCGATTCCCGGTCTGGGTACCGGTTGAGGCGGACGCGTCGTCAGATCGCGTGAACACGGCGCGCGTACACTCGAGGGCCACTCCTGAGGAGGACGCATGATGCGCCGCATGTTGCTGTTGCCCTGCCTGCTGTCCCTGCTGTGGTCGCCCCTGCTGCTGGCCGCGCCCGTAGCCAAGCCCGTGGAATGGAAGATCGGCGGGGATACGTTCGCCGGCGTACTCGTCTACGACGATGCGGTGAAACAGTCGCGTCCTGGCCTGGTGATGGTGCCCAACTGGAAGGGCGTGAACGAATCCGCGATCGAGAAGGCGCGCCTGGTCGCCGGCGACGACTACGTGGTGTTGGTGGCCGACGTGTATGGCAAGAGCATCCGGCCGAAAACCGACGCGGAAGCGGGCCCGGTCGCCACCGCCATGCGTGCCGATCGGCCCAGGTTGCGCGCCCGTGTGCAGAAGGCCGTCGAGGTACTGAAGCAGCAGCCGGAGACTCTGGTGGACGCTGCGCGCATCGGTGCGTTCGGCTACTGCTTCGGCGGCAGCACGGTGCTGGAACTCGTCCGCGCCGGCGATGCGTTGTCGGGCGTCGTCAGCCTGCATGGCGGGCTCGCCACCGACCTGCCGGCGGCCGGGCCGGTGAAGTCGCCGGTGCTGGTGCTCAATGGTGGCGACGACAGCTACGTGTCCGCAGCGGAAATCACCGCCTTCCAGGACGAGATGCGCAAGGCCGGCGCCGACTGGCAGTTCGTCAGTTTCGGCGGCGCGGTGCACTGCTTTGCTGAATCCGATGCACAGAATCCGCCGGGCTGCGTGTACCACGCGCCATCGGCGAAGCGGGCCTACCGGATGATGGCGGATTTTTTCCGGGACGTGTTCGCCCGGTGACTACACGCGGGCACGCTCAGTGCCCGCGTTCCACCGCATAGCGCGCCAGGCCGCGCAAGGCGGCGAGCGCATCGGATTCCGGCAGGTCGTCCAGCGCCTGCTCGGCCAGTGTCGCGTAGTGATGGGCACGTTCGCGGCTGTAATCCAGGCCGCCGGTCGCGCGGATCGCCGCCAGCACCTCGGGCATGGCGTCTGCTTCGCCGGCCTGCACGATGGCGCGCAGGCGGTCCGCGGTGCCGGTTTCAGAATGGCGGATGGCGTGGATCAGCGGCAAGGTCGCCTTGCCTTCGGCCAGGTCGTCGCCCAGGTTCTTGCCCAGCGCGTCCGCATCGGCCGTGTAGTCGAGCACGTCGTCCGCGATCTGGAAGGCGTACCCCAGCGCCATGCCGTAGTCGTAGAGGCGACGCTGGGTGGCGGCATCGGCGCCCGAGGCCAGCGCGCCCAACTGGGTGCCCGCCGCGAACAGCACGGCGGTCTTGCGCTCGATCACGCGCAGGTAGGCTGCTTCGTCGGTGTCGGGGTTGTGGACGTGCAGCAGCTGCAGCACCTCGCCCTCGGCGATCCGGTTGGTGGTGTCGGCCAGCAGGCGCATCACGTCCATGCGGTCCAGCTCCACCATCAACTGGAAGCTGCGCGAGTACAGGAAGTCGCCGACCAGCACGCTGGGCGCGTTGCCCCACAGGGCATTGGCCGTGCTGCGGCCGCGGCGCAGGTCGGACTCGTCCACCACGTCGTCGTGCAGCAGGGTGGAGGTATGGATGAACTCGATGATGGCCGCCAGCTGGTGGTGGTCGGGCGTGGCCGGTCCGCAGGCCAGCCCGGCCAGGACGACCAGCATCGGCCGCAGGCGCTTGCCGCCCGCCGAGATGATGTGGTCGGCGATCTGGTTGATCAGGACCACGTCGGACGCCAGCCGGGCACGGATCAGGGCGTCGACGGCCCCCATGTCGGCGCCGGCGAGCGACTGGATGTCGGCCAGGCCGAGCGCGGGGCGGGGGGATTCGACGACGGCCATGGGGGCATGATTCGGGAAGTCGCTGAATTATAGGCGTTACATGGCGGAGATTTCCTACGCCGGGCCGCGGCGGCGGCCGACGGTGGGGGCCTGCCGGGTATACTCCACTGGTCTTTGCCCGCGCTCGGTGGGCATCCCTGAACGGATATCGATATGGCCCGCGGCATCAATAAAGTCATCCTGGTCGGCAACCTCGGCAACGACCCCGAAACCCGCTACACCCAGGGCGGCATGGCGATCACCCGGATCAGCCTGGCGACGACGAGCGTGCGCAAGGACAAGGACGGCAACCAGCAGGAGCGCACCGAATGGCACCGCGTGGTGTTCTTCGGCAAGCTCGGCGAGATCGCCGGCGAATACCTGCGCAAGGGCAGCTCGGTGTACGTCGAGGGCTCGATCCGCTACGACAAGTACACCGGCCAGGATGGGCAGGAGAA
>Ga0247823_10004213_pt1 | contig 11554 bp, 15 predicted proteins | sample 13C_PalmiticAcid_2_FD_192426 | JGI IMG/M metagenome (GOLD analysis project Ga0247823, IMG submission 192426) | Soil microbial communities from agricultural site in Penn Yan, New York, United States - 13C_PalmiticAcid_Day30 | ecosystem: Environmental > Terrestrial > Soil > Agricultural land...
GCGCAGGATTTCCACGCGCGCGACGAGCGTGTGCTTGACGATGAAATGCAGCTTGCCGCCGATCAGTTCGTCGGCGCGCTTGGGTTTGAACCGCGTCGTGAAACGGATTTCGCCATCTTGGGCATAATTGGCGATCCGCGCCTGCAGCGCCGGATAGTCGGCGCAGCCGACGGCGACGCGGGTCATGTGTAAGGCGGCCATGGATCTTAAGATGGGGAAGGGTGACCGGGGTTCAATCGCTCGGCGCGGCCACGAGATAATATTCGCTCCGTCCCTGAACATTCGCCGGGACCTGCACGAGCAACAGCGGCGTGTATAAAATGGCCAGGAACGATTTGATGCCCAGCAGAAATGCATAAGGGAGTGCGACGGTGCCGGCAAATCCCGTGATCGCGAGTGCAAACCACCCGAGCGCCCGAACCGTGTAGCTGTTCAGTTCCGGCGCGGGTGCCGCGAGCATTTCGGCAAGAATGAGCGATGCATCGCCGAATTGCCATGCCGGAACAGTCAGGCGGAGACCGCCGACGGCAATGATGTCGGGCGCAACGCTGGTGTAATGCTCGCTGCCGACATGGACGATGATCCCCGCGGCATCGAGCATCGCGGCGACCGCAAGGGCTTCGCCACGTCCCAATATATGGGCAACAGGAACCATCGCATCGTCGGACATGCTCCGACGATGCGATTATCCCGACAGCTTGTCTAGCCGAACAAGGTGCCGATCCCGACGCCGGGGTCGACCCAGCCTTCGTAGATCATCTTGACCGCGACATAGACGATCACCGCAAGGCCGACGTAGGCGATCCAGCGGTAACGTTCGATATATTTGGCGATGATGTTCGCCGCGAGGCCCATCAGCGCGACGGCGAAGATCAAACCGACGATCATGATGCCCGGATGCTCGCGCGCCGCACCGGCGACCGCGAGAACATTGTCGAGGCTCATGCTGACGTCGGCAACGGCGACCGCCCAAGCGGCGCCGGCGAAGCTCTTGGCGGGCTTCAGACCCGAATGCTCGTCGCCTTCAACTTCGGGCGAACCATGCGACTGGCCGGTGTGACGCAGCTCGCGCCACATTTTCCACGCCACCCAAGCGAGCAGCAGGCCGCCGACGAAGATCAGTCCGACGATCCCCATCAATTGCTGCACGACGAGCGCGAAGGCGATCCGCAGCACCAGCGCGGCGAGCACGCCGATCAGGATGACCTTCTTGCGCTGATCGGCGGGAAGCCCCGCAGCCAGCGCGCCGACGACGATTGCATTGTCGCCCGCGAGGACGAGGTCGATCATCAACACCTGCACGAACGCGGCCAGAGCCGCAGGTTCGGTGATGTTCGAGAAATCCTTGACGATCGCTGCCCAAATGCCGGCAGGCCCGCCGAATCCATCGGCAGCCGCACCGGCTTGCACCAAAAATTCCAAAATCACAGCGGCTCTCCGAAATAGCTGACCTCGGGCATAGGGTCATAAAAGTGATGCAGCAACGCCCGCCATTGCTGGTAGCGGTCCGATTGCCGGAAGCCGTCGCGATGATCCTCGACCGACCTCCACTTCACCAAAAGCAGATAAGCCTGTCCGGTTACAGTGGGGCGGCGAATTTCGAGCGAAATAAATCCCGGCGACGCGGTGATCAGCGGCCACGCTTCGGCCACGGCCGCCTCGAACTCGCTCTCGCGTCCCGCGCGGACGGGAAGCAGCGCATGTTCGACAACGGCCATGATGCCTGCTTACTGGTTCATGCTATCGAAGAAATCTTCGTTGGTCTTCGAATCCTTGATCTTGTCGAGCAGGAATTCCATCGCGTCGATCGTGCCCATCTGCATGAGGATGCGGCGCAGCACCCACATTTTCGACAGCTTGTCCTTCTCGACGAGCAATTCTTCCTTGCGGGTGCCCGACTTGCCGACGTCGAGCGACGGGAAGATGCGCTTGTCGGCGACCTTGCGGTCGAGCACGATTTCCGAGTTACCCGTGCCCTTGAATTCTTCGAAGATGACCTCGTCCATACGGCTGCCGGTATCGATCAGCGCGGTCGCGATGATCGACAGCGAACCGCCTTCCTCGATATTGCGCGCGGCGCCGAAGAAGCGCTTGGGGCGCTGCAGCGCGTTGGCGTCGACACCGCCGGTCAACACCTTGCCCGACGAAGGGACAACAGTGTTGTAGGCACGGCCGAGGCGCGTGATCGAGTCGAGCAGGATGACGACATCCTTCTTGTGCTCGACGAGGCGCTTGGCCTTTTCGATCACCATTTCGGCGACCTGCACGTGGCGCGTCGCAGGTTCGTCGAAGGTCGAGGAGACGACTTCGCCGTTCACACTGCGCTGCATGTCGGTGACTTCCTCGGGACGTTCGTCGACGAGGAGGACGATAAGGTAGACCTCGGGGTGGTTGTCGGTGATCGCCTTGGCGATATTCTGCAACAGTACCGTCTTGCCTGTGCGCGGCGGCGCGACGATCAGCGCGCGCTGGCCCTTGCCCTGCGGGCTGACGAGATCGATCACGCGCGCCGACTTGTCCTTCACCGTCGGATCGACGGTGTCGAGCGACAGCTTCTGGTTCGGATAGAGCGGCGTGAGATTGTCGAAATTGACGCGGTGGCGCACGACGTCGGGATCGTCGAAATTGACGCTGATCAGCTTGGTCAGCGCGAAATAGCGCTCGCCGTCGCGCGGCGCACGAATCTCGCCCTCGACGGTGTCGCCGGTGCGCAGGCCATATTTGCGGACCTGGTTCGGCGAGACATAGATGTCGTCCGGGCCGGCAAGATAATTGGCTTCGGACGAGCGCAGGAAACCGAACGAGTCCGGGAGAACCTCGATCGTGCCCGATCCGATGATTTCCTCGCCCTCTTCGGCGAGTTCTTTCAGGATCGAGAACATCAGGTCCTGCTTGCGCAGCGTCGAGGCGCCCTCGACCCCCAGCTCTTCAGCCATTTCGACAAGCTGGGCGGGGGCTTTGGTTTTGAGTTCTTTAAGATGCATGGATGGATTCCAGGTAGATTTTGGGAGAAAAATACAGTCGATTTCGATGCACCGCTGGGGTGCCTATCCGGCCGTGGGACGACCGTTACAGATAGCTTCGGCGCAGGGATGCGCCGCCCGCACGGAGCGGGGTTGATCGGCCCCTATAACCGGGCCGGGTTCAAGTCAATCGGGGGTGCGCCCGAATAAGAGGGATTCAGGGGCGAACCACAACGAGGATGACGATGATCGCCGCGGCGATCCCCGGTATCTCGTTGAGCATCCGCAGTCGCTTTTCAGTGAGCGGACGCTCCCCGCGCGCGAGCTTTTTCGCATAGCCGATCATCCAGCCATGATAGCCCGACAGCGCGAACACGAGCAGGAATTTGGCGATGAACCAGCCCTCGTGCCAATAGTCGCCGTTGAAGGCGAGCATCAGCCCGAAGATCCAGACGATCATCAGCGCGGGATTCAAAATGATCCGCCGCAGCCGGTCCTCGCGTTCGATCCACTTTCTGTCCTCGTCGGATCCGACGGGACACTGGTGGTGATAGACGAAAAAGCGCGGCATCATGAACAGGCCGGCCATCAGGAAAATCACGAAAATGATATGCGCCGCTTTGACCCAAAGCATCGTCGCCCCCAGAAATCCCGCCAGTTCCATATTTTACCCGCCGCGAACGCGTCTGATCAGATGTTCGACATGGGCGATCGGCGTGTCGGGCACGATCCCATGGCCGAGATTGAAGATATGGGGACGCGACGGGAAAGCCGCAAGGATGCGGTCGATCGCGGCATCGAGCGCTTCGCCGCCCGCAACAAGCGCGAGCGGATCAAGATTGCCCTGAACGGGCAGATGCGCCGGCAAGATGGAGTCGGCCCAAAGCGGATCGACGGTCTCGTCGAGCCCGATCGCATCGACGCCGGTTTCGTCGGCATAGGCAAGGAGTTTCCCGCCCGCCCCCTTCGGAAAGCCGATGATCGGCGTATCAGGATGCAGCGACTTCAGACGGCGGACGATCTCGGCGTTGGGTGCGATGACCCATTGCTCATATTGTGCAGGGCTCAGGCTGCCCGCCCAGCTGTCGAACAATTGCACGGCATCGACGCCATTTTCGATCTGGCCCGAGAGATAAGTGACGGAGAGCTCGACGATCGCATCGATGATCGCCTGGAACGCCGCTGGATCGCCGAACGCGAGCCGCCTGGCTGCGGCCTGATCCTTCGACCCCTGCCCCGCCACCATATAGGTTGCGACCGTCCACGGGCTCCCTGCAAAGCCGAGGAAGGTCGTTTCGGGCGGCAGCGCCGCCGCGACGCGGGCAACCGTCGCATAGATCGGATCAAGCCGCTGGTGAGCTGTCTCCAGTGACGCCAGGGCACTATCGACAAGCGGCGGGGCAAGCCGCGGCCCTTCGCCGGCTTCGAACCACAGATGCTGTCCGAGTGCGTGCGGAATGACGAGAATGTCGGAAAAGAGGATCGACCCGTCGAAGCCAAAGCGGCGGATCGGCTGCAACGTGACTTCGGCCGCGGCCTCGGGATCGTAGCACAGCTCCAGGAAACCGCCCTTGGTTTCACGCAGCGCGCGATATTCGGGCAGATAGCGTCCCGCTTGGCGCATGAGCCAGAGGGATGGACGCTCCTGTCGCACCCCGCGCAGCGTTGCCAGCAAGCTCTTCGGTGACGCCTTCACGCGGGCCCTCTTTCTCTTCTCAATATAATTTAGAATATGATTGTGGTGGTTTGTTGGTCGGCGGACAGCGCGGCTTTAGGCCGGGGCGTCCTTTTTGCCAACAGCTTGACTCTATCGCCGCCGCTGCCTGCCAGAGAGTCGCGACGCGCTGTCCCCCTAATTCACAGCCTGTGGATAAGATTCATCCCTTGTGGATAAGGGATGGAGCGGAATCGACACGTCCGGGGATGAATCGATCATCCCGATTTGCTCCCCGCGCTTCTCCAAAACTTATCCACAGGAGGCACAGATGCTTCGCAGCTTGCCTTTTTCGGGAGTTTCCCGCCATGGTGCCGCGATGGGCCGGCTCCACTTACATCTCATATCCGACTCCACGGGCGAGACACTCGAAAATATCGCCAAGGCGGCGATCGCGCAGTTCGACGATGTCGAGGTCGTGCGCCACTTCTGGCCGATGGTGCGATCGGAATCGCATCTCGACCGGATCATGGCCGAGGTACAGGCGAGCCCCGGCATGATCCTCTTTACGCTGGTAAATGGCGAGCTGCGTGTCAGCCTCGAACGGCGCGCGAGCGCGCTTAACTTGCCTACTGTCGCGGCGCTTGACGCCGTCACCGACGCGCTGTCGCGGATGCTCGGGCAGGAAGCAAAGGCGCGTCCGGGCCGCCAGCACCAGCTCGACGCGGCCTATTTCGCGCGCGTCGAGGCGATCCAGTTCACCGTCGCGCATGACGATGGCATCGGCTGGGAAAATTGGGAGCAGGCCGACATCGTGCTCGCGGGCGTATCGCGCACCTCAAAAACACCAACGAGCATCTATCTCGCGAACCGCGGTTTCAAGACCGCGAATATCCCGATCGTTCCCGAATCGCCGCCGCCGAATGCGCTGTTCAGCCTGAAACGTCCGATGATCGTCGGGCTGACGACCGGGCTCGACCGGCTGGTGCAGGTGCGCCGCAACCGTCTCCTGTCGCTCAACCAGGCGCCCGAGACGAGCTATGTCGACGACGAGCGCGTCAAGGCCGAACTTGCCTATGCGCGCCGCATGTTCGCCGACAATGGCTGGCCGGTGATCGACGTCACGCGCCGCTCGATCGAGGAAACCGCCGCCGCGGTGATCAAGCTCGTCGAGGATCGCAGCGCCGCATGACCCTGCTCCTCGCCTCGCAAAGCAGCGGCCGCGCCGCGATGCTGCGCGCCGCCGGGCTCGAATTCGAGACAAGCGCGGCGCATGTCGACGAAGAGGCGCTGACTGCGTCGCTCCTCGCCGCCGGCCAGACCCCGCGCAACATCGCCGATGCGCTTGCCGAGGCGAAGGCGGTCAAAATTTCGTCGCGGCTTCCGGGTGTGACAGTGCTCGGTGCCGACTCGACGCTGGCGCTCGACGACGGCTCGATGCTGTCGAAGCCCGAAAGCCCCGCGGAGGCCGCCGATCATCTCCGCCGCATGGCGGGCACCCGCCACCGCCTGTTCAGCGCCGCGGTCGCCGCGCGCGACGGCGTACCCGTGTGGCGCGCGATCGGCGAAGCGAAGCTCTGGATGCGCCCCTTGTCGGACGCCTTCATCGCCGACTATGTCGCGCGCGAATGGGACAGCATCCGCTGGACCGTCGGCTGTTACGAAATCGAAGGAGCGGGCGTGATATTGTTCGAACGGGTCGAGGGCGATCCCTGGACCATCATCGGCATGCCGATGCTTCCGCTGCTCGCGTGGCTGCGCACCACCGGACTGGCCGCATCATGAGCGGTACACCCTATGCCGAAGTGATCGGTGATCCGATCGCCCAGTCGAAATCGCCGCTGATCCACAGCTTCTGGCTCAAAGCGCTCGGGCTCGCCGGCGACTACCGCCGCGCGCATGTGAAGCCCGACGACCTCGCCGCTTATATTGCCGAACGCCGCAGCGACCCCGACTGGCGCGGCTGCAACGTCACCATGCCGCACAAGGCGGCGGTGATGGATCTCGTCGACGATCCCGGGGACATTCGCGGCACGATCGGCGCGATGAACACGATCGTCCGCCAGAAGGACGGATCGCTGATCGGCACCAACACCGATGCCGCGGGCTTCTATTCGCCGCTCGCCGAACTCGATCTCGAAGGCGCCTCTGTCGCGGTCGTCGGCGCCGGCGGCGCGGCGCGCGCGGTGCTGTTCGCGCTCGCCCGCGCCCATGTCGGCCCGGTGACGATTCTCAACCGCAGCCCATTAAAGGCGATGGGGCTGCTTGCGACCTTCGGGCTCAAGGGCGATGTCGTGGCGCTCGACGCCCAGCTTCCGCCCGTGGCCTTGCTCGTCAATTCGAGCAGCCTCGGCATGAAGGGTCAGCCGCCGCTCGACCTCGACCTGTCGCCGCTTCCCGACGATGCGATCGTCTACGACCTCGTCTATTCGCCGCTCCAGACGGGCCTCCTCAAGGCGGCCGAAGCGCGCGGGCTCGATACCGTCGACGGGCTCGACATGCTGATCGGCCAGGCGGCGCTCGCGTTCGAGCTGTTCTTCGGCAAAACCCCGCCCGAGGGCCGCGACGAGGAGCTTCGCGCGCTCCTCACGGCATGACGCACCACAAGCGCCTTGGCTCGCGGCTCCGCCGTCCGTTCATCCTCGGTCTCACCGGTTCGATCGGCATGGGGAAATCGACCGCCTCGGCGATGTTCGAACGCGAAGGCGTGCCGGTGTTCGACGCCGATGCCGAGGTCCACCGATTGCAAGGCCCCGGCGGCGCGCTCGTCGCCGCGATCGAGGCGCGCTTTCCCGGAACCACCGGGCCACACGGCGTCGACCGCCAGAAACTCGGCGCGCTGGTGCTTGGCAACACGCACGAACTCGCCGCGCTCGAGGCGATTGTCCACCCCGCGGTCGGTAAGGCACAGAAACGCTTTCTCGCCAAAAATCGCGCGCGCGATGTCGTCGTGCTCGACATCCCGCTGCTCTTCGAAAAGGGCGGCTGGCGAAAGGTCGGGGCGATCGCCGTCGTCTCGGCGCCGGCATGGATGCAGCGCAAGCGCGTGATGCGCCGTCCCGGCATGACCGCGGCGAAACTGAAAGCGATCCGCCGCTTGCAGGTACCAGACCGCGTCAAGCGGTCGCGCGCCGATTTCATCATCGAAACGGGCCGCCCCAAAAGCGAGACGCACCGCCAGATAAGATTCATCGCCTCTTGTTTCCACGCCCGATAGGGTCCAGATTAGAGCCTCGATGCGCGAGATTATTTTCGATACCGAAACCACGGGTTTCGATCCCAGGAGCGGGGACAGGCTGGTCGAAATCGGGTGCGTCGAACTGGTCGACCGCCGCGAGACCGGCGTCACCTTCCACGCCTATTTCAATCCCGAACGCGATATGCCCGCCGCCGCCGAAGCGGTGCACGGCCTGTCGATCCAGTTCCTGTCGGACAAGCCGCTGTTCGCGACTCGTGTCGACGAGTTGATTGCATTTCTGGGCGACGCGCCGCTCGTTGCGCACAACGCCGCCTTCGACTTCGGTTTCGTCAACGCCGAGCTTGCGCGCGCCGGCCGCGCCGCGCTCGACATGACGCGCATGTGCTGCACCGTGCAGATGGCGCGCAAACTCCACCCGGGCGCGAAACACAGCCTCGACGCGCTCTGCACGCGCTACGGCATCGACCGCAGCCACCGCGTCAAGCATGGCGCCCTGCTCGACGCCGAACTGCTCGCGCATCTCTATATCGAAATGACGGGCGGCCGGCAGATCGGTCTCGGGCTCGCCGCATCGGCTGCGGGTGCCAGCGTTTCGACCGCCCCCGCGCCGGCCGCGTCGCGCGGCCCCGACCGTCCCTTTCGCGAACCCCGTCCCCATATGGCGTCGGCCGCCGAACTCGCGCGCCACGCCGAATTTGTCGCAGGGCTGAACCAGCCGCTGTGGCTCGATACGGTGTGATGACGCTCCCTTAAAGTCATCGCGCCGGCCAAGAAGGAGAAGAAAAATGGAAATCCGCGTCTCTGGCCACCAGATCGAAACCGGCGAAGCGCTGCAGTCGCACGTATCGGATCGGATGAACGCGATTGCCGACAAATATTTCTCCCGCGCGATCGGAGCGCACGCGACCTTCGGCAAGGGGCCGCACGACAGTTTCCAGTGCGACATCGTCGCGCATGTGATGCAGGGGCTGGTGCTGAAGGGGCATGGCCAGGCGCAGGATGCGCATGTCGCGTTCGAAGGCGCCGCCGAGCGCATCGAAAAGCAGCTCCGGCGCTATATGCGGCGATTGAAAGATCATAATAATGGCGTGGCCGAGCCTTCGCCGACGGTCGACGAGATCGAGGACAATGCGGGTTACACCGTGTTCGACGCCGGCGATGACGAGGATGCGGGCGATGCGCCTGCGATCATCGCCGAAACGCGCGTCGACATTCCGAGCAGCAGCGTGTCCGACGCGGTGATGATGCTCGATCTCAGGAACACCAACGCGCTGCTCTTCGTCAACAGCAAGACCGGCACGCACAATATGGTCTATCGCCGCGATGACGGGACGATCGGCTGGGTCGAACCACGATAGGGCTGGATTTTCTCCGCCATCCGGCTTAAGGGCCGCGCCCAACGATGCCCGAAGCCGGGATGGCGGGGGGCCTGCCACGACAGATCCGCGATCGTCTGCCAGCAACCAAGTGTCTGGCGGCGGCCGGCGTTTAACAAGATTTGACCAGAGCAATGAATCTTTCTTCCCTTCTTTATCCGGCGACCGTGCGCGCGCACGTTCAGCTCGATTCGAAAAAGGCGCTCTTCCCCTTCGTGGGCGATCTCGCCAGTCGTTCGCTCGGCCTCGATGCAGGCGAAGTCAGCGAAGCCCTGCTCGAACGCGAGCGTCTCGGCTCGACCGGATTTGGTCGCGGCATCGCGCTGCCGCATGCCAAGATGGCCGATCTCGGCGGCGTGCGCGGGCTGTTCCTGCAACTCGCGAAGCCGATCGACTTCAACGCGGTGGACGGCCTGCCGGTCGACCTGCTGTTCATCCTGCTCTCGCCGCTCGATGCCGGTGCCGACCATCTGAAGGCGCTCGCCGGCGTGTCGCGCATGCTGCGCAACGACGCGATTGCCGAACGGCTGCGCGGTGCGAAGAGTGACGAAGCGCTCTATGCGATGCTCGCCGACACCGAAACGCGTGACGCGGCGTAACGCCGCGCCGCGAATCTTCTCGTGATGCGGCTGAAAAGCCGCTTTCTCGTCGACCTGCTGCTTCGACGCACCGAGGCGGCGGGCGGCTTTGCGACGGTGCTCGCCAAAGGCGACGACACTTCGGGAATCATCCTCGTTCAATGCAGCGAGCGCGGTGAAGCGGGACCGCTGCTCGAACGACGCTTTTCCATGGACGGACACTATATCTGGGAGGCTGTCGGTCCAACCGGCGCAAAAGATAGTGAATCGCGCGCAAATTATCAGGATCGGCGGCGACAGGCGGATCCCGATCTGTGGTTGGTTGAACTGGATATCGCAGATGCGCCACGACTCGTCGCGGAGTGGGCTGCGTTAACTTGACTCTGTTGCGGCGCACAATAACTGGCGCCCATTCGATAACGCGTAGGTCGTTCCGCGGGTTGCTTTGCTCTGCAATGCTCCCGAAAAAACGGTTTGGACACGCAGTCGGACGATGACCGCAGGCGGCGATACAGGACCATAGTCCCCCGCCTGGTTTGAGAGGTTCGGTTCATCGGCCGCACTTTTGACGGACACTATGAGTCGCATTTTGAACGTAGCCGGCATGGCTGCCGTCGGCATGACTGCCGCCTCCATGCTGCTTTTGGCGGAACCGGGCTTTGCAAGCGATCTTGCGGCCGACGCCAATATCCCCGCGATCATCCTGCCGGGCGCCGATGCGCCGGCCGCGGATGAAACGGCGGATTTGTCGACCGATGCCGAACTGCCGGTCGACGACAGCAAGAAAATCGAAGACGATGTCGCTCCCGAGCCGAAGCCGGCGCCGGTGACCGCCGATTCGCTCGCCGAACTCGTCTCCGAGACTCAGCGTCCAGTCGATCTCGATCCCGAACTGCGCTGCCTTGCCGGCGCGGTCTATTTCGAATCGCGCGGCGAATCGCTCGTTGGCCAGCTCGCGGTCGCGCATGTCGTGCTGAACCGCGCTCAGTCGGGCCGCTTCCCCAAGAGCCTCTGCGGCGTCGTCCATCAGAAAAGTCAGTTCAGCTTCGTGCGCGGTGGCAAGATGCCTGCCATCCGCAACGGTGCCCAGTGGAACAACGCCGTCGCGATCGCGCAGATCGCCCGCGACGGCAGCTGGAAGAACCACGCCCCCGGCGCGCTCTTCTTCCACGCGCGCTACGTCTCGCCGGGCTGGCGCAAGACGCGCATCGCGCAGATCGACAATCACATCTTCTATCGTTGACCGGACGGGCGCAGCTGTTCGCCGCGCCCCTTCTTCCTTCGTCACCCCGGACTTGATCCGGGGTCCATTCTACCGTCGCAGACGAACTGGATGCCGGATCAAGTCCGGCATGATGACAACAGGCACGCGAGTTTTCGCTTACTCCGTTCATTGCCAAGCCATATTTGCTGGCGCATGAAGCAGCCATGACGCGTCAAATTTCCGTCGCCCTGCTCGCTGCAGCGGCGCTCGCTCTCGGTGGCTGCGCCACCGCGGTTCCCCCGGTCGAAGTCACGCGCTTCCACGCCAGCGCTCCCGCGGGCTGGGCGCCGGGGACGCGCTATAGCGTCGATACCGCGCCGCTCGGCAACGCCGGGGCGATGATCGACGCGCCCTCGCTCGAATGGAACAGCTACCGCACCGCGGTCGAACAGCAATTGCAGCGGCAGGGACTCGTCGCGGCGCCCGACGGCGCGCGCGCGCCTTTGAAGGTACGGATCGGTTTCGAGCGCATGAACCACGAAGCGGTCGGCCGGCGCTCGCCCGTGTCGGTCGGGGTCGG
>Ga0247823_10004214_pt1 | contig 11554 bp, 12 predicted proteins | sample 13C_PalmiticAcid_2_FD_192426 | JGI IMG/M metagenome (GOLD analysis project Ga0247823, IMG submission 192426) | Soil microbial communities from agricultural site in Penn Yan, New York, United States - 13C_PalmiticAcid_Day30 | ecosystem: Environmental > Terrestrial > Soil > Agricultural land...
CGGAGTCGGACGCGCCACCGGTGATCTGGACGGTGTTGATGACCGGGTAGCGGTCGCCGGCGCAGCCGTCCTCGCCGGCGCCGCCGTCGTCGAAGGCGTCCGGCACCGTGGCGGTGTAGGTGAAGGTCTGGCTGGCGCCGGCAGCCAGCGTGCGCGTCGTGCAGATGAAGACCTTGTTGCCGGTCGTCGTCGGTGCGCAGTCGTCGCCGGTCGGCGCGGACACGGCGGTGCTCGGCGAGAGGCGGTCGTCGAAGTCGTCGGTGAAGGGCGTCGAGCCGCTCGCGTCCCCGGTGTTGGTGACCGTGATCGTGTACTGGACCTGTTCCCCGGCGCCGACGGTCGTGTCCGGAGTGGTCTTGGTGACGGCGAACTGCGCACTCGCCTCGACACAGACGGTGGCGGTGGCGCTGCCCACGGCGCCGGCCAGCGAGGCGGTGTTGCGGACCGGGTACTCGCCGGGGTCGCAGCCCGCGGCCGGCGTACCGCTGAAGGTGTCGGGCATGTCGGCCGAGTAGGTGAACACCTGCTGGCCGCCCGCGGGGATCAGCATCGTCGTGCAGTTGAGCACGTCGTTGCCGGACGGACTGGCCGGCGCGCAGCTGCCGCCACTGTTGGGGCTGAGGGTGATGCCGGACGGCGTGATCGCGTCGTCGTGGTCGTCGGTGAACGACGTCGAACCGGCGGTGCCACCGGTGTTCTTGACCGTGATGGTGTAGAGCACCGGCTGACCCGGCGTCGCGCTGTCGGTGCTCGCGGTCTTGGTGATCGTGAAGGTCGCGGGCGGCAGCGGCTGGGTGGCGTTGGCCTGGATCGAGTTCGCGGTCGCGCCGCTGTTCTTGCCGTCGATCTTCTCGAGCTTGAAGGCGTAGGGGCCGCCGCTCACGCTGCTCGCGCCGAGGTTCTGGCCCCAGGCGCGGGGGTGCTCGTTCGGTCCGCCGACGGCGAGGTGCCCGCCGAAGAGGAGCACGGCCTGGTGGGCCGTGCCGGGCGTCGGGTTCCGGAAGCTGACCGAGACGTTGACCAGGTCGTCACCGGATGCCGGGGAGGTGTGGGGACCGACCGCGTCGCTGACCAGCAGGCCGCCGTACATCTTCCACTGGCGGTCGGCATCGGGCAGGTCGTGGGCGGAGACGAGGGGCGAGATGCCCGCTCCCGTGGGGGGAATCGTCGCCCCGTCGGCCGCCATCTGCAGGGACGTCGGCGAGCCCGAGCACAGCGACGCGGCGATGCCACCGCACGGATCGGCGTTCTCCACGGTCTTGTTCCAGGTGCCCAGCGAGTCGTAGGCGTGCACCGTGCCCTTGCGGTCCTGGAACGTGAAGGTCAGCGTGTGGACGAGATTGTCCGCAGGCAGGTTGATGACGGCGCGCTGCGGGACGACGTCGTCCTCCCGGAAGTGCGAGTTCCCGCTCTGGATCGAGCCGTTGATCCAGCCGCCGGCGCAGGTCAGCGCCGTTCCGGTGCCGTTGGCGCACTGCTGGAAACCGGCGACGCTCGCATCCGCTGCGGCCGCTGGTCGCGCGACCGCGACGGTGAGCCCCGCCGCTGCCAACGCGCTGACGAGGAGAAGACGCAGGCCACGCATATGAAAAGCCCCCATGACTCGGTTGTGCGGCCACCCGAGTGCCAGGCCCCGGCGAGGGAGACGCCAGAGCCGCGGGTCCCCCCACAGGACCCACGTGGACCCTAGCGACGGCCCTCACGCTTGGTGAGACCTCTCATTCAGGCATTGCCAAGCATGGGCACCTGTGTTAACGCTTGCGCCCGTGGCCCGCATGTCCGACCTCGAGTCCGTCTTCTGCCGTACCCCGCTGTGGCGCTCCTTCGCCCGCCGGTTCGTCGTCCCCCGCGTCCTCCCCCGCGAGCTGGGCGCCGACGTGCTCGAGATCGGCTGCGGGAGCGGCGCGATGGCGGCGGAGGTGCTGCGCGCCCGTCCCGACGTCCAGCGCTACGTCGCCACGGACGTCGATCCGGCGATGGTCGCCCTCGCGCGGCGCCAGCTCGCCGGCTTCGGCGACCGGGCCGAGGCGCAGGAGGTCGACGCGGCGGGCCTGCCCTTCGCCGACGGCTCCTTCGACGTCGTCGTCAGCTGGCTGATGCTGCACCACACGATCACCTGGGAGCAGGTGCTCGCCGACGCCGTCCGGGTGCTGCGGCCGGGCGGCCTGCTGGCCGGCTACGACCTCCCGGACTCGCGCCGCAGCCGCGTGATCCACCACCTCACCCGCTCGACGGTGCGGATGGTCGCCGCCGACGACCTCGCCGCCGAGCTCGAGGGTCTCGGCCTGGGCGACGTCACCGTGCGCCCGCTCGGCATCGCCGGGGCCTACCGCTTCTCCGGACGGCGCTGAGGTGGCCGACGCCGCGCGGGCGGGGCGGACGTGCCCGTGGTGGGTACCGGCGGCGGTGCTCGCGCTGACCGTCGGCCAGCTCGCTGTCGCGACCTTCGTCCCCGGCATCGACCGCTTCGAGGGCAAGGCGTTCGGCGGACGGCTGCTCGCCTACCCGGTGATGATGCTCGCGGTGCCGGCCGCGTGGTGGCTGCGTGCCCGTCGTACCGGTGCCGGGAGGCCGCCGTGGGGTGCCTTCACGCTCGTCATGCTGCCGTTCCTCGTCGACGTGACGGGCAACAGCCTCGACCTCTACGACTCCGTCGTGTGGTGGGACGACCTCAACCACTACGTCAACTGGGCGCTGCTGTGCGGCGGGATCGGCCTGCTCGTCGCCGGCCGGCTCGAGCCGCGGTGGGTGGTCGTCGCCGTCACCGGGATCGGTGCGGTGCTCGCGATCGGCTGGGAGCTCGGCGAGTGGTTCACCTTCATCCGGCACGGCACCGAGCTCGACACGGCCTACGAGGACACGCTCGGCGACGAGGTCCTCGGCACGCTCGGCGCCCTCACCGCGGCGCTGCTCCTGGCGTGGCGAGGGCAGGCCGTGCAGGCGGAGGCGTGAGGTTCGGGATGCCACGCAGCCGGGCGGTCGCGGCGCCCGAGCAGCTCAGCAGGACGATCGCGAGCGCCGCGACGCCCGGCCATCCCCCGAGCGACCAGGCACTGCTGCCGAGGCTGCCGAAGACCGACGAACCGACGTAGTAGGAGCACAGGTAGAACGCGGCCGCCTGGCTCGAGCTCGCTCCGGCCAGATGGGCCCGGACGGCCACCCAGCTGCTCGCAAGACCGTGCATCACGAAGAAGCCTGCGGTCAGGCAGGCGAGTCCGGCGACGATCGTGACCAACGACGGCAGGAGGGTGAGCAGGACGCCGGCCATCGCCAGCGCGCACCCGGCCGGGAGCACGGCACGCCGGCCGAACCGGTCCGCCAGCGAGCCGGACACCGACGAGCTCACGGTGCCGAGCGGGTAGACGAGGTAGAGCAGGCTGATCGCACCGAGGCTGAGGTGGTGCGGCGCCGCGGTCAGCCGGAAGCCGAGGGCGTTGAACACCGCGATCAGCGTCCCGACCGAGCAGCCTCCGAGCAGGTAGAGGCTGCGCAGCGCCGGGTCGGTCAGCGCGACACGGGCCATCGCGGACCGTCCGGCACGTCCCCGCGACCGCGGCACGAAGTTGCGGGACGCCGGGAGGGTCAGCGTCATCGCCAGTGCGCAGGCGAGTGCGAGCGCGGCGGCCGCCGCCATCGCCCAGCGCCAGCCCGCGACGTCGGCGATCGGGGCAGTGAGCAGCCGCGACACCATGCCGCCGATGGCGTTGCCACCGATGTAGAGCCCCGTCGCCCGGGCCAGTGCACTCGGGTGCATCTCCTCGCGGAGGTACGCCGTCGCGACGGCCGGCAGCCCCGCCAGTGCCACGCCCTCCACCAACCGCAGGACGAGGAAGGCCGGCCAGGACCACGCGAACGGGCAGAGGCAGGCCACCCCCGCCGCCAGCCAGACCGACCCGACGACGAGCGGCGTACGGCCCACCGCCTCGGACGCCGGACCGGCCACGAGGAGGCCGACGGCGAGGCCGGCGGTCGTGAGCGACATGCTCAGCGTCGCCTGTGCCGGGGTGACGCCGAAGGCGTCGTGCAGCTCGGGCAGCAGGGCCTGGGTGGCGTAGAGGAGCGCGAACGTGGCGATGCCCGCGGCGAACATCGCCACCATCACCCGGCGGTAGCCGTCGCTGCCGGGGACGTGTCCCTGCGCCTGCTGCTCGATCGCTCCGCTGACCACCCGACGAGGATCCGCCGACCGTTGCCATACGTCCAATGTCGCTGGAGACCATTCTCGATGCATGATGCGTATGATGGTCGCGTGCTGATGCGTGACCTCGCGTGGCTGGTGGCGCTGGCCGACACCGAGCACGTGACCGACACCGCGGCCGCGCTGGGCGTCAGCCAGCCGACCCTGTCGCGCGCACTCGCCCGCACCGAGGAGGAGCTCGGTGCCCGGCTCTTCGAGCGGGTGCCGCACGGGCTGGTCACGACACCGGACGGCGAGCTGGTCGTCGACGCCGCCCGCGAGATCCTCGGCCGCTACCACCAGCTCGTCCGCGACCTCACGACCCGGCTCGACCCGGACCGCGGCGTCGTACGGCTCGCGTTCCTCGACTCGATGGCGACCTCGCTCGTCCCCCAGGTCCTGCGCGGCTTCCACGAGCTCGCGCCGTCGATCCGGGTCGAGCTGGCCCAGGAGCCCGGACATGACATCCTGCGCGACCTGGCCAACGGGGCCGCCGAGCTCGCCATCACCTCGACCCGGCCCGACGGCGACTTCGCGTGGGTGCCGCTGCAGGAGGAGCGCCTCGTGGTGATCGTCGGGCACAGCCACCGGCTGCGGGACCGCAAGCAGGTCGCGCTGGCCGAGCTCGCCGAGGACGAGTACGTCACGACCCCCGTCGGCTTCGGCCATCGCACGCTGGTCGACGGCCTGCTCTCGGACGCGGGCGTCGCCCCTCCCGTCTCCTTCGAGAGCGCCGACCTCGTGACCATCGAGGGCCTGGTGTCCGCGGGCCTGGGCTTCGCGATCGTCCCCGAGGCCCAGGCCGGCCTCTCCGGCACGTTGTCGCTGCGGATCACCCACGCGCGGGCGCGCCGCACCATCGGGCTGACCTGGCGCACCGACCGGCCGCTCGCCCCGCCGGCCACCCGGCTGCGGGACCACGTCGTCGCGCACGCGCCGTACGCGACCGTGCGCCAGGGCTAGGGCGCCGCGCTGTCCCGTGTGGGGGCGTCATACGAACCGGTCGCCAGAGCGCTCGATTCGTATGACGTCAACCGGCCCTGGCTCGCCGGGCGCCCGAGCGTCATACGAAACGGCCGTGATGACGCTCGATTCGCATGACGTCTCGGCGACCGCCGACGAGCAGGGGGCCTCGCCAGCGGCGGCACGGCTCCGGCGTCAGCCCCGCGCCTTGATGTCGGCGAACATCGCATGCAGGTCGGGTGAGATCTCCGCGAGCTCGACCAGCCCGGCACCCGCGGCGGCCACGTCGAGGTAGGCGAAGCGCATCAGGCCACCGGCCATCGTGCCCGCCTGGACGACGTCGAGCCCGCCGTCGGCCGCCTGCTGCAGCGCGAGGTCCATGTCGTCGACCTCGCAGCACACGTGGTGCAGCCCGGCCCCGCGCTCGGCGAGGAACTCGCCGTAGATCGACACCCCACCGACCGGCCGGATCAGCTCGAGCTGGAGGTCGCCGGCGTAGGCCAGCGAGATGTCGGCGACGAAGTCGGCCGGCTCACCGCGCAGGACGCAGTCCTGCGGCCCGAAGTGGATGCCCGGCATCCGGGTCCATGCGCCCGCCCCCAGCGTGGCACGCAGGGCGTGCTCGGTGGCATCGAGGTCGTCGGTCACCCAGGCGAGCTGGACGACCGGGCCGAAGGAGGGCTGCATGCACCTCAGGCTAGAACACGTTTCAGCCCTTCAGCGCCGGGAAGTCCTCGTCGCGGTGCTCCCCTGCCGGGCGGTTGCCCTCGACCTCGTGCTCACGCTGGCGCAGCTCCACCCGGCGGATCTTGCCCGAGATCGTCTTCGGCAGCTCGTAGAACTCCAACCGCCGCACCCGCAGGTACGGCGCCAGGTGCTCGCGTGCGTAGCGCAGGATCGACTCCGCCGTCTCCGCCGTCGGCTCGTGCCCGTCGACCAGCGCGACGTACGCCTTCGGGACGGCCAGCCGCACCGGGTCAGGTGCCGGCACGACGGCCGCCTCGGCCACCGCGGGGTGCTCGATGAGCACGGACTCCAGCTCGAACGGGCTCACCTTGTAGTCGGAGGCCTTGAACACGTCGTCGGTGCGACCGATGTAGGTGATGTAGCCGTCCTCGTCGCGGGCCGCGACGTCGCCGGTGTGGTAGAAACCGCCGGCCATCGCCTCGGCGTTCTTGTCCGGGTCCCCCTGGTATCCGGTCATCAGCGTGAGCGGCCCGGACCCGTCGCGGACGCTCAGGTCGAGGCAGATCTCGCCCTCCCCCACGCCGTCGACGACGGTGCCCTCGAGCGGGTCGACCAGCACCACCGGGACGCCCGGCAGCGGACGGCCCATCGAGCCCGACTTCACCGGCTGGCCCGGCGGGTTCGCGATCGCGGCCGTCATCTCGGTCTGCCCGAAACCGTCGCGGATGGTCAGGCCCCAGTGCTTCTCGACCTGGCTGATCACCTCGGGGTTGAGCGGCTCGCCGGCGGCGATGGCCTCGCGCAGCGCGCCCTTGCCGCCCGACAGGTCCGCGTTGATGAGCATCCGCCAGACCGTCGGCGGCGCGCAGAAGGTCGTCACGCCCTCGGCCCGGATCTGGCCGAGCAGGGCGGCCGCGTCGAAGCGCGCGTAGTTGTAGACGAAGACCGTGGCCTCGGCCAGCCACGGCGCGAAGAAGTTCGACCAGGCGTGCTTCGCCCAGCCGGGGCTGGAGATGTTGAGGTGCACGTCGCCGGGCTGGAGCCCCAGCCAGTACATCGTCGAGAGGTGGCCCACCGGGTACGACGTGTGGGTGTGCTCCACGAGCTTGGGCCGCGACGTCGTACCGGAGGTGAAGTAGAGGAGCAGCCGGTCGTCGCTGGCGTTGCCCGGGTGCGGCACGGGAGCGGCCGGGGTCGCGAAGGCAGCGGCGTACGAGGTCCAGCCGGAGGGGGCATCGCCGACGGCGACGCGCAGGTAGTCGCCCGGGACCTCGTCGAACTTGGCGGCGTCGACGGCGTTGCAGACCACCGCCCGGGCGCTGCCACGGGCGAGCCGGTCGACCAGCTCGGCCGGTCCGACCGCCGTCGTGGTCGGCATGATCACCGCGCCGAGCCGGATCAGCGCGAGCATCGACTCCCACAGCTCGACCTGGTTGCCGAGCATCACCACGACGCTGTCGCCGGCGCGGACGCCCTGCGCGGCGAGGTGGTTCGCGACCTGCTCCGAGCGCGTGACCAGCTCTCCGAACGTGTACGACGCCCGCGCGCCGTCCTCCTCGACGATCACCAGTCCCGGCTGGTCGTTGTCGCGGGCGAAGGCGTCGAACCAGTCGTGGACGAAGTTGAAGGTCGGCCCCACGTCGGGCCAGCGGAACTCCTCGACCGCGGCGGGGTGGTCGGTGCGCAGGGCCAGCAGACGGTCGCGCGTCGCACCCAGCCCGGTCGAGACGGAGGTCGTGATGCTCATGGTCAAAGGCTCGCTTCCCGGGGTGCCGTGCGGCACCCCCGAACGAAGGTGGATCCCCGGGCCGGTGGACGCACGACCGCCGGCCCGGGGAGGACTGGTCCCACGGTTCAGGCGTGGGCCCCGACGCGGGCGTCGCGCAGCATGCCGGTCCCGGGGTGGCAGTTGACGTACTCGAAGAGCTGCTCGGAGCCGCTGGACACCGAGACCTCGTGGTAGAGGCGCAGCTTGTCGAGCCCCTCGGCGACCCGGAAGAAGGTCGTGAAGATCCGCAGGTGCGTCGGGTGCGACTCGGCCCACCGCTCGAGCTTGTCGAGCGAGCTCCAGTGGCCGATGTTGTAGCTCTCGTCGATCGGGTTGCCGTCGAGGTCGATGCTGTGGACGTAGCGGTTGCTGTAGCAGCCGACGGCCTCGCCGTTGTCGCGCAGGAAGTCCATGCCGGCCTCCAGGGTCGGCTGGATCTCGTCGAGGTAGAGCGAGCGCTCCGCCTCCTCCGCCTCGATCCACTCCTGGCCGGACCGGATCAGGGCGATGTTGTCGTGTCCGCGGACGACGACCCGGCCACCCTTCGAGGGATCGCCCTCGACGACCGTGAGCGCGCCGTTCGGCTGCATCCAGTCGGTCTGCGAGATCGGGAAGCGCTCGCGCATCGAGCCCCAGTAGCCGTGCTCGTTGATGTCGCCGCTGATCCCGCCCATCACGGCGCCGACGCCCGGCAGCTGCTCCTGGAAGGCGTAGAGCGTCTCGAACTGGTCGACCCTCGGCGCGACGACCTCCCGGAAGTGGCCGAGCCCGTCGTGCAGGCGGTCCTCGGACTCCCACCAACCGGCGACGGCGTCCGAGCGGAGCCAGCGGTCGTACGCCGCCGGGTCCGCCCAGTAGGCGACGACCATCAGGTTGTGGTGGTCCCGGTTGTCGACGTGGTGGGTGAGGTCGTGGTGGACCGGCCCGTCGGGGCCGTCGAAGGTGCCGACGATCGTGCGCAGCGCGGCCAGCGCATCGCCTCGGCGCGCTGCGTCGTCGTACTGGACGCCGAGGTAGGCCATCACGACCTGCTGGAGGGACGCGTCGGCGCGCGCCACCCACATCGGGAAGGGCGGCTGGTAGTCGTCGGGCACACGGCGCGAGAGCGTGCGCGGGCACAACAGGTGGGTGTCGATCGCGGATTCCATGGTTCCTCCTGGGTGTTCACAAAGGGGTGGTCGGGATGCCGGTCACCAGGCGGCGGTGCTGAGCCGGCGCAGGCCGGCCGCGGTGTGGACCTCGCCGAGCGCGGCGGGTGGTGGGGCGGTGCCGGGTCCGCCGAGGCGGACCCAGGCAGCGACCTGACGTGCCCGCTCGACGGTGTTGACCTCGGGGACCCAGGCCGGACGCGCCCCGGCCGAGCGAGCCGCGGCGGACGGGTTGACCACCACGACGTTGGACAGGTCGCAGGCCCAGAGGCAGTCGACCGCGAGGAGCTCGGCATCCTCGCCGAGGTCCTCCCCGAGCGCCCGGGCGATGGCGTCGTGGTCGACGTCGGGGTGCTTGCGCCGGGTGCCGCAGCAGCAGCCCCGGCACATCCGGACGCGGGGTCCCCGTTCGCCGGCCATGGCCCTCAGGCCTCGACCAGGCGCCCGGCACGGGGCGCCACGGCGGCGCGTGGCTGTCCGAGCCAGGCCAGGGCCGCCCCCAGGGCCAGCCACATCAGGCCGATCTGGGCCAGCGACGCGACCCGGAAGCGCCAGATCAGGTCAGCGGGCACGTTCGCCGGCACCGGGTCGGCGGCGTGGGGCAGGACGGCGGCCAGCACGACGGTGCCGACCACCCCGAGCACCACCGCGGCGACAGTGCGGGTCCCGGGCGCCAGTGCTCGGGCGCGTCCCACCCCGGTCACCAGCGCGGCCAGGGCGACCGCGCACACGATGGTGCCGAGGTAGGTCGCCGTGCGGAGGTCGACGGTCGCCGGGTCCCCCACGGCAGGCGGGTTGGCCGGCACGACGAGGGCCGGCGCGAGGGTGAAGGTGAGGAAGCCCAGCCCGGCCAACGCCATGGTGCTCGCCACGGGCGTGCGGCCCGGGAGGCGCGGGGCGAGGAAGCGGTGGACGAGGGCGAAGGCGATGCCGATGAGGACACCCACGACGAGCACGGTCACCAGGCCGGCGACCACCTGCTCGGAGCGCGACACCAGCGCCTCGGCCCCGTGGTCGTGGGTGGCGCCGGAGTCGTGCTCGTGAGCGGCGCCCGCCTCCTCGATGGCGATGGCCGCGCGGATCGAGGGCTCGACGAGCCAGGACATCGCTGCCGCGCCGAGCCCGCCGGCAACGGCGCCCGCGAGGGCGCCGTTGCCGACCGTGCGGCCCAGGGAGCTACGGGTCGGGGCGGACATCGTCCGCGCCGCTCAGTGGCAGGGCACGCCGAGGGCGTGCCGTGCGTCGTGGGTGACCTCGTGGAGGTACGACGCCGCGTCGGCCGAGAGCAGCAGGCCGTTCTCCTGCAGGAGGAACAGCACGCCGAGCAGGGCGACGAGGGCGAGCGCGAGGCCGACGGCGGGGGCCGCGACGCGACCCGGGACGTGGGTGGTGCTGGATGCCATGACGGGCTCCGATCAGTGGTGACGGGTGGGGCGGATCAGTGGTGGACGAGGCGTGCCGGGTCGACGGCGATCGGCTCGGTGTGCGCCTCGTGGTGGTTGCGGTTGGCCGGGACGGCCAGCACGTCGCGGGTCTGGCGGCCCAGCTCGTCGGTGCTGAGCAGGCCGAGGTCGGCGAGCACGGACTCCAGCGCCGCGAGCCAGTGCTCGTAGTAGGACCAGCCGCGGTCGCTGGTCCCGGTGCGCTCCTCCCAGCCGCTGATCGAGGTGATCAGCGCCTGCTGGAAGGCCGTCCAGTCGAACCCGAGCTCGCGGTGGGCGGAGACCGCCATCGCGAACGCCCGGATCTCCCAGGGGTGTTCGAAGGAGAGCTGCTCCGGGCTCGCCTCCGGCAGGTCGCAGACCAGGTCCGTGATCCGGTTGCGCGCCGCGACCAGGTCCGCCGCGTCGGCGTACGGCGCCGGGAGCATCAGGCCACCGCCCCGACCGGGCCGACGCCGATCATGGCGTCGCGGGTGACCAGCGCGAGCAGCTGCTCGTCGCTCCAGTCCTCGGTGCCGGCAGGCCGCTGCGGCAGGACCCAGTAGCGCATCTCGCTGCTGGAGTCCCAGACCCGGACCTCGACGTCGTCGGGCACGGTGAAGCCGAACGACTCGCGCAGCACCTTGCGCGGCTCGCGGGTGATGGCCGCGCGGTACTGCGGGTCCTTGTACCAGTTCGGCGGCAGCCCGAGCACCGGCCACGGGTAGCAGGAGCACAGCGTGCAGACGATGATGTTGTGCACCGTGTCGGTGTTCTCGACGACGACCATGTCCTCGCCCTGCAGGCCGCTGATGCCCAGCTCCTGGCACGCCTCGCTGGCGTCGGCGACGAGCCTGGCCCTGAAGTCGGGGTCGGTCCAGGCGCGGACGACCACCTGCGCCCCGAGCTGGGGACCGACCTCGTGCTCGTAGATCTCGACCATGCGGTCGATGGCCTGGGTCGTCATGACGCCGGACTCGATCAGCATCGACTCGAGCGCCTTGACGCGTGCGGCGATCTCCTCCTGGGTACGGACGGTGGCGCTCATGCGGGGACTCCTTCGGTGGCGGGGTTGCTGACGAGCTCGAGGTAGGGGTCCCAGACGTCGAAGTAGACGGACTGGTTGGGCTCGGCGTGCCCGGCGCCCCAGAGCTCCTCGGCGCTGAACTTCACGGTGTAGACGTGCTCGGGCTGCTCGCCGAGTCCGTTGCCGGCCGTGTCGGGGTAGATGAAGACGCCGTGGGCGAGGACGACCTCGCCGACCGCCCCGCGGACGTAGCGGGCCCGGCGGGTGTGGCCCTTCGGGGCGCTCCGGTCGACCCGCACGACGTCGCCGACCCGGAACCGGGCCGGCTTCTCGACGTCGCGCTTGGCGGTGCCGTCCGGCGCC
>Ga0247823_10004215_pt1 | contig 11553 bp, 7 predicted proteins | sample 13C_PalmiticAcid_2_FD_192426 | JGI IMG/M metagenome (GOLD analysis project Ga0247823, IMG submission 192426) | Soil microbial communities from agricultural site in Penn Yan, New York, United States - 13C_PalmiticAcid_Day30 | ecosystem: Environmental > Terrestrial > Soil > Agricultural land...
GAAGGTCATCAACCACTCCCCCCACCGATCGCTTCGCGATCACCTCCCCCACAGGGGGAGGTTCCCGGAGATCAAGCCGCCTCCTCGAACGCCGCGTAGACCAGCGTCCTAAGCTCCCGCCGGATGGGATAGACGCTGGACGGCATCAGCTGGGTCATGAACACCACCGCCAGGTCCTCGACCGGATCGACCCAGAAGGCCGTCGAGGCCATGCCGCCCCAGAAGGCCTCGCCCAGGCTGCCGATCGTGCGGGTGCGGGCCAGGTCCGTCGTGACGGCGAAGCCGAGGCCGAAGCCGACGCCGTCATAGACGCTCTCGCTGAACAGCGACTTCGACATCTCGGTGAGCTCGCGGCCGCCCGGCAGGTGATTGAGCATCATCGCCTTCAGCGTCTTGGGGCTGACGATGCGGGCGCCGTCCAGCTGGCCGCCGTTCAGGATCATGCGGCAGAAGCGCATGTAATCGGCGGCGGTCGAAACCAGCCCCCCGCCGCCCGACTTGAACAGCGGGTCCTTGAGGAACGGGCTCTGGGTCGGATCGTCCTGCAGGACGACCTTGCCCTTGGGATCCAGGCTGTAGCAGGCGGCGAAGCGGGCCTGATCGGCCTCCGGCACGAAGAAGCCGGTGTCGGCCATCTTCAGCGGCTCGAAGATGCGGTCCTTGAGGAACTGGTCGAACGGCTGGCCCGAGATCGCCTGGACGAGGTAGCCCAGCACGTCGGTGCAGACCGAATAGTTCCAGGCCTCGCCGGGGCTGAACTCCAGGGGCAGCTTCGCCAGCTCGGCGATGAAGCCGTCGAGGTCGCGCGGCCCCGGCAGGTCGTCGAGATGCAGCTTGCGATAGGCGGCGTCGACATTGCCGCGCTGCTGGAAGCCGTAGGTGAAGCCGGCCGTGTGGCGCAGCAGGTCGATCATCCGCATCGGCTCGGCCAGGGGCCTCGTCTGGAACATGCCCAGCGAGCCGGCGGCGAACACGCCGAGGTCCTTGAAGGCCGGGATGAAGCGATGGACGGGATCCTCGAGGGCGACGCGGCCCTCCTCGACCAGCATCATGAAGGCGATCGAGGTGATCGGCTTGGTCATCGAATAGATGCGGTACAGCGTGTCGGACTTCAGCGGCGCGCCGCGCTCGCGGTCGGCCAGGCCCAGCACGGTCTCGTGGGCCAGCTGGCCGCGCCGCCAGACCTGCAGCTGGGCGCCGGGCAGGAGGCCGGGCTCGACGTACTTGGCCTGCAGGAAGGTATCGATGCGCTTCAGGCGCTGCGACGACAGGCCGACGGCTTCGGGCGTGCTCAAACGGGAATCCCCCTTTACTGGCGCGACCTTCAGTCACGGTCGCCTTATTATCGCGGATCGAATAGGCGGTACGGCTAACGCAACCTTCACCTGATCCTGCGTTGATCGATTGAAGACGAGGGGAGCGCGATGGGCAAGCGTCCCGAGGGCGAGACGGCCTCGAACATCGACCGCGCCGCGGCCGACTGGTTTTTCCAGAACAGCCTCGACATGTTCGTCGTGCTGCAGGACCGCGCCATCGTGCGGGTCAATCCGGCCTGGAGCGCGATCGCCGGCTGGAGCCCCGACGAGACCCTGGGCCGCTCGATCCGCGACTTTCTGCACCTGCACGACACCGAGGTGCTGGAACAGGCCGGCCGGGTGCTGCGGGCCGAGGGCCAGGTGCAGTCCGAGCACCGGCTGGCCCGCAAGGGCGGCGGCTGGCTGTGGGTGCGCTCGCGCTCGAAGATCCTGCCCGACGGCGCGCTGCTGATCGTCTTCCAGGACTTCTCCGAGGAGCGCCTGCGCCGCCTCCAGCGCCATCAGGCCGAGCGCGCCAACGAGATGCTGCGCAACGCCGCCGGCGTCTATGTCTGGCGCTTCGAGACCCGCAAGGGGATCTACTATTTCGAGCAGGACATCACGACCCTGGCCGCGCCCCTGGGCGACGCCCGCCAGATGACGGTGGCCGAGATGCTGAGCGCCATCCACCCCGACGACCGCCAGACCATGACCCGCGCCTTCCTGCACACCCAGGAGACGGGCGAGCATGCCCAGCTGGTCTATCGTCACGCCGATCCCTCCAGCGAGGGCTGGAACTGGATGCGCACCGACTGGCGCGGCGTGCGGGCCGGGGCGGGCGAGCTGTTCGACGTCATCGGCATCAGCCAGGACGTCACCGAGCTGCTGGTCGCCCGCGACGCGGCCGTTGCGGCGACGGCGGCCAAGTCGCAGTTCCTGGCCAATATGAGCCACGAGATCCGCACGCCGATGAACGGCGTGCTGGGCGTGCTCCACCTGCTCAAGCACGAGACGCTGTCGGCCGACGGCCGCCGCCTGCTGGCCGAGGCCCTGGGCTGCGGCGCCATGCTGTCGGAGCTGCTCAACGACATCATCGACTTCTCCAAGGTCGAGGCCGGCAAGCTGGAGCTCTCCTCCGAGGCCCTGGATCCGTCCGCCCTGCTGCGCAGCGTCGCCGACCTGCTGGAGCCCCAGGCCGAGGCCAAGGGCCTGGCCATCCGCGTCGAGGCCCCGCCGGCCGGCGAGGCCTGGACGGCCGCCGATCCGGTGCGCCTGCGCCAGGCACTGTTCAACCTGATCGGCAACGCGGTGAAGTTCACCCTGGCCGGCCAGGTGACCGCCCGCCTGTCCGTCGCGCCGGTCGAAGAGGGCCTGCGCCTGCGCTTCGAGATCGAGGACACCGGGGTCGGCATTCCGCTCGACGCCCAGGCCTCCCTGTTCGAGCGCTTCAGCCAGGCCGACGGCTCGACCACCCGGCGGTTCGGCGGGGCCGGCCTTGGCCTCTCCATCACCCGCCGCCTGGCCCAGCTGATGGGCGGCGACATCGGCTTTTCCAGCACGCCGGACCAGGGCTCGACCTTCTGGCTGGAGCTTCTCGCTCCGGTCGCCCAGGCCCCGGCGGCGGCGGCGGACGACGACGAGGACGACGCCCTGATGCTCGACGGGCTGGAGGTGCTGCTGGTCGAGGACAACGCGGTCAACCGCCTGATCGCCACCCGCATGCTCGAAGCCCTCGGCGCCCGCGTGGCCACGGCCGAGGACGGCCAGGCCGGCATCGTCGCGGCCGCCCGCGGCTATGATTTGATCTTCATGGACATCCAGATGCCGATCATGGACGGGGTCGAGGCCACGCGGGCCATCCGCGCCCTGCCCGGCCCCGCCGGCGCCGCGCCGATCGTGGCCATGACCGCCAACGCCCTGGCCCACCAGACCGCCGCCTACGCCGAGGCCGGGATGAACGGCTCGGTGGCCAAGCCTTTGTCGCCCGCCGCCCTGGTCCGCGCCGTGGTCGCCGCCCTGCCCGACCGCGTCCACTGAGCGACAAAGACTTGGGCGGGCCTTTCTGCGGCCCCTTTCCAGGCCTAGATTGGACGCTTGAGTCCAACGCCGGAAAGTCCGGCGTTGCAGGGGGCCAGACTATGGACGACGGCCACACCGTCACCGCGGCGACCGCGCGCTACGCGCAGAAGAAGGAAGCCATCCTGGCGGCCGCCACCGCCGTGCTCAATCGCCAGGGCGTCAAGGGCATGACCCTGGCCGACGTCGCCGCCAAGGTCGGGCTGATCACCACCAGCGTCACCTACTACTATCGCAAGAAGGACGACCTGGCCGCCGCCTGCTTCATCCGGGGCCTGGAACGCCTGGACGCGATGATCGACGAGGCCGCCGCCGAGCCCGACGCCGCCGGCCGCATCCGCAAGTTCCTGACCCTCTATCTCGACCTGTCGCGCCGGGTGCGCGCAGGGCAGGACGCGCCGCTGGCCAGCTTCACCGAGATCCGCGCGCTGAAGGAGCCGATGCGCGCCTCTGTGCAGGCCGCCTTCGCCGACATCTTCCGCCGGGTGCGCGGCTTCTTCGACGGCGAGGCCTTCGCCCACCTCGACAAGGCCGAGCGCAACGCCCGCGCCCACCTGCTGCTGGAACAGGTCTTCTGGACCGGCGCCTGGCTGCGCCGCTTCGACCTCGACGACTACGAGCGGGTGCGCGAGCGGATGTACGACATTCTCGTGGGCGGCATCGCCGGCCCCGGCCGCGACTGGACGCCGCCGACCCTGCCCGACCCGACGCCCGTTTCCGACGAAGGCCAGGAGTGGCGCGAAACCTTCCTGGTGGCCGCCACCCGCCTTATCAACCAACGCGGCTATCGCGGCGCCTCGGTCGAGGACATCTCGGCGGCGCTGAACGTCACCAAGGGCTCGTTCTACCACCACCACGAGGACAAGGACGCCCTGGTGGTCGAGTGCTTCCAGCGCACCTTCGCGGTCACCCGCCGCGCCCAGCTGTCGGCGCTGGCCCTGCCGGCTGACGGCTGGACGGCGGTGTCGGCGGCGACGGCGGCCCTGGTCGAATACCAGCTGTCGGACCACGGCCCGCTGCTGCGCGCCTCGTCGATGGGCGCCCTGCCGATCGAGATCCGCCACGAGATGAGCGACGGCTACGCCCGCGGCTCCAACCGCTTCGCCGGCATGATCGCCGACGGCATAGCCGACGGCTCGGTGCGCGCGGTCGACCCGCTGGTGGCCGCCCACATGATCAACTCGATGCTGAACGCCGCGGCCTCGCTACAGGCCTGGGCCCCGGGCGTGACGCGCGAAGACGCCGCCAGGCTCTTCGCCCGCCCGCTGCTGATGGGCCTGATGGCGCGGTAGCGCCTTTGTCCCCTCCCTATCCGCCCGTCATTCCCGCCCTTGTGGCGGGAACCCCTCTGTAAGCCGCAGGTGCGGATGGGGCGGTGTGCTCAGCACACCGCTTGCATCTCACTCGAAAGCGGAACCAGGGTTTCCCGCCACAAGGGCGGGAATGACGGGAGTTTAGGTGGACTAATTCCCCGCCACGTACGCATCCACCTGCGCCAGCCGCCGCGCCTTCTCCGCTTCCTCAAGGAACGAACCCGAGAAGCTATTGCGCGCCAGCACCACCAGGTCGTCCCGCGTCAGGTCCACGGCCTTGGCGGTCTCCAGGTAATTGTCCAGCAGGTAGCCGCCGAAATAGGCCGGGTCGTCGGAGTTCACCGTCGCCTTCAGGCCCAGGTCCAGCATCCTGCGCATCGGGTGCGCGGTCAGGTCCGGCACCACGCAAAGCTTCAGGTTCGACAGCGGGCACACCGTCAGGGTCACGCCATCGGCCACCAAACGGGCGGTCAGGGCATCGTCCTCCAGGGCGCGATTGCCGTGGTCGATACGGTCGACGCCGACGAGGTCGATGGCTTCCCAGACATATTCCGGCGGCCCCTCCTCGCCCGCGTGGGCGACGATCTTGAGGCCCAGGTCGCGGGCGGCCTTGAACACCCGGGCGAACTTGGCCGGCGGATGGCCGACCTCCGAGGAGTCCAGGCCCACGCCGGCGATCTTCGCAAGATGCGGCCTGGCCTGCTCCAGCGTCTCGAAGGCGCTCTCTTCGGAAAGGTGGCGCAGGAAGCAGAGGATCAGCTTGGAGGTCACGCCCAGGCGGCTTTCGGCTTCCGCCATGCCGTCCAGCAGGCCGTCGATCACCGTCTCGAAGGCGACGCCGCGCTCGGTGTGGGTCTGCGGGTCGAAGAAGATCTCGGCGTGAACCCCGCCATCGGCCGCAAGGCGCTCGAAATAGGCCAGCGCCAAGTCCTTGAAGTCGGCCCGCGTGATCAGCACGCCCGCGCCCTGGTAATAGATGTCCAGGAAGTCCTGCAGGTTCGAGAAGGCGTAGGCCGCGCGGATCTCCTCCACCGACTTGTACGGCAGCGTGATCCCGTTGCGTTCGGCCAGGGCGAACATCAGTTCCGGTTCGAGGCTGCCCTCGATGTGCATGTGCAGTTCGGCCTTGGGCAGGCCGCGGGCGAAGGCTTCGAGCGTGGTGTCGGTCATGCACTGTCCATCGGTCGGGCGAGGAGAGAGGTCAAGCCAAAGGGCCGTGAGCACCCAACGGGCCGTGAGCACAAGGCGGCGCGGGAGCCTGTCGCCCCCGCGCCGAGGTGCGCTTCACCTCTAAGTTTCGACGCGTCGTATGCACCGCGTCGCGCCCGCGCCTGAATCGGTCTTGGAATATCCCGCACGCCTGCAAGCGGCGGCGGGCGGCCGGTCCTGGTGCGAACTCCCTCCCCAGTCTGGTCGATTGTTCTTGGAAGACCGTAGGCTTACGCGCCGACGCGATGTCACGTCGGCCCGCGCCGGCAGGCGCCATCTCGACCGAAACTGAACCCTTAGAATGTCCAGTACGACGCTCGCGCCGTCAACCTGCGGCGCCCGAAAAAGCGGCGCCGCCCGCGCCCTCTGGACTCTCGCGCCCCGTCGTGCTGGCTTTAGTCAAACAAGCGTTCAAACGAACCGAAAAGGGTGGAACCGCATGGCCGCGATCAACGCCGTCACCGATCTGACCGTCGAAGGCGACATCGGCGTCGTCACGCTGAACTCTCCGCCGGTCAACGCCCTGTCGGCCCAGGTCCGCGAGGGCCTGAAGAACGCCTTCGAGGCGGCGATCGCCGATCCGGCCGTGCAGGCGATCGTGCTGATCTGCGAGGGCAAGACCTTCATCGCCGGCGCCGACATCAGCGAGTTCGGCAAGGCCATGACCGGCCCGTCCCTGCAGGACGTGCAGAACACCATCGAGAATTCGCCCAAGCCGGTGGTCGCCGCGATCCACGGCACCGCCCTGGGCGGCGGGCTGGAGGTGGCGCTGGTCGCCCACTACCGCGTCGCCGTGCCCTCGGCCAAGGCCGGCCTGCCCGAGGTGAACATCGGCTTGCTGCCCGGCGCCGGCGGCACCCAGCGCCTGCCGCGCATCGTCGGCGTCGAGAAGGCGCTGGAGATGGTCACCAGCGGCCAGCACGTGCCGGCCAAGGCCGCGCTCGCCATGGGCCTGTTCGACAGCCTGGTCGAGGAAGGCGCCCTGCGCGACGGGGCCATCGCCTTCGCCCGCGTGGCGCTGGCCGAGGGCCGTCCCCTGAAGAAGGTCCGTGACCTGTCGGACAAGGTCGAGGCCGCCCGCGGCAAGCCCGAGATCTTCACCGAGTTCAGGAAGGCCAACGCCCGCAAGTTCCGCGGCTTCCTGGCGCCCGAGAACAACATCAAGTGCATCGAGGCCGCCGTGAACCTGCCCTTCGACGAGGGCCTGAAGGAGGAACGCCGCCTCTTCATGGAGCTGATGACCGGCAGCCAGTCGGCCGCCCAGCGCTACGTGTTCTTCGCCGAGCGCCAGGCCGCCAAGATCCCCGACGTACCGGACGACACCCCCGCCATCCCCGTCAAGAAGGTCGGCGTCATCGGGGCCGGCACCATGGGCGGCGGCATCTCGATGAACTTCCTCAACGCCGGCATCCCGGTGACGATCATCGAGGCCAAGCAGGAGAACCTCGACCGCGGCGTCGGGATCATCCGCAAGAACTACGAGAACACCGCCAAGAAGGGCCGCCTGACCCAGGAGGACGTCGAAAAGCGCATGGGGCTGCTGACGCCCTCCATGCACCTGGAGGACCTGGCCGACTGCGACCTGATCATCGAGGCCGTGTTCGAGCTGATGGAGATCAAGAAGGAGGTCTTCACCAAGCTCGACGCCATCGCCAAGCCGGGCGCCATCCTGGCCTCCAACACCTCGTACCTCGACATCGACGCCATCGCCGCCGTCACCAGGCGCCCGGAAAGCGTCATCGGCCTGCACTTCTTCTCGCCGGCCAACGTCATGCGCCTGCTCGAGATCGTGCGCGGCGAGAAGACCGACAAGTCGGTGATCGCCACCTCGATGCAGATCGGCAAGAAGATCGGCAAGGTAGCCGTCCTGGTCGGCAACTGCTTCGGCTTCGTCGGCAACCGCATGCTGGCCCAGCGCCAGCGCGAGGCCCAGAAGCTGATCCTCGAAGGCGCCATGCCCTGGGACGTCGACCGCGTGCTCTACGAGTTCGGCCTGCCGATGGGCCCGTTCGCCATGAGCGACCTGGCCGGTCTCGACATCGGCTGGGACCCGGCCAAGACCTCCTCGTCCACGGTGCGCGAAGTGCTGTGCGAGATGGACCGCCGCGGCCAGAAGAACGGCAAGGGCTTCTACGACTACGACGAGAACCGCGTCGCCAAGCCCTCGCCCGAGGTCGAGAAGGTGATCCTCGACTTCGCCGAGAAGCGCCAGATCCAGCGCCGGCAGATCAGCGACCAGGAAATCCTCGAGCGCTGCCTCTACCCGATGGTCAACGAGGGCGCGAAGATCCTCGAGGAAGGCAAGGCCATCCGGGCGTCGGACATCGATATCGTCTGGATCAACGGCTACGGCTGGCCGGTCTATCGCGGCGGCCCGATGTTCTGGGGCGAGCTCGTCGGCCTCGACAAGGTGCTGGCCGGCATGAAGGCCTTCCAGGAAAAGCACGGCGATGACTTCAAGCCGTCGGCCCTGCTGGAGCGGCTGGTCGCCGAGGGCAAGGGCTTCAAGGACGCGTGAACCCGCTCCTCCCCCGTGAAACGGGGGAGGTGGCGCGGCGCTATCAGCGCCGTGACGGAGGGGGCGACGGCCGGCACGGCGCCAGTCTCGCCCCCACCACCGCTTCGCGGTCCCCCTCCCCCGTTTCACGGGGGAGGAGATGATGTGCCGAGTAAGGAACAGCCCATGCCCACCATCCCCTCCATGATCGCCGCCGACTACGGCGTGATGGGCGACATCCTGCGCGAGCGGGCGCGCGAGACGCCCGACCATCCCGCCGTGATCATGGAGACCGGCGAGGCCGTCACCTACGCGCAGTTCGACGCCCTGGCCGACCGCGTCGCCGCCGCCCTGCAGCGCGACGGCGTGGCGTCCGGCGAGGCGGTCGCCGTCTGCGCCCTGTCGTCCATTCCCTATGCGGCCGTGTTCCTGGGCGGCCTGCGCGCCGGCGTCGCCGTCGCCCCCCTGGCGCCTTCGTCGACGCCGGAGGCCATCGCCGGCATGGTCGCCGACTGCGGCGCGAAGCTGTTCTTCGTCGATGCGGGCGTGGCCGAAGCGCAAAGCCCCGCTCCGATCGCCGCTCGCACCATCGCGCTGGACGGCTCGGCCGCCGGCGAGGCCTTCGAGGCCTGGCTGGCCCCCGAAGGCGCGACCCCGACGCCGGTCGAGATCGGCCCCGAGCATCCGTTCAACATCATCTATTCCAGCGGCACCACCGGCGCGCCCAAGGGCATCGTCCAGTCGCACGGCATGCGCTGGAAGCACGTCTTCCGCGGCGACGCCGTCGGCTATGGCGCGGACGCGGTCACCCTGCTGTCGACGCCGCTCTATTCCAACACCACCCTGGTCTGCTTCTTCCCCACCCTGGCGGGCGGCGGGACCGTCGTGCTGATGAGGAAGTTCGACGCCGGCCGCTTCCTGGAACTGGCGCAGGCTCATCGCATGACCCACGCCATGCTGGTGCCGGTGCAGTACCGCCGGCTGATGGCCCATCCGGACTTCGACGCCTTCGACCTGTCGTCCACGCGGCTGAAGTTCTGCACCAGCGCGCCCTTCGCCGCCGAACTGAAGGCGGAGGTCCTGCGTCGCTGGCCGGGCGGTCTCGTCGAGTATTTCGGCATGACCGAGGGCGGCGGCACCTGCATCCTCATGGCCCACGAGCATCCCGACAAGCTGCATACGGTGGGCCAGCCCGCCCCGGGCCACGACATCCGCCTGATCGACGAAGACGGCGTCCAGGTCGGCGCCGGCGTCGTGGGCGAGATCGTCGGCCGCTCGGCCGGCATGATGAACGGCTATCACGGCCAGCCGGGCAAGACCGCCGAGGCGACCTGGACCAGCCCCGAGGGCCTGTCCTTCATCCGCACCGGCGACGTCGGCCGCTTCGACGCCGAAGGGTTCCTGACGCTGATGGACCGCAAGAAGGACATGATCATCAGCGGCGGCTTCAACATCTATCCCAGCGACCTGGAGGCCGTGATCGCCGCGCATCCCGACGTGCTGGAAGCCGCGGTTGTCGGCGTGCCGTCCGACGCCTGGGGCGAGACCCCGGTGGCCTTCGTGACCCTGAAGCCCGGCGCGACCGCCGACGCGCAAACCGTCCGCGCCTTCGCCAACGAGCGCCTGGGCAAGACCCAGCGCCTGGCCGACCTGGTGCTGGTCGACGCCCTGCCCCGCAGCCACATCGGCAAGGTGCTCAAGCGCGAACTGCGGGACGGGTGGATGGCGAAGGGATAGCTCGCCACACCCCCAACGCCCGTCATTCCCGCCCTTGTGGCGGGAAACCCTCTATCAGCCGCAAGGGCGGGAGGGGCGGACCGCCAGCGGTCCGCTGGCGCTTCACTTGCGAGTGGAACCAGAGGTTCCCGCCACAAGGGCGGGAATGACGGGCGGATAGGAAAGCGGATCACCGAAAACCCGGAAAAACCGCAATCTCCGCCGCGACCGCGCGCCGCATCTGGACAGGCCGAGTCACTCGATACGTTCAGTTAACCATAAAGGCGCTGTCGGGGTTGTCGGCGCCGGTTCGTTGCGGAAGCGTCTCGCATGTCCAGCCTTTCAGCCGCCGTCCTGGCGTCGCAGCCGAAGTCCGCCCACGCCTCTCCGGCGCCGCTTGATTTCGACGCGTTTGGCAAAGCATTCGGCGGCCCGGCCTGCGACCACCTGAACGGCCGGCTGGCCCAGCGCTTCTCCCGAACCACCGCCGTGCGCGCCTGCGCCGACCGCGCCGCCGCCACCGCCGACCTGCTCGCCGCCCAGGGCGCGCGCGCCGGCGGCGTCTGCATCGTCTCGGCCCTGGCCGGCCGCGAAACCCTCGAAGGCGTCGCCGCCGCCGGCCTGACGCCGTGGCTGGTCGACGTCGATCCGTTCACCTGGATGGTCGACACCGCCCACCTGCGCGAGCGCCTGAGCGAAGCCCCCTGCCCGCTGGAAGCCATCGTCACCACCTGCGCCTTCGGCCGCGCGCCCGACCTCCTGGCCCTGGCCGCCTTCCAGGCCGAGACCGGCCTGCCGATCGTGGTCGACGCCGCCTTCGGCTTCGACGTGATCATGGACGCGCCCGTGCCCGTCGTCGTCGGCCTGCCCGGCGGACAGGGCGTGTTCGTCGCCGCCGAGGACGCCGAACTGATCGGCCGCCTCGCCGCCCCCGTCTTCGAGGGCGACGACGGCCTCGACGGCTGGACCCTCAAGCGCCAGCAGCTGGCCACCAACGCCCAGCGCCTGCGGATGCTGCTGCTCGGCTCGCCCGTCGCCTTCCAGCCCGGCTGGGGCCTGTCTTGGGTGTCGAGCGCCTGCGTCGTCAGCGTCGCCGAGGGCTGCGCCCCGGCCGTCGCCGCCCTGCTGGCCGTCGAGGGCCGCTTCGTCACCTGCGTCGGCGTGCGCGACCCCGAGATCCAGGCCGACCGCGTGCCGGTCGTCGACCATCTGGCCGGCAAGATGCTGGGCCTGCCCTTCGCCGCCGACCTCGACATCGCCGACCTCGACGACCTGGCCGAAGCCGTGCGGCGGGCCGTGGCGCAGGTCTGAGCCCCCCCGTGAAACGGGGGAGGTGGCGCGCTGCGGATACGCAGCGTGACGGAGGGGGCGACAGCTTCCGCCGCGCCCAGCCTCGCCCCCTCCACCACTTCGTGGTCCCCCTCCCCCGCAAGCGGGGGAGGGGGAC
>Ga0247823_10004216_pt1 | contig 11550 bp, 10 predicted proteins | sample 13C_PalmiticAcid_2_FD_192426 | JGI IMG/M metagenome (GOLD analysis project Ga0247823, IMG submission 192426) | Soil microbial communities from agricultural site in Penn Yan, New York, United States - 13C_PalmiticAcid_Day30 | ecosystem: Environmental > Terrestrial > Soil > Agricultural land...
GGTGGGCTATCCTATCGGCTCGAAGACGGACGGCCGGGTGCGCCGGAGGACTGAACGTGCTGGAACTGGTGAAGGCCGGCGGTTGGCCGATGATCCCGCTGCTGCTGCTCGGCGTGCTGGCGCTGGCCATCGTGGTGGAACGCTTCTGGTCGCTGCGCCGCAAGGACATCCTGCCGCCCGGCCTGGGCGAGGAAGTCCGCACCTGGGCCGCCCGCGGCCAGCTGGAGCCGGCCCATATCGAGTCGCTGCGCCGCAACTCGCCACTGGGTGAACTGCTGGCCGCGGCGCTGGACGTGAGGAACAAGCCGCGCGACCAGATCCGCGAGCGCATCGAGGACACCGGCCGCCATCTGGTCCACCGCATGGAGAAGTTCCTCAATGCGCTGGGCAGCATCGCCTCCGCGGGTCCGCTGCTGGGCCTGCTGGGCACCGTGGTCGGCATGATCCAGATGTTCCTCGGCATCCAGGACAGCGGACTCGGCGACGTCAACGCGCTGGCCGGCGGCATCGGCAAGGCGCTGGTATGCGCGGCCGCGGGCATGATCGTGGCGATCCCGGCGCTGCTGTTCCACCGCTATTTCCGTGGCCGGGTGACCGGCTACGTGATGGAGATGGAGAAGGAGGCCAGTGCGCTGGTGGATGCCCTGGAGGCCCGCCATCCGCGCGTGGTGCCGCGTCCGGCCGCCACGCCGGCGGCGACGGGCTCCTGAGGCCGCCGCATGCGCATCCGTGACGACCGCGCGCAGGACGAGCCCGATCTCAACCTGGTGCCGCTGATCGACGTGATCCTGGTCCTGATCATCTTCTTCGTGATCACCACCACCTTCGACGCGCGTTCGATGCTGCAACTGCAGTTGCCGAGCGCGAACGGCGAGCCCGTGGCCGCGCAGGTGAAGACGCTGAGCGTGCTGGTGAACGCCGATGGCCGCTACTTCGTGGACGAACACGAAGTGCTGCGCACCGATATCGACGCGCTGAAGCAGACCCTGGAACAGGTGGCGGGCAGCGACCGCACCCGTCCCGTGCTGTTGCGCGCGGACGCGCGCACGCCGCACCAGGCGGTGGTCACCGCGCTGGATGCGCTGGGCCAGCTCGGGTTCCGCCGGATCAACATCGCCACGGCGCCGGAGGCGCGGAAGTGATCGGCACCGAGTCGCCCTGGCAGGTCTACAAGCGATTGCTCGGCTTCGCCAAGCCCTACCGCCTGCTGCTGATGGCGGCGGCGTTCGGCGCCCTGCTGGAAGCGGCGGCCGGCAGCGGCTTCCTGATGCTGATGAGCCCGGTCACCAACAACCTGGTGACGCCGAGCGACATCAACCAGTGGATGCCGCTGGCGATCATCGGGCTGTTCGTCGTGCGCGGCGTGGCTGGCTACATCACCGACATGAGCATGGGCAAGGCGGCGCGCAGCATTTCGCGCGACCTGCGCGTGCGCGTGCTGGCCAAGTACCTGCGCATGCCCGGCCAGCGCTTCGACAGCGAACCGGTCCCGTCGATGCTGGTCCGGCTGGGGTCGGACAGCGATCAGGTGTCGCAGGCAGCGATCGATGCGATGAAGGTGGTCGTGCAGCAGTCGCTGCAGGTCATCGGCGCCCTAGGCGTCATGCTCTATTACAGCTGGCAGGTGACCCTGACCATCCTCGTGCTGGCGCCACCGCTGGCGTGGGTGATGGACAAGGTGGCCAAGCGCTACCGGCGCATCAGCCACCGCATCCAGGAGAGCGCCGGGCACCTGCTGCAGGCGGCCGACCAGACGCTGTCGAACCAGCAGGAAGTGAAGGTCTACGGCGCGCAGCGGGTCGAGATGGACCGCTACGCCTCGCTCGCCGACACCAACCTCAAGCTGTCGATGAAAGTGGAGTCGACGCGCGCGATATCCTCGGCCATGGTCCAGCTGATGGGCGCCACCGGCCTGGCGGCGCTGCTGTTCATCGCCGGGCGCGAAGCGATGGCGGGGCGCCTCACCGCAGGCGACTTCGTCTCGTTGATGACGTCGATGATGGCGATCATTCCCGCGCTGAAGCAGCTGACCAACGTCCAGAACATGACCCAGCGCGGCGTGGCCTCCGCGCAACGCCTGTTCTCGGTACTGGATGCCGACGACGAACAGGATGCCGGCACGCGCGTCCTCGACCGTGCGCAGGGCCTGCTGGAATTCCGCGACATCACCACGCGCTATCCGGGGCAGGCGCGCCCGGCCCTGGAAGGCATCAGCTTCACGGCGCGGCCCGGTACGGTCACCGCCATCGTCGGCCGCTCCGGCAGCGGCAAGTCGACGCTGATCAAGCTGATCCCGCGATTCTATGAAGCGGAATCCGGCCAGATACTGCTGGATGGCCATCCGCTGCAGGAGTACCCGCTCGCCGACCTGCGCCGGCAGATCGCGCTGGTAGGCCAGCAGGTGATGCTGTTCGACGGCACCGTCGCCGCCAACGTCGCCTATGGCGAACTGCAGGGCGCGGACGCGGCCGGCATGGAGGCGGCCGTCCTTGGCGCGAATGCGATGGAGTTCGTGCAGGAACTGCCGGACGGCATGCAGGCGCCCATCGGGAACAAGGGCGGACGCCTGTCGGGCGGCCAGCGCCAGCGCCTGGCCATCGCGCGCGCGATGCTGAAGGACGCGCCGATCCTCATCCTCGACGAAGCGACCGCGGCGCTGGACAACGAATCCGAGCGCTTGGTCCAGAACGCACTGCAGAAGCTGATGCCCGACCGCACCACACTGGTGATCGCGCACCGCCTCTCCACCATCGAACATGCCGATCAGGTCCTCGTGCTCGACCAGGGACGCTTGGTGGAGCAGGGCACGCATGCCGAACTCCTCGCGCAGGGCGGGCTCTATGCGCATCTGCACCAGATGCAGTTCCGCGAGAGCGAACCGGGGTGAGCAAGCGCGTGGCGCAGACCCCCGGCTACTGGTTCGGCGATGCTCCCGTGCCCCTCTGGGCCCGCGCGCTGTCCGGTGTCTATGCCGCGCTGATCGCCTTGCGCCTGCGCCTCTATCGCGACGGCGTGTTGCGTCGGCAGCGTGTCGGCGTGCCGGTGATCGTCGTCGGCAACATCACCGCGGGCGGCACCGGCAAGACGCCGCTGACCATTGCATTGGTGGAGCGCCTGCGCGCCGCGGGATTCAAGCCCGGTGTCGCCAGCCGGGGCTATGGCCGGCGCGACGAAGCCACGGCGCGCTGGGTCGATGCGGCCACGCCGCCCGGAGAGGGCGGCGACGAACCGGTATTGATCGCGCGGCAGACGGGGACGCGCGTGCGTGTCGATCGCGACCGGGTGGCCGCGGCGCGCGCGCTCGCCGCCGCCGGTTGCAACGTGATCGTCTGCGACGATGGGCTGCAGCACTACCGGCTGCAGCGCGACATCGAGATCGAGGTCATCGACGGCGCGCGCCGCTACGGCAACGGCCGGATGATGCCGGCCGGTCCGCTGCGCGAACCGGTGGCGCGTTCGGCCGAATGCGATTTCCGCGTGCTCAACCTGGCCTCGCCCGACGCCGCGGCCGCTTTCGGCGAATGGCCGATGCAGCTGCAGTCCGAGGTCGCCGTGCCGCTGCGCGGCGGGCGTCCGCGCGCACTGTCTTCGTTCGCGGGCCAGCGCGTGCACGCGGTCGCGGGCATCGGCCATCCGGCGCGCTTCTTCGCCATGCTGCGGGGCTGGGGCCTGGGCGTGGTGCCGCACGCGTTCGCCGATCATCACGACTACCGCGCGGAAGATTTTTCGTTCGGCAGCGAACTGCCCGTGCTGATGACCGAGAAGGACGCCGTGAAATGCGTGGGCCTGGCCAACGACTGGTTCTACAGCGTGCCGGTGGCCGCCCAGTTGCCGGAAGCCTTCTGGATCGCGCTGCTCGACAAGCTGGGCGCGCCGCCCCGTCCCGTGTCCTGACCCTGCACTGGAGCAGCCGCCTGCCATGCCGCCCTTCGTCGTCGCCATTCCCGCCCGCTACGCCGCCTCGCGCCTGCCGGGCAAGCCGCTTCGATTGCTGGGGGGCACGCCCCTGGTCGTCCACGTGGCGCGCCGTGCGCTGGCTGCAGGTGCGGAGCAGGTCTGGGTGGCCACCGACGACGCCCGCATCCGCGATGCACTGGCCGGGACCGAAGTGCAGGTGGCGATGACCTCCGAGCGCCACGCCTCAGGCAGCGACCGCCTGGCCGAATGCGCCGACATCGCCGGCTGGGACGACGCTGCACTGGTGGTCAACCTGCAGGGCGACGAGCCGTTCGCGCCGCCGGCCGGCATCCGCGCCGTCGCCGAAACGCTGGCGGACAGCGGTGCGCCGATGGCGACGCTGGCCGTGCCGATCGAGGACGCCGCCACCCTGTTCGACCCGAACGCCGTGAAGCTGGTCCGTGCGGCCAACGGCGATGCGCTGTACTTCAGCCGGGCGCCGATCCCGTGGCATCGCGACGGCTTCGCGCGGTCGCGCGACGAACTTCCCCCGGGGCAGTGGCTGCGGCATATCGGCATCTATGCCTACCGTGCGGGGTTCCTGCGCCGTTTCTCCGAGCTGCCACCGGGCCGGCTCGAGCAGATGGAATCCCTGGAGCAGCTGCGTGTCCTCGAAGCGGGTCATCGGATCGCCGTGGCGCTGACCCCGGCGCCGTTCCCGCCGGGCGTCGACACCCCCGAAGACCTGGCGCGCGCCGAGGCACTGCTGCAGGGCGGTGCGTGAAACTGCTGATGGTCTGCCTGGGCAACATCTGCCGTTCGCCCATGGCCGAGGGCGCCCTGCGTGCCCGGCTTGAGGCCTCGCGGCTGGCGGGGCGCGTCGAGGTGGATTCGGCCGGGACCGGCGGCTGGCATGCGGGGGAGGCACCGGACCGCCGCGCGATCGCCTGCGCCCGCGGACACGGCGTGGACATCAGCGGCCAGCGTGCGCGTCAGTTGCGGCCCACGGATTTCGACGACTTCGACTGGCTGCTCTGCGCCGACGAGAACAACCTGCGCGATGTGGTGCAGCGCGCACCCGCCGGGCGCCGCGATCGGGTCGTCCTGCTGCTCGACTGGGCCGGGACGCAGCCAGGCGGCGAGATACCGGACCCCTACACGGGCGGCCCCAAGGACTTCCAGCAGGTCTGGCGACTGGTCGATTCGGCAGCACAGGCGGTCGTGGCCCGGCTCTGCGCCATGTGAGACTTGGGCATAATCAGGGAAGATGACTGACATGACCATGGCTCCCGAGCTGCCGCGTGGCCTGCAATGGCTGAATGCGCCCGCCACTACGCTGCACGAGCAGCGGGGACGGATCGTCGCGCTGGCGTTCGTCAACAGCGCCTCCGCCTGGTGCGCGCAGCGGCTGAACGACCTGGCCGTGCTGCAGGCCCGCTATCTCGGCCGCCTGCAGGCGTTGGCCATTCATGTTCCGCGCTTCGACAGCGAACGCGACCCCCAGCAGGCCCTCAAGCGCCTGCGCCGGCACGGCAACGCGCTGCCGCTGGCGCACGATGCCGACTGGGTGGCCTGGCAGCGCTACGGCGTGGATGCCTGGCCGACGGTCCTGCTGATCGATGGCGAAGGCCAGGTGCGTCATCGGGCCGTGGGCGCCGATGGCCTGCAGGAGCTGGAGCGCCAGATCGCCCGCCTGTGCGACGGCCTGCACGCGCCACCGGACGACGACCTGCGCAGTTTTCGCGAAATCCACCCGGAACCGCGGATGCCGCTGTGCTTCCCCACCGGACTGGTGGCCACGCCGGACCGCCTGTTCGTGGCGGACAGCGGCCATCACCGCGTGCTCGAGTGCAACCACCAGGGACGGGTGATCCGCCAGTTCGGCATGGGCACCGCGGACTTCGCCGATGGCGAACTCAACCACGCCGCGTTCCGCCGGCCCCAGGGGCTCGCGCTCGTACGCGAGTCGCTCTATGTCGCCGACACCGGCAACCATGCGCTCCGCCGCATCAACCTGCCCACCAGCACGGTGGACACCTTGTGCGGCAACGGCCGGGCCGGCGAGCCCACCGACGGTGTGGTCGACGTGGCGCGGAACGTCGCGCTCAACCAGCCGCAGGCGCTGGTGGTGAACAACAACCAGATCTTCATGGCCATGGCCGGCGACAACCGGGTATGGAGCTACGACCTCGGTACGCGCGAACTCCGCGCACGCGCGGGCTCCGGGCAACTCGACGTCCGCGACGGCAGCGGGCCGATGGCGGCGTTCGCGCAGCCTGCGGGCCTGGCGGCGGTGCTGCAGACGCTCTACGTGTGCGACGCCGTGGGCTCGTCGCTGCGTTCCATGCAGTTGCGTGGCGACACCGTGCAGACGTTGGTGGGGCAGAACGCCTGGACCTTCGGTGCGGACGATGGCCCGCGCGAAGGGGCCCGCCTGCAAAACCCGCAGGCGATCGCCCTCAGTCCGGACACGCCGGTGATGTGGATCGCCGACAGCGGCAACGGCAGCCTGCGCACGCTGCGGCTCGGCGGCGGCGACCTGACGACCGTCGCGCTGCCGCGCGCGCTGCACGGGCCGGCCGGTCTTTCCGTGGCCGCCGGCGCGGTGTGGATCGCCGAAACCGACGCTCACGCGGTCCTGCGCTACGATATCGCCACCGGCGAATTGAGCCACGTTCCGATCGACGAATGAGTCGTAGTCCCCAGCCGGCCTTCGACGGCAAGGTCTTCGCGGCCGGCCTGAGCACGGCCCCCGGCGTTTACCGCATGTATGCCGCCGACGACAGCCTGCTGTACGTCGGCAAGGCGGGTGCGCTGCGCAAGCGCGTCACCAGCTACTTCAACAACTCGCCCAAGTCGCCGCGGATCCAGTCGATGCTGACCCAGGTCGCGCGCATGGACGTGACCGTCACCCGCACCGAAGCGGAAGCGCTGCTGCTCGAGAACCAGCTGATCAAGTCGCTGACGCCGCGCTACAACGTGCTGCTGCGCGACGACAAGAGCTATCCCTACGTGCTGCTGACGCGCGAGGAATGGCCGCGCATCGCGTTCCACCGGGGGGCGCGTGCCACGCCGGGGCGTTACTTCGGCCCGTATCCCGGTGCCACGGCGGTGCGCGAGACGTTGAACCTCATGCAGAAGCTGTTCCGCATCCGGAACTGCGAGGACAGCGTGTTCCGCAACCGGTCGCGTCCCTGCCTGCAGTACCAGATCGGACGGTGCAGCGCGCCGTGCGTCGGGTTGGTCCCGGAGGCCGATTACGCGGAGTCGGTGCGGCAGGCGGGGCTGTTCCTCGACGGCCGCAGCGACGAACTGACCGGGGAACTCGCCCAGGCGATGGAGCAGGCGAGCGTCGCGCTCGAGTTCGAACGTGCGGCGCACCTGCGCGATCTCGTCGCGTCGATCCGCACGCTGCAGGCGCGCCAGTACGTGGATGGGCGCGCGGCGGATCTGGATGTGCTCGCGTGCGCGATGCAGGGCAGCCAGGCCTGCGTGCTGTTGCTGGCGTTCCGCGACGGCCGCAACCTGGGCACCCGCACCTTCTTCCCGAAGACCAATGGCGAGGATAGCGCCGCCGAAGTGCTGGGCGCCTTCGTTTCGCAGTACTACGCCGAGCAGCCGGCGCCGCAGGAAATCATCCTCGACCGCGAGATCCCGGAAGCGGAGCTGATCGAGCACGCGCTGGCCGCGTCGGCCGGGCGGAAGGTCCAGCTGAAATGGAACGTACGCACCGAGCGCGCGGGCTACCTGGACCTGGCCAGGCGCAACGCCGAAATCGCGCTGACCACCGAGCTCACCAGCCGCAATGCGCAGACCGCGCGCAGCGAAGCCTTGAAGGCGCTGCTGGGTCTGCCCGAGGTGGCCAAGCGCATCGAGTGTTTCGACATCAGTCACACGATGGGCGAGGCGACGGTGGCGTCGTGCGTGGTGTTCGACGCCAATGGCGCGGTGCGCTCGCAGTACCGCCGCTACAACATCACCGGCATCACCCCCGGCGACGACTTCGCCGCCATGCATCAGGCGATCGAGCGGCGTTTCCGCCGCGCGGTGGAGGAGGGCGGGGTGCTTCCCGATGTGCTGCTGATCGACGGCGGCGCCGGCCAGCTGGCGCAGGCGCAGGCCGCGCTGGCGGACCTGGGCGTCGCGGGCGTCACCCTGGTGGGCGTCGCGAAGGGCGTCGAACGGCGCGCCGGCCATGAGACGCTCGTGCTGCCGGACGGGCGCGAGTTGCGCCCGGGAGCGGCGTCGCCCGCGCTGCAGCTGATCCAGCAGGTGCGCGACGAGGCGCACCGCTTCGCGATCACCGGACATCGCGGCAAGCGCCAGAAAGCCCGGATGACGAGCAAGCTGGAGGACATCCCCGGCATCGGGCCGCGCCGTCGCGCCAGCCTGCTGAAGCATTTCGGCGGCCTGGCAGGGCTGAAGGCCGCGGGCGTGGACGAGATCGCACGCGTCGAGGGCGTGAATGCCGCGCTCGCGGAGCGAATCTACGCTAACCTGCACGGGCTGCCGTCGCCCGAGGCCGGAACCGAGTAAGTTCGATGAAGTTGACCGTTCCCACCTGGCTCACGCTGCTGCGGATCCTGCTGATCCCGGTGCTGGTGCTGGTGTTCTACCTGCCGTACACGTGGACCAACTTCGCGGCGGCCTTCATCTTCATCCTCGCGGCGGTCACCGACTGGCTGGACGGCTGGATCGCGCGCCGGTATCACCTGTATTCAGCCTTCGGGGCTTTCCTGGACCCGGTCGCCGACAAGCTGATGGTGGCCGTGTCGCTGTTCCTCATCGTGCAGGACAACCCCACGATGTGGATGGCGATCTGGGCCGCGGTCATCGTCGGGCGCGAGATCGCGGTGTCGGCGCTGCGCGAGTGGATGGCCGAGCTGGGCCAGCGCGCCACGGTCAAGGTCGCCGCGCTGGGCAAGATCAAGACCATCGTGCAGATGGTGGCGCTGTCCTGCCTGCTGTACGCGTCCACGCCGGGCTCGCAGGAACTGGCCGATATCTGGATGGGGCGATGGGTATTCGTCTTGGGCGACTGGCTGCTGGCCATCGCGGCCCTGCTGACCCTGTGGTCGGGCATCCAGTACCTGCTCGCGGCATGGCCGATCCTGCGCGAGGGCGAGAAGAAGACGGTTGACAGTTCCGAACAACCCGCTACAATTTCGCCTCTCACGACGCGGGAATAGCTCAGTTGGTAGAGCACGACCTTGCCAAGGTCGGGGTCGCGAGTTCGAGTCTCGTTTCCCGCTCCAAATTGGCCTCGAGAGGGGCAGCGACAGAACCCCGCATGCGGGGTTTTGTTTTGCAGGCGCCTTGAAAACGCGCCGTGATTGCGCCAGTCTGGCGCGGTCGCCATCGGCCTGGTGGCAGAGTGGTTATGCAGCGGACTGCAAATCCGCGTACGCCGGTTCAATTCCGACCCAGGCCTCCACATCAGGAAAGACGCAATGTCTTTCCCACGCGGGAATAGCTCAGTTGGTAGAGCACGACCTTGCCAAGGTCGGGGTCGAGGGTTCGAGTCCCTTTTCCCGCTCCATATTCGCTCCCCTCGGGGAGTACGCCGAAGCCCCGCATGCGGGGCTTCGCTGTTTCCGCAGGGGCAGGTGCCGCTTTCCAAGCCGGCACGACTGAGGCAGGCTATCCGCGTGCCCGGATGGCGAAATTGGTAGACGCATCGGACTTAAAATCCGCCGGCCGCGAGGCCATGCCGGTTCGATTCCGGCTCCGGGCACCAGCTTCCGCGCGTTTCAACGCCGCTGGCGCTTTTCCTCTTCGCGCACCTTCCTGCGCACGAACATCGCCACCGCGAAGGCGATGCCCACCATCACGATGCTGCCGCCGATGGCCAGCCAGCCCACCGGCTCGAGCAGGATTTCGCGAAGGATCGGATGCATGTCGTTCTCCCCTTGGGTTGTGGTGCCGCCACGCTCGCACCGCGCAGGGTCCGCGGCATTGATCCGGATCAACCCTCGCGCGCGCATGTGCGCAGGCTGCGGCCTGCGGTCGCAGGGCTTGGCTTAGAATCTCCGCTGGCCCACGGGAGACTGCCGATGCAGCGTTACCTCGCCTATGCCGTCGTCCTGGTGCTCACCGTCGCGATGCTCGTAGCGGCGCTGTCCTGGCCATCCGCCTGGTGGGGCGTGGCGATCTTCGGTGCGCTGGCCTTGCTGGGCACGTGGGACGTGCTGCAGACGCGCAGCACGTTGCGCCGCAACTATCCGGTGCTGGCGCACTTCCGCTACGGGCTGGAATCGGTGGGACCGGAAATCCGCCAGTACTTCATCGAAGGCGATACGGCCGAAGTGCCGTTCTCGCGCCAGCAGCGTTCGCTGGTCTACCAGCGCGCCAAGGGCGTGATGGACGTGGTCCCGTTCGGCAGCCAGCAGGACGTGTACGGCGCCGACTACGAATGGATCAACCATTCGATGGCGCCCACACACGTCGATTCGCACGATTTCCGAGTGGTCATCGGCGCGGGTTCCACGCAGCCGTACTCGGCCAGCGTTTTCAATATCTCGGCGATGAGTTTCGGCGCGTTGTCGGCGAATGCGGTGCGCGCGCTGAACGAGGGCGCGCGACGCGGCAACTTCTACCACGACACCGGCGAAGGCTCGATCTCCCCGTACCACCGAGAGAAGGGCGGCGACCTGGTGTGGGAGATCGGCTCGGGCTACTTCGGTTGCCGCGACGAGCAGGGCCGCTTCAGCGAGGCGCACTTCGTCGAGAACGCGCGGTCGCCGCAGGTGAAGATGATCGAACTGAAGCTGTCGCAGGGCGCCAAGCCCGGCCACGGCGGCGTATTGCCGGCGGCGAAGGTCAGCGCCGAAATCTCGGCCACGCGCGGCGTGCCGATGGGACACGATTGCGTCTCCCCGGCGAAGCACTCCGCCTTCTCCACGCCGGTCGAACTGCTGCAGTTCATCGCCCGGTTGCGCGAACTGTCGGGCGGCAAGCCCACCGGCTTCAAGCTCGCCATCGGCCATCCCTGGGAATGGTTCGGCATCGCCAAGGCCATGCACGAGACCGGCCTGCTGCCGGACTTCATCGTGGTGGACGGCGCGGAAGGCGGCACCGGCGCGGCGCCGGCGGAATTCATCGACCACGTCGGCGTGCCGATGCACGAGGCGCTGCTGCTGGTCCACAACACGCTGGTGGGCCTGAACCTGCGCGATCGCGTGCGGGTCGGTGCGGCCGGCAAGATCATCAGCGCCTTCGACATCGCCCGCACGATGGCCATGGGCGCGGACTGGTGCAATGCCGCCCGCGGCTTCATGTTCGCGCTGGGCTGCATCCAGTCGCAGAGCTGCCACAACGACCGGTGCCCCACGGGCGTCGCCACCCAGGACCCCGCGCGCTGGAAGCACCTGGACGTGGGGGACAAGTCGGTACGCGTGCAGCAGTTCCACGACAACACCCTGAAGGCCCTGCGCGACATGCTGTGCGCGGCGGGCCTGGACCACCCGCAGCAGCTGGGGCCGGAACACATCCTGCGCCGGGTGTCGCCGGTCGAAGTGCGTTCGCTGGCGTCGCTGTACCGGTTCCTGGAGCCGGGGGAACTGCTGGACCGGGTGCCGGCGCATGCGGTGTTCCGCGACTTCTGGGCCGAGGCGCGCAGCGATGCGTTCGCGCCGCCGCGGCGGGTCAGCGCCC
>Ga0247823_10004217_pt1 | contig 11550 bp, 10 predicted proteins | sample 13C_PalmiticAcid_2_FD_192426 | JGI IMG/M metagenome (GOLD analysis project Ga0247823, IMG submission 192426) | Soil microbial communities from agricultural site in Penn Yan, New York, United States - 13C_PalmiticAcid_Day30 | ecosystem: Environmental > Terrestrial > Soil > Agricultural land...
CTTAGTAACTCTGCCCTCTTATGATCCCCTGCCTTCCGGTGTATGAATTCACCCTTCCCAGCCCTATCAATTCATCCGCACGGCCACCGATCGGCCTGAAATACACCAGGATCATGTACTCGTTTTCGCTTTCCCAGTAGTTCCCTTCCGTGAACTCGAAACTCGCCTGGCGCCTGGGATCATTCCTGTCGATCGTTACATAACAATAATCATAATATCCCTGCTTCAGAAACAGGCTGGTCTCGTAGATACCTTTCTCTGCATTGAATTTCATTTTGGCACTGTCACGCAGGTTATAATCTGTGAGCTGTCCGAACAGATAGATGTCCTTATCGGGAAAGGGTACATTACCCTTGGGGACATACGAAAAATACACAGTGGCGTAATCCGTCTGCCAGAAAGGATTGATGCTTTCCGTGGTCTCGATCGTGTACATGCCATTGGCGTCGCGGAAGAAATTGAAGCGCTGTCCGCTCCTGTCGCCATCCGGTTTCATGATCAGATCCGTGCTGGTGGGCTTGTTCTTCACGCTTTCGATCTGTGCGCTGAGGAATCGGATACTGCGCATATCCAGCCATCTCCACTCCTTCCCTGCCGGGAATACGGCATCATTCTCCGTATTGTATTCAAGCGCGTTGCGGGAGAAGAAGGTGGGCTTGAGATCGGTATGGGCATTGTCCCAGCGGTAATTCTGGAGGATAGCCACTTTCACCTGCTGCAGGTGGTTACTGATGTTCAGGCCGTCGCTGAGCTGTACTTTGAACTGCACTTTCTGGCCGGTCCGGAAATACTGCCCGTTGAAAGGCTGTTGGATCTGTGCCGGGATAGTGGCCTTTTCCTCCACTACCAGGAACCTTTTGGTGAAGATGGTCTTTGAGGTATCGGCATTCAGGAATACCCGGAGGATATAGTTCCCTGAACGGGTGGGATAGCAGTTCTGGTCGGGCAGCGTGGCCTGATAGTGCGTATAGCGGGTGAAGGCGATGCTGGAATTCCTGTACGTATTGATGCGCTGCTGCATGAAGCCGCGCATATAATCGAACTGACTGAGAATGGCCGGGGTCCAGTCTGCATTGCAGAGCTGAAAGGTATAGGAATAGGCTTTCACGCCACCACCTATCTCATCGAAATGCAGTTCCAGCCGCTCGCTGCTGTTGAGGCGGATCACGGGATAACTCAACTGGTCCCCGCTCCGGTAGAGCTGAACTGACTTCACGGAAGGCGAATACACAGCATCCGGGATCTGCGCAAAAGCAGCACCGGTGATCATCATCAAACAGAGCAGGTACAAGGATTTCATCGTCCAAACAATTTACTTGGTAAATGTACTGTGCACAATGTTAACATATTTACAGAAAAAACATTAGCAGTATTTGAGCACAGCGGCTATTTTTGAGGCGCAATAAACATACCCAGTTTGAACATCGCCGCCTTTATAGCTAAACGGACCGCCTTCAATACGCAGAAATCCTTCTCACGTTTCGTGATCCGCTTATCTGTTGGCGCCACTATCATCAGCGTGGCGGTGATGATCCTGACCACGGCCTTCACCAATGGCTTCAAGGAGACCATCAGCCAGAAAGTGTTCAGCTTCTGGGGGCATATCCGCATCCAGAGCTGGGGCGGCGCCCGGGTAGCCATTGCAGAGGAATACCCGATCCAGAAGAACGACTCCGTAACGAACCTGCCCAAAAATCACCCCGAGATCAGAGCGGTACAGGCATTTGCCACCCGCAGCGCCATCCTCAAATCCGATGAAACCATCGAAGGCGTAATGATCAAAGGCGTGGAAGCCAATTACGATTTCAAGAACCTGGACAAATTCCTGCTGTCCGGCCGCTGGATCAATTTCTCCGACAGCACCTACGCCAAAGAGCTGAATATCTCCGAGCATACGGCCAATATGCTCAACCTGAAAACGAATGATTCCACTTTTGTATACTTCATACAGGACGGCTCCCCTCCCCGCATCCGCAAAGTGCTGATCGCAGGGATCTACAAAACAGGGATCGAGGAATACGACAAACTGATTGCCATCAGCGATCTCCGCCTCCTGCAGCGGATCAATAACTGGCCTGCCGATCAGATCGGCGGCTATGAATTGCTCCTGAAAGATTTCAATAAGATGGATGATGTGAGCGTAAACATCATTCCGGACCTGCCAATGGGCATGCGTAGCTCCACTATCAGGAATATCTACCCGAATATATTCGACTGGCTGGGTCTGCAGAACAAGACCATCATGATCGTGATCATCATCATGATAGTGATTGCCACCCTCAACCTCATCACCTGCCTGCTGATCCTGGTGATGGAACGCATCAGGATGGTGGGATTACTGAAGGCCCTTGGCGCCAGCAACTGGACCATCCAGAAGATCTTCCTCTTCCACGGCACGGTAATTATCTGCTCGGGCTTGTTCTTCGGGAACCTGATAGGGCTCGGCATTAGCTGGCTGCAACAGAAATACGGACTGATCACCCTGCCTGAAGATGCGTATTATATTTCCAGGATAGAAGTGCATCTCATCTGGTGGCAGATCGCCCTGGTGAACCTGGGCACTTTCCTTATATGTTTCCTGGTATTACTGATCCCTACTATCATTGTACGGATGATCCAGCCCGTTAGAGCTATTGCTTTCAGATAATATTTGTTGTGCTGGTCTTCAATAGTAGCATTCTTATTTCTCCGGCTTCCTGCTTGAACTGGTCCAAAGTCATTAAAGGGGATTCACCCAACCAGTGTATCAACTGAAGAAGTATAGCATAAATTTCTTCCGTTTCGTCCAAACGAATAAGATCCCCGGCACTCTTTATTAATGGAAACCTTGAATGGACCAGCTGGTTACGAAACTCTTTGACTGTTATCAATCGCTTATAAATATCCACCCGTTTGACCTCCCTGGGCAGACCGGTAAAAACCTTTATGGGCCTTCCTTTCGAGAGTTTGTATATTCTTGGATTAAAGAACTCTACCCATATCCCGAAGCCCGATTCTTCTTTCAATAATTCAGGGGTTATCACATAATTGCTGGGTTTTCGGTTTATGATCTGCGTTATTTCAGCCTTAAACAAAGGATCACTGCTGTTATCGTTCAATTGCACGAGAAACCACTCCTTCCCCAGTTCCTTTTCAATTATTGAAAATATTCCTGTCTTCAGCGCATTTTCCAGAATATAAAGTAAAGGAAAGAACCTGCTGTAGAGTGTCAGTACCAGATATCTCAGATCCTTCATGAATATTTTTTTTAATCTTTTTGGATACTTAAAGATTTTTCTTAATTTTACAGTACCCCACACAGCTTAGTAACTCCTCTTACAATGGTAATGAAACTAAGCTTTTTTTATTCTCTGCAGGGTCACTGGTCCATGGCTGTCCCTGCTTTCATCAGTATAGTAATTACCTTCCAGTTTTTCAGGGTTGCTCACCGGCCTCATCATCACTTTTGTGATACCGTAATGAATTTTATTCTGCGCGGCATACATTGGTTTGTATTCCGCACGATATTCCCATTTAAGAAAAAAGAGATTATCGGTTTTCACTTCAATACCCGCCATTACTGATTCACTGATCGTTTTTTCGCCTTCCATAAACAGGCAGATACTCGTCCAGGTCTGCTTGATCGTCAGTACCGCTTTATATTCATCCTGGTTCTTTTTGATAGATGACCTTGTAAGCATTTCCCATTCGCCATTCAGGTTGGGCGTGTTAATGAAAGTAGCCTGACAGATCCACCAGCGCCACCCCCATTTATTAAACAAGAAGACAAGTCCACTGAATAAAGCGAAAACAGAGGGTACCGGCACCCAGTCCGGCAGGTATTTCTGAATGGCCCATACCGCCAGCGTGCTGAAAATGCCCAACGCTCCCAGGACATTGATGCGTTCATGAAGATTGACACTATATGTATGCATGGACCTGAGGAATTCCATCAAATATAAGATGGCAGAAAACTATTCAGGCGCCGCGTCCACTGCTGGGATAGAATACCTCTGAGAAGTTTATAATAAACATGAAGCGGTTGAAAGTTCTTAAACGATATGGGAAAGGATGATCCCCGTAGCCACGGCCGCATTCAAACTCTCCGCCTGGCCAATCTTAGGAATGGTAACCTTATGCGTTGCCATCTGCAACAATTCCTCACTGATCCCCTTGCTTTCATTACCTATCAGCAGTATCCCCTCTTTCACGGTACCCAACTTCGGCAAAGGCGTACCATTCAAGGTGGCCGCATACACGGGAATATCAGCATGGGTCTGAAGGAACGAGGCCAGATCCTCATACAGTACCCGCACCCTGGCAATACCGGCCATGGTTGATTGCACCACTTTCGGATTGAACACATCGGCGGATTCGCGGCTACATATAACAGTGCTGATGCCGAACCAGTCGGCACAACGTACAATGGTGCCCAGGTTACCCGGGTCCTGCACCGTATCCAGCATTAACGAAATTTTATTTCGAAGGCTCAGCCCCGTGGGGAATACCGGTTTGCGGAAAATTCCCAGCACCTGGTTGGGCGTCTGGAGGGATGATATCCGTTCCAGCTCAGCCGGAGTTACCGTCTGTACAGCATTCTGTGGCAAAAAAGCCTGCTGCCGGATCCAGCTGTCCTCCGCGTAAAGCTGCACCAGGTCTGTATTTCCAGCCGCCAGTAACTCCTCGATGATCTTGGGACCTTCCGCTACAAATACCCCTTCCTCATCCCTTAATTTTTTCTGGCTCAAACTTTGAATATATTTGACCTGCGTTTTAACCAACATTGCGCTTCGATTTTTTGTGATGATATCATCCGGCCAGCAAGTTACTGTTTTTGTAAAGCAATACCGGTGGGTAGTTTATTGCCTGCTGTGTATGATGCTGGTCAGTTCCTGCATCCCATCAGTGAACAAAGCTTATAAAGGCAAGACCTTCGTTTACCAGACCAATATAAACATCAAAGGCAAACTACCCGGTTACAAAAAAAGAGAACTTTCGGAAAAATTGCTGAACCAGCTGGACGACAGCCTGAAAGTACGGGTACTCTCCTGGGCAGGCCTGGTAAAAACCTATGTACGCCCTCCTATTTTCGATACCACCAATATCGGCCGTTCCAAGGTGTTCATGAACGCCCTCCTCAAATCCAACGGCTACTTTCAGTCATCCATCACCGATACCTTCACTATAAAACCGGTCAACGGCAAGAACCGCACCTACGTCACTTTCCATGTTGACCCAGGTATCCAACTGAAAATAGACAGTATCGGGTATGCGCTCAACACTCCAGAACTACAGGAACTGGCCATGGAGTACCGCAACCGGTCAGACCTCAAAAAGAATTCAGCCTATACCATCGAGGCCGTTTCCAACGAAGTGGACAGGCTGCTGACTTCCTTCCGCGACAATGGCTATTATAAGATCACCCGGGAAAGTATTTATGCCGAAGTGGATACCGTAGTGGCCGCCCTGATCGATCCCACCCTGGATCCCTTTGAACAGATCCGCCTGCTGGACTCACTCCGCCGCAAACGGGATAACCCCACTATCAATGTGGTGTTCAAACAGCGTGAACCAAAGGACAGCACGCATCTCATGAAGTTCTACATGGGCAATGTGTCAGTGTATCCCGACCTCTACCTGCTGGAAGATACCACAGACCAGAAAAGGGATACGGTCACCATCGATCATTATAAATTCTATTACAACTCACGCAAGTTCAAGCTGCCTTTCATCGCCAAAAATATTTCACTGAGCCCTGGCGCCCTCTACCGGCAAAGAAGGTATTACAGGACCATCAATACTTTCAACCAGCTGGGCCCCTGGCAGAATGTGGACCTTGAACTGCATGAACGTTACGATACCGTGCCACTCCTGGATGCCACGCTGAAACTCTACCCTGCCAAGAAGCAGAGCATCACGGTGGATGTGGAAGCCAGCCGCAATGTGAGCGACTTCCTCTCCAACGGCCGCTTCTTCGGTATTGGCCTGAACTTCCGCCTGCTTGACCGCAATGCATTCCGCGAAGCCATACAAACCAGCACCAATGCACGTTTCGGGATAGAACTGGGAACTAACCTGGTCCAAACATTACAGGCCAGTTTCTCGCACAATATCTATTTCCCAAGGTTCATCCTGCCCTGGAAACTGAACCAGGAAGAGCGGGTACTGAGCCCCCGCACCGTACTGTCACTGGAAGCGGGCTACACCAACCGCCGCGAATTCTTCCAGGTACCCAGCATGAAAGCCAGCTGGGGCTATGAATGGATCAGCGGCCGCGTACGTGGCAGCAGCGAAACACCACGCCGCAGGATCAACTGGCAATACATTCCGCTCAACTTCGAATACACCAGCGTACGCAAAACAGATAGTTTAAAAAGACTGGAACAGCAGATCTCTGCCTACCGTTTCGCTTTCAACGACGGTATGATCATCAGCCAGGTGCTCAGCGCCAGCACCACTATGCAGAAGCCCAATAAGCTTACCCTGCTCCGCGCCCGCGTGGAAGAGAGCGGCGCCATCTTCGGTACCATCAAAGAACTGGAACTCGGCGATCTGCGCCGCTTTGTGAAGATCGATGCGGAAATAAAACATTATATCGACTTTGCCAGGTCATCACTCGCGCTCCGCGCCTACGGCGGCATCGGTATCATCTATGGTAAGACCGATACCGGCGGTGTGATCATCCCTGAATACAATCTTCCCTTCTTCAAAGCCTTCTCCGCCGGCGGCCCGTACAGTATGCGCGCCTGGCAGATCCGCAGGCTCGGCCCGGGCACCGCTACCCTCTATGAACCACGTAATGATACCGCGGGCATCGACCGCTTCGGTAACATGCAACTGGAGTTCAATGCCGAATACCGCTTCAACCTCACTACCATTGCGGGTATCAAGGTGGCCAGCGCATTGTTTGTGGATATGGGAAATATCTGGAGCGCGGAATTCAACCAGGACACAAAGCAGAAGATCCCGGAAGCCAGTTTCAGGCTCGACAGGCTATACAAAGACATTGCCGTTGCGGGAGGCACCAGCCTTCGCTTCGATTTCGACTTCTTCCTGATCCGTCTTGATTGGGCTTATAAACTGAAGAACCCTGTGTTCGCTAACCAGAATGCGGGATGGTTCCATAAGCTGGATATCGGCAGCGGCCAGTTCCAGCTGGGTATCGGCTACCCGTTCTGATCCGTCTCCCCTTTCGTTTTCACCACATCAATATAAGTGGCTACCTGCTCCATGGTCATGGATTGATCGAGGGTATAATCACCGATGCGCGTACGCACCAGTTTGCTGAGGTGGCCGCCAACGCCCAGCTCCGCTCCGTAGTCATTGGCCAGGCTACGGATATAGGTACCCGTTGAACAGACTACCCTGAAATGCACTACAGGCATTTCGATTGCGGTAATCTCGAAAGTTCTGATGGTGACGGGGCGCGGATCCACTTTCACTTCCACGCCTTTGCGCGCCAGCTCATAAAGGCGCTTGCCATCTTTCTTGATAGCGGAATGCATGGGCGGCATCTGCAGGATATCGCCGGTGAATGGTTTGGTGGCTTCCTTGAGTTGTTCAATAGTGAGGTGATCGAATGGCTTGAAGTTTTCCGGATCGCTTTCCAGGTCAAAGGTTGGTGTGGTGGACCCAAGCGTGATGGTACCCGTGTATTCCTTCTCCCGGGCCATATAATCATTGATGCGTTTGGTGAACTTGCCGGTACAAACAATGAGCAATCCCGTGGCCAGTGGATCCAGTGTTCCAGCATGACCCACTTTTTTGATACGGATCATGTTACGCACTTTGCGCACCACATCAAAGGATGTCCATTCCAGGGGCTTGTTGATCAGTAATACCTGTCCCTGCTCAAAATCATTTACCGGTGTTTCCATGCGGCGAAGATAGGAATCACAGCTTAAATTGCCTGCCGTGCTTTCAGCTCCAGGTATTTATTGACGGTTTCCACGGTGAGATTCTGCGGCGTGGTGAGGATGGTGGTGATACCATGCTGCTGCAGTTCTTTCACGATCAGTCGTTTTTCATGATTGATCCTTTCCGCAATGGTGCGCATGTAGAGCGATTCGATATTGGTGACCTTCTGCTCCGTGAGCTGCTTCAGTTCCGTATTCTCGAAGAACACCACCAGCAACAGGTGGTTGCGCGCAATGCTGCGGATATAGGGAAGCTGCCTCTGCAGGCCGCTCACTGATTCAAAATTGGCGAAGAGCACGATGAGACTCCGTTGCGTAATGCGTGTACGCACCAGCGCATAGAGTTTTTCATAATCAGGCTCCAGGTATTGCGTCTGCTGGTTATAGAGCGTTTCCAACACCAGGTTCATTTGCCCGGGCCTGCGGTCTGCAGGCAGGAACTGGCCAAGCGTATCGGAAAACGTAACCAGTCCGGCTTTGTCCTGACGAAGGAGCGCTACCCTCGTGAGCACCAGCGTGGCATTGATGGCATAGTCAAGCAGGCTCATGCCCTCAAATGGCATTTTCATCACCCGGCCCTTGTCTATCACACAATAGATCTGCTGACTGCGCTCATCGGAATAATTGTTCACCATCAGCTGACCGCCTTTGCGGGCTGTGGCCTTCCAGTTGAGGCTACGGATATCATCTCCCGTAACATATTCCTTGATCTGTTCAAACTCTAGACTGTGGCCGATCTTGCGGATCTTACGGCTACCGGCGTCAGCCAGGTTATTGCTCATGGCGCGCAATTCAAACTGCCGCAATGCAAAGAAAGAAGGCAGCACTCTCACTGTTGTTTCCTCCCCTGCTTCCTGGAAACGGCGTATCACCAGTCCCAGAATGCTTTTGGCAAACACATTCACATGATGGAAAGTATACTCACCGCGTTCAACGGGGCGTAATTTGTAATGCAGTGATTCGCTCCGGCCGATGCCCAGCTGTAATTTCAGGAGGAAATCGCGCTTCTGGAATTGCACCGGCAGTTCATCGATCATTTTCAGGAACACAGGGAAATTATACCGGTTGTTCAGCACGATGCTCACGGCATTCTCATCCCCGTTGCTGAACCTTTCCGCCATCTTACGTTCTGCATGGATACCTTTTCTGGAAAAGAGGATGATATAATCCAGCAAAACCAGGGTAATGAAGAAGAGAAGTCCGTAACTCGCCACAGCATACAGGAATGGCCAGTTGAAAGACAATACGAACAGGAGGATCAGCACCGCAAACGCGATGTAGAACAGCCTGCCGAAGAACAATGGTTTTATGAAACGTTTGATAAAGCCCATGCTATATTATCTCGGTACCTCAATTTGTTGCAAAATATCCCTGATCACATCATCCGTATCGGCGCCTTCCATTTCCTTTTCTGGCGTGAGCACCAGCCTGTGTCGGAGAACTGATGGTGTGATATGCACCACGTCTTCCGGCGTGATGAAGTCACGGCCACGGATAGCCGCCAATGCCTTTGCCCCGTTCAGGATGCCGATGCTGGCGCGGGGCGAAGCGCCCAGGTAAATGGATTTATGGTTCCTTGTGCTACCCACGATAGTAGTGATGAAACTGATCAGTTTCGGCTCCACATGCAGGGTGCGAACCTGCTGGCGGAGTGACTCCACCTGGGCACCGGTAAGCACTTCCCCAACCTGCGCCACCATGTCTTTCAGATTGCTCTGATGGTGGTGCATCACAACCTGGTATTCCTGCTCCTGTGTGGGATAACTGACCAATATTTTGAAAAGGAAACGGTCCAGCTGCGCTTCCGGCAGATGGTAAGTTCCTTCCTGCTCGATCGGGTTTTGCGTGGCCACCACCATGAAGGGGGATTCCAGTGCATAGCTGTGGCCGTCTACGGTCACCTGTTTTTCTTCCATCACTTCAAAGAGGGCGGATTGCGTTTTGGCCGGAGCACGGTTGATCTCATCTATCAGCACGATATTGCTGAAGATGGGGCCGCGCTTGAACTGGAAAGTACTTTCTTTGGGATTGAAGATGGATGTACCGATCACGTCGCTGGGCATCAGATCCGGTGTGAACTGGATGCGGGAGAAATCAACGGAGATACATTTGCTCAGCAGTTTTGCCGTGAGGGTCTTGGCAACGCCGGGCACTCCTTCAATGAGCACATGACCATCGGCAAGGATGGCTGCCAGCAGCAGTTCCACCATTTCATCCTGGCCTACGATCACTTTACCGATCTCCTGTTTCAGGGCATGCACGTTCTGATGCAGGATCCCCAGGTCAGTACGGCTCTGAAAAATATTGTTTGTTTCCATTTCCATGTTCTGTATGCGTTTGAATAGGTGATGTTTTTTATTTATCAGGTATGCTGGTAAAAATGATCCAGCTGCTGCTGCAACTCCAGCAGTTCCATATCAGTAACGCCGGTGTGCGCCTGTGCGTATTTCAACTGGTACACCAGCGCCTTGAGCGATTCTTTATCGTAACCGGATTTATGTGATAATTTATCAATGAAATCATCGTCCATGGTAGTGCGTACATTGAATCTGCGGCGCACATGGTCCATAAAGATAGCAGCCATTTTGTAAGCCAGGTTATTATTGTCTTTCCGCTGCAGGTAAAGGCGGCCTACCGTTCTGGCAAACTCAACAGTGGCATTCTTCAGGGGTGCCCGAACGGGGATGATCCTTTGTTTACGCTTGGATTCAAAGAGATACACGATCAGCGCCATCAGCAGCACCAGCCACATGGCAGCGGCCAGTCCGGGTTGGTTTTTAAGCCAGCCCAGGGCAGAGAAATTCTTTGGTTTGGCGCCCTTCTTACTCCGGAAATAATCGTCCCAGTACAGGGAGGAAATATTGTCTGGCAGATGGCTCAATGCCGCATCATAATAGGCCTTATTGTCTTTGTGCAGCAGGAAGAAATTAGTGAAGGCCAGCGGCTCAGTATGAAGGAAGAGCGCGCCTCCCCCATCCCAGGTGAACTTTACATAGTTGGGGCGGCCCTTGCTATCCCATCCTATCACTTCCGTGATGCTTGAATCTATTTTGGAAAAATAATTCTCCAGCGGGTAGCCGGGATAAGAGAAAGTATCCACATCATTATCCTCCGGGCAGGCAATGGAAAGGGAGCGCCCCGGAAGCAGATAATCATTTTCAGTTTGCAGGTGCAGGGAATCCAGGATCCGGTCATTGAAGCTGAAGGCGCTCATGAACACAGTCCCGCCACGCTGTATGAAATTGTGGAGGGCAGTTGCCTCATCTTCAGTGGCGAATATATTCCTGGCCACAACAACCAGTGCTTCCCGTTTTCCATTGAGGGCAAGCTGCCCTTTTTCTCCGCTGTTATCGGAAAAGCTGTAAGGACTGAGCGGCTGCTTGTTCACTTCGATCAATGCATCCGGGAAAATGTCAGACAGGTACCGGTGTGCATACCATGTACCATAAGGTATCTTATCAACGCGGGCCAGGGTGACCCGCTTGTTCAGTTCTTTTTTATTGGAGCTGCAGCCGGCCATTACTACCAGGGCGAGCAGCAGCAGATACCATCTGTATGTAATTACCTTTTTCAACGGCGGATGGTATTTATAAAGTTCTGGAAATCTTTGTATACGAGGTTGAACTGGTCGCTGTTCAGTTCAAACTCTCCATAC
>Ga0247823_10004218_pt1 | contig 11549 bp, 8 predicted proteins | sample 13C_PalmiticAcid_2_FD_192426 | JGI IMG/M metagenome (GOLD analysis project Ga0247823, IMG submission 192426) | Soil microbial communities from agricultural site in Penn Yan, New York, United States - 13C_PalmiticAcid_Day30 | ecosystem: Environmental > Terrestrial > Soil > Agricultural land...
CCGCCCTGGCGGTGACCTTCACCGCCAGGGCGGCGGGGGAGATGCGCAACCGGCTGCGCTCGATGGGGCTCGGCGGCGACGCCGGACAGGTCCAGGCCCGCACCTTCCACGCCGCCGCGCTGCGGCAGTTGCGGTACTTCTGGCCGCAGGTCGTCGGTGACGTGCCGTGGCGCCTGCTCGACAGCAAGTTCCCGGTGGTGTCGCAGGCCGCGCACCGCGCCGGCCTGGGAACCTCGACCGAACTGATCCGCGACCTGCTCAGCGAGATCGAATGGGCCAAGGCCTCGCTGATCGCGCCGGAGGACTACCCCGCCGCCGCGGCCAGGCACCATCGGGACGCGCCGGTCGAGGTCACCAGGGTGGCCCAGGTCTACGCGGGCTACGAATCGATGAAGACCTCCGCCGACGGTCTGCTGCTGGACTTCGACGATCTGCTGCTGCACACCGCCGCCGCGCTCGAGGACTACCCGGCCGTCGCCGACGAATTCCGCGGCCGCTACCGCAGTTTCGTGGTCGACGAATACCAGGACGTCACCCCGCTACAGCAGCGGGTGCTCGACGCCTGGCTCGGCGAACGCGACGACCTCACCGTCGTCGGCGACGCCAACCAGACCATCTACTCCTTCACCGGCGCCACCCCGAACTACCTGCTCGACTTCTCCCGTCGCTTCCCCGACGCCACCGTCATCCGGCTCGAACGCGACTACCGCTCCACCCCGCAGGTGGTATCGCTTGCCAACCGGGTGATCGGCGCCGCGCGCGGGCGCATCGCCGGGACCAGGCTGGCCCTGATCGGCCAGCGGCCCGACGGTCCCGAACCCGAGTTCGCCGAATATCCCGACGTGCCCGCCGAGGCGGCGGCCGTCGCGGGCCGGATCAAGAAGCTGATCGCGGCGGGCACCCCGGCCGCCGAGATCGCCGTGCTCTACCGGATCAACGCCCAGTCCGAACCGTTCGAGCAGGCACTGAGCGCGCGCGACATCCCGTTCCAGGTGCGCGGCGGCGAGGGTTTCTTCCAGCGCCAGGAGGTGCGCCAGGCGGTGCAGGCGCTGCGGCAGGCCGACGCGCGCGACGACCTGCCCGACGAGTCGCGCAGCGGCGCCGAGCTGATCACACTGGTCCGCGCCGTGCTCGCCCCGGTCGGGCTCACCGCCGAGGAACCGGCGGGCGCGCAGGCCAAGGAACGCTGGTCCTCGTTGCTGGCGCTGGTGCAGCTCACCGAGGAACTGGTCGGCCACGACGAGGAGATCGACCTCACCGGGCTGCTGCGCGAGCTCGCGACCAGGGCCGAGGCGAAGCATCCGCCGACCGTCGACGGCGTCACCCTGGCCTCACTGCACGCGGCCAAGGGCCTGGAGTGGGACGCCGTGTTCCTGGTCGGCGTCGCCGACGGCACCCTGCCGATCCAGCACGTCCTCGGCGACGACGGCAGTCCGTCCGATCAGGCGGCGCTCGAAGAGGAACGCAGGCTGCTCTACGTCGGGGTCACCCGGGCGCGCGAACACCTCGCCGTGTCCTGGGCGCTGGCCCGCACCGAGGGCGGCAGGCGGGTGCGCAGGCGCTCGCGGTTCCTCAACGGCCTTGTTCCCGACGACTCGCCCGCCTCCCGCATCGCCGCCACCGCGACCGGCCCGAAGGACGCCGACGGCAAGCGCCCGCTGTGCCGGGTCTGCGCGAAACCGCTGATCGGCACCTACGCCACCATGCTGGGCCGCTGTCGCCGCTGCCCGGCCGAACTCGACCCCCAGCTCTTGGAAGCGCTCAAGGAGTGGCGGGCCGAGAAGGCCGAGGTTCTGCGGGTGCGCGACTTCGTGGTCTTCACCGACACGACGCTCACCGCGATCGCCGAGCAGCTGCCCGCCGACGACGCGGCCCTGGCCGCGATCGCCGGCATCGGCGCGAAGAAGATCGAGCAGTACGGCGCGGATGTGCTCGCCATCGTCGCGTCCCGAATGCGGGCCACGACACAAAACCGCAGGTAGAAAATAGGTTGTTCGGTTCTCGATCATTGCCTATGGTGGAGAACACGCACCGAGAGTGATCTCGGCGCGAGTTTCTATCAGCACACGAGTTCAGGAGGGAGGCAGTCAGATGAACAGCAACACCACGTTCGACGCGATGGGCAATCGCGTCCTGGTGAACGCATCCATGGTGTCGGCCTCCCGGGGGGTCCTCGCTCTGCAGGGGACCGGTCTGTCCGGCGTCGATACCAAAGCTGTGCCGATGACTGTCGTCCATCAGCACACCCCGATTCGTCTCCAGGACAAGCCCAGCGTGGGTTGGCAGCCGGCGGCCTTCGAGGCACCGGCAGCTCCGGCCGTTGAATTCGGATACGCACCCGAGTTCGCCGGCGCAATCCGCCTCCGTGTCCACCCAGCGACCGTGATCAGGTCTCGGCAGAAATGTCGAACTAGGTAGGGAACTCCTCCCAGACCTCCTGGCCACGGATCGCGAGAAGCGAAATCCGTGGCCTTTTTCATTCGGCTCTTCAGCCGTTGGCACCGGGTTCGCACACCGAACGAACAACCGCTGCAAACGAGCTGAAGGAGAACGACGTGTTCACCGCCCAGGAATGGCCGACGGCCACTGCTGACGTGACATGCCGAAACGTGGCGTCCCTGCCCTGCCGGGCCGGAAACCCTGATCTGTGGTTCGCCGAGAGCCCGAACGACCTCGAGCAGGCCAAGCAACTGTGCGCGTCCTGCCCGATCCGTAAGGGCTGCCTGACCGCGGCCATCGACCGCGCCGAGCCGTGGGGTGTCTGGGGTGGCGAGATCTTCGACCAGGGTGTCGTGATCGCCCGCAAGCGCCCGCGTGGCCGTCCGCGCAAGGTCGCGATCCCGGCATGAACCCCGGAAAAGGCCTGTACCGCAAACGAACCGCTCACCGAGTCCTGGTGAGCGGTTCGTTTGTCATCGGCGGCCGGTACGTGTGACCGTGCGGTCGTCGGCGACAGCGACGACCAGGGTGGTGGTGTCCGGGGAGTGCGCCCACCACCGGTGGGTGACGCCGGCGCCGCGTGACGGACTAGGAGGCGCGTTCGGCGCGGAAACCCGGGACCCAGGTGCGGACCAGGTTCATGAACCCGAGTTCCGCGTCGAGCTGGGCCAGGATGCCGACCGAACCGCCGAGCACCCGGAAGATCGTCAGGTATTCGGCCGGAAGCTGCAGGGCACGCGCGGTCTTCATCTCCGGGCTGGTGAACTCCGAGGCCTTGCCCGCGACCCGCTGCATCCAGGAACGGGTGAAGTGGAAGGTGTCGGTGCGGATCGGGTCGCTGAACGGGCGAAGGTACGCCTCGATCTCCTCGTGGGTGACCGTGCGGCCCGGGATCACCCAGCCGTGCTCGTAGAGCAGTTCGGTGAGCGCGGCGTGGTCCTCCGCGACGGCCAGGGCGAGCATCCGCCCCAGGATCTCGGGGAAGCCGTCCGGCATCGGCGCGCAGGCGCCGAAATCGAGCACGGCCAGCCTGCCGTCGGTGAGCACCAGGAAGTTGCCCGGGTGCGGGTCGCCGTGCAGCAGGCCCACTCGCTCCGGGGAGGAGAAATGGAAGGTGCCCATCAGCTCGGCGATCCGGTTGCGCTGCGCCCGTGTGCCTTCCGGGTCGGCCGCGCCCGCGGCGATGAGCGCGGAGACGGGGGTGCCGTCGAGCCATTCGGTGACGATCACCTTCGGGGCGCCCGCCACCACCCGCGGCACCACGATCTGCGGGTGGCCCTCGAAGGCGGCGGCGAAACGGCGCTGGTTGGCGGCCTCGATGCGGTAGTCGAGCTCCTCCTCGGTGCGCTCGGTGATCTCGGCCAGCAGCGGCTTCACATCGGCGCCGGGGATGACCGAGGACAGCAGGCCGGTCATTCGCGACAAGGTCTTCAGATCGGCGCGCAGCGCCTCGTCGGCGCCGGGGTACTGCACCTTCACCGCGACGGCGCGCCCGTCCGACCACACCGCCCGGTGTACCTGGCCGATGCTGGCCGAAGCGGCGGGGGTGTCGTCGAAGGACTGGAAGCGCTCGCGCCACTTGGTGCCCAGCTGCTGGTCCAGCACCCGGTGCACCGTCTCGGCAGGCATCGGCGGTGCGGCGGCCTGCAGCTTGGTGAGCGCCTCGCGATAGTGCTCGCCGAACTCCTCCGGGACCGCGGCCTCCATCACGCTCAGCGCCTGGCCGAACTTCATCGCCCCGCCCTTGAGCTCGCCGAGCACGGTGAACAGCTGCTCGGCGGCCTTCTGGTTCAACGTGGCGTTGATCTGCTGCTTGTCACCACCCACGAGCTTCTTGCCGAAGCCGACGGCGGCTCGTCCGGCGATGCCGAGCGGAATTTTGGCCAACTTGGCATTGCGGCTGGAACTGCGGCGCACGATCTCGGACACGCTACCCATCATGGCCGAACTTGCCGGTGGTGTGCCATAAGAATGCTCACACCGCACTGTGGGAGCCCTCATAGGCCCGTTCCCGGCTCGGTCGTGGACAGGGTGCGGCAGCCGCAGTCCGGATGCGGTGGCCAGGGGCGTCGCTGCACCTCGTGGGTGTCGAGATTGAGTTCCATGGTGGCGTCGAGCGTGCCCGGATCCTGGCGGGGTGAACAGGCGACGATGGTCTCCAACTCGCCCAGTGCGAGGGCGGTGGTCGCCGCGATCCCGGCCGGTGAGGCGTGCCCGGTGCGGCCGAGCAGCTGCGCCGCCAGGTGCGGCCAGTCGGCGTCGAACCCGGTGCGGGTCAGATCGGCGCAGCGCAGGCAGCTGGTCTCGCCCGGCAGCACGAGTGGACCGACCACGCCGATACCGTCCCGGATCCGGACCTGCAGGTGCGGTATTCGGCGCAGCACCAGGTCCACCGACAGCCGTGGATCGACCATCAGCGCGTCGGTGAGCACCACCAGATTGCCGCCGGCCCCGACCGCCGTGCCCGGGCGGTACTCCCGCGAGCGGGTCGGCCGGATGCCCATGCGCCGCAACCCGATCGTCACCGCGTCCGACAGCGGCCCGAGACCGTGCACGGTGACACCGCGCACCGTGCCCTGTTTGCGCTCCGGTTGCAGCAGCAGCCCGGCCTCGTCGATCGCGCTGACGAGTGCGACCGTACGCGCCGGCGCGATGCCGAATTCACCGGCGCGCCAGACGATCTGGGGTAGCGATTGCAGGCCGTCGAGCAGGCGCAGGAACGCGAGGACGGTGCCGGTGTCGAGCTCGGTGGTCTCGAGCAGCAGCGCTCGTTCCGGGTCCCACCCCAGCTGCACGGTCCCGGAGGGCCGAACCAGGGTGATCACCCGCGGGTGCAACATCGGTCCGCGCAGTGGCGTCGTGGTCGTCATGGCGCAAGTATCGGCGCGGGCCCGGGTCCGACGGTGCGCGAAAAGTGCGGTTATCCACAGGCTTTCGGCGTGTCGTGCTCGGACGGTCAGCCTGTGGACAACTCGTGTCCGGCCGGTCGTGACGGCGTTTCTGGGCGGGTGTCACCCCGGAAACCGTGTCGCGCCACCATGATCCGCAGATTTTTCGGCGGTCGTGGTGGCGCGTCGGCTCAGCTCAGGACTGGTCGGTGTCGGGATCGGTCTTGCCGCGCTCGGCCTCGTCGCGTTCGCGCGCCTCGGTCTCGGCCAGCTGGGCCAGCGGATCGTCGAAAGCGCCGGTGCCGCCGCCGATCACGGAGTCGATGAAGCCGGCGGGGGAGTCCAGGTCGCTGGAGTCGGGCAGCAGGTCGGGGTGCGCCCACACGCCGTCACGGCGGTCCATGCCCACATCGGTGGTGAGACGGCGCCACAGCGCGGCGGCCTCGCGGACCTTGCGCGGACGCAGTTCCAGGCCGACCAGGGTGGCGAAGGTCTGCTCGGCGGGTCCGCCGGTCGCGCGGCGGCGGCGCAGCGTCTCCGAGAGCGCGCTCGCGCCGGGCAGTCGCTCGCCGACGGCGTCGGTGACCACCACGTCGACCCAGCCCTCGATCAGCGCGAGCAGGGTCTCCAGGCGCTCGAGCGCCTGCTTCTGCTCGGGGGTGGTCTGCGGCTCGAAGGTGCCCTGCGAGAGCAGTTCCTCGAGCTTGGACGGATCGCTCAGCGACATCGGGTCGATGTTCTGCGCGGCTTCCTCCAGCGCGGAGAAGTCCATCTTGATGCCGCGCGCGTAGTCCTCCACCGCGCCGAGCACCTGCTGACGCAGCCACGGCACGTGCGCGAACAGTCGCTGGTGGGCGGCCTCCCTGGCCGCCAGGAAGACCATGATCTCGCTTTCGGGCTGCTCGAGGCCCTCGCTGAACGCCGAGATCGCCGTCGGCAACAGCGCAGCGGTACCGGCCGGGCCCAGCGGCAGACCGATATCGGTGGAGGTCAGCACCTCCTTGGCCAGCTGGCCGAGGGCCTGACCGAGCTGGGAACCGAACGCCAGCCCGCCCATCTGCCCGAGCATGCCGACCATCGGCCCGGCGAACTGCTTGGCCTCCTCGGGCAGCTGCGCGGTCCACATGCCCGAGATCTGCTCGGCCACCGGATCGCACAGGCGCTTCCAGGTCGGCAGAGTCTCTTCGATCCAGTCGTTGGCCGTCCAGGCGACGGTCTTGCTCGCGCCCGCGGGCAGCACGGTGGCGCCGTCGAGCCACAGCTCGGCCAGGTGCGCCGCGTCGGTCACCGCGGAGGTCGTCTTCGCCGCGATCGGGGCGACGGTGGCGCCGAGTTGCTGGCGGGCCAGCCGCTTGGCCACGTCGTAGTTGACCGGCCCGGCCTGCGCGCCGCCGGGGCCGCCCGCCTGGCCCATGCCGCTGATCATCTGCCCGAGCTGGGTCAGCATCTGTCCCAGCTGCGACGGGTCGAAGCCGCCCGCGCCCGCAGCTCCGAACCCGAACGGATCGTTTCCGCCGGGGCCGTTCGCCTCGTCGCGACGCTTGCCCGATTCGTCGTCGTCGCGGTTCGAGAAGCCGAAGGGGAGATCGCTCATACCTCATACGTTACGCGGACACCAGGGGGCCACGGTGTTCGCGCATCGCGAAATCGATGGCACCGGGTACCCGGCAAAAGCGTGCCACTCCCGTCGGTCACGGCCGGTGATCACTACTGTGGTCCGAGTGAATCGTCGGATCCTCACCCTGATCGTGGCCCTGGTACCCGTGCTCGTCCTCGGTGTGGTCGGCAGCGTGGTCACCGTGCCGTTCGTCGCGCTCGGACCCGGGCCGACCTTCGACACCCTCGGCGAGGTCGAGGGCAAGCAGGTGGTCGACGTCACGGGCGCGCCGCTGGATCCGACGAGCGGGCACCTCAATATGACCACGGTGTCCGTCCGCGACGGACTCAACCTGTTCGAGGCGTTCGGCTTCTGGGTCAGCGGCGAGCACGGACTGGTCCCACGCGCGGAGGTGTACCCGCCCGGGGTGTCGCGCGAGGAGGTCGACAAGTCCAATCAGCAGGACTTCAAGGACTCCGAGAGCAACGCCGAGGTCGCCGCGCTGCACTACCTGAAGATGCCGACGGTCGTGCTGGTGCGCGGACTCGGGGACGAGGGCCCGGCCAAGGACGTGCTGCAGGTCGGCGACGAGCTGATCAGCATCGACGGCACGCCGATCACCGCGCCCAAGGACGTCGTCGACCTGGTCTCCACCAAGGGCCCCGGCACTACCATCACCGTCGTCTACCGCCGCGGCGACGCCCAGCAGACCACGCCGATCACCCTCGCGCCTCGTCCCGACGACTCGACGAAGGGCTACCTCGGCATCACGCCGGGGGAGGGCGGCCGCCCGCCGCTGCAGGTCGAGTTCAACCTCGCCGACATCGGCGGACCCTCGGCCGGGCTGATGTTCAGCCTGGCGCTGATCGACAAGCTCTCGCCCGGTGAGCTCAACGGCGGCCGGTTCGTCGCCGGGACCGGCACCATCGACCAGGAGGGCAAGGTCGGTCCGATCGGCGGCATCCAGTACAAGATGATCGCCGCCCGGGAGGCGGGTGCCGAGACGTTCCTGGTCCCGGCCGACAACTGCAACGAGGCCAGGCAGCGCGCCCCGGAGGGGCTGCGCCTGGTGAAGGTCGACACGCTCGACAGCGCGGTGACCTCGCTGGCCGACATCGACGCCGGCCGCGAGGCCGTCAGCTGCGGCTGATCACTCCAGCGTGTGGTGCAGGGCCTCGACCAGGCCCGGCGCCAGATTCGGGTAGGTGCGCAGGTCGAGGTCGCCGAAACCGTCGTCGTCCTCGGGGCGGATCTGCAGCAGGCACAGCGAGGTGCCCTGGCGCAGCACGCCGGCGATGAGCCGCGCGTCCCGGCGGCCGGGATGGGCGTGCGCCGCGGCGCGCCCGGCCGCGTCGGCGGCCTCGTCGTCGGCCAGCAGCGGAACGAGCGCCTCGTCGAGGTCGCTCTCGGCGTCGGGCGGGAGCACCACGATCTCCTGGACCAGCACGCAGCCCTCGACGGCGGGCGGCCAGGTGGTGGTCGCGAGGAATTCGTCGAGCGCCATCGACCCGCCGGTGATGTCGTCGGGAAAGGCTTCCTGCGCGATCGGGGTGAGTTCGCTGCCGTCGTCGAGCTGATCCTGGAGATCGGGTTCGGCCGCGGCGAGGTCGGCGGTCGGCACCAGGGCGAACATCTGCGGCGGGTTACCCCAGCCCTCGGCGTCGGCGAACTCGACGACCTCGCGCACACAACGGGCGAGGACGACTTCGGCGTGCTGGTCATCGGTCACCCGCCCATCCAATCATTTTCGGCCCAGGCGCTTGCACGGTGTCCGATTTCCGTAGAGTGGGCGCCAACGGTCCGGCAACGGACCATCCGCAACATCGGACTGCGGTGCTGCGCCGATCAGCGGCGCGGTCGCCGCCGGACCCTTGGAGAGTGGCACCGTGGGCATGCGGCCCCCCACCGGTTTACCTTCGTTGTCCCGACGCAGCCGAGTGCTGCTGGTGACAGCAGTCGTCCTCGCGGCGTTACTGCTGCTCGGGCCCCGGCTCACCGACGCCTACACCAACTGGTTGTGGTTCGGCGAGGTCGGCTATCGCAGTGTGTATCTGGGTGTGCTGCGCACGCGGTTGCTCCTGTTCGTCGTGGTCGCGTTGTTCGTCGGCCTGGTGGTCTGGGCCGCGCTGCTGCTGGCCTACCGGTCGCGGCCCGTCTTCGTGCCCGTCGCCGGGCCCAACGATCCGATCGCGCGCTACCGCACCACCGTGATGGGCAGGCTGCGGCTGTTCGGCATCGGCATCCCGGTGCTGCTGGGTCTGCTGTCGGGACTGGTGGCGCAGTCGAACTGGGCGACCGTGCAGCTGTTCCTGCACGGTGGTGAGTTCGGCCAGCAGGACCCGCAGTTCCATCTCGACATCGGCTTCTACACCTTCGATCTGCCGTTCTACCGGATGGTGCTGAACTGGCTGTTCGTCGCCGTGGTGATCGCCTTCTTCGCGAACCTGGTGACCCACTACGTCTTCGGCGGCCTGCGCCTGGCCGGTCGCGAGGGCACGCTGACCCGGGCCGCGCGCGTGCAGCTGGCCGTGATCGCCGGTATCTTCGTGCTGCTCAAGGCGGTCGCGTACTGGTTCGACCGCTACGACCTGTTGTCGAGCACCCGCAAGGAGCCGACCTTCGGCGGTCCGTCGTTCACCGACATCAACGCGGTGCTGCCGGCCAAGCTGATCCTGCTCTCGATCGCGGTGATCTGCGCGATCGCGTTCTTCGCCGGCATCGTGCTGCGCGATCTGCGGGTGCCCGCGATGGCGGCCGCCCTGCTGGTGCTCTCGTCGATCCTGGTCGGCGCGGTGTGGCCGATGGTGGTCGAGCAGTTCTCGGTGCGCCCGAACGCCGCCGACAAAGAGAGCCCGTACATCGAGCGCAACATCATGGCGACGCGCCAGGCGTACGGCATCACCGACGACAGGGTCGAATACCAGGACTATCAGGGCGAGAGCAAGAAGAGCCCGCTTGAGGTTCCCGCGGACGCGGCCACCATCGGCAACGCCCGCCTGCTCGACCCGAACATCCTCTCGCCCACGTTCACCCAGCTCCAGCAGCGGAAGAACTTCTACGGCTTCCCCGAGTCGCTCGACATCGACCGTTACACCCTCAACGGCGACACCCAGGACTACATCGTCGCCGCGCGTGAGCTGCATCCGGCCGCGCTCTCGGGCAACCAGAAGGACTGGATCAACCAGCACACCGTCTACACCCACGGCAACGGTTTCGTCGCCGCGCCGGCCAACCGGGTGAACAAGCCGCAGTCCGACGCGCCGAGCGTGGTGGGCGGCAGCGATTCCGGCTATCCGCTGTTCATGGTGAGCGATCTGTTCACCAAGATGGACGATCAGCAGATCAAGGTCGAGCAGCCGCGGATCTACTACGGCGAGCTGATCGCCCAGACCGATCCCGACTACGCGATCGTCGGCACCGCCGAGGGCCAGGCGCCTCGCGAATACGACTCCGACCAGGCCTCCTACACCTATGAGGGCAGCGGCGGCGTGCCGATCGGCAACTGGTTCAACCGGCTGGCCTTCGCCGCCAAGTACGCCGAGCGCAACATCCTGTTCTCCTCGGCGATCAGCGACGATTCCAAGATCCTGTTCAACCGTGGTCCGCGTGACCGGGTGCAGAAGGTCGCCCCGTGGCTGACCACCGACGGCAACGCCTACCCGGCGGTCGTCGACAAGCGCATCGTCTGGATCGTCGACGCCTACACCACGCTGGACAAGTACCCCTACGCCCAGTCGACTTCGCTCGACGGCGCGGTCGAGGACAGCATCGACAAGAAGACCGGGCGCGTCATCCCGCGCAAGGAGGTCAGCTACATCCGCAACTCGGTGAAGGCCACCGTCGACGCCTACGACGGCACCGTCACCCTGTACGAGACCGACTCCACCGACCCGGTCCTCAAGGCCTGGCGCGGAGTGTTCCCGAACGCGGTGAAGCCGCAGAGCGAGATCTCGCCGGAGCTGCGGGCGCACTTCCGTTACCCGGAGGATCTGTTCAAGGTCCAGCGCGACATGCTCACCAAGTACCACGTGGACAACCCGCGTGAGTTCTTCACCAACAACGCGTTCTGGTCGGTCCCCAGCGATCCCACGATCGAGGGCGGCACCTTCAACCAGCCGCCGTACTACGTGTTGCTCGGCGATCCGAAGACGAACAAGCCGGTGTTCAACCTGACCTCGGCGATGGTCGGCTACAACCGGCAGTTCCTCTCCGCCTACATCTCGGTGCGCTCCGACCCCGACGGGTACGGCAAGTTCACCGTGCTGCAGTTGCCGGTCGAGACCCAGACCCAGGGTCCGCAGCAGACCCAGAACTCGATGACCACCGCCGACGCGGTGTCTCGTGAGAAGACCCTGCTGTCGAACTCCAACAAGATCCGCTACGGCAATCTGCTCACGCTGCCGGTGGCCGACGGCGGCATCCTCTACGTGGAGCCGTTCTACAACGAACGCAACACCGGATCCTCGACGTTCCCGCAGCTGCTGCGCGTGCTGGTGAGCTACCGCGACGCGGCGGGCAGCGTGAAGGTCGGCTACGCGGCGACGCTGGCCGAGGCGCTCAACCAGGTCATGCCGGGCGCCGGTTCGCTGGCGACGCCGTTCGGCGGCGTGACGCCCGGTTTCGGC
>Ga0247823_10004219_pt1 | contig 11548 bp, 6 predicted proteins | sample 13C_PalmiticAcid_2_FD_192426 | JGI IMG/M metagenome (GOLD analysis project Ga0247823, IMG submission 192426) | Soil microbial communities from agricultural site in Penn Yan, New York, United States - 13C_PalmiticAcid_Day30 | ecosystem: Environmental > Terrestrial > Soil > Agricultural land...
CCGCCGAGGTCGCACGCGCGTTGCCTGGCGACGAGCTCGTCGCCGACCCGTCGCTCGACGCCACGCGCGCGATCACGATCCGCGGCACGCCCGATCAGATCTGGCCGTGGCTCGTGCAGATGGGATTTCAGAAGGCAGGCTACTACGGCTACGATCTCGTCGAGAACATCGGCAGCGCTCGCGGCCTTCGCAGCGCCGATACGATCATCCCCGAGCTCCAGAGTCTTCACGTCGGCGACCGCGTCGAGATCTCGGCCGTTGCCTGGGTGCACGTTCGCGCGATCGAGCCGAACCGATTCATCGTCTGGGGCAGCGACGATCGACCCGCGACCGGCAGCTTCCTCTGGGCTCTCGAGCCCGTCGACTCGGCACATACGCGACTCATCAGTCGCGTGCGCCTGCACTACGTGACCGAGTTTCCGCTGATCCTGCTGCAGGGCTTCACCGAGCTCTTCGACCACGTCGCGATCCGGCGGATCCTCCATGGCGTTCGCGCTCGCGTCGAGGGCGACGACGACCGGCTGCGTTCGCAGATCCTCGACATGACACCGTGGGCGCTGTCGTTCGGGGCGATGATCGTGGCGATGGTGCTGATGTTCAGGCGCCGGCGCTGGGCCGCGGCCTGGGTCGCCGCCCTGGCGTTCGGAGGCGCCCTCCTGTTCACGCTGTACAGTGACGCCGATCCGTCGACCGAGCTCGCCGTGCTCTTCGTCCTTGTTCCGTTGCTGGTCGGCGCGTGGCGGTCGGATGCTCCGTCGGGCTCGCCCCGCGTCGGGACGCCGTCGGCGTGGCTGGCGCACCGTTGAGCGACGATCGGCGGTCGAGGGCATAGAAAAACGCGGGAGGCTGCGGACTCGCAATCGCAGCTCCCGCGTTGAAGACGAACGGCTCGCTGGTCGGGGGGGGTTGACCGTCGAGGGCTGGCGGTCGGCCGCCGCCCCGGGCGAATCGCTCGACCGTTGTGCTACTTCGTCCCTTCCTTTGCGTGCTTGGCGCAGCAGGCGTCGCCGCCGGCCTTGCCGTCATGCTTGCACGCCTGGCCATCCTTGTGCTCTGCGCACTTCTCACCGTCCTTGTGCCCGGCGCACTTCTCGCCGTCCTTGTGCCCGGTGCACTCTTCACCGTCCTTGTGCTCGGCGCACTTCTCACCGTCCTTGTGCCCGGCGCAGCCTGCGTGGGCGCCGGTTGCGGCGGCGTCCGCGCTTTCGACGGGTCCGAAGCCGACCAGCGCGGTCATGCTCGGGTTGACGTGGAGGATGAAGGCTTTCTCGTCGCCGACCTTGAGGCTCTCGAACATCGCCGGATCGGCAACGTCGAACGGCATGGTCATCGCCTCCATGTAGTCGCCGATCTTCTCGTGCTTCAGCGTGATCTTCTTGTTCTCGACGTCGATGGCCGTGACGACGCCCTTGAAGGTGTACGTCGCCATGTCCTTCGCGTGGCCCTCGGCTGCGGCTCCGCCTTCGTCGGCCGTGCCGCCATCACCGTGATCGTGACCCTCGTGTCCGCCGCCGCTGACCGCGGCAATCGGCTCCGGGCTTTCGGCGCTGACGCCGGCGATCGTCAGACCGCCGACGATCGCCATGCCGAGGATCGCATACATCTTGGAGACCGTCATAGCTCGTTCCTCTGGTGCTCTCTTGGACTGATCGGGGAAGTGACGTCGCACTCCGCCGGCGAACAGTCGCAAGTTGCCACCTCGGCGACACGGCAACTATGACCGGCGTCATGGTGAGCGCCCAGCAGCGCGGGGATCATCGGGTAACCGTCAGGGGCAGTGAAAGTGTGCGCGTCGCGGTGACGATCCGCGCGACGTAGCGGCCCGGCGCAAGATCCTCGGTCGAGACGGCAATCGAGCTGCGTCCGACGTCGAGCGTGCCGTCGCCGAGCGAGGCGACGCGCCGGCCGAGTGCATCGAAGAGGTCGATCGCCACGCGCTGCGGACGGTCGAGCTCGAGCAGGAGCGTCGTGCCCGTCGTGCAGGGATTCGGAGCGACCGTCGCCGAGAGGTCGCGGCCGGGCTCGCCGGCGACTGCCGACGCCGCGGCGCGATCGAGCACGATGTGCACCGCGCTCATCGGCGCGAGGTCCATCGTGAACCCGCCGCCCTCGACTCCGATCGTCCCCATCGACCGCACCGCCGTCGACGAGCCGTCGAAACCCCAGACGCGTCCGTTGGTCCAGGCGCGGTCGGAGGCGATCGCGACCGTCGATCGCGTGGTCGCGCTCATGCTGCGATTGAGCATGACGATGTGCAGCTCGTCGCCGGCCGCGTTCGTCGAGGCGTAGACCGAGCTCGCCGCGTCGTCGCTCGTCGTGGCGGCCACCGAGAGATCCCCGAAGGTCGAGCGCGCGCCGTCGTAGTTGCGGAAGAGCCGGTACGCCGACTCGACGTAGCCCGCGATCTCGTCCCAGTGGTTGGCGTAGTAGACGCCCTCGCGGCCGAAGATGCCGAGCGCGTCGGCGACGGCGAGGCCTCCGGAGACGTGGTCGTAGCCGCCGTAGCCGAACTCCCCGAACGCGAGCTTCGTGCCCGGGTTGTACGTTTCGATCGACTCGCGCAGGCGCGGTATCAGCGCGATCGCACGCCCGCCGAAGACCTCCTCGGTGTGGCTGTAGCGGCCGGGCTCGCCGGTGATCCAGCTCCGTTCGACGAACGTGCGATCCCACAGCGAGCGCGGCGCCTGCAGGCGTGCGGCGACGATGTCGGGCGTGTTGTCCGACCATGCGACCGACTCGTACGGCGTATCGCCCTCGGCCTCGCTGTACCAGTGCACGTCGAGCACGTCCATGAGGCGCATGCCCGCGGCGGCCGACGCGGCGCGGGTCTCGCCCAGCAGCGCGTCGATGTACCACCGGTAGCCGGGAAACGCCGCACGGTCGGGCGCGCCCTGGAAGTCCTTCATCTCGCCGAAGCCGTAAGTGACGCCGCCGTAGACCTCGGCGCCGGGATCCATCCGCTTGATCGTCGAGGCCATAGCGGTCGTGATCGCGACGATGTCGGCGTAGCCTTCCTTCACCGGATGCGATCGCGGGTGCACGCCGTTCCAGGCGCCCGGCTCGTTGCTGATGCCGTAGCCGCGGATACCTGTCGGCGTCGCCGCGGTGCCGTAGCGTCCGATCAGCAGGGCCAGCAGCTCGTCGAGGTAGACGAAGGCATCGGCGGTGTCGGGCGTCGCCGAGAAGGGCATCCCTTTGGCGAAGACCACCTCGCGCCAGCGGTCGTGATTGGGGATCGCCTGCGCCTCGCTCACCGGACCGTGCAGATCGCGCGCGACGGCGCCGGCCTGCAGCGTCAGCATCGAGTAGATGCCCTCGGCCACCGACGCGTCGTGAAAGTCGGTCATGACCTTCGCGGGCACCGACGACGGGACGTCGCCGGTGAGGTTCGCGTCGCTGGTATGGTTGAGGTGGACCCACGCCGGGTCGTCGGTCCAGTGTCCCGAGTTCGAGGCGTTGTTCTCCCAGTTGTACGTCGTGTAGCGGTCGCCGCCCTGGCGGCGCGACGCGAGGTTCGCGTCGGGGTTCGTGCTGTTGTTGACGCCGTAGATCAGCGGGCTGATCGCGCGGCGTCCGGCGCGGGTGTCGATCGAGACATCGACGTCGATGGTCTGGGCCGTCGCGGTCGCGGTCAGGGTCAGCAGGGACAGAGTCAGCAGGAACAGGGTCGATAGGGCTCGCATGATCGGTCTCCGTCGTTGATGGTCGTACTTGATCGAGAATCTTCGATCAAGGTATCGGAGCCCTCTGACGATTCGCCCCGAGGGCGCTGACGGGTGCGAATAATCGGCCTGGCGGCAGGAATTCCCCGATCAGCGATCCCCTCGTCCGATGTTGACGAACGTGACCGACAGCTCCCGCGACGGCGTGAAGTTCTTCCGATCGAGCACGTAGCGCGACCGTCCCGACTTCTTCAGGCCCTTCATGCAGGTCGCGATTGCCTGTCCGTCCTCGTCGGTCTCGACGACGAGGCGGAACTTCCGGATCGGCCCGCGCCAGTTCGCTCCGGTCGACAGCACGTAGTCGACCGTCTGCGCCGAGAGCGGCTTGCGCCTGATCTTCTTCAGCAGCGCAGAGCCGATGCAGGTCTCCCGCGAAAACCGCTTCCAGAACTCTGCGTAGCCGGGACCGTCCGGGAGGATGTAGCCTCCGCGCGTCTCGTACTGGTGCGTGACCGTGATCGTCCTTCCGGCCGGGAAGGTCATCGGCCAGTGGAACATCACCTCGATCGAGTCCTCAGTCTGTCGGACGGTATGCTCGACCGCGACGGCGACGCCCTCGACCGCGACCGTGAAGCGCATGTCCTGCACGAAGCCGGCCACGTCGCCGACCTCGTCGGGCATCACGAGCGCACGGATCGGGAACGCGACCTGCGTCGCGACGTCGCTCGTCGAGTGGTTCCTGAAGCGGTAGCGCACGCGCACCTCGTCGGGCGTGATCGTGAGCTCCTCCTCCTCCATCGAGATCGACGTCGATTTCTTCAGAACGATCGATCCGCCGACGAGCGACGCCTCCGAGTCGTTGGCGAGCGCGGACGTGCTCGTGGCGAGGATGAGCAGGAGCAGGGTCAGTACGGAGGGTCGGATTGTGTTCATGGGCGTAGAGGAGAGTGTTGGGGGAGGGATGGAAAGATACTGCACCGGCAACGCGACGCAATTCTGGCTGGCCATGTACCAGGTTTCTCGGCGCCTCGTTTTCCGGGAGCGCCGCGACCGTCATCCTTGACGAGCGCAGCGAGTCGGGGATCCTTCTTCGGCGGTTGCCGTGCCGGTCGGACCGCTGCCGCGGAAGAACGATCTCCGGCTGCGCCGAAGATGACGTGGGGCGCCTTATGAGAGAGGACAATTCCCCGTCCACATGGAGGCGCGCCTCGGTCGTAACTTCGCGCCATGACAGCACTCGACGAGTTTCTCGACAGGGGATCGCTTCCGTTCGTCGGCCGCGAGGGCGAGCTCGAGCGGATCGTCGGGTTCTGGCGCGGCGCGCTGCACGGCGACGAGATGCGCGTGCTCGTCGTCGAGGGCGAGGCCGGCGTCGGCAAGAGCCGGCTCGTCGCCGAAGCCGCAGATCGCATCGCCGCCGAGCGGGGAACGGTCGTGCACGCGAAGCTCTACGCCGAGCTCACGACCGCGATCGCGCCGCTGCTGTTCGAGGCGCTCGAGCGCACCGACCTCGGACGACAGATCGCGCGCGCGGACGAGGGACTCGCCGCCGCCGCCGCGGTACTGCGACGCCTGGCGCGGCTGCGCCCGACCATTCTCATCATCGAAGACATCCACCTGCTCGCCGGCGCTCCCGTGCGCGAGCTCGTGCAGCTGCTCGAAGCGATCGAGGACGAGCCCGTCGCGGTCATGCTCACCGCGCGCACGCAGGATCACTCGGCGCGGCGCGTGCTCGAGCGCTGGCCGCTCGAGACGCTCACGCTCGGAGTGCTCGAGCCCGCGGAGATCGCCGCGCTCTGGGGCAGGCTCTTCGGCGCGGGCAGCGGCAGTGACGCTGTCGCGCAGCTCGCCGACGCGACGCTCGGCAACCCGCTCGCGCTGCGCTCGGCGCTGCGCGGTGTGCTGCGCAAGGAGGCACTGCGTCGGGATGATCGTGGAGAGTGGCGCGCGGAGCCGTCGTTCGCCGTCGTCGCAGAGCGGGGCGCGACGTCGCTCGTCGAGGGGATGCTCGTCGCGTTCACCGACGCCGACCGGGCCGCCGCCGCATCGCTCGCGGCGCTCGGCGAGGTGTTCTCGCGCGAGGCCGCCGACCACATGCTCGACGCCGCGACGATCGAGCGGCTCGTCGCCGGTGGCCTTCTGCATGAGCTCTCCACGTTGAAGTCGCCGCTGCCCGGGCTGCGGCGCAGCGCGTCGCTGCCGTATGCGTACGCGCACAGTCTCGTTCACCGCGCTGTCGCCGACGATGCCGAGCCCGAGGTCGCGCGGCTCGTCGAGCTCGTCGCCGAGGCCGCGCCGCTGCATTCGATCGAGCCGTTCGCGCACATCGCGGCGGCCGCGGAGCGGCCTGCTGTCGACCTCGACGTGACGCGCGCCGCGATCGACGTCGCGCTGGCGGTCGCGCTGGAGCTCGACAAGACCTCCGACTGGGCGCTCGCGATGACGGCCCATCGCGCGGCCGCACGGCAGTTCGAGCTGTCCGAGCAGTCGTGGACTGCCGACCAGCGGCGCGAGCGCGCGCTGGCGATCGCGGCGCGGACGCTCGCGCTCATGCGCCGCCAGATGACCTCCGACGAGTACGGCGAAGCGCTCGATCGCTACGAAGCGCTGCTCGAGGACCTGCCGCCGGAGCTCGCGTGGCACCGCCTGACCGCGCGCATCGCCCTGGCGCGCCGCCGCTACCTGCTCGCGGGCTACGCCGCGGGGCGGGCCGTCTACGACGACGTGCGCGCGATCGTCGCCGAGCGTCCCGAGCTCCGCGTGCATCAGCAGTACGTGCTCGTGCTGCAGAGCTTCGCGCAGTTCGCGGCGGAGAACGACGACACGTCGATGCGCCGCGAGATCGAGCGCGAGTACCGCGAGCTCATGGACGATCGTCGCATCGACGCGAGCCACCGGACGCTCGCGCGCACGCAGGTGCCGCCCTACCTGCTGACGCTCTTCGAGAGCGCCGAAGAGCTCGACGAGCGCGAGCGGATGTACGCGGAGCTCAAGGAGCTCGAGCGCGATCCCTCGCCGATGGCGCGGCTGCTCGTGCACGCCATGCTGCCGAGCGAGCCGGCCTACCTCGCGCGCACCGGACGCATCGATGAGCTCGTCGCGCTCGTCGACGGACGGCTCGAGCTTCTGCGCGCGCAGGGAATGCTCGTCGTGCACTTCTACTTCCGACTCTATCGGCTCTGGGCCGACGTGCTGCTCGGCGCCGACGCGGACGAGATCCTCGGGCGCCTCCGCACGCTCGCCGGTGAGCTGCGCGGACCCGGCGCCGCGCATGGGGGCGCGAGCGACATCGCACGTCTCGTCTCCGCGGCGCTCATCCGTGGCGACGTCGAGCTCGCTGGCGCAATCGTGTCCGAGCATGCGATCGACGCCGCGACGCTGCCGACGGGCGCCGCGCAGCTTCTGGGACTGGCGGAGCGATTCAGCCTCGACGAGGCATTCGCGGGTCTGGCCGAGCCGTTGATCGAGATCGACGGGCTGGTCGCGCTGCGCGCCCGACTCGAGGCACTGCGCGAGGCCTCGCTGACGAGTCAACTGACGAACCAGCAGGTGAACCGCGCGCGCACCGCGTTGACCCGGGCGCTCGAATGGCTCGAGGCGAGGCGGCTCGACGTGATTCTGCGCTCGCTGCTCGACGCGTTCGGCGATCGATTGGCGGCGAAGGATCTCGCATCGTGGAGGAAGCGCGCCGCGTCGATCGCCTCGGCGCGCGAGGCCGAACGTGCGCCGGCCGCGGAGTCGGCGCGCCTGCGGATCTCGATGCTCGGGCGGATCGATATCCGACGGCCCGGCGAGACCGAGCCGGTCCAGCCACGCGGCGCGCGGCAGAAGTCGTTTCTCGGTGCGATGGTCGCCCGCGAGGTGCTCGCGCGTCCGCTGGAGCGCGACGAGTTCCTCGAGGCCGCGGGCATCGAGCGCAGCGACGATCCCAAGCTCGCGCGCGACGCGGTCAACTCGGCGATCTACCGTCTGCGCGACGTCATCGGTCACGACTCTTTGCTGACCGACGAGGACACGCCCCGGCTCAACATGGATCTGATCGACGTGGATCTGGTGGATGCCGTCCGCCGCGTGCGGGGCGCCGAAGACGCGCTGCGCCGCGGGTCGCTCGCGCTCGCCTCGAGGTCGATGCTCGAGGCGCTGGAGATCATGCGCGGCGATGTTCCATTCCCGGCGCTGTACGAGACCTTCTTCGAGGCCATGCGCGAGGACGTCGAGACGAGGCTGCGCGCGGCCACGCTCGCGGTCGCGCGGCGGCTGCTTGCCGAGCGCGACGCCGGCGGCGCCGAGGCGATCCTCGAGCGCGCGTTCGGCTCCACGCCCGACGACGAGGAGATCGCCGAGCTCTACTGCGAGTCGCTCGAGAGCCAGGGCCGGCGCACCGAGGCCGAGCGCGTGCGTCGCAGGATCGAGGCGGAGGCGGGCTGAGCGGGCGGCCCGCGCGGCGCTATCACAACGGCGGCTTCCGCGTTACAGGGCTACTCCATCCTCGGACGGTGACACACATCGGCACGCAAGAGTCCAGCGCGGACGAAACTTGGCCCGTACTTTGAACGAAGTGCGATCGTGCCGCCAAGCAGCAGGGATGCGGGATTCAGGAGAGGGGCTTCCCACCGGGGCACCACCAGTCGAACCAATCAACCAGTTTTTTCTCAGGGTGAAATCGTGATGAACACGATCTGGCAAGCGATGAACATTTCCGATTCGATGCGTCTGACCTACGCCGACTTCAAGCGTCTTCCGCGTCAGGACAAGCGCATGCTTCTGCAGCAGCTTCCGTACGAGGACTTCGTGTCGCTGACGTCGGTGCTGAAGCTGCCGGTCTCGACCGAGACGCGCTCGCTCGAGTCGCTGACGCTCGAGGAGCTGATCTCGAGGCAGCGGGGAAGCTGAGGCGGTGTGACCGAGCCCGGACTGCATCGCAGTCCGGCATCGCAGCGCACCTCGATTCCGCCACCCGGCGGAAGCCACTTCTTCTCCCCTTCCACACCGATCACGACCAGCCGACGGCGATCGCCAGATCAGCCGCCCGGGAGAGGTACGTCGTCGTCTATCGGTGCCGGAATTCGTCGGACTGAACTTCGCCGCTTGTGAGGGTCGAGGCGCAGAGCGCGCGAGGCGCGCTCTGCGCCTCGACCTCCCTATTGGTCCCCGCCCCTGTCATCCCCACCGGGGATCCTTCCTTGGGTTCGCATCACCGCATGACGTAATGGGAGCGCTACGGATACTCTCGAGCTGCCACCGAAGGCGGGCGCCGAAGGCACCCACCTCCGCACTACCCAACCGACCCACATGCGGCGATCGTGCCGAAAGAGAGACCCCCTTCGGGGGTGACAGGTGCGCGTGCTATAAGGGTCGAGGCGCGGAGCGCGAGGCGCGCTCCGCGCCTCGACCTTCCCAATAGCCCTCGCCCATGTCATTCCCTTGGGCTCCACGAATCTGCCGCACTCTCAGGGCAATCGGCCCTTTGTCCGTTATCCATGTCTCGCGTGGACCCGTCGTGCTCGACTTCGAATTCGCCGCCACCACGGTTAAGCACATCGTCCGACTCAGCCTGACTGCACTTCGCCAACGACGGAATAATCGTCGTAGCACAGGAACACATAAAGCAATCCGCAATCGGCAATCATGAACTCGTCACCGATGGAGTCGAGCTGCGCATAGAACGTCATCCTCTCGCCGCAAGCAGGACACTTGGGCCAGGACTCCGACTGAATGAACTCGGGCTCGCCTCCGATCTTGTGTCGCCTGCCAATCACTCCACCCGCCCACTTGAATTCAGATGCGCTTGCTGCCTCATCGCTAAGGGGCACGGGCTCAAGACGAAATGGTGGTATCTGTCTCATCTGTTACCGTCGATAGATTGCCGCTCATTTAGAACTCGCCTTCGCTTCTCACTGCATACGCTTGACTGTTGGCGCGAATCCGTGCCCCTCAGGGTCCGGTGGGCGATTGGCTTGGCGCGGTGCACGGTTCGTGTGAACGGATAGGAGTCTCACGCGAGTTACGCCCGGTCGGTATGGTCCGCCACGGGACCGCGTAGCGGTTCGCCGGAACGTACGTCGACCTCGTCCCTGAACCAAACGGCCGACCGACCCTAGGAGGATCGCTCCGGGGTGGGCTTCCGAAGACTGCCGGAGGGAGCCAGATCCCGACGAGCAGCACCAGTTCTGACCACCCCAGCCTCCCCGCTCCCGCCATCATTCTTCCGCCTCCCGCCAACCGTCAGCGCCCGCCCTGCCAGTCGTCAGAGCCCTCCGATACCTTGAATCCCATCGCCGCCGGATCGCGCGACATCGGCTGAATTCGCCGGGAATGTCGCTTTAGGAAGTCTTTAGGCGCGGCGGCGAGACTGTTACCCATCGATTGATCGTCGCACGCAGATCCGGCGGCGGTCGGGAACAGGATTCAACACGAACAGGACCTACTGCAATGGCGACCGCACTCTTGACGACTCCCTGCCTGCCCCCCATGACCGCTCGACGAGCCGCCGCGACCGGCGCGATCGCGCTCGTTCTCTGGCTCGCCGCGCTGCTGACCCCGGCACTCTTCGCCCAGGCGCAGGGACCGATCCTGCGCGTGGCCCCGAGCCCCCTCGACTTCGACACGACCAGGTGCGGCACGACGAAGTGCCGGTCGGTGACCTTCTCGAACGCCGGCGACACGACGCTCCGCGTCTACTCGATCGACGCGGCGACGGCGCCGTTCTCGAGCCAGTTCGCAACGCCGTTCGAGCTCGCGCCCGGAGCGTCGAGGACGTTCCCGGTGTGCTACACGGCTTCCTCCGGCGGCGCCGGTGACGTGCAGCGCATCGCCTATCGCGCCGACACGCGCGTCTCGCTGTCGATCGGCATGCTCTTCGACGTCAGCGGCTCGATGTTCAGTCCGATCGGATCGGGAGACGCGACGACGCGCATCGCGGCGGCGCACAGCGCCGGCCGCTCGTTTATCGACAACATCCTGACGACCGCCGACATTCGCGACGAGGCGGCGGTCTTCCAGTTCGCGGCGACCGGCGATTTCGCGGTGCGCCAGAGCTGGACCAGCGACCGCGACCTGCTGCGCGCCGCCGTGCCGAACACTGCCCCCGGTGGCTACACGTGCCTGTACAGCGCGATCGCGCAGACCATCGGACACGTCGCGCCGCGAGCCAATCGCAAGGTGCTCATCGTCCTGACCGACGGCGCCGACGCGTGCAATCAGCCGGGCTCGACCGCACAGACCGCGATCGCCGCCGCCCAGGCCGCGGGCGTGCGCGTGTTCACCATCGGCATCGGCACCGCCCAGGCCGCCGTCCTCACCCAGATCGCGACCGCGACGCGCGGTCAGTACTTCACCGCGACCAGCATGTCCGACCTCGTCGGAGTCTACCGCACGATCGCCACGCTCCTGAGCCAGAACATCGACGGCAGCTTCGACCTGCGCGGACGCTCGGTGAGCCCCCGCATGGTCATCGAGCCGGCCACGCTCGTCTTCGACTCGACCCGCGTCGGCGAGCGCCGCTGCCTGCCGCTCGTCATCCGCAACACCGGCGACGCGCCGCTGACGGTCACCGGCATCGACGGCCTCTCCGCCGACTTCGAGCTCTCCACGCTCCCGGGCGCCCCGATCGCTCCGGGCGGATCGTTCGCGACCGAGGTCTGCTTCCGACCGGAGCGCCTTCGCGTGCTCACCGCGGATGCGACGCTGCGCCACGACGCGTGCGCGCAGGATCCCGTGCGCCTGTCGCTGGCCGGCGTCGGGTACGACAGCCTCACGCTCGCGATCCGCGGCAGCTTCACGGCGCGCCCCGGCAGCGTCATCGAGATCCCCGTGATCCTGCTGGAACCGCTGCCGGCCGGCTACGACGTCCGCTCGCTGACGCTGACCGTCGCCTACGACAAGAC
>Ga0247823_10004220_pt1 | contig 11547 bp, 4 predicted proteins | sample 13C_PalmiticAcid_2_FD_192426 | JGI IMG/M metagenome (GOLD analysis project Ga0247823, IMG submission 192426) | Soil microbial communities from agricultural site in Penn Yan, New York, United States - 13C_PalmiticAcid_Day30 | ecosystem: Environmental > Terrestrial > Soil > Agricultural land...
GCGTTGGGGGAGGTGATGAGGCGGGTGCAGGCGAAAAGGGGGTGGAAGGTTGTTGGGTGGTCAGGTTCGTGGTTTCACGCTTCACTTTGTGTGTGCAGTGAGAATGCTAACAGTGGCATGTGCTTTGGATGCAGCGCTTACAGCCACCCCGGCGGGGAAGAGGACGTTTGAAAGACTGGGATTTGGGCCGACAGGTTACAGGGAGCTGTTTGTGGCCAGCGTTTCCGAAGACGGTTCCGACAAGCAGCCACTTGAGATGATTTGCCGGTTTCCTGGGGACCAGAGCTCACTTGAAATGGATTCCGCAAAGGGTTGTCCCATAGTTTCAATGTCCGAGATGGCTGTCAAGCATGGCGACCTATTCGACTCGGTCTAAACGGGGCTCAGGTAGCTTGGGTTGGGGCAAATGTCTCAAGGGTTTGGTGGCCGTGAAGTCCCATTATCGTTTGACTCTGCGAATTTGGATGCCCGCCGTCCTGTTTCCGGCTGAGACGAACCGAAGTCAATGACTTCACAGAGTCTCATTCAAGATCTGAGAACGTGCAACAAGAGGGAGAAGTCTGACAACAGCCGGCATGCTTGTGGTTGAGAGCAGACGGGAAGGAGGGGCCTTGGGACTGGCCTGTGCCATCACGGGGCCCCCTTCGTTCCTCTTGCCTTGCTCCGGCGTTGACTGGACCGCAATGCTCCGAGGGCCTTCCGCCGGGGGCTCGAGAAAGAACAATAGCGTTGACTTCCTATCGCTGAGCGTGAAGAAAAAAAAAGGCGAGACAATTTTGGGTTGTTGAAGAGCCTCAAGTAAACGCAGCGAAGGATGCAAGGTTTGCTGGAGGAGCTAGCTTCACGCACCAAAAGTAAAGGTCTTACCCGGAATCGAACCGGGGTTGCCGGAAATTTCTGATGGGATCAGAATCCGGAGTGATAACCGCTACACTATAAAACCTGGAGTTGTTCTTGTGTGTTGAGGCAATGGCGCGGAAAATCTCCTCAAGAGGGTGGGCCGCTTGGCGTCAGGTTCATGATCCACTCTAGGGTTTGGTTCGACTCCACCAACACGCGGAAATGCCAAAGCAGGAGAGGAGAAGGAAAGTTAAGTCTTGAACAGCCTGAAGAGGGAGATACAGAGTTCTGAGAAGGTGTGCGGTGGTGAGAGAATGGGTGAAAAATAGCCTTAAACCCAACTTGAAGATCCTGCGGAGCTGATGCTCCTGTCGCTGCACACGCACGCCACACTGCCACATTGGTGGCAAAGCGTGACGAATGGGAGCAGAGAGTCAACTGAAACTGTGGACAGTCCGGAGTTAATGAGGGAGGAAACACACCGCCTGCCTGGCCTTCGTGGATCTTATGAATCACACACAGACGGGAGGACTGGAAGTCGTTGAGACAAGAACGCGCCATGTCCGGAACTACCCGAATAGCCAAGTACCATTCCGGGGCCCTTGACGTCCTCGCCGACAACGGTGATCTCGGAGCTGACTCTCCGGCCTTGGCTCTCGTCTCTGGACGAGGGCACATAGCCGGCGTCCGTGGCAGACACTGAGAGCACACGCCGCTCTGGCCAACGGTTTGCTTAAGTTGACTGCTACTCACTTGCCAGCGACGTGCCATCACTGCTATGGTCGATCTGTGTTGTTGAATCGATGGCGTGGCCGCGGTGAGCAGGTGAGATTGTCTCGATGCGTAGAGAGATGTTTCGAATTTACTGACGGACGGCGAGTGAAAGAAGGAGGAATGGGTGCTGCCGATCGCCACATAGACATACGGTGGTACATACAGACGCTGAGTGTGGGTTGTTTCAAGGTGAAAGATCAGGGCATCCAATCCATCCCTGGTGCTCTGCAGTGGCGCCGCCGCCCTGGTGCCGGGTCCCAGGGCCACCGGCCGGACTCCGGAGACCAACGCCAGCTGGTTGTTTCACCGAGGTCTGTGAAGAAAATCTGACAACATTTTGACTTTGCATGTTGCAATTGGGTAGTCCAGTTCAGTTGCGAGGACAGGTCTGACTCGTTGCGTCTTTCAGGATGAGTTTTGGCTGGGTTCGGCGAGTTTGTGCAGCAGCTGTCTGATGCAATGCTCCGAGTGGCCGGTTTCAAGACGCTTTCCAACCTCAGCTCCTGAAGAGGCTTGATCCAGATTCCGGATGCATTGGCTTCTCGGTTCGGCGGCGAGCCTCGAGTGCGGGAGCCTTGCTTTTGCTCGGGTGCTGCCGAAGACGAGCTCTCTGAGGCCGTCATGGAAGGCGGTAAGATGACGACCATCACTCAAGAATGAACTGTATGACCCTGTCCCCTGGAGAAAGGGGAATTTTGGCCAATAGGCACTGATTCGAAGGATAAGACTAATGTCCTTGGGAGATGATCGGGGATGCTGTGTTGCGGTGACATGGTAACCACGGGAGCAAGCAACTTGAGTCAAATGAACTGCCCGATGCCGTGTCAGGTCTTCCAGTGTTACAAACGATGGATCAATTGATCGATCAACTTGACGGTTGGCAGGCAGCCGCGTGGTTGGTCACAGCCAGAAGAAGCGGCGTCCACCTGCGAGGTCCCGAGCTCTATCGTCGGTTGTGGGCAGCTGACAGAAAGCCCATCCACCATTTGATGCGGCCTCCCGAGGGCGGCAAAATGACATTGAAGATCGCATTTTGGTTGTGGAAGATTGACCCTGCTGTGTATCGGAGGCTGCCCTAGCTGAAAGGGTGAGTGGCTGGGACTGGATCATGTCGCGTTCTGGGGATGCCCTTGTTTCGATTTGACATCGATGCTGTCGGCCAAGGGATTGCTCTCGGAGAATTTGGAGGTTCAGGGCGTTGAGGACAGGAACGACTTTCATTAGGGTTCTAGGCAGGGCAAAGAGTCGGTGCCTTGCACGTTTCCTTCCCGACTGCACCCGATTTTTGAGAAGAGCCTGGGCCCGGCCGGGGCTTGAAGTTTCCTCACCTGCGCCGGAGGAGCGCTAGCTTCCTGAGCTTCCAGCTCCTGACGATCGATGGACCTGAAGCTCGCCGCCTCTATGAGTTTGTGCGGTTTGGATTGCAAAAGGCCCGAAATGGCGAAAACATTTCAGCGCCTCGGGGGCCGCACTCATGCATGAGTGGCAAGGCTCCTCCCGTCAAGTTTGTGAAGGTTGATGCCCCTCGGACCTCGTTCGAGTCACCCGAGTCTCAGTTGAAAAATCTGGACTTGGGCGGCCTTGTTTCACATCATATTTCCATATTGCCGAAATAGGAAATAGGGATGCCGATGAGCGTCGACCACCACCAAGGGATTCGCGGACGACCGATCGGACGACCGGACTTTGGAAGCTTGACACTGGTCCAAGGAGGCATCACTCAAACGAAGGATTCTGTTCAACAAGAGGGAGAAATCATCTATATAAGACGGCCTGACCCTCCATCAACTCTCGAATTCTTCAGCATCAGCAACAGCTTCAACTCAACACTCCAACCAACAAACAAAAAACCATCTTTCGCTTTTTCAAGCACCACTTTCCACAACCACCAAAATGCAGTTCACCAGCGTCTTCACCCTCCTGGCTGTTGCCATGACCGCCTCTGCCCTCCCCTCCGAGGTCGCCCGCGGCAACAACATCGCCAGCTGCAACGCCGCGTCCCAGAACGTCTGCTGCAACGGCCTCCTCAACTGCGTGGTCCAGGTCGCCGGCAAGACCTGCAACACCGAGGCCTACTGCTGCGAGACCACAGCCCCCCAGGTAAGTGCGAACAGAACGAACTTCCGCCCCTCAACCCCCCCTATAGACTAACACACCCTCCCCTCCAGGGCGGCCTCGTCAACGTCAACGCCCTCAACTGCGTCAAGGTCCTCTAAGCGACCTCCCCTTCCCAAAAAAGAAACCCCGAGGTTTTCTTCCAGCAAACACAACAAGGACGGGATGGCGCGCGCCGACAACACAACCACAGCACCGCATCGCAAGGCAACGCAAACACACTCGAACGCGCGCCATCCCGACCCATCGCGCGGAGGACCCGAGTCAACACAACCGGAAACGCCACACGGGCCGTCCCGCGAGAGAGATAAAAGAGGAAGGGAATTCTCGGGGTCTTCTTTTTTCTGTCCATTCTTTACGATTCTGTCTACTACTGGTTTTGTTTCCTCAGGCCTGGGGGGCTCAACCGGCCACGCTCATTCACTGGAGATAGGTACCTACCCCTTTTAGCTAGTACATTTGCGGTAATCTAATACATTTTGTTGCCGGCTAATCTTGATGCCCGGGGTTTTGAATCTGACTGCTTGTTGTGTTCGTTGTGAGATGTGGAGAGTGGGTGAGGGTTGAGGGATGGGTTGGGTTGGGTTCAGGGGTGTTGACACCATGAGGCCGGGATTGGATGTCGCTCGCTCGGACTCTTCTGTGGCACGGTGACGAGAATGAAAGGAAATGAGCAAGTGACAGCCACAAGTAATTTTCGGGTTGTAGGTTGGACAAAAGCTATGTGATCTTCTGTCTCCCTGCGGTGCATGGTCCCTGCAGATCCGGATGTCCGAGTCATGTAAGGGGTAATTGTCCGGATGCAAGATGTAAGGGACCGGGCGCTGGCCGACACTATCTTGTGTAAGCCAAGACTTCAGCTCAAATGAAATGCAGGGAGAGAGCTCATCTGAAAGCTCAACTACTTCTCGCGGCTTGAGAATGACGACAGGTTTCGACAACTGGGTTTGATATCAATGAACCAAACATTGGAGCACGCGGTCGAAGGGGAACGCCAATGAAAGGCAACGGTATATTGGGGCGACTGCTTGCAGTCATCAGCATATGTGATGGCTAACTCTGGCATCAACTGCTCCATCTGGAACCGGCACCACTGGTGCCGGTTTACACCTTCCAGGGTGTCATTCCAAAAGTTTCCAATTGTACGTTGCTCTGAACTCTGACATTTCAAAGTCTCTCCGGCGATGCCAGTAACGCTGTTTTGGCCGGTTTGTCAAGCCTGGGCGTCGATGACGTGCTCAGCAACAATGTCGCTCATCATGTCGATGCCGTTCTCGCCAGCGATGTTGGCTGGCTTGTCGCTGACAAAGTCGTTCTCGGCCATCCAGGCTGCGGTCCACCAGGGACGGTGCTGGAAGGTTGCAATCTCCAGCTGCTTCGCGACGCCAACCTTGTCTTTGACCCTCTTCTGGGTCTCCGGGGAGGTGCCGTCATAAACTGGACCGACGATCTTGTGGTATGCGTCCCGGGATGGGCCCATCTCACCCACCCGCCGCAGCTTGTCTGCAACAAGGAAGTCGTCGTTGGGCGGGATGCCGCGCGCAAGCTGGACCAGTGGGGTTGGTCTCCAGTCCCTGTCCGACAGCCAAGCCGGCCTGGCATCCTGAGTCTCGTAGGCGGGAATGATGCACACAGACTCCCAGTCCACGACCGCGGTAAGCTCGAACGTAACGGGGTCGACGAGAAGGTTGTGCTCGGAGAGGTCGTCGTGCCAAAGGATCCCAATGTCCTCCGGGCCGTTGTCGTGGGGAACGAGGCGAGGCACCAGGGCTTTGAATTGGTCAAAAATCTCATAGACTCGATCCTTGTTGCGCGCGAGCTCTCTGTCGTTCTCGCAGTACCAGGGCTCGCCTTCGACAGGAGAAAGGTTCCGGATGCGCTTGCCGAGCAGCTCGAGGCGCATATCGATTAATTCCCGGGAGGTTTGAAATGGACCACGAGAGCCGGCGTAATACACGCGCTTGTCGAAAAAGAACTCCTGGGCGACAATGCGGCCGAGGACAAAGTTGCCACCAGGGCCGAGATCCTTGTCCACGACACCCACGTCATTGCCTGCCTTGGCCGGGGCGGAGGTCTGGTGAGGGATCACACGATCGGCGACGTCTGCAAAGTAAATGTTGCCAAACTTACTGAATCGCAGCGCGACTAGCTGCTTGGTATGGACGGCCAGCTCGGCAAAGAACTTGACCCTGGCGTCGTCGGGCATGGTGGGCCACAGTTTGCGCAGCGGCTCGCCGGGCATCATCTCCATCAGAATCCACTCGTATCCCAGCTCGTTGTCATCGCTCGAGGAGAAGGCGATCACTCGGGGGATGGGCATTGTCGTGTGCCGTCGGACATACTCCATCGTCGCAATCTCGCTCTCGGTCTTGAAGAAGGGCTCGACGGGGATGGAGACTCGAAAAATGTACGCTTTGGTCCAGGTCGGGTGGGTGAGGCTGTACAGACGGTTGAAGGTGCCCTTCGCAAAGTACTTGATCTCGGCATTGGCAAAGTCGGGAAATTGCTGAGAGAGAATGCGACGGATGGGGTTGATCCAGGCATCGTGATCGTGGTCGTCGGGCCAGTATCGCTCGAGGTATCCCTCGTCTTCCTGGCTTCTCCAGTACCGGTGGAGGTCGGCGGGCAGCGGGTTGGAGTGTTGGGTATCGGATACGCGGATGGGAAAATCAACGTCGGCAAATTGCGAACCCATTGTCGCGGAAACAGTTCTTGCCACCACAGTGATTGGGACTGGTTTGTCGATTCTCTCGTGTCGGGAGAAGATGTAAACGCGCTGGAAAGCAAGACCACGGTTAATGGAAAGAGCAACAGTAAGGAATGCCAGTCGTGACTCGGAGTGCCACTCTTCTGAGTTTAAGCCGGGCAAACGTTCAATAAAAGTGGAAGGTGCTGGAGTGGAATGAGTAGTAAGAGTGGCAGGAGCAGTTATAGCTGGAAGGCACTTTCCAGCTGCTTGCAGCTCGCGAGTTGGCATGGGGTTCAAAGCTCTTGCCAGAATTTTATTCACAAGGTGTGAATGACGGCGGTATACAACGCCATTGAACAAGGGGCATTGGCGTCAAGATGGGATGAAACATTGAGTCGTTCAGAGAAACATTCAGTTTGCAGACGTGTTACAGCGCTCTGTTTCTGCAGCTGTTGCTCTTTGAGTGGCATCGATTGCCATGCCACACGTGGCCATGGTTGCATTTTCAGGTAACTTGATATTAACAATGCCTCAAAAGCGTGGCATGGGAAACGCGAGCTTCATTGACGGCCATGAGAAGCCGAGAAAGGTGGCATCTTCACTCTCTGGCAGGCTGGTCTGCTCAAGCAGCTCAAAACAGCTCAGTTGCTCACCTACTGTGCCTCAAGTTAGTGCTCTCGAGTCCCACAAACCAAAAAGTGCAGATATATAAATTTTGTCCGTCTGTTGCACTGACCCTTTCCCCGATGTTGTTTCTCATGATAGTAGTCAGGAGGTTTGCCTGCTTGATGTTGCCTCGTGGTGCTCCACCAACCATGTAATTTGAGGCTTCAAACCGGAATCATCTAACTACCTGATGGCATGGGAATTGTGTTACACATGATTACGACCAAAGATCAGAAGATGAAATGGGAAGAAAAAAGTAGGGTATGTCTAATCTATCGCCGCTAATTTACAGTCTATCATTGTCTAAAAGTGTCCTCAAGCAACTCAGATGTTTGCCAACTTCAAGACCTGCTGAAAAGCCCTCCTTTCGTTGTGAGCTTGGTCGCAAAAGCGAGGACACCGCCGGCCAAGCAGATGACGCCAGCAAAAATAGTGGCCTGGAGATATCCTCCATACTGTTCCAACATCGCACCACTCACGGGCGGCCCGACCAAGGACGCCGTCGCAGCCATGGCCATACCCATACCCATGTAGGTGCCGAGGTTGCGGGGGTCGTCGGTGCAGATCGAGAGCGCTGCCGACGCCCCTGAGATGATGGTGCCGGACGTGAAACCGAAACCAATCGAGTAGACCACCAACCCTGCGGTGCTCGTGGCGGTGTTCAGGCACAACGTGACAATGCCCGTGAGGACACCTCCAATGGCAAACACGTTCAACTTTCCAAACTTGTCAGCCAGCATCCCGGGAATAATCCGTCCAAAGGTAGACGCGCCGTTGACGATGGCCAGCAGGTATGATGCGAGGGTGGGTTCCATGCCCCTTGAGACAGCGTATGTCGGGATGAAGAACAGCGGCACAAACATGCCGATGAAACAGCACCACGCGGCGCCAATGAGCATCAAGAACTTGACCTCCTTGAACGCCTTGCCAACGAAGAAGCTCGTCTCGCGTGGCGGCAGCCTCGCTGTTACAGCAAAGCTGGAAAACGCCAACAGCGGCGTCACCACAAACGCCATGATCCTGACCGACCACCCGAACCCCAGCGTCGACCCATTCAGCATCTTGGACAGCGCAATCGGGAACACAATCCCACCGATCGAGCTCCCCGACACCACCAACCCCAGCGCAGCCGCCCTCTTCTTGTCAAAAAACTGCGCCACCGCCGCAAACGCCGGCACCTGCAGCATGCTCATCGCGAGGCCCGTCAGCACGCCCTGCGCCAGCATGAAGTGCCAGTACCGCGTGCAGATGCTCGTCATCATCAGCGCGAAGACGTACAGCACGGCGCCCGGGCGGATGACCCAGGACCCGTAGCGGTCAAACAGCGGGCCCGAGAGGGCGCCGCCGGCGAACTGGATGAAGGCCGTCAGCGAGCCGATCCAGGCGACCTTGTCGGGCGTCTCGTCGCGCAGCTGGTGCGTCATGTAGTAGGCCTGGAAGACGCCGAACGAGTTCATGAAGCCGAGACAGGAGAAGAAGATGCAGGCGGCGCCGACGACGACGAGCCAGGCGCGGGCGCCGCCGTCGGGAGCCGGGGAGAAAGCGGCGGCCGGTGTGGTGGGGTCCGGGAGCGGGGCGGATTCGGTGTCGGAGGTGGAGTAGAGGTCGGCGGGCTCCTTCTTTTCGGTTTGGGACGGAAGGGGGGGTGACCCCTGCGGAGAGTTGGGGGCGGCCATGGCGTGTGTGTGTGTGTGTGTAACGTGGAATTATATGGGAAGGTTGGGCGACGCGGAGTTAAGCTCAGACTCTTGGCGGATGCCGGTGAGGGTGACGGTTGATGATGGTGTGCTGTGGTACGAAGAGGGGATTGTGCTCGGCTTGTGTAAATTAATGGAACAAACGGAGCGAAGGGATTGGGCGAGAAGTGTCCGGGTATTAAGTGATTGCCGATGTTGAGGCTTGGAGATGCTGATGCTCGATCTGATAAGATGCGGGACGAAAGGGGCTTGGGAGGAGGGTGCGGAAGAATAATATATGGGAGAGTGATCCGGTAACCTGCAGCCAACATTCACACCCTCGGATTTGTGGTGGTGCGAGCCCCGAACGGCCCCCAGTTTGCGTTGCGCCATTCCGTGTTGTTGCCGTTGTTGACGTGTTAGTGGGTGGTCGGCATTTTGTTGGTTGAGCGGACTCGGTGGTCGGGGTCGGAGATAGTAGTGGTTTTGACCAACCAGGCGACGGTGTGTGGGGCAATCCACGATCCTTTTCTCATTCAAAGTGGGTGCCTGAATCCTCCAGTTCCACAAAATGCCGAGCGGTGTTTCGATCAGGTTCAAAAGCCCGTCCCCCCCTCGATCTCCGAATCATGACCCGAGACTCGCTTCTGGCAATCTGATCAGCTAGCGCGCGCCATCTTACCTCATCCCGGGTATTGGACGCGATGGAGCCAGAGCGGCGGCGGAGACGACCAGCAGTGTATGTACGGGCATTTGGTGCAACCAGGATGTGGCCTCGATGGCGTTGGTCACGGTGGTCCATTCCAAACTCCGAGCCCTTCTTTTCGTTGCTCGGTGCAATTGTTCAACCGACAGGATCTCTGCTAACTAATCAAACCATCCAACAAACAGCTCCTGCATCCTCTGCAGAAGACGCAAGATCCGGTGCAACAGAGAAACGCCATGCAGCAACTGCATAAAATCGAAAAATGCCACATGCACCTACCGGGACCCTCCGCGGCCGGTGCCCCAGACACGACGGCAGCAGGGCACAATTGGCGACACAGGTCGGGCCCCATCCGACATGGCGCCCCCCTTAACTCCGAGTTCTAGTCTGTCGTCTACCACACCAAATCACCATGACCCATCTCGGCCAACAGGCACCGGCCCCACCAGCTCTGCTGCTGCGTCGGCCGTGGACACACACTCACCGGGCAGCCATGTCAGGCCGACCAGAAGCCGAAAGGCACTAGAGCCGGCTGTGCCATCGGCTCCAAGTTCAGCCAACACGCCCGTCTCGACTTTTACTCGAAACTCCCGTGTCGAGACGACGACGCTGCACTTTGCTGGCGGTTTCTACTTTCATAGCGAGCACCGACAGGCCAGCCAGGCTCAGGCCGTCACCAGGAGCGTCACACACAAGTCACGTCTCTTTGGCCAGAGCCACTGGGTTAATGCCATCGGCCTGGTAATCAAGCCCTCGACCACTCGATACCACTTGTGGAGTCGTCAACTAACCGCGCCTACAGCTCCACGGCATGGTTGAAATGTTTGAGCACCACTTGCGCAACAGATCCATCGCCTTCCAGATAGAGAAACGGTGCAAAGCTTTGGCCAAGGTCATCAAAGCCCGTCGAGCACCCCCTTGGCCCTGTGTGCCGACTCCTGAACTCCCTGCCAGGGTTGTTTCCGACGCCTTGGTTGAGTGCTATCTCAAGACAAACGAGACCTTGCTCCGAGTGCTGCACATCCCAAGCTTCAGGCGTGACTATGAAGCTGTGTGGAACCCCGACAGCAACCCCGACCCGACCTTTCTGGTGTTGCTCAAGCTAGTTCTAGCCATTGGCACGACAACCTACGATGAATCCTTTTCCTTACGCTCCTCCGCCGTGCGATGGGTGTACGAGGCTCAGACATGGCTTTCTGCGCCCGACTTTAAACACCGGCTAGGCATCCCATCCCTCCAAGCAAGCATATTGCTTCTCATTGCCCGCCAAGCAACAGGCGTAGGCGAGGATCTGGTCTGGGCCTCTGTCGGCTCCACGCTTCGCATCGCGATGTACATGGGCCTGCACCGGGACCCGGCAGGTCTTGGGCCCAGCACTACCACGCCGATGGTGGCTGAGATGCGCCGCCGGCTGTGGAACACCGTGCTTGAACTGGCTCTGGAATCGAGTCTCAGCTCGGGTGGAGCCCCACTGGTTGGCCTGGACCAGTTCGACACGGAACCGCCAGGAAACTTTGACGACGACCAACTCAGCGACGCAAAGGACGAGGTCCCGGTCCCCAAGCCCGACGGCGTCTTCTCCCAAACCACCACTGCCATCGCCCTCCGCAGCATGTTCCCCCAGCGCCTCGCCATTGCCAAGTACCTCAACGACCTGTCATCGCGCGGCCTCTACGCCGAAACCCTCAAACTCGACTCCGAGCTCCGCGCCGCCTACAAAACCCTCACCCGCACTCTCCAAAGCTGCAAAACCCCCACAACCGGACCCTCCGACCTCGAGCTCCGCGCCGTCGACCTCCTCCTCCGCCACTACTTCGTAGCCCTCCACCTCCCCTTCTTCGCCCCTGCCCTCAAAGAAACCGAATTCGCCTTCTCCCGCCGCGTCGTCGTCGAGTCCGCCCTCCGCCTCTGGCGCGCCGCCTTCCCCGTCCCGCTCTCCCAGTCGCCCGCCGCCGTCGACGACCCGCTCGCGCGCGTCGCCATCAGCGGGTCGGGCTACTTCCGCACCATTGCCGTGCAGGCGTCGGTCGTCATCGCCGTCGAGCTGACCTCGCTGATGCGCGAGGAGGAGAGTCTGGGGC
>Ga0247823_10004221_pt1 | contig 11546 bp, 19 predicted proteins | sample 13C_PalmiticAcid_2_FD_192426 | JGI IMG/M metagenome (GOLD analysis project Ga0247823, IMG submission 192426) | Soil microbial communities from agricultural site in Penn Yan, New York, United States - 13C_PalmiticAcid_Day30 | ecosystem: Environmental > Terrestrial > Soil > Agricultural land...
GTCCGGACTCATAACTGGCGGAGAGGTGGATGAGCGGTTTAAGTCGCACGCCTGGAAAGCGTGTGTGGGTTAATCCCCACCGCGGGTTCGAATCCCGCCCTCTCCGCCAGTTATGAGTCCGGACCACTCCAATACGGTCCAACAGAGCCCGCGAAAGCGGGCTTTTTCATTGGGGAATCCCCCAGCGTGGTCCAGTGGAGTCCTTTGACATCCAGTCCGCGCAGGGGGCAAGCTTGGGGGCACCGACGGACGAAATTCCCCCGTCGGCCAGGAGATGCCCCCACCATGGCCCTTACCGACACCGCCTGCAAGAACGCGAAGTGCCCACCGGACAAAGCCCGGCTGCGGCTGGCCGACAGTGGTGGCCTGTACCTTGAAGTCGTGCCCACGGGCGGCAAGCTCTGGCGGTGGAAGTACCGCTATGCCGGCAAGGAGAAGCGCCTGGCGCTGGGCAGCTACCCGGCCGTGAGCCTGGCCAAGGCCCGCCAAGCCCGCGACACCGCGCGCGACGAGCTGCGCACCGGCCTGGACCCCGTGGCGGCCAAGAAGCTCGCCAAGGCCGCGCGCGAGGCTTCACTGGCCAACAACTTCGAGGCGGTGGCGCGAGCGTGGTTCGCCCACTGGAAGGACAGCAAGACCGACCGCCACTCCGAGTACGTGCTGCGCCGGCTCGAGGCCGACGTGTTCCCCGTGATCGGGCCCAGGCCCATCGCCGACATCACTGCGCCCGAGCTGCTGGCCATGGTGAAGAAGATCGAAGCCCGCGGCGCGGTGGACATCGCCAAACGCGCCTGGCAGACCTGCGGCCAGATCTTCCGCTACGCCATCGCCCACGGCCGGGCCCAGCGCAACCCCGCTGCCGAGGTGAAGCCCTCGGATGCCCTGAAGTCGCGCGCCAAGACCCACTACGCCCGCGTGGAGGCCAAGGAACTGCCCGAGTTGCTGCGCAAGATCGAGGCCTACCGCGGCGCGCCGGCGACACGCCTGGCCATGAAGCTGATGGCCTTGACCTTCGTGCGCACCGGCGAGCTGATCGCCGCGCACTGGGACGAGTTCGATCTGGAGGCCGCTGAGTGGCGCATCCCGGCAGCACGCATGAAGATGCGCACGCCGCACATCGTGCCCCTGTCCACGCAGGCCGTGGACGTGCTGCGGGCCCTGCACGAGCTGCGCGGCCTGAGCGGCCTGGTCTTCCAGGGGGAACGGGACCACGAGAAGCCGATGTCAAACGGCGCGATCCTGGGGGCATTGAAGCGCATGGGCTACCAGGGCCGCATGACCGGCCACGGCTTTCGCGGCATCGCCTCCACCATCCTGCACGAGATGGGTTTCGAGCATGCACACATCGAGCTGCAGCTGGCCCACCAGGAGCGCAACCAGGTGAGCGCGGCCTACAACTTCGCGACCTACCTGCCCCAGCGCCGCAAGATGATGCAGGAGTGGGCGGACCACCTTGACCAGCTGCGCCAGGGCGGCAAGGTCATCCCGCTGAGGGCCGCTTGAGGCAAGTGTGGCCGGTTGCGCATTCTTGTTTTCAGTATTACCATAAACAGCATGAAAGCAAAGCTCACCGGCCAAGGCGGACCAGGGCGCGGACAAGGCAGGAAGCCACTTCCCGAGGGCGAGGCCATGGTGCCCGTGGTCTTGAAGATGAAGCCCGCGCAGAAGGAGAAGCTGGCGGCGCTGGGCGGTGCACCCTGGGTGCGTGATCGCATCGACAAGGCCAGGCTGCCGAAGGAATGAGAGGCGTGGCGGGCAACGTGATGCACCTGAACGAGAAACGCGCATAGCGCAGCGAGGAGCAGAGATGGACATTCAACGAATCGCCGATGCGGTTGAGGCAATAGGCTGGCTGGCTGGACAGGCGTCTCAGCTCGGCGAGGAGCGCAGCTCGGCCGTGCAGATGACTCTCACGCTGGCGCTGGCCCAAAGCTACATGGCCGAGTACGCAGTCAACGTGTCGCGCGGCAAAGAACCATATGACGCTCTGGTGCTCGCCGCAGTGGGCGCGGAGGAGTTGACGGACTCGCAGCGCTCGCTCGCCAAGCTGCTTATGAAAGAGAAACGCGCATAGTGCGCGCAACCGGCACCGCAGCGCCCTGCGGTAAGGCGGTGACCAAGGTGGTACGAACACCAAGGCCACCTGACCACACGAACGACGGAGGTTCACATGGCTAGTTCCAAGTCTACACACGCAAGCTCGGTTTCTTCGCGCCCGCGACCATCGGATGCGCGAATCCTGCCGCAGCAACTGATCACCTTCGCACTCAATAAGGCGGAGCACGAGTTGATCAAGTTGACCGTCATCCGGCGCGATGATGAAGATTGGTCAGACGACGACGTTGACCCGGGCAACGCTGTTGACGTGGCCCTGCATCGAGTGCGCCAAGTGATGCAGGAACCGCCACTCAACCATGATGACTTCGCAAACGCATGGTACGAAATCGCATCCATCGTGAACTTGGCCGGCAGGGCATTCAGCCGACGTGATAGCGACTACTTCCGCGCGCTGGAGGTGTTGCGGGTTGTCTTCGACGTGTATGCCGAGCTGGTTGACGAGGCCGAGCAGGAGGTGCAGCATGGTTGACGTGGAAAAGCCGTCTTCCCATGGGACGGGCACGAAGGTCGAGCAAGGGCTCCTTTCGTTCGTCAAGCACACGTGTACGAAGCGAGGCCGTCGCCTGAGCACCAACTACTTCGCGGTGGAGCCAATGGACTACGGCTCCGGCTGGAAGGAAGGCGCTCGGTGCTTTCGAGAGTACATGCAGTATCTCAAGGGCAAGGATTACTGCGGCGTTGGACTGATCGAGTTTTTGCGCGAACTCGCCATCGCGCTCGACGAAGGCAAGGAGGATCGCTACAAGAGCGATAGCCGCCGAGGGGCCGCAGTGGGGTTTCTTCGGGAGATGGAGTGGATTCTCATTCAGCACGCACGACAGAACGCGGCTCCCGTATCTGCCTCGCAATGTCGCCCCGCACCAATTGCGACAGCGCATCCGCTACCTAGGCCAGCTCACCTCCGCCTCGTGTGGTCCGCCCCGCAATGACCACCAAGAAGCCAGCAGCAGGGATCGAGCGAGGCCCGAGCAGCATGACCATGCCAGCGAAGCCGCGCCGTGCCTCGAAGTCGGAGGGGACGGCCGCGGCGGTTCCCCCGCATGCTGCCCCCAAGCGACCCAAGAAGGGTCCGGTACAAGTCCACTGCGACTATTGCGACAGTGATCTTGGGTGCGAGAGTGGATCACCGTTGGAGCGCGACTACTTGCAGCTTCAGGTCGGCTTCATCGCTTGTGATTCCTGTCTGCCCGCGATCTCGAACGACTTTCCCACTGCGGGAGACAGCCGACTAGTAGCGCTGCGGCTGCGTCACACCAGGGGCATCAACCTGGAGAAGCTCGACAACGCCATCGAATCCGCACGAGGAAAGATCGAGCGATCCGGTGTGCACAAGCTCGCGGAAGAACGCCAAGCGATCTTCTGGCTTCACTCGCAAGGCGAGTTCGTTGCGAGCATGCATGCAGGTCAAGCTCTATTCAACTCCGTCTCGCATCTCATGGATCACCTGACCGGCCATGCTCTCAAAAAGGAGCGCATGCGCACGATCGCCTTGCTCAAGCGCACGAACGTTACTGCACAGCAAGTGGCCGAGTTCTTCCTGGCCCGGGCAGGAACAAAGATCGACGCGATCGCGGCAGATGCTGCTCGAGATTTCGGCGTGTCAGTCGCCACCATCCATCGGCGGCGGAAAGAGGCGCGGGCAAAGAAGCTGCTTTCATAGCGATGCTGTGACATTTCGCAGCGGCGCTGTGAAAGCAATAGCAGGCTGACAGCGACCGGATCGCAGGCAATCATCACTCCAACAAGCCCCGATAGCTGGGTTTGGACCACAGGAGTGATGCATGTCCAAGAACCTCCCCGAGAACCTTCGCCTGAAGCTGGCGGCCAGTGATGTGCTGGGCTGCAGCGAGTCCCATGCCTGGTGGCTCGCGAAGAACGACCCCGACTTCCCGCCATTGCGCAAGCTGAGTCAGCGCTGCACGGTGGTGTCGCGCGAGCAGCTGCTGGCCTACGTGGAGCGCAAGGCCGTCATCAAGGAAGCGGCGGCAGCATGAGCCCTGACTTCGCCTCTCAGATCAATCGCCTGGCCGCGGCGGTGCCGACGCCGAAGCTCGATTCGGTGCAGCTCGCCAACGTCGATGCAGGCCGCCGGTTCGCGCAGGAGTTCGTCGAGGCCTCGCGGTCTGGTGCCCTGCCCGTCGATGGCCTGATGTTCGCCACGATGCTGCTGAGCCTCTCCGGCAAGTACAAGGACGAGCTGATCCGCGGCTTCCTGCAGGACGTGCAGAAGGCGCTGGAGGGCCGGTGATGGTCGCCACCCTGACCGACGTGCCAGCCGAATCCAAGCGCCTGGCCACCGTCACCGCGCAGCTCGCCCTCAAGGGCTTCCAGGTGTACCCGGTGGCCACTGGAGGCTACTTCGTCGCCCGATGGGACCGCACGAAGTTCTGCGCCGCAATCGAGGACCTGGAGGCGTTCGCCGCCCAGGTTGGAGCCTGCGGGTGAGCAACGACGTGACCAACGCGATGCGCAAGTGGCAAGGCCCGCCACCTCAGAAGTCGGTGCTGATGAGCCTGTGCGACGGCGCTTCCGATGACGGCCTGGTGCCGGACTGGCGATCGTCGGTTGGAGCGCTGCGCGAGTGGACGTGCCTCGGTCGCACGGCGGTCATCGAGGCGCTCAAGGGCTTGCAGGCGGCTGGCGTCATCTCGATAGACCGGTCGTTCGGCCGCGTCAACAAGATCCGGGTAGTGGTCGAGCACGGCGAATCAGCCCCGAACCAGTCCGCCACGCAAACCGGTACGTCTGGAGGACCAGTCCGTGAGACGGACCACCACCAGTCCGCCACGCGTACCACACCAGTCCGGGAGACGGACGGGACCAGTCCGGCAGACGGACCCTTAACACCATTACATCAAACACCTGAAAAACACCTGTTTGATGAAACGTCCCACGTGCCCACAAAGAAGCGGAAGGCAGTTGCTCAACAGCAGACCAGCCTCCCCGACGAGTTCGATGTCAACGAGACGGGACGCCGCTTTGCGGAAGAGCGAGGCATTGACCTTCACCGCGAACTGCAGGGGTTCAAGGACTACCACGCGGCCAAGGGCACCCGGTTCGCCGATTGGCAAGCTGCCTGGCGCACCTGGTGCAACAACGCTGTGAAGTTCAGTGGCGGGCGATCGAGCCAGTCGCAGGCCCCAAGAGCACGTAGCGTGACCAGCCATTCGGGGTTCGCACACCTCAACTACCGCGAAGGAGTGGCCGAAGATGGCTCAATCCTCTGAAGCACTTGTGAAGGCCGCGCGCTGCGAAAAGCACGGCCCGTTCGAGTCGCACCACCTGTTCGCCGACCGCTGGAGCGCCTGCCCGGAATGCCTGCGAGAGGACCGCGAGCGCCAGGACCTGGAAGCGCAGGCGGCCCGCCATGCCGAGTTCGTGCAGCGCGCCACCGCGCAGAGCGGCCTGCGCGGGCGGTTCCGGGACACGACCTTTGCAACCTTCACCGCGGCCACCAAGGCCCAGCGCCACGCCCTGACGACCTGCCAGGACTTCGCGGCGGCAGCCCAGCGCGGCACGTGGGCGACGCTCGCCCTGATCGGCCCGCCGGGCACCGGAAAGACCCACCTGGCCGCGGCCATGGTGCACGACGCGATCCAGCGCGGCCACTGGGCCCGCTACATCACCTTCCGCGACCTGATCCGCTCGCTGCGCGCCACCTGGCGCCGAGACGCCGAGCAGACCGAGGAAGACGTGATCAGCGACCTTGCCGGCGCGCCGCTGCTGGTGGTGGACGAGGTCGGCGTGTCCATGGGCACCGAGGCGGAGGCCACGCAGTTCTTCGACGTGCTCGACCGGCGCTACCAGTTCGGCAATCCGCTGGTGCTGGTCTCGAACCTCGGCATGCCGGACCTGCGTACCGCCCTCGGCGATCGGCTCTACGACCGCGTGCGCGAGAACAGCACCGCCGTGCCGTGCAACTGGCCCAGCCACCGCGGAGGCCCGCCATGAGCGGCACCCCGCTGCCTCCGCAGCCTTCGAACCATCCCCGCGCGGCCAACACCGGCGCGCTCCACCGCTTGGCGACGACAGCGCCTTGCCGCTACGCATACCCCCTGGCCACTCTGCGGCCCTCCTCCAACCCTGCGAAAGGCAAGAAATGACCAATGCTGTGAACGACCTCAGCGTCAACGAACAGCAGTTCGTGGACTCCCTCAACGATCAGCCCCGAGGCGTAGTGGCCTTGATGGTCACGAAGCGCTACGGCGGCGTGGTGATGCAAGAAGTGCTGTGGCCAGTCGGCCAAACGCGCGGCAGCGCCGACTCGGTGGTCAACGCCTTGCAGTGGGCCCGTGGCTTGGTCGCCTCGCTCGAAGCGCTGGCAGAGACGCCCCAGGCCTGAGCAGAACGCGGGTCTTAGTCGTGAGTCACCCGGTGTCATCGAAAGCAACCGCGACAGCCGGCGGAGCCCGAGTGGGGCACGCGGCCGGCACCCATTGAAGGAAGCAAACCATGGCAGATGAAGTCTCCTCACTGAAAATCCGGATCGACTCGCGCGACGTTGACGCGGCGGACAAGCGCCTCGACAAGCTCGGGCGCACGTCGAAGCAGACCGAGACGGCCACGGCCAGCCTGGCGGGCGCCTATCGCCGTCTGGGTGCGGTGGCGGGAGCCGCCATCGGCAGCATCGCCGCGCGAGAGGTGATTCAGGCGGCCGACGCCTACAAGAACATGAGCGCGCGGCTGCAGCTCGTGAGCAGAAACGCCACGGAGTTCGCGGCGGCGCATAAGGCCATCTACGAGATCGCCCAGCGCTCGCGCAGCGGCCTTACCGAGACCTCCGACCTGTACGCCAGCCTGTCCCGCTCGACGAGATCCCTCGGGGTGTCGCAGGAAGAGCTGCTGCAGGTCACGGAGAGCATCAACCAGGCAATGGTGATCTCGGGCACCAGCGCGGCAGACGCTCAAGGGGCCCTGGTCCAACTCGGCCAGGCCTTCGCGTCGGGCACGCTACGCGGCGACGAACTCAACAGCATTCTGGAGCGCACGCCCCGGCTGGCAGAGGCCATTGCCGACGGCCTCGGCGTCCCCCAAGGCAAGCTGCGCGAACTCGGCGCCACCGGTGAGCTGACCGCGCAGAAGATCTTCCGCGCGCTGCAGAAGTCGGGCGCAGCCTTGAGCGAGGAGTTCAAGCGCATGCCGACGCTGGTGGAACAGTCGATCAACAGCATCAGCAAGTCCCTCAGCCGCCTCATCGGCACGATCGACCAAGCCACGGGCGCGACCTCTGGCCTCGCCAAGGCCCTGCAGGGCGTGTCCGGCTGGATCGACTCTCTGTCCGACTTGCCCGAGACCGTGAAGCTCGGATCGCTCGCCAAGGAGCTCAACGACGCGAACCGCGAACTCAAGCGCCTGGAGGATCTGCGGATCAGCCCCTGGGCGGCGCTGGTCCCCGACCTGGATAAGCAGCTCGCCGTCGCACGGGAACGCTTCGAGAAGCTGCGGCGGGATTTCCGAGTGGCCGACGGCCGCGTCGGGGCGCCATCTGCTGGTGATGAGACGCGAGCCGAAGCGCGCCGGCTGGGCCTGCTGCCCCCGACCCCCGTCCCCGAGCCAGGGAAGCCCGAGAAGACGCCACGCGTGCAAGACCTGGCTGGCAACGCCATCCGCAGCCTGGAAGACCAGATCCGCGCCACGCGCGACCTGACGACGCGACAGGAAATCCTCGAGCAGATCGAACTCGGCCGACTCGGGAAGGTCACCACCGCGCAGCGCGCGCGGCTGCTGGACCTGGCTGCGGAACTGGACCGCGCGCAGGCCATGGAGGCATCGCTGCAGTCGCTGACGCGGGCCCGCGAGCAGGCCGCACAGATGCAGGAGAGAGCCGACGAAGCGGCACGCGCCGAGGTCGAGCAGTTGATCGTGGGCAACCAATCGCTGCGCGAAGAGATCGAGCTGATCGGCCTGGAAACCACGGCGCGCGCCGCGGTGGAGCAAGCCCGCCTATCCAGCGCCATCGCGCTCAAGGAGGAGGAACTGCTCCTGGCGCGCAACGCCGAAGCCTCCGCCGCGCAGATCACATCCCTCGAACGCGAGATCGCTCTGCTCAGGGAGCGCCAGAGCCTGCTCGGCGAGCGCGCGGTGCGCACGGAACAAGCAGAGACCATCGAACGCGAGCGGCGGGAGGCAAAGGAGTTCAGCGACGAGCTCAATCGCGACCTCAAGCGCGCTTTCTCCGATGCCTTCCAGTCCACGAAGAACCCGATCCAGGCATTCGGCGAAAGCCTCTACGCCACGATCAACGCGCGGGTGAGCGCGGCCCTGGCGGAGTCGCTGGCCGAGGACGTGCTGGGCTTCCTGGGCCTGGGTAAGAAAGGCGGCGGGCTGGATGGCGGTGGCCTCATCAGCTTCTTCGGCAGCCTCTTGACGCCGAGCGCCAAGGGCAACGTCTTCGCCTCGCCCGGCCTGAGCGCCTACAGCGGCCAGGTCGTCAACAAGCCCACGCTGTTCCCCTTCGCCAAGGGCGTTGGCCTCATGGGTGAGGCCGGCCCCGAGGCCATCCTGCCGCTCAAGCGTGGGAGCAATGGCAAGTTGGGTGTCGAGGCTGGTGGTGGTGGCGGCAAGTACCTGAACGTCACGATCAATCAGACCTTCCCGAACAACACATCCCGCGCGACGACCTTGCAAGCAGCGAGCGACGCGCGCCGGGTGCTCGATTCATCCCTGCGAAACATGTGAAAGGACACACACCATGTCGCAAGCACTTCCCATCGTCGGCGCCGTCGTCGGATTCTTCGTCGGAGGCCCCGCTGGTGCGCAATGGGGTTGGGCCGCTGGCTCCAACCTCGGCACGTCGATTTCCCCCGCCCCCCATCAACCTCAACAGGAGACACTGAATGACGATTCTCAACGTCCATCTTGAGCCCCGCCGCGCCCTTGTCGCATCGAACACGCAAGGCGTCTACCCAGGCGGTGCACACAACTACGCCGGCAAGATCTTCGCGCTGCCCCACGCAAGTGCTGTGTTGGCCGGCCGTGGCCAGGTTGGAATCTGGTTCAACATCTTCGCCGACTGCGTCGCTGCAATGACCGACCTCGATGGCATGGCGGCAGGTCTTGCCAGAAGCGCGCAGCAGCGAATGGCCATGTGCCGCGCCGAGGCAGAACGCGAGAGAGAGAAGCAGATGCGTCAGGACGAGCCCTTGCGTCTTGCCACAGAGGTTTCGCTCGTGGGCTGGTCGCCGTCACGAAATGAGATGGTCGCCCACTACTGCCACGTGGACAACGACGGTGCCGTCACGTTGCGAGAAATGCCCGATGGCATCGTGTCGCCCTGGGAGTACGCATGGGGTGAGGTGCCGCCGTGTGCATCCCGCAGCGAAATGGTCGCCAGCGCCAGGCTGCAAGTCATGCATTCCGAACGGCACTACCCCGGCATGGGCTGGCTGGGCGACCTCACGCTGTGCGAGATCACGCCCGAGTCGATCACCTTCACGTCGGTGAAGGACTTCTGGAAGTAATCCAGATGCCCCACCAGCAGCGCCACCAACCACGCACCGCCGCGCCAACCCACGGCGCCGGCGCAGGTCGCGCGCCTTCGTTCCCCCAACCGTTCCCCACCACCAACCATCGCTTCGAAAACCATGCTCACCATCAAAGCCCCGTCCACCTTCACCGCCAAAGTCGAGATCCCCACGCCTGGCGGCAAGCCCACGCCCATCACGCTCACCTTCAAGCACAAGACGCGCGACCAGCTCACGCACTTCCTGACCTCGGAAGATGCGAAGAGCCGATCCGACGCGGACACCGTGGCCGAGATCGTCAGTGGCTGGGAGAACGTCGACGCCGAGTTCACGCCCGACAACATCGAGGCCATGCTGGACCATTACCACGGTGCGGCGCGGGCCATCCTCAATGCCTACATCGAGCAACTGACGCAGGTGCGCTTGGGAAACTGAGGGCCGCCGCGAAGTCCTTGTTTGCCGAACCGCTAGACCCGGCCCAACTCGCAGCGGTCGGTCTGACACCGGAGGACTTCGCGGCGGATGACCTGATCGAAGTCTGGCCCGAGAACGACGGCGCGGTGCAGGTCTTCGCTGTGCTGGCCAGGCAATGGCTCATGGGCCCGAGGGGGCCGGTCGGGCTCAACTACTCGGCGATTCCCTTCGTGCTCGAAATGGCCAGTGTGCCGCGCGACAACTGGCAGGCCTACTTCGCCGACATCCGTGTGATGGAAGACGAAGCCCTCAAGTCCATTCACGGGTGACCAGCATGCAAGGTGACTTCTCCCTGCAGATCGGCCGCTTCGTCGAGCGCACCAAGGCACGCACAGACACCGTGATCCGCAAGGTCGGCGCCGAGGTGCTGCGCAGCGTGGTGCTGAAGAGCCCCGTGGACACCGGCCGCTTTCGCGCCAACTGGGTCGTGAGCTACGGACCCACCACGATGACCGTCACGGGCCTGGACCCCAGCGGCATCGAGGCCATCAACCGCGGGCTGCGCCTAATCCAGTTGATGAACCCGGGCCAGGATGAGCTGTGGATCTCCAACAGCCTGCCCTACGCCCGCCGCCTCGAATACGGGTGGTCAGGTCAGGCCCCGGCCGGCATGGTCCGCATCACGCTGGCGCAGTTCCGCAGCTTCATGAGTCGCGCTGTCCGAGAACTCGGGTAGCACCAGCCCACCGCGCCCGCGGGCCAGAAGGCGGGCGCACATCAGCCGATATCTGAAAGGCAACACATGAGCAACCAATCGAAAACCCTGCGCCTGGCCATGGTCTCGCGTATCACCACTCAAGGCATCGCCAAATCCCAGTCGAGGGTCGTCATCGATGCCCTGAAGGCGATCGACCCCGAGCGCGTTACCTCCATCCCGGGCATGCTGGCCTCCTACCTCGGCAAGATCGGCAGCATCCGCCAGGACCGCGAACTCTCCGACGAAGGCAAGAAGACGCGCATCCACTCGGCCGCGTCCAGCCAACTCGGCAACATCGCGACCCTGGCCAAGAGCATCGCAGCCCTGGAGGCCCAGCACAAAGCCGACCGAGACAGCGCCGTGCCTCTGCCCAAGGCAGAAGCGGCCGACGTGCTGCTCGACCTGGCGCTGGTGCAGCAGATCCGCCAGGACAAGCCGATCCCCTCCAAGCTGGTCAACATGAGCGAGCGCGCCCGCCTGGCCGTGGCCCGCATGCCCCTGGAACTCTCGGGCCTCACCCCCGACGTGCAGGCCAAGGTACACGGCAGCCTCATGAGCCCCGCGAAGGCCGCGCAACTGCAGGAGGAAGCCCAGGCTCTCAACTCGGCCCGGGCGGTGGTGCAGAGCGCGATCGAAGAACTCGCCCCAGATGCGAAGTGGTCGCCGCGCGAGCTGGTGGACAACTTCGGCACCGCGTGGAGGCTGCCGGGTGTCGTCAGTCCCGAGGTCGTGCTTCGCATGACGGGCGAGGCTCAGGAGGCCTGATAAGTGGCAGGAAAAGGCACGTCCAAAAC
>Ga0247823_10004222_pt1 | contig 11546 bp, 7 predicted proteins | sample 13C_PalmiticAcid_2_FD_192426 | JGI IMG/M metagenome (GOLD analysis project Ga0247823, IMG submission 192426) | Soil microbial communities from agricultural site in Penn Yan, New York, United States - 13C_PalmiticAcid_Day30 | ecosystem: Environmental > Terrestrial > Soil > Agricultural land...
TAATTAAATGCACATTAAAGATTGGTGCTGACGGCACGAAGTTTGCGTAACTTCCCATATCGACGATAGATGGTTGTAAGGGTGGCGCAATGAACAAAAGAAAAATCCTGGTGTTTGCAATAGATCCGATTGCTGGCGAAGAATCTACTCGCGGTTTGGATTTTTCCACGGCGCAGAAAAGTAAACTTGAAGCGCTCGCCCTTCAGCAGAAGTACCACGACAAACCGCTATACGACAATCCTGATGAATCGAGCGAAGTGGCCGTAGTGCACATAAAGCCCGTCATAGGCCCGGACGATAAACCGGAGGATTTTCTAAAGTTAAGCAAAGGTGAGTGGGATGACATAAAGGGTTTCGTTGGGAATAGCAATGACGTAGGCGTCTATGTTCTTTCTCATTTCGGACACCTTCCCTTGTATTACTTCGGCGCTTTTGCACGAAATGCTTTCAATGCGGTGGACCTTGCCAATTTTGTGAATGAGCTACCGAAGCATGGCGTTAATTGGTCAAAGCTCAACACAACCAGTTGTGATTTCGCAATGCCAAGCCCGACGGATAGCGACGTAAGCGCGTTGCGTCAGACTCTGTCAACCGAGCATGTTTCGGAAGTCAAAGGCCAAAAACTTCATCTCGCTAGCTATCGCCATCCGGTATATGTGAACGCGCCAGAAAGTCAGGATCCCGGCAGAGAGCCTCTTCACCAATCCGACAGATTTCCAACAGTTAACGATCTGGATCTGACCGATCCGAACATTGGTAAGAAGCAATACCAACCGCGTCGGAATGCGCAGGATCCTAAGGTGTTTAAGGAAGAGGTCGCAGAATTGGGCTATGAGTCCAAGGTGTACGACGAATTCACCATGGAAAATCCAGTCTGGGCCAGAGTCGATAGAGTGCATTACGCCGACAAGCAATTAGTTCTCGAGGAACGTCCGCCCAACAAGGAAGAGTTGATCGCTATTCGAAATAGAAGGCTGGTCGAACTAATCAGACAACGGGGCGAAATAATTGAGGAAGCACAACTAGACGTCGTCAATAAGCTAAAGGAAACCTTTGAAGGCGAAGTGGTGGATATCGAAGGAGGAAAGATTTATCTGCTTCAAACTGACCCTTCTGTATCCGAAGGCGCTCGTGTTATTGAGATGAAACTGGATGTCCAAAAATATCCGGAATTCGAGCGAGCTGTTATTGGGCAGCAGTTCCGCGTTGAAATGCAGCATAAGGCCAGACCAAAGATAGAAGCAATTAGCGATATTACGAGACGACAGTGGGGAATCCCGGTAGAGACTATTCGTGATAGCAACATCAGAGAGCTGATTGATGGGGTGGCAGACAGTCTAAGAGGTAGTTTCGGATCTTTGCGCGTTGTCCACACGCCTGGCGCAACGACGCGCGATCGCGAATGCACGGTCTACGCATCGATTTCACGTGGCCACGCGGAAGAACCAAGCAGCGTGCGAATGAACGCAATTGATTCGCTTCCGCTAGAAATTCGGGAAAGACATTCCGATGAAAACCTGATGGAACTGGCTGCACTGGCAAGCTTGCGCCAACAGATACTGGCGCCGCGCATAAGGCCGCCTGCCCGTAGGACTTCTTTACGCACGATTGACTGGGACTCCGAGGATGATCGGCGACCACTCACCAGGCCATCGAAAAAGAAACCGGGTGGACATTTACGGCATATAACCGATCGTGATGGAGAAGAATCCATCGAACGTGAGGTCTATCGGCCGTCTCGACGCGCTTTTCCACTTCTATCGTCCGACGTTCCGCCTCGACGACCAACTACGGCGCCTCCTCCTGAATTAATTGCTCGAGCCATTGCTAGCGAACAACAGTGGAACGCAAATTCGTTGCTACCGGCAACGCCCGGCGCTCCAAAGCACGAAGGCATTCGCGATAAATTCAAAAGCGCGCCGGGTTTTCTGGATCGCACCTTTGACTCCGCTCGTTTGAGTGTCGCCAAGCTATTAGAAATTAGTCCTGCGACATTGAACATTAAGAAGGCGCGAGGAAATTTGACGGGAAGACTCGTCGGAGAGATGGGAGATCACGCCTACATCCAGCCTGTAAACATTAATTATAAGCCTGGCTATCGCTCAAATCAGAAGGACGAAATGCTGGTTCCGGATCTCGTTTATCGAGTCAATGTCGGGCGGCGAGAGGATTCGGCAACCTTAGCTGGATGCTCACCAAACGAATGGGTTGAATATGACCATGAAAGCAAGCGCGTCACACCATTGAATGCAAAAACCGTCGAGCGAGACGAATCATTGGCTAACATGCGTCGTCGATCAAAGGCGCCGTATCTCGAACTCTTCAGCAGGGGATATCTAAAGAAAAGAAATAAATGGTTCGGCAAAAGAGTTGGCGGTAACGTTGGTCCGACGGTAATGCGGGAGGCGTCACCTTCGCTCGAAAATCAAGAATTCCAAAGGCGTCCTTCGGGAAATCGAACGAGTGACTCTGGCTTACCCCAAGAAGTATCGCAAAAATTCTTGAAGGAGTTCCGTCGAAGTCACACTGCGTTGGGAATGCCCCACACACGTCCGCAGGCAAGATCCTTGTTTGAGGATTTCCTACGTCAACAATCGGCTACACCCATAAGCGAGGCGCAGTTCTTTAACAACTTACTGGAGGAAGTCAGAAAAGCTAAATTGGGGGAAACGAACATTGCCTCATCGTCTGGCCTACGGCGTTCTCCCACAAGAAGCATATCGGGAAGCGAAAGTGATGAGCCCGATACATCCCCTCCAGAGGCTCCTAAAACGAGCCGGCGCAAAACACATTTTTGACGTCGTCCTTTAAAACAATGGCGCAGATAGGAATTGTCCGATTAAGTGCTTATAGGTTAGGTGAAAATCGCGGCCATGAGTGGGATGGCGATTAGCATTCGCTCCCTTCATTGTCGCGCGCATGCGTCACAGCCGCCATTTGCTATTCCAACGGAGCCATCTCCTAGGTACTCTATGCGCTTCTCGCGTCGCGACCAGTACTTGAGAGGTAAATCTTGCAGCACCAATCCGCCAACCTTGACGTTGGCAAGGAACTGCCTTCGTCACTCGTTTTAGAGCTCCTATCCGATCCAACAACCGGCTACGCGGCGATACAGAATAACCTCCCGCTTGTTCGTCAACTCAGCATTACGAATCGAGGCGAACTGCCGCTCGTCGGCGTCGAACTGGACATCTTCTGTTCACCGCCATTCGCGCAGGGAACGAAACTAAGATTTGAACGGCTGGCGCCAGGCGAGCAACGCAAAGTCGCTCCGCTCGATCTGCAGCCGGATCACGGCTATTTAGCGAGTTTGGACGAGGCGGAACAGGCATCCATCACCGTTCGCGCCAGCGTCGCCGACGCCGTTGTCGCTGAGGTAAAACGCAACATCGAAGTCCTCGCCTACGATCAATGGGCTGGCGCACGGGGGCTTCCGGAGCTTCTCGCTGCCTTCTGCATGCCAAATTCTCCCGTCGTTGACCGAATACTAGGGAAGGCGTCCGCCCTTCTGCGATCAGTCGACTCCGCGTTGACGCTAAGTGGTTATCAGGTGAAAAACCGCGAATCCGTCTGGAAACAGATATCGGCTATCTACAGCACGCTGGCGGCGGAGAACCTGCATTACGCCAACCCACCCGCTTCGTTCGGCGCCGATGGCCAGAAAATTCGTACACCGGAGCGAATACTCGAAGGACGAATCGCTACATGCCTTGATATCGCCATGCTGTTCGCATCATGCTTGGAGCAAGCCGGCCTGCATGCAGTCGTTTTGCTTCAGGAGGAGCACGCATGGGTCGGTTGCTGGTTGGTTGAAACCTGTTTCTCCACTTCGGTTATCGACGATGCGCAGGCCGTGCGTAAGCGTGTGAAAGCCGGTGAGCTGATGGTGTTCGAGACAACTGGTGTCGCACAGGAAGAGAAGCCGTCATTGCGTCGGGCATGCTCGAAGGGTGAGGACCACCTGAATGAAGAAAGCCTGTTCCGTTACGCCATCGACATTCGACGCGCGCGAGAACTGCAGATTCGGGCTTTGCCTTCCAAAGCCGCGACATCGCCGGAGACATCATCCACGGATGCTTCGAACCGAGCGCCAATAATCGAGGAAATGCCGTCGCTGCCGCCGCTCGATTCAACTGCCTTGCCTGTATCGGAAGCAACCGAGGAAGAAACGCCCGAGGGCCGACTCTCGAAATGGAAGAGCAAGCTGCTTGATCTCACGTTACGTAATCGTCTGCTCAACTTTCGCCCCACTAAATCCAACTTGCGCGTCATCGCGCCGGACCTTGCTGCGCTGGAAGACAAGTTATTCGAGGGCCAGGAGTTCCGCATTCGTCCACTGCCACAGTTGATGGAGGGCGCGGACCCAAGAGACGCGACTGTCTACAAGGCCCGTAACGGCGAGGCGCCGCTTGATGTGATGGCGCGGGACGCGCTAGGTCGAGGAGAGCTGATCGTCGAAGTCGCCGAAGAGGCTCTCGATGCCCGCCTGCTGGAAATTTACCGCGCCGCCGAAACTGGACTCGAAGAAGGCGGCGCCAATACCCTATTCCTCGTCTTCGGCTTCCTGGAATGGAAAGAAGAGAAGAACGCCGAAGCAACCCATCTCGCACCCATCCTTCTGATTCCCGTTACGCTGCAACGTCAATCCGTGCGCAGTGGGTTCAGGCTTGCGCGCCATGACGACGAAGCGATCGTTAATCCTACCTTGATTCAAAAGCTGTGGCAGGACTTCAACCTGAAGCTGCCGCCCATCGATGTCGTTCCCGTCGATGACAAGGGAATCGACGTCGGAAAGATTCTGCAAGTTTTCCGAATGCAGGTAGCGGAGATCAAGGGCTGGGAAGTTAAGGAGCAGGCGCATCTCGGCATCTTCTCGTTCACGAAATATTTAATGTGGAAAGATTTGCAAGATCGCACCGAGCAGCTTATTCAAAACCGAGTAGTTGCGCATCTCATCAACAACCCCGGCGAAGCATTCGCGAATGCCGACCTGTCTCTGGAATCTGGCGACCTCGACGACACGCATCAGCCGCAGGACGTATTCGCTCCCCTGCTTTCTGATTCATCCCAATTGCGGGCGATTTGTCTCGCAAGCCAAGGAAAGGATCTGGTTCTTGAAGGGCCGCCAGGCACCGGTAAAAGTCAGACCATTACCAACCTGATCGCGCATTTCCTCGCTACCGGAAAAAGCGTTTTATTCGTCTCCGAAAAAATGGCCGCCTTGCAGGTCGTGCATCGACGCTTGAACGCCATTGGCCTGGGTCCGTTTTGTCTTGAACTGCATTCCGCCAAAGCGAAAAAAGCGGAGGTGCTCAAACAGCTCGGCATAGCGCTCGATGCAGCGGGCTCGCGAACGGTCAAGGATTGGGAGTTGGAAGCGAAGCGGTTGGCCACGCTGCGGCAGGAATTGAATGTCGTTGTCCGTGCGCTTCATCGTGAGCATCGAAATGATCTGACGATCTTTGGCGCCATGGGCGTATGCATCAAGTTTTCTCATTGGAAGCCGGCGGAAATGACGTGGCTCAATGCCGATGCGCATTCTCGCTTGGAGCTTGAGTCGCTGCGCAGTGTATCTCGTCGCATGGCCTCACTTGCCGACCAGTTGAGCGATGTCGCCTCACATCCGCTTTCCCTCATTGGACGTAGCGAATGGTCGCCGACATGGCAGGACAATTTGTTCAAGGCCGCGACCGAGTTGGCTCAATCCGCCGAGGCGTTACTTAAAACCGCCGCGCCGCTGCTGACACGTCTCGGTTTATCCGAGCAGGGCTCCTCAATGGCCGAATATTCGTCATTGAATAAACTCGCGGACGCCTTGCTACGCGCACCTCGCGTTCCCCCTGGCTTTGCCAAGCATGCGCATAACGCCACCGTTCGCACCAAGATTAGTCAATTGCGCTTGCATGGCATCGAGCGACAGAAGGCATGGGATGCGTTGGGCGGCCTTTACCGGGAAGATGTTGCTCGCTTAAACGCCAGCGAGACAGAACTCGAATGGATGGATGCACAGACCACGTGGTGGCCAAGGAGCTGGTTTTCGAAGCGCAATGTCACCGGACGATTGCGGTTATACAGAACCGACCAGAAACGGCCAGTGGAGTCAGAGGTCAGCAATTTTCTCTCGACCGTGCGAAAGTTGAATGACGAGGATCGCGCACTGGAAGCGATGAGCGCGGACGCAAAGACAATATTGGAAGATACATACATCGGCCATAAAACCGATTGGGCCGCGGTTGAGTTCCATGAGCAATGGGCGAGGGATTTCGCCGACGCCACTGTGCTAATGGCAGGCGCCAACCTCGACCTGATAGAACACTTACGAACTCAACTACAGCCAATCGTTGTCGAATATCGAGCCATGTTGGCGCCTGACGCCACGATAGGCATCGAACTGAGTCGCTATCGCGAGGCTTATGCTGATTTTTCGATCAAGCTTAATAACGTGGAAGCGCTCGCTGAGTGCAAAGGAAGGCTCACTGAACCGCAAGAAGCAACGGCTGCCATCCAGCGGCTTCTCGATTTACTCAACGGATGGCGGAGCGCATCCCGTCACCTTCAATCCTGGTGCCTCTGGCGACACGTCAGAGCGGAAGCTATCAATCAAGACTTGCAAGGCATCGTACAAGCGCTAGAAAGCGGCGTAGCGCCCTTGGCTCAAGTCTCCGATTACTTCGATTACAGCTATCAAAGCTGGTGGGTAAAAAAAGCCATCGATGGAGAACCGGCGCTTTGCCGCTTCGCCAGCGCCGATCATGAACGAAAGATCAGCGAATTTCGACAAGCTGATGAGCGCTTTCAATCCCTCACCGAGGAATACATCGCCGCGCGACTTGCCGCGCAAATTCCGGCGAATACAAACGTATCGCCTCGCTCGGAAACCGAGATGGGCCTCCTTCGTCGAGAACTGCAAAAGCAACGACGGCATCTTCCCGTTCGGCAACTGGTGCATGGCCTTCCTACGCTGCTTCCTAAGCTCAAGCCCTGTTTGCTGATGTCGCCGTTGTCGGTCGCGCAATACCTCGACGCCGGTCATGCGCAATTCGATGTGGTGGTATTCGATGAGGCGTCACAGATCCCAGTCTGGGATGCCGTTGGCGCAATCGCTCGCGGACGGCAGTTGATCTGCGTCGGCGATCCAAAGCAATTGCCGCCGACTAACTTCTTCAATCGCGCCGATGACCCCGATGCTGGCGGCGTCTACGAAGACGACATCCAGGACTTGGAAAGCATTCTCGACGAATGCCTTGGCTCCGGCCTACCGAAGCTAAGCCTCGAATGGCACTACCGCAGTAAACACGAAAGCCTGATCGCCTTTAGCAACATCACCTACTACGACGGAAAGTTGGTGACGTTCCCGTCGCCCGTTACGCAAGACACCGCTGTGCGTTTCGAACAGGTTAATGGCGTGTACGACCGTGGCGGCTCGCGGACGAATCGCGCTGAAGCGGAGGCCATTGTCACTGCTATCGAAAAGCATTTCCTCGGTCCAAATCCACGCCCGCTATCGCTGGGCATTGTGACCTTCAATCAGCCACAACAAAACCTCATCGAAACCTTGCTCGATGCGCGCCGGCGAAGTAACCAGGCGCTCGATCAAGCCATCGCCAATGCGGCCGACGAGCCGTTGTTCATCAAAAATCTGGAGAACGTTCAAGGTGACGAACGAGACATCATTTACTTCTCCGTTACTCACGGTCCTGACGCGTCTGGAAAGGTCTCCCTCAACTTCCTCAATCGCGAAGGAGACCATCGCCGCCTCAACGTCGCCATCACTCGCGCTCGGCAAGGCGTCGTTATTTTCAGCACCTTGCTGCCCGAGCAAATCGATCTGTCTCGTACTCGCGCAAGCGGCATACGCGATTTGAAGAACTACCTCGACTTCGCCTTACGCGGCGCCAGAGTTGTCGTGGAGCAAACTACGCCCACTGGCCATGAACCCCATGGCGCCTTTGAGGAAGCTGTTATCCGCGCCCTTCGCGAAAAGGGTTGGACCGTTCACCCGCAGGTTGGTGTATCGAAGTACCGCATCGACATCGGCGTGGTCCATCCTCATGCCGAAGGCGAATACCTGCTGGGCGTCGAATGCGATGGGCGTAACTATAATTCAGGAGCAACGGCGCGCGACAGAGATCGATTGCGTCGACATGTGCTTGAAGGACTGGGTTGGCGGCTGCATCGGATTTGGTCGAGCGATTGGTGGAAGGATGGGGAGGATCAGATTGACCAGTTGCATGGAGTGCTGGAAGGTCTGGTTACCCAGGATAAAACGGAATCCTCAGGCGCTTCGACGGTTTAAAAAATTCGTGAGTGGGATAGGAAAGTCACGGGATGTTTGCAGACCGTATTGCACACTTTTATAACTCATCGGAGAAAGGCATGAGTATCCCAGTTCGCTTGCTATCAAATTGCTGGATGGCGCAACCGTAGGTAGCGAATAGGATGAGCTTATGAGCGCGAATTTATTCGAAAGTGTTTCCCCGCCACCTGTACGCTTCGGCGTTCCCGGCATAAGCGCGATCCTGCTGCGCGGGTCCGCTGCAGTACTGGCCCTCACATCGCTGATCAGCGCCCTCCTCTTTGGGCTGTACATCCTTGCCTTCTACGCTGGCGCCATAGTCGAAGGCGACATGACGCAGTGGAATCGCTTATTGCCGCGCATCTACGAGACGAATACGCCGGGCGCTACCTTTGCTATTGGCGTGCACTTCGCAGCTGGCGGCATCCTCCTCGTATTAGGCGGCATCCAGTTGATTAGCGCTGTGCGCGCCCGTTACCCCGCGTTGCACCGTTGGATCGGGCGGGCGTATGTCACCGCCGCGTTGTTCGCGGGGCTCGGTGGATTAGCCTTCATCGCCATCAAGGGCACAGTCGGCGGCATGCCGATGAACATTGGCTTCTCGTTATATGGCGCGCTGACCGTGCTGGCGGCTGCGCAAACCTTTCGTCATGCGCGCGTGCGTCAGCTGGACGCGCACCGCGCTTGGGCGCTACGACTGTTCGCGCTGGTCATCGGCTCTTGGCTGTACCGCATGGAATACGGCTTCTGGAAAATACTGGCCGATGGTGTCGGCCATGCGAAAGACTTCAGCGGACCATTCGATGTGGTGATGTCGTTTTTCTTTTACCTGCCGAATCTCTTGGTGGCGGAAGCTTTTATCCGCGCGCGCCGCATCACGGCGCCGCCCTCGCTAAAGCTGCTTGCCGCTGGCGTACTGACCAGCGCCACGGCATTTCTCGTGGTAGGCAGCTACTACTTCACAAAACGCCACTGGGGACCGGCGATCCTGCACTGGGTGGTGGGGTAGATGAAATTTCCGATCCGCCGGGGCGCTTTGTTCCGCATGAATTGTCCGCTGGGAGCATGGCCTTCCGGCAAGTCCGATACGTTAAGGCCTGAGTAGTCACCTACCTAGTCATCCCGAATTATTGTCATACATGAGCCATGTGAAGGATCTGCTTTGAGCACTAACCGGAAGTCCTGACGTAAGGGGGGGCCAGAGCAAATGCATTGGGGCTATTGATAACGACGGAGAACTACCTATCTCTCGCCGGATTGTGAGCTGGATGCAGTCGGGTGGGTGCTTTTGCCAGACATTTCTCCCCAAGCTGCGACTCAATAATGTTTTTGTGCTGACATTTCCAATAAACTAGGAGCGTCTAGAACATGGGCGCCATGAACACACAATGAGACCTTCCGAAGCCCTTCGCGCGCACCGAAACGATATTTACCGAGTGATCCAGCAGAACCGTGCCCATAACCCTCGGATATTCGGTTCGATTCTTCGTGGTGAGGACATCGATGGTAGCGACCTTGATTTATTGGTTGATCCGATGCCGGGCGCGACGCTGTTTGATATGGGCGCAATTCAGGTCGAGCTGGAAGACACGCTTGGAGTTCCGGTCGATGTGTTGACACCTGGCGATCTGCGCCCCAAGTTTTGGGCGCAGGTGCTACAAGAAGCGGCGCCGTTGTGACTGGCGCGAACATGATGTGGCCTCTTAGCCATTTCTAATGAACGGAAAGGATGCCGCATGGAACCTATTTGCAATCTATTAGATATCGAGAACGAGCCGACTGATGAGCAACTGGCGCAGCTTATGGCGCTCGTTAAAGAGAGTGTTATAGAGCGCGCTAAAAAGGCGGAGGCTGAATTTCAGGCGCATTTCGCTGATGAAATGCGCCGCGCTACAGAGGATGTTATACGTGCTCGTAGCCATAAAATTTGCCTGACAAATAAAGATGAGTGAAAAGCCTCGTTTAATCGTTGTAGCCGGACCAAATGGTTCCGGCAAGACTTCCATCACTGAGCAGCTTCTACGCCATACCTGGATGGAAGGGTGTGTCTACGTTAATCCCGATTACATTGCTCGAGATGAATTCGGGAGCTGGAACTCTCCTGAAGCCGTGCTCCATGCGGCGCAACGTGCGGAGGAAATTCGAACCCAGTGTATTTCGAACATGAAGAGCCTTGCTTTTGAAACGGTTCTTTCCGCGCCAGACAAAGTCGAGTTTATCCATGCTGCACAACAAGCTGGTTACTTCGTTCGCCTATTTTTTATAGGCACTGATCATCCTGCAATCAATGCTGGCCGAATTGCCCATCGTGTAATGGAGGGAGGACATGACGTTCCTATTGGCAAGATCATTAGCCGCTATGATCGCTCCATTGCGAACTGCCTACGAGTGGCGGAGTTTGCCGATCGGACTTACATATATGACAACTCTGTAGATTATGCGCAGCCGAAACTACTTTTCCGAGCCGCCGAGGGACGGGTTATTAGGATTTATGACGACCTAAGACCATGGACGTTGCCGATTGTTAGTGGGCTTGGTGCGTCCTAAGCAATCGTTAATCGTAGTATGCCGCTGAATATATTCCTAACCTTCCAAAGTTCAATGCGGGCAATCGTCACTTCAATCGTTAAAATTGAACTCTTGCGGGACTTGCTCTAAATGAATGGCCAAGTAAGTTTAATTAGAAGTGTAATTAGCGAAGGAGCGCTTTATGCCTAACCATAATACGATTGAAATCGGCTTCAATGCGGGCCGAGTTTGTGAGGCCATCGCTAAGCAGTTCGATAGCATTCCGATGAATATATAAGTCACTGATTACTACTTTTCCAGGATGTTTGGATTTTGTCATGGGCCTTCGGTCCATTGTTGGATTCATGGAGCGCGGAAGGTTTTATCTGTGTGGTCGAATATTTGCGCTATCACTCTCAAAGAATTCTGGCTTTCTTTGAGAGGAGCATTTCTAGTGGTCTGCCTGCTAAATACTGGAACCAATAAAATTGATGGATTTTTTTGCAGGGCTAGGCGCGAGGAGGCGTCATAGCTGACACTATGACAACGACGCCATGCAAAAAAAGACGCGATTTTAGGTTCCAATATTTAGCAAGTAGACTACTAGCGCCGTTTCGAGGAAGTCGATAGTCCATATCTCGCATCTATCTAGCCAATACGGCTACATTTTGAGCACCCTCCATGCTCTGTTGGTTACTGTCGATTTTCTCATTTCAAGAAATAAGAAAGTTTACAATAAACT